>DGYMR06203__coassemble_652_pt1 | contig 42904 bp, 33 predicted proteins | sample DGYMR06203__metabat2_high_PE_052 | metagenome-assembled genome bin DGYMR06203
AAATGGTAAAAGAAAAAGCGAAAGAAAAACAGGATGCAGGAGGTTTCGGAGTATGGGATTAACGGAGCTGTTTATTATTGCGGTGGGCTTGTCCATGGACGCGTTCGCGGTGTCTGTCTGTAAGGGGCTGTCCGTGCAGAAAATGAGTCTGGGCCACGCGCTGATCTGCGGCGTGTATTTCGGGGGCTTTCAGGCGCTGATGCCTGCGATCGGCTATCTTCTTGGAAGCCAGTTTGAGGCGATGATCACGCAGATCGATCACTGGATCGCCTTCGTTCTTCTTGCGGTGATCGGAGGAAATATGATCAAGGAATCCAGGGAATGCGAGGCGGAGAAGCTGGACAGCTCCTTTGCGCCCGCGGCGATGCTTCCGCTGGCGGTGGCGACCAGTATTGACGCCTTGGCGGTGGGCGTGACCTTCGCGTTCCTGCAGGTTAATATTTTCTGGGCCGTTTTGTTTATCGGCGTCGTGACTTTCCTCCTTTCTGCCGTCGGAGTCCGGGTTGGCCATGTATTTGGGGTAAAATACAAATCCAAGGCAGAACTGGCCGGCGGGCTGATCCTGATCCTTATGGGGACGAAGATCCTCTTAGAGCACCTGGGGATCCTGGCCTAAAGGCCGCCGGATGCCGGCGGGATACGGACGGTGCAGGCGTTTCTCCCGGAGATGCAGGCGCAGGTGTTTTGAGCGCAGGTGTTTTCCAGGAAATCAATGGAAAAAATTCCCGCCGGATGGTATAATCATGGTACCGAAGAAAGCGGCGTCAGAGTTTATGAAGTTAGAGTTCAGGAACAAAGGGGATCGGGAAAGGAAGAGGAAAAATGGGAATGGAGCTTGAGAGAATCTACGAAAACGTCAGAAAGCAGATCACGTTTCAGCCCAAGGCGGCGCTGATACTGGGATCGGGACTGGGAAATTTTGCGGATACGGTTCAGATTGAGGAAACCTTGGATTACCATGCGATCGAGGGGTTCCCAGTATCGACGGTCCCGGGCCATAAAGGACGGTTTATTTTCGGATATGTGGACGAGGTCCCGATGGTGATCATGCAGGGCAGAGTCCACTATTATGAAGGATATTCCATGGAGGAGGTTACGCTGCCCATTCGCCTGATGCGGCTTCTGGGGGCAAAGCTTCTTTTCCTTACCAATGCTTCGGGGGGAATCAACGAGAAATACCGCGCGGGAGATTTTATGCTGATCTCGGACCATATCAGCAGCTTTATTCCGTCTCCCCTGATCGGAGCCAATGACGAAAAGCTGGGGCCCAGATTTCCGGATATGAGCGATGTTTATAAGAAGGAGATCCGGGAGATCATCAAACGAATCGCGAAGGAGGAAGGAATTCCGCTCCAGGAGGGCGTTTATATCCAGTTTACCGGCCCGGCCTATGAGACGCCGGCGGAAATCCGCATGGCCCGGCTTCTGGGGGCGGACGCGGTGGGCATGAGCACGGTCTGCGAAGCCATCGTGGCCAACCATATGGGTATGGATGTCTGCGGGATTTCCTGCGTCACCAACATGGCCAGCGGGATCCTGCCTCAGCCGTTAAGCCATAAAGAGGTCCAGGAAACAGCCGACCGGGTGGCCCCGCTGTTTGAACGCCTTGTGAGAAAATCCTTGACGGCTGTCTATCAGGAACGATTAAAGTAAAAAATACGTCTGATGAGGACCGGCTTTGAAAGCCGGCTTTAAAGCTGGATGACTTTGGCGCCGAGAAGCTTTGGATCCTCTTCGGCGTGGGTTGCCGCGATGAAAAGCTTTCCGTCACAAAATTCCCGTATCATGCGGATGGCGGAAAGCTTTGTTTCGTGATCAAGCCCGGTAAAGGGTTCGTCCATCAGGACCAGATCCGAGGGGGCGAGGATCGCCCTGAGGATCGCGGTGCGGCGGCGCATCCCGCCGGAAAATTCCCGGACCGGTTTGTTTAGGGCCTCCTCCGGAAGCAGCCTTAGGATAAAGCCGGTCAGCTCTTCTGCCGTATAGCGGTTTCCGGCCGCGAAACGGAGATTTTGGAGCGCCGTATATCCCTCCAGGAGGCGGTCCTCCTGGAAAACGGCGGCGGTCCGCAGGGGGCCGTCGGGGGAGAGCTGGATCGTTATGGTCCCGCGATCCGGAGCCTCCAAGCCCATCAAAAGCCGCAGAAGAGTGGTTTTTCCAGTTCCGGAGGGCGCCATCAGGCAATAGAAGTTTCCGGAAGAAAGAGACAGATCCAGGCCCTTCAGCACGCGCTCTTCACCAAAGGACTTTTCCAGTCCGCGGATATCAATTCTCAGTTTTGACGCTGTCATACTCCGCCTCCTTTCCGGCTGCCAGATAAAGGAGCAGCAGGATCCCCTTTTCAAAGATCACGCTGATCAGGATGATCGTGATCGTCCAGGCAAACAGATCCGCCGTATCCAAATAGATTTTCGATAAATAGAGTCCTTCGCCGATGGAACCGTCGGGAACGCCGATGACCTCGGCCGCGATTCCTGACTTCAGCCCCATTCCCAGTGCCGTCCGGCAGGCGCTTTTCAGATACGGATAGAGGGCGCCGCGGTAAATATAGACGGCCTGCTTCCAGACGGGGACCCGAAAGATGCGGGCCATTTCCAAAAGCTTCGGATCCGCCGATAAAAGACCGGCCAGCGTATTTACATGGATCATGGGATAAACGACAATGAAGGAGATGAAAATGGAAAGATTTTCCGCTCCTGTCCAGAATAGGGCCAGAATCACAAAGGAGGCCACCGGAATGGATTTCATGAATTGGATCGGAGGATCCAAAAACTCACCGATCAAAGGCTTCCAGTAAGCGCAGGCGCCGGTGACGAGCCCGGCAAAAAAGGCCAGGAAGAAGCCGAGGCAGATCCGGCCGAAGGAAAATCCAAGAGCGGCCCAGAAATCGGGCAGGAAAAGCTGTACAGAAAACGACCGCAGAGTTTCCAGAGGCCCGACCAAAAGGATTTGGCTTTTGACCGCCATGGAACAAATCTGCCAGATCAGGATCCAGAACAGGATCAGCATAAGCTTTTTTGGCCATCCGTGAATTTTCGGCATAGATCGCGGTACTCCTTACGGGGATAAAAAGGAACGATACCGGATTCCAGAAGCGCCTGGCGCAGTGGCATCCGGTATCGAATTTGTTTGACAGGATCAATTACGGAATATAGTAGAACGCGTCGTCCGGAAGCGATCCGCCGACGGATTCGGGGGCCTGCTCATACAGAACCTCCAAATAGCCGGAGAGCGCTTCTTTCATATCTTCGCCGGTAATGCAGGTAATGTTGCAGTAGGGAAGCGCCTGTTCAGCGATGGGAGCCTTGGCGACGATCCCCGCCGCGGCGATCAGCTCGGCGGCTTCGGCCGGATGGTTGTCTGTATATAAAGCAGACGCTTCATGCTCCTCCAGGAATGCATCGACCATATCCGGATGGCTGTTTAAGAAATCATTGTTTACAATGGTAACGCCGGTTACCAGACGGCTGTTGGAATCTTCCGCCTGAAGCTTGTCCCATTCTTCTGTCAGATCCATAATGATGGACAGAGCGTCGTTCTGGGACAGGGCGACGGTTACGAACGGCTGGGGAAGAAGGCCGATGGCTTCCGGGTTTTCCGCCAGGATCGCGGCGACCTCAGTGGCCTCGGAACGGAAATCCAAAGTCACATCCTCCGCGGACAGTCCGGCGGAAGAAAGAAGATAGTTGAACACATAGTCCGGGGTCGTTCCTTTTCCAGTCAGATAAACCGTTTTTCCGGCCAGCTGATCCAGGGAGGTGATGGAGGTGTCTCCGGACACCAGATACAGAACGCCCAGGGTGTTGATGTCGATCACGGATACGTTCTGATTGGTCTTATGATAGAGAACGCTTGCCACATTTGCCGGCAGAAGAGCGATATCCACCTGATCGCCGGCAACCATTGCCGTCAGCTCATCGGCGGCGGTTACCATGGTAAACTCGTAGGCATTCTGAGCCTCGCCGTTTTCGGCATCCTGCATCAGCTTTACCAGTCCCATCGTGGTGGGGCCCTTTAATCCGCCGACACGGACTACGGTTTCCTCTGCCGGGGCAGCAGAAGCCTCAGCACTGTCCGCTTCCTCTGCGGCGGTTTCCTCCGAAGACGATTCCGAAGTGGTTTCCGGGGCTTCCGTTTCTGCGGCGGTTTCTGCCGCTGTTGTTTCCGCGGCGGAAGACGCGGCGTCCGTTCCGGACGAAGCGCAACCGGATAAAAGGGAAAGCCCTAAGGCCGCGGCAAGCATAACTGGAAAGATCTTTTTCATTTTGTTTGGTTCCTCCTCTTAGAGTCAGTTTTTCGGGGCAGGCGTATCCTGCCGGGAATAGATGGTCTTCGTACTGACGCCGTCAAGCATTCCAAGCTTTCCGGAGAGGCTGCTGATCTTGTCCATGGGCGCGTCGATCACGACGCTGATGATGGAAATCCCCTTTTGCCGGTAGGGAACGCCCATGCGCCCGATGATCCAGGAACCGTATTCATGCAGGAGCGCATTCATTTTTTCAACCGAATCGGAGTTTTCTACAATAATTCCAATCAAAGCGACTCTGGTTTCCATCATGACCTCCTTGCATGGATCTTACGCTATCGCCTTCTTCCGCAGCAGCTGGATCAGCCCTTTGAAGTCAGAACGAACAAGGTAACTATATCATAGGAGACGGTAAAAGTCAAAGACCGAAAAAAGAACGATACGGAGAGAAAAAAATTCCTTACATTCACCGAAAAAAGTGTATTAGAATAAAATCAAGCAGCGAGATGTTTCGGCAGATAACCTCCGGTTGCCTAAGCATTCGCTGCTTTTTCTGCTGTTGGATTCTGCTGTGTCAGGCATATGCTGGATCACGTTCCGGTGAGAGGAAGGGTCTGGCGGTGGCGCTGGAGATTCCGGTGGAGGAAGTGGAAAGCTATATTTCCAGCGCGCTGGGACGCATGGAGTAGGCAGAAAGGGAAAATAGAAATTCTGAAACGGGGAAAATAAAAAAAGTTCAGAGAATACGGAAAACGTATGGCCAAAGTATTCTCAGAACTTTTTTTATTTGTATTTTACGTATCCGGTTTTTATGCGCAATTTTTAATATGCGTACACTTCTGTATCGTTACGTGACCGGCATGGGATCGGACTCCAGGTTTTTGAAGGCCGTTGCCAGCATCAGCTTGATACGGTTCAGCTGGTTGACCTCGCTGGCGCCGGGATCATAATCCACGGCGATGATGTTTGCTTTCGGATTCTGGTGCCGCAGCTCTTTGATCACTCCTTTTCCGACAATATGGTTCGGAAGGCAGCCGAAGGGCTGGACGCAGACGATATTGTTTACGCCGCTGTGGATCAACTCCAGCATTTCTCCGGTTAAGAACCAGCCCTCGCCCGTCTGGTTTCCCAGGGAGACGAAGTCGTTGGCCATGACGGCCAGCTCCTTGATCCGGGACGGCGGAGTAAAATGACGGCTCTTTTCCAGCTCGATCCTCGCGGTCTTCCGCATGTATTCCAGAAGAGAGATCCCCATGTTGCAGAGATAAGCCGTGGAACGCTTGGTTCCCAGGTTTTCCGCCTTGAAATTGCTGTTATAGAAGCAGTACAGGAGAAAATCCATTAAATCCGGCATCACGGCTTCCGCGCCCTCTGATTCCAGCAGATCCACGATATGGTTGTTGGCGGTGGGCGAGAATTTTACCAGGATTTCTCCTACAATGCCTACCCGCGGCTTCTTAACATCCTTTCGCGGAAGCTGATCGAAATCGCGGATGATCCCTTTTACATTCCGCATAAATTCCATCATGCCCGTATTGCGGGTGGACAGGGATTTGATGCAGATTTTTTTCCATTTTTCATGGAGCTCGTTGGCGGAACCTTCCCATTTCTCATAGGGCCGGGTGGCATACAGCACCCGCATGAACACATCGCCGTAAACGACGGCCTGCAGCGCTTTCACCAGCATTGCCGGCGTATAGCGGAAGCCGGGATTGGTTTCCATGCCGTTGGCGTTGATGGAAATTACCGGCACCTGGGGCATTCCGGCTTTTTCCAGGGCGCGGCGGATAAAACCGATGTAGTTGGAGGCACGGCAGCCTCCGCCGGTCTGGCTCATAAGAACGGCCGTTTTGTTCAGATCGTATTTTCCCGACAGCAGCGCGTCCATGATCTGACCGATTACGATCAGGGAGGGGTAGCAGGCGTCGTTGTTGACGTATTTTAAGCCGGTATCCACCGCCGTCTTATCGTCATTTTGGAGTACCACCAGGTTGTAGCCAAAGCTTCGGATCGCTGGTTCGATCAGCTCGAAGTGGATCGGCGACATCTGGGGGCAGAGCAGGGTGTAATCCTTTTTCATGTCCTTTGTAAAGACGACCCGGTTATAGGCGCTGGATACGACGGTTCTGGTATAATGGCGCTCCTCTCTGACCCGCAGGGCGGAAATCAGAGAACGGATCCGGATCCTGGCGGCTCCCAGGTTGTTGACTTCGTCGATCTTTAACACCGTATAGATCTTTCCCGAACCGGTCAGGATGTCGTTGACCTGGTCTGTGGTTACGGCGTCCAATCCGCAGCCGAAGGAGTTAAGCTGAACCAGATCCAGATTGTCCTGGGTTTTCACGAAGGACGCCGCCGCGTAAAGCCTTGAGTGGTACATCCACTGGTCGGTTACGATCAACGGCCGCTCCACTTTCGCCAGGTGGGAAACGGAATCCTCGGTCAGGACCGCGAAGCCGTATGAGGTGATCATATCGGCGATTCCATGGTTGATCTCCGGATCGATATGGTAGGGACGTCCGGCCAGAACGATCCCGCGTTTTCCGGTTTCTTTCAGCCAGGCCAGGACCTCTTCTCCCTTCTTTTCTACATCGCGCCTTGCGGCAGCCAGCTCCTGCCATGCCTTTTTCGCCGCCGCCTTTGTCTCGGACTCGGAAATCTGAAATTCCTTTTTAAAGACTTCGGCCAGCTGCTTTGACAGGACGGCTTCGCTGGTAAACGCCATGAAGGGATTTAAAAACCGGATCCGGTTTTCCCTCAGCTCCTCCATGTTGTTTTTGATATTTTCCGAGTAGGACGTTACGATCGGGCAGTTGTAATGGTTTCCGGCGCCCTCCACCTCCTTCCGCTCATAGGGAATGCAGGGATAGAAGATAAAGGGGACATTCTGACGGATCAGCCATTCCACATGACCATGGGCCAGCTTTGCCGGATAGCATTCCGACTCGCTGGGGATCGTTTCAATTCCCAGCTCATAAATCTGGCGGTTGGACTGGGGGGATAAAACAACCCGAAAGCCCAGCTCTTTAAAGAAAACGGCCCAGAAGGGGAAGTTTTCGTACATGTTCAGCACCCGGGGGATCCCGACGGTGCCGCGCGCTGCCAGATCGGCGGATAAAGGCTCATAATCAAAGAGCCTGTGGTATTTATAGGTATAAAGGTTGGGAATATCCCGTTTTGCCTTTTCCACGCCCAATCCCCGCTCGCAGCGGTTGCCGGAAATATACTGACGGCCGCCCTCGAAACGGTTGATGGTAAGAACGCAGTGGTTGATACAGCCGCGGCAGCGGCTCATGGAGGTCGTGTAGGTAAGGCCGATGATCTTATCCAGAGAAAGCATGGAGGTTTCCTGCGGATGGCTCTGATACCGTTCTCTTGCGATCAGTGCCGCGCCGAAGGCGCCCATGATTCCGGCGATATCCGGACGGATGGCGTTTCCTCCGGAGATTTTTTCAAAGCTTCTTAAAACCGCGTCATTATAGAAGGTTCCGCCCTGGACCACCACATTTTTCCCCAAATCAGCGGCGGAAGTAATCTTGATGACCTTAAACAGCGCGTTTTTGATCACAGAGTAAGCAAGACCGGCGGAAATATCCGCGACGGAAGCGCCCTCTTTCTGTGCCTGCTTTACGTTGGAATTCATGAAAACCGTACACCGGGTTCCTAGATCGATGGGATTTTTCGCAAACAGCGCGGCCTTCGCGAAATCCTGTACGCTGTAGTTTAAGGAATTGGCGAAGGTTTCGATAAAAGAACCGCATCCGGAGGAGCAGGCTTCGTTTAACTGGACGCTGTCCACGGTGCCGTCTTTGATACGGATACATTTCATATCCTGTCCGCCGATATCCAGAATACAGTCCACATCGGGATCGAAGAAGGCGGCGGCATAATAGTGGGAAATGGTCTCCACTTCGCCCTCATCCAGAAGGAAGGCCGCTTTTAAGAGCGCTTCTCCATAGCCGGTGGAGCAGGAACGGGCAATCTTAGCCTCCTTTGGCAGCAGGGATTTGATTTCCTTCATGGAGGAAATCGCCGTAGCCAGCGGGCTGCCGTTGTTATTACTGTAAAAATGGTAAAGAAGGGAGCCGTCCTCGCCGACCAAAGCCACTTTGGTCGTGGTGGAGCCGGCGTCGATCCCTAAAAAGCAGTTTCCTTTATAGGAAGAGAGATCGCCGCGCTTTACCCTATATTGATCATGGCGTTTTACAAATTCCGCGTAATCCGCTTCATCCTTAAACAGCGGTTCCATCCGCTTAACCTCAAACTCCATCTTGATGCCGCCGGAAAGGTCGGAAATCAGTTTACCCAGTTCCATGACCGGCTCTTCCTTGGAGTTCATGGCGGCGCCTACGGCCGCGAACAAATGGGAGTGATCCGGAGCAATGATCTGCTCCTCGCTTAAATTTAAGGTACGGATAAAAGCGGTCCTCAGCTCGGAGAGAAAATGGAGCGGTCCGCCCAGGAAGGCCACATTGCCGCGGATCGGCTTGCCGCAGGCCAAGCCGCTGATGGTCTGGTTTACGACCGCTTGAAAAATGGAAGCCGCCAGATCCTCGCGGGTCGCCCCTTCATTGATCAACGGCTGGATGTCGGACTTGGCGAACACGCCGCAGCGGGCGGCGATGGGATAGATGGCCTTATAATTTTTCGCGTATTCATTGAGGCCCATGGCGTCTGTCTGAAGCAAGGCCGCCATCTGGTCGATAAAGGATCCGGTGCCTCCAGCGCAGATCCCGTTCATGCGCTGGTCGATGCCGCCGGTAAAGTAAATGATTTTCGCGTCCTCGCCGCCCAGCTCGATGGCGACGTCAGTCTGAGGCGCAAAGTCCTGGAGCGCGGTGGCCACAGCCACGACTTCCTGGATAAAAGGAATATGTAAATGACCGGACAGAGTCAGTCCTCCGGATCCGGTGATGCTGGGGCGAAGCGAAACCTCGCCCAGCTGCTCCCTGCATTTTTTTAAAAGGGAAGCAAGCGTTTCCTGTATGTTGGCATAATGCCGCTCGTAATCTGCAAATAACAGCTTGCCGCAGTCGTCGATGACAGCAACTTTAACAGTAGTGGAACCGATATCGATTCCAAGACGATAGCATTGATTCATGCGGACGGGGAAGTCTCCCCTTACCTCCTTTGTGATATCCAAAAGCCGGCGCAGATCCTCTTTGCGGAACGCCGGCAAATCTTTGTGCGGAACTACTTGAGCATCCCTGATTATAACATAACTTTTTTTGAAACACAATTGATATCCAGAGGGTAGGGATGGAGAAAATGGTTAAAATTATGTAAAGTTTTTGTGAAAAATTGGCAGAAAAGGATTGCGATGCCATGAAGAACCGCGGCGGCTTGATGGCGCCGGAGAATTTTGATATAATCAAGGAGGAGAGACGTCGGAATATGCAAAGATCCAAATTTACTGAAGGAGCGTGCGAATGGAGAGGATCAAAGTAAATTGGGATGCGATCGGCATATCCAACGATTTCCTGTTTGGAAAAGTGATGCGAAACGCGGAACTTTGCAGGGAACTTCTGCAGAGGATCTTGCCGGATTTAGCGATTGGCCGCGTGGAGTATCCGGAACTTCAAAAAGAGATAAAACCAGACGCAGATGCCAGGAGCATCCGCCTGGACGTCTATACAAAAGATGATAAAAATCGAGTTTTCGATATTGAAATGCAGATGACGGTGACAAAAGAGCTGCCAAAGCGAAGCCGGTATTACCATTCGATGCTTGACTTGCAGCTGATCGACAAAGGGCAGACGTATGCGAAACTGAAACCGAGCTTTGTGATTTTTATCTGTTTGTCGGATATGTTCGGCGCAGGAAGGCATAAATATACCTTTGAAACCGTGTGCCGCGAGGACAGAACGATCTGGCTGGGAGAAGAACGAACAACCATTTTCCTAAACGCGGACAGTCAGATGGAAGATGTCAGCAAGGAACTAACCGCGTTTTTGAATTACGCGGCAGGCTGCGTTTCAGAAGATCCGTTTGTTAAAAAGCTGGATGAGGCGGTAAAAGAAGCGAAGAGAAATCGGGAATGGAGGCGTGAATACATGACATTGCTGATGCGGGATCAGGAGAATATTGAGAAGGGACGAAAAGAAGGCCGCAGAGAAGGCCGAAAGGAGGGACAGGTAAAGGAATTGTATCATTTGGTGCTGGATGGGCTTTTGCCGCTGGAGACTGCGGTAAAACGCTCCGGACTGAGCCAAGAGAAATTTTTGGAAATAGCGAAAAGGCATTAACGGAAATAACGAAGAAGTATTAATTTATGATCGGGGACATGGACGGCGGCCGGGTACCGCGAAGATGCGGTGCCGGCTGCCGGTGCTTTTTGAGGATACGGTGCATACAATTTCGCCGCAATTTTGTCACACAAAATTCAACGCAAAAGATTTGACAAATGAAACCACCGGGAATTATAATACCAACGTAATAATCCAGGACGGCGGTCAAAGCCTCGGAAAGCTCTCCGTCATGCTTGCATGAAAGGAGAGCTTTGCGGGGGTTTGACCATCGGTTGGAAAACCGAAGCTTCCGGCAGGGCCGAAGGGCGTGCCGGAAGACGCCGTCCGGGAGAAGAGCGGGGCGGCGGCGTCATGCTTGCCCCGCTGAAGGGATAAATCCAGGAAAGGAAACGATAAATGAATCTGCTGAACCGTCTGGAGCGGAAATTGGGGAAATATGCCATTCCAAATTTAATGTATTATGTGGTCATTCTGTATGCGATTGGCATGTTTGTCCAGATGTTTGCTCCCATGTTTTATATCCAATATTTAATGCTGGATGCCAGCGCGATCCTGCGGGGACAGATCTGGCGGATCATTACGTTTATGATCTGGCCGCCGTCCTCCAGCCTGTTTTTTAATCTGCTGGCGATCTACCTATATTATAATCTGGGGATCACGCTGGAACGGGTTTGGGGAACCTTCCGGTTCAACGTATATTTCTTCATGGGAATTTTAGGCCACGTGCTGGCGGCGCTGCTGATTTATCTGCTGACAGGGAATGTATATCTGCTGACAACGGATTACTTGAATTTCTCTCTGTTTTTCGCTTTCGCGGCCACGTTCCCGGATATGCAGTTCTATCTGTTTTTCGCGATTCCGATCAAGGCGAAATGGCTGGCGATTTTTGACGGAGCGTATTTCCTCTACGGGCTGATGTTCGGAGGCATGGCGGACCGCATTGCGATCATCATGTCGCTTTTGAACTTCTTGATCTATTTCTTGATGACAAGAGGCGGGAAATATAATCCTAAGGAAATCCGGCGCAAACAGCAGTTCCACGCCCAGATGCGGGAAGCGTCCCAGCCGCCGAAGCAGGGCTGGCGCCATCGCTGCGCGGTATGCGGCCGCACCGACGCGGACGATCCCAACCTGGTATTCCGCTATTGCTCGAAATGCGAGGGCGATTACGAATACTGCCAGGATCATCTTTATACTCACCAGCATGTTACCCGCGGCGGAATGGATCCAAGGCAGGCGGAAAACGGCCAGGGGAATTTCAGCCGTAAGTAGGGAAGGGGCATTGTTTTTCCAAGATCAGGAGGATATTCGGGATGAAGAAAACAAAAATTATCTGCACATTAGGTCCCAACGCTGACGATGAAGCGGTCATGAGGCAGCTTGTGGTAAATGGAATGGATGTGGCGCGCTTTAACTTTTCTCATGGAGATCATGGGGAGCATAAGAAACGGTTCCGGCTTTTGAGAGAAGTGGCCGAGGAGGAAGGAATTCCGGTGGCGGCGCTTCTTGATACCAAGGGCCCGGAGATCCGCACCGGCACATTAAAGGACGGGAAAAAGATTACCCTGACGGCAGGAAATGAGATCATCCTGACAACGGAGGAGATTGCCGGGGACGAACGGATGATCCATATTAACTACAGCGGACTCCATGAGGATGTTGCAGAGGGCAACGTGATCCTGATCGACGACGGCTTGATCGAGCTTTCGGTGGAGCGGGTTGAGAAGGAACGGATCTACTGCCGGATCATCAACGGCGGCGAGCTGGGAGAGCGGAAGGGCGTCAATGTCCCCAATGTAAAGATCAAGCTTCCGGCTCTCACAGATAAAGACAAAGAGGATATCCGGTTCGGGATCGAGCTGGGATTTGATTATATTGCGGCGTCCTTCGTACGGTCCGCGGACGCGATCCGGGAGATCCGGGAAATCTTAAATTCAGCCGGTTCTTCCATGGGAATCATTGCGAAGATTGAAAATGCAGAGGGCTTGGAGAATCTGGACGAGATTATCGAAGCCAGCGATGGAATCATGGTTGCCAGAGGGGATCTGGGCGTTGAAATTTCGCCGGAGCGGCTGCCTTATCTCCAGAAAACCATGATCCAGAAATGCAGCGAGGCCTGTAAGGTGGTCATTACGGCAACCCAGATGCTGGATTCCATGATCCGGAATCCCCGCCCCACCAGAGCGGAGGTAACGGATGTGGCCAACGCCGTATATGACGGCACGGATGTGGTTATGCTTTCGGGAGAGACGGCCAACGGAAAGTATCCGGTGGAAGCGCTGAAGATGATGGTCCATATCATAGAAGAAACCGAGTCCCATCTGGACGACAGCTTTTTTAAGCGCCGGGTGGTATCGGACGACAACAGTCACAGCATTTCCAACGCGGTTTGCTATTCGTCGGTTACAACGGCGAGAGCCCTGGGAGCCAAGGTGATCATCGCGCCCAGCATCAGCGGCTATACAGCTAGAATGCTTTCCAAATGGCATCCCAAGACGATGCTGGTGGGAATGTCCCCCAGCCTGTCGGCAGTCCGGAAAATGCAGCTGTATTGGGGCGTTAGGCCGTTCCAGGCAAGACGGGAGGATTCCACCGACGATCTGGTTCTCCACAGCATCGAGCTGTTAAAGGAGAAGGGAATTTTAACGGAAGGCGATCTGGCGATCGTGACGGCCGGCGTATTAAACAGCGCCAGGAAGTATGAACCGGCGACGGCGACCAACATTATGCGGGTGGTCAATGTGGGAGCTTAGGGCGCCGGATTGAAAACGCCGTGCGGCCATATCGCATAATGAGATAGAATACAGCATTGTATGACAGTACGTATGAAGGAGGACATGGATAAAATGGAAAAGAAACCGTTCGCAACAAAGGAACAGCTGGAGGAAATCGCAAAAACGTATCCGACGCCGTTTTATCTTTATGACGAAAAGGGAATCCGCGAGAACGCGAGGAAGCTGAAGGAAGCGTTTGCATGGAATCCCGGATTTAAAGAGTATTTCGCGGTTAAGGCAACGCCGAATCCGTTTATTTTAAAGATTTTGAAGGAGATGGGCTGCGGCACGGACTGCTCTTCCCAGACAGAGCTTATGATGTCGGATGCCTGCGGATTTTCCGGGCATGAGATCATGTTTTCATCCAACGATACCCCCATCGAAGAGTTTAAGCTGGCGGGCGATCTGGGCGCGATCATTAATCTGGATGATTTTACCCATATCGAGTGGGTAGAGAAGGCGCTGGGCGCGATCCCGGAAACCATCTGCTGCCGGTTCAATCCGGGCGGATTGTTTAAGATTTCCAACGACATCATGGATAATCCCGGGGACGCCAAATACGGAATGACCGAAGAGCAGATGTTTGAGGCGTATAAGATCCTTCAGAAGAAGGGCGCGAAGCATTTCGGCATTCACGCGTTTTTAGCCAGCAACACGGTTACCAATGAATATTACCCGCTGCTGGCGAAGATTTTGTTTGAGCTGGCGGTCCGCTTGAAAAAGGAGACGGGCGCGGATATTCGCTTCATTAACCTTTCCGGCGGGATTGGGATCCCTTACCGCCCGGATCAAGAGGCGAACGATATTGCGGTGATCGGAGAAGGCGTAAGAAAGGCCTATGAAGAGGTCATGGTTCCGGCGGGGATGGGCGATGTGGCGATCTTTACGGAGCTGGGCCGGTTTATGCTGGCTCCCTATGGAGCGCTGGTTACCAGGGCGATCCATGAAAAGCATACCTACAAGGAGTACATCGGAACCGACGCCTGTGCGGTGAACCTGATGCGGCCCGCCATGTACGGCGCTTATCATCATATTACGGTGATGGGGAAGGAAAATGCCCCCCATGATCATAAATATGATATTGTAGGATCCTTGTGCGAGAATAATGATAAGTTTGCCATCGACCGTATGCTGCCGGAGATCAAGATGGGCGATCTTTTGTTCATCCATGACGCTGGCGCCCATGGATTTTCGATGGGCTATAATTACAATGGAAAGTTAAAGAGCGCGGAGCTTCTTTTAAAAGAGGATGGAAGCGTTCAGATGATCCGCCGCGCGGAGACGCCCGCCGACTATTTTGCCACCTTTGATTTCTGCGACATTTTAAAAAAATATCTTTAGGATTCAAAGCACGAAACGAAAAAAATCCTGAAATGAAAAACCCCTGTACATCTGTACAGGGTTTTATCATTTAGGATTTCAATTTCAAAAAGGTTTAAGGATAAAGGATTTCTTTTGTATCGTGCATTTCTATGCTTAGAGTATAGCATGCCGGAGCGGAAAATGATTGTATATTCTTTGAATGAATTATGAAGATTTTCTTAAGATTGAAAAAATCTGGGAGAAATGGGAGCCGAAGGAATGGCTTTTCGGCCGGTCTTGCAACAGGCCGTATTTTAGGAATATCCTATTGTTAAAAAGATACGAAGGGAATCCTATGTGGACCATGTAAAAGAACAGATTCATTGGGAAGCGGCATATGAAATGGGCCTGACGGGGAAGGGCGCCGGAGTGGCGGTCCTGGATACGGGACTGTTTCCCCATCGGGATTTTGAAGATAGAATCGCGGGATTTGCGGATATGGTGAATCACAATCCCGGTCCATATGATGACTGCGGACATGGGACGCATATCTGCGGGATCATAGGCGGCAGCGGCGTTTCCTCCGGAGGACGCTACCAGGGGATCGCGCCGGGATGCACGCTGACGGCGGTTAAAGTTTTGGACCGGCGGGGAAACGGGTCTGTGACGGATGTGCTGGCGGGGATCGACTGGGTGCTGAGACATCGAGAACAGCTGGGGATCCGGATCTTAAACATTTCCGTCGGCTCCTGCACAAGAAAAGGGATGAGCGAAAATTCCGCCCTGGTAAAAGGCGTTGACCGGGCCTGGGATGAAGGACTGGTGGTGGTTGTGGCGGCCGGGAACCGCGGGCCGGGGCGAATGACGATCACGACGCCGGGGATCAGCCGGAAGGTGATCACGGTGGGCTGCTCCGATGACGACAGGGAGGTTCTGGTAGGCGGGAACCGGATGGTGGATTATTCGGGGCGCGGCCCCACCGCGGCCTGTGTCTGTAAGCCGGACGTGGTGGCTCCGGGCTGCGGCGTGGTCAGCTGCGCCAGCGATTTTGGCCGCTATACGATCAAGAGCGGCACTTCCATGAGCACGCCGGTTGTATCCGGCGCCATCGCCCTCCTTTTGGAAAAATATCCGGACATGACGAACCGGGACGTTAAGCTGAAGCTGATGGAGAGCGCGATGGATATCGGGCTTCCGAAAAACCAGCAGGGCTGGGGGCTTCTGGACATCAAACGGCTCTTGGAATAGGATCGGATTTCGGGGCGCCATGGATGGGATCATGCGGCGGATGCTATGGATAGGATCATGCGGCGGAATGTTTTCGCGCAGGCTTGCCGCATGGACCTTCCGGCCTTCCCGGTGCGATATTTTACATAAATTTTACATAAGGGCTTGCGCTTTTTTACAAAGGGGTGCTATGCTACTGATACTACAGAGGACGAATGGAAATTGGCCTGGAAAGAAAAGGAAGACAGGAGGAATCGGTTGTGGCATTGATCTATGCGGTGGAGGATGATAAGAACATCCTGGAAATCGAAATGTTTGCGCTAAAAAACAGCGGATATCAGGTTGATGGCTTTGAGTGCGCCCGGGATTTTTATAAAAAACTGGACGAAAAGCAGCCGGACCTGATACTTCTGGATGTGATGCTGCCGGATGAGGATGGACTGGAGATCGTGGCGAAGCTGAGGCGCCGCCCGGAGACGAAGAAGATTCCGGTGATCATGGTGACGGCAAAGACGACGGAGATTGATAAGGTGAAGGGCCTGGACGCGGGCGCCGACGATTACCTGACGAAGCCGTTCGGGGTCATGGAGCTGATCGCCCGGGTAAAGGCGGTGCTGCGCAGGACCATGGAGGAGGAGAAATTCCTGTCCCTCGGGGATATTTTCCTGGATGACGAGAAGCATATGGTTTATGTAAAGGACGAGCCCTGCAGCCTGACGTTCAAGGAGTATGAGCTGTTAAAGCTGCTGCTTCATAACGCGGGGATCGTGGTGACGCGGGAAATTATTTTGGAACGGGTCTGGGGGATCGATTTTGAGGGAGAATCCCGGACGCTGGATATGCATATCCGGACGCTGAGGCAAAAGCTGGGGGACGCGGGGAGCATGATCCGGACCGTCCGCAATGTTGGATACATGATAGAGTAGAGGTGCTGCGCCATGAAAAGAAAAATCCACATGGAGCTTCTGATCATCGCGGCGTTGGCCATTGTGCTGACGCTGCTGTTTGCGCTGTTTGTTTTTTATGGTCTGTTTCAGGAGCAGATCATCGGCGATCTTCGGGAGGACGCCATTGCTTTCCGCAGTATGAACGTATTTGCGGATCCGGAGGATTTGGATATCGGCTCCTATCAGATGGAGGAGGGGGGCCTCAGGATCACGCTGGTGGACGCTGAGGGCGACGTGATTTTCGACAGCGACGCCAATGAGGCGGCTATGGAGAGCCATGAGGACCGCCCGGAGGTGCAGGCCGCTTTTGAAACCGGAGAGGGTCACGATACCAGAAAATCAGAAACCTTGGATCAAAATTCCTTTTATTACGCGGTCCTTCTTGATAATGGGCTGGTGCTGAGGGTGGCCAGAGAGGCGGACAGTATTTTCGCCGTAACGAAGAACATGCTGGTCACGGTGGCCGGGGTGTTTGTTCTTTTATTTATTTTTACGGTGGTCCTTTCCAATTACTTTACAAAGAGCCTTGTGCAGCCCATCGAGGAGCTGGCGGAAAACCTGGGGGATCCGGGGACGAAGGTGGTTTATAAGGAACTGGCGCCGTTTGTCGCCAAGATCCGCCAGCAGCATGAAGATATTTTAAAGAACGCGAAGATGCGCCAGGAGTTTACTGCCAATGTTTCCCATGAGCTGAAAACGCCGCTGACGGCCATATCCGGCTATGCGGAGCTGATCGAGCATGGGATGGCGGGAAAAGAGAATACGGAGCGGTTTGCCGGCGAGATCCATAAAAATGCCTCCCGGCTTTTGATCCTGATCAATGATATCATCCAGCTTTCCCAGCTGGACGGGGGAAAAACCGATGTGGAATATACGGATCTGGACCTTTACAAGCTGGCGGGGGAATGCATCTCTATGCTGAAGATGAATGCCCAGAAGCAGAACGTGACGATGAAGCTCTGCGGAAGATCTTCGATGGTATTTGCCGATAAGCAGCTGATGGAGGAACTTTTATTTAACCTTTGCGATAATGCGATCCGTTATAATAACCGGGGCGGTTCTGTCACGGTTACGGTGGATAAAAACCGGGAGGGAAATACCTTCCTCTCCGTAAAGGACACGGGAATCGGCATCTCGCCGGAGCATCAGGACCGGATTTTCGAGCGGTTCTACCGGGTGGATAAAAGCCGTTCCAAGGCGACCGGCGGAACCGGACTGGGCTTAGCGATCGTAAAGCACATTGTCGCTCAGCATGAGGCGTCGATCTCATTGGAAAGCGAACCCAAGAAGGGAACGGAAATCGTAGTCGTCTTTTCCGGCAGGCTAAAAGAGCGGGAGCAGCAGAAGCGTTTGGAGCAGCAGAGTGCGGAGCAGACAAAACAGAAAAACACGGGGGACTGATGTAAAAATCGGCCCCCTGTTTTTGTGGAGTATTTCCATTGACAGAAGCGGCGGGATTCGGTATAGTACGGGTATTCCGGATGGCAGACAGCCTGACGTCTGCCGGGCGGAGGCGGCGAAAGGACGGCGGACAAGGAGTGAAAGAATCGGTTGACTTTCCGGAAGCCGTATAGTAAGATAGAGAAAACAGAACATTTGTTCGCATTTAAAATTGATTCCGCCGGAACGCGCGGAGAAATGGAGACAGATTCATGAATAAAGATGATAAGCTGAAAGCGCTGGACGCGGCCCTGACACAGATTGAGAGAGCGTATGGAAAAGGCTCCGTGATGAAGCTGGGAGATTCCGGTGCGAATATGAATATTGAAACGGTTCCCACGGGATCGCTGAGTCTGGATATTGCCCTGGGATTGGGAGGCGTGCCGCGGGGACGTGTGGTCGAGATTTACGGCCCGGAATCCAGCGGTAAAACAACGGTGGCTCTCCATATGGTGGCCGAGGTTCAGAAACGGGGCGGGATCGCCGGTTTTATCGACGCGGAGCATGCCCTGGATCCGGTCTATGCAAAGAATATCGGCGTGGATATTGATAACCTCTATATTTCTCAGCCGGATAACGGCGAACAGGCGCTGGAGATTACGGAGATGATGGTTCGCTCCGGCGCTGTGGATATAGTGATCGTGGACTCTGTGGCCGCTCTGGTGCCGAAGGCGGAGATCGACGGAGATATGGGAGATTCCCATGTGGGCCTTCAGGCCCGTCTGATGTCCCAGGCTTTAAGGAAGCTGACGGCGATCATCAGCAAGAGCAACTGCATTGTGATCTTTATTAACCAGCTCCGGGAGAAGGTTGGGGTGATGTTCGGCAATCCCGAGACGACGACCGGCGGCCGCGCGCTAAAATTCTATTCCTCCGTCCGGCTGGATGTGCGCCGTACAGAGGCCTTAAAGCAGAGCGGAGAGATCATTGGAAACCATGTGCGGGTTAAGGTGGTAAAAAACAAGATCGCGCCGCCCTTTAAGGAGGCGGAGTTTGATATTATGTTCGGCCGCGGAATTTCCAAAGAGGGCGACGTTTTGGATTTGGCGGCGGACGCCAATATCGTAGAAAAAAGCGGATCCTGGTATGCCTATAAGGGCGCGAAGATCGGACAGGGACGGGAGAACGCCAAGAATTACCTGGCGCAGAACCCGCAGGTCTGCGAGGAGATTGAGAACCTGGTAAGGGAGCTACATGGACTCCCGGCGCAGCACTTGGCGCAGGATGCGGCCGGACAGGCGGCGGAACCCGCGGCGCCGGAGGTATGATCGGATGATCGAATGGAAAGCGCCGGATGGGAAGCGGAGCGCCCGAAAGAAAGGAAGCTCTGAGCAGGAGACCGGCTGCGGCGAAGCGGCGAAGGCGCGGGAAAAAGGCGTTTACTATTTGCAGTTTTCGTCTAAAACAGAAGAAGAAATGAGAAGGAAGCTGGCGGAGCAGGGATTTTCGCCGGCTTCCGTGGATTCTGCCGTAAAATTTCTGAAGGAACGCCGCTATCTGAACGATGAGGATTACGCGAGAAGGTATCTGGAAAAGAATGGAAAAAAGAAGAGCAGGAAGCAGCTGCAGTATGAGCTGAGCCGCAAGGGGATTTCCCGGGAGATTTTGGAGCTGGTGTTTGAGGAAATGCCGGGAGATGAAAGGGAACAGATCCTTGAGATCCTAAGGAAACGGCAGTTCCCTCTGGACGGAGGGGAGCCGGAAGAGAAGAAAAAAATCTGCGCATATCTGGCAAGACGGGGCTACTCCTGGGACGACATTAACGCCGCCCTCGATCATTATGCACGGAAAGAAACAGTTTGATGGCAAGATACTTGACATAATGCATAAAACGGTTTAAAATCAAATTGTTGTAATTTCTTGTACAATGAAAACTAAATAAAGGAGGTGCTCCTGTGTCACCAATAATTTACGTTATCGCAACGGCAGTTATTGTGGCTCCTATTACCTGGTTTCTCGCTGTGGCTTACCGTAAGAAAAGCTATGAGAGCAAGATCGGAAGCGCAGAGGAAAAATCCAGAGAAATAATAGATGAAGCATTGAAGGTCGCAGAGACAAAGAAGAAAGAAGCTCTCCTGGAAGCGAAGGAAGAAAACTTGAAAGCAAGAAACGAGCTTGAAAAGGAAACCAAGGAGCGGAGAGCAGAGCTTCAGCGCTACGAGCGGCGCGTCTTAAGCAAGGAGGAAAACCTGGATAAAAAGGCGGAGGCGATGGAACGTAAGGAATCCAGCCTGGCATCCAAGGAAGAGACCTTGAGGAAGCGCACGGCTGAAATGGAAGCCTTGTATGCCAAGGAACAGGAAGAACTGGAAAAGATTTCCGGTTTGACCACCGAGCAGGCGAAGGAATATCTTCTGAAATCTGTGGAAGAAGATGTGAAGCATGATACTGCAAAGCTGATCAAGGAGCTGGAGAGCAAGGCAAAGGAAGAAGCGGAAAAGAAAGCGAAGGAGTACGTGGTGACTGCCATTCAAAGATGTGCGGCCGATCATGTGGCGGAGACGACCGTTTCCGTAGTACAGCTCCCAAGCGATGAGATGAAGGGCCGCATCATTGGCCGAGAGGGCCGGAATATTCGTACCTTGGAGACGATGACCGGAGTTGAGCTGATCATCGACGATACCCCGGAGGCGGTTGTATTGTCCGGCTTTGACCCGGTGAGAAGAGAAGTTGCGAGGATCGCTCTGGAACGTCTGATCGTTGACGGACGGATCCATCCGGCGAGAATCGAGGAAATGGTGGAAAAAGCGCAGAAGGAAGTTGAAAGCATGATGCGCGAGGAGGGCGAAGCCGCCATCCTGGAGGTGGGAATCCACAATATCCACCCGGAGCTTGTCAAACTTCTTGGCAAGATGAAGTTCAGAACCAGTTACGGACAGAACGCCTTAAAACATTCAATCGAAGTTGCCCAGCTGTCGGGACTGCTGGCGGCTGAGATTGGCGTAGACGTGAGAATGGCAAAACGTGCCGGTTTATTACATGACATTGGAAAATCCGTTGACCATGAGATGGAGGGCTCCCACGTACAGCTGGGCGTTGAGCTTTGTAAGAAATACAAAGAGTCGCCGGTTGTGCTGAACGCGGTAGAGTCTCATCATGGCGATGTTGAGCCGACGAACCTGATTTCCTGTATCGTGCAGGCTGCGGATACGATTTCCGCGGCAAGACCTGGTGCAAGAAGAGAGACGTTGGAAACATACACGAACCGTTTGAAGCAGCTTGAGGATATTACCAATTCCTTTAAGGGAGTCGATAAATCCTTCGCGGTTCAGGCGGGACGCGAAGTGCGTATTATGGTGGTACCGGAACAGATCAGCGATGACGATATGGTCCTGCTGGCCAGAGATATTTCCAAGAAGATCGAAGAGAGTCTGGAATATCCGGGTCAGATCAAGGTCAACGTGATCCGCGAGTCAAGAGTTACCGATTACGCGAAATAAAGCCGGAGGTACATAGTCTGTTTTGGATTATGTACCTCTGATTTTTTTGCAGATTTTCGGGAATGCGGCGGTTCGGCCAGGATAGGATTGACAATCCGAAAAACATTGATATGATAGAAATGGAGGCCGCTCTGCTGTTGGAGCGCGCCGGCCGGCGGCATGACTGCCGGAGATCGCATGGATGTTTTAGGAATCAGTCCAGCAGTGATATATCAAGGAGGAATGGAAATGGCAAAGTTCGGGTTTATTGGAATGGGAAATATGGGAAGCGCGATCATGAGAGGACTGTTAAAGGTCTGCGCGCCTTCCGAGCTTCTTTTTACGGATGCATCGAAGGAAAGACGGGAGGCCGTGACGGCGGAAACCGGCGTGGCTCATGTGGATTCCAACGCGGAATGTGTAAGACGATCCAAATACGTGGTGCTGGCGGTAAAACCTCAGGTGATCTCTCATGTGTTTGAGGATATCCGGGGCGAGCTTTCCAGCGATCAGATCGTCATTTCCATTGTCGCCGGTTATGCGACGGAGGATCTTAAGGCTGGACTGGGAGATTCGGTGCGGATCGTTCGCTCTATGCCCAATACGCCGGCCATGGTAGGTGAGGGAATGACCGGCGTCTGCTACGACGACGCGCTGTTTAGCGACGAGGAGAAGGAAACGATCCATCAGTTCTTTACGTCGTTTGGAAAAATGGAGCGGGTGGATGAGAAGCTGATCGATGTTGTTGGAAGCGCCAGCGGCTGTTCTCCGGCTTACGTCTATATGTTTATCGAAGCGTTGGCCGACGGATGCGTGAAAAACGGTCTTCCCCGCCAGACGGCATACCGGATGGTGGCTCAGGCAGTGCTGGGAAGCGCAAAGATGGTTCTGGAGACGGGAAAGCATCCGGGCGAATTGAAGGATATGGTCTGCTCGCCGGGCGGAACGACCATCGAGGGCTTGGCGGCGCTGGAGGAATGCGGATTCCGCGGCGCGATCATCAAGGCCTGCGACGCCAATTATGAGAAAAATAAAAAACTGAAATAAGACTTAAAGGACGGGCGGAGGACTGAAAAAAGGCTCCTCCGCCTGTCTGCGTCCGGGAGAGAAAGGGGAAGGAAACGATGGAAGCGACAATCCGCTTAAAAAGAGAGCTGGCCTATACGGGTACAATTTTAAAGGTGTACAGGGACCGGGTCATTGCCAATGGGATCGAGGAGACCTATGATTATATTCATCATGACGGCGCGGCGGCGGTTCTGCCGGTAACCAAGGAGGGGAAAATCCTCATGGTGCGCCAATATCGGAATGCGCTGGACCGGTTTACGCTGGAAATTCCGGCGGGAAAGCTGGACGATCCGAAAGAGCCCAAAAAAGAGTGCGCTTACCGTGAACTGGAGGAGGAGACCGGCTATCGGAGCGAGAATCTGGAATACCTGATGACGATCAATACGACGGTTGCTTTCTGCGACGAATGCATCGGCGTTTATATTGCCAGGGATCTGATCCCGTCGAAGCAGCATCTGGACGAGGATGAGTGCATTGAAGTGGAAGAATGGGATGTGAAGGATCTTTTAAAACTGATTTATTCCGGAAAGATGACGGATGGAAAAACGGTGGCGGCGATCCTGGCATACGCGCAGCGGGAGGGGATCCGGCTGTAGGGAGCCGAACGTAGGCGTTTGGCCGCGGGTATTCGGCTGCAGTCATCCGTTTTTAGGGATCCGACCATAGGAATAGCAGAAGCTTTTTCTTCATATATTGCAGAAAAGCTAGAAAAGGGCGGCGGAAGATGCCGGAATTGGTAATGCAGAGCCAGGGCAAGGAAGCCTGGAGCAATAAAAATTGGTATGACAAAAGAGACAGCCTGGAACTGAGGCTGTCTTTTTTTCTTATTTTAGGAGCTGGATTGGGGACAATTTTCTGCAACTGGATGGGGGAGGAGGCGAAAGCTTCGCTGGCAGCGCTGGAGCAAAGCTATGGAGCGGCGGCTCTGATGGGCGAGCTGGATTTCGGCGGGCTGTTTATGACCGTGCTTTGGGAGCGGGCGGGTACGCTCTGCCTGGGCTTTTTAATTTCGCTGACTTCGATATCCGGCGTCCTTTTTTCGGCGGCAGCGGTATATTTGGGATTTTCCACGGCGGTTTTTGTCGGCGCCATGACAATGAGTACAGGGATTTTTGCGATTTTTCGATATGCGGGTTTTGTATTTCCTCAATGTCTTTTTTATGTTCCGGTCCTGTATTTTTTATGGATTTGGCTTCCGGGACAGGGGCTTCCTTTAAAGGCAAGGGACGTGATTTTTTTGGCTGCAATGACCTTTTTGGGGGTCCTTGCGGAGAGCTTTGTAAATCCGTGGCTGGCGGCGTTTTTGTAGAAGGATACCGCGGAAGGATTTCGCGGGAGAAAACAGGTATCCCCATATCTTGTTGGCAGACAGTACCTTTGGGACAAGATGTTGTTGTGTTATGTAAATCAGTGGAAAATAATGGAAAAGTGGGGAAAAACCGTTTGATTTTTGCCTAAAAAGGGGATATAATGTAGGAACACTGGCCTTTTAAAGGCCAAATGGGGGAAACAGGGGCGGAAGGATGAAAGAGGATATTCAAAACTTTTTTAACTATCTGGAACAGGAGCGGCACGCGTCAAAGAATACCCGGCTGGCTTATCAGAGGGACCTTCAGCAGATGATTGCTTATCTGGAGGAGCAGGGGATTACGGAAAGCGGGAAGGTTACGAAGACGGTTTTAAACTCTTTTCTGATAAATTTGGAAAAAAGCGGAAAAGCGCCGTCTACAATATCCCGGATGCTGGCTTCTATTAAGGCGTTTTTTCATTATGAGTTTAAGCAGGGAAATATCCGCAGGGATCCGTCCGAGTCGATCCATGCCCCCAAGATCGAAAAAAAAGAACCGGCGATTTTGACGCCGGATGAAGTGGAACGGCTTTTGGCTCAGCCGTCGGGAGCTGCGGCGAAAGAGCTGCGGGACAAAGCGATGCTGGAACTGATGTATGCGACGGGGCTTCGTGTTTCAGAGTTGATCCATCTGAAGGCGGAGGATGTGAATCTTTCCGTCGGCTTTCTTACCTGCCGGGATGAACACCGGGAAAGAACGATCCCCTTTGGAAAAGAGGTGCGGGCCGCGCTTTCCCGGTATATGGAATCCGCCAGGGAGCAGCTTTTAAAGGGCCGGGAATCCCAGTGGCTTTTTGTTAATTGCAGCGGCGGTGTTATGAGCCGCCAGGGGTTCTGGAAAATTATTAAATTTTACGGACAGCAGGCCGGCATCGAGGCGGATATTACGCCGCACACGCTGCGCCACTCCTTCGCCGCGCATCTTTTGGGGAACGGGGCGGACATGAAGGCGGTTCAGACGATCATGGGCCACTCGGACTTGGCGACAACGCAGATGTACGCGGCGTATTTTGGGCAGCAGGCCGGCGAGGAAAGACGAAGGGAGTCTATTAAATAGATGACTGCGGATGGACGTAGGAGTCTTTGCGAATATCGCTGACCTGTTGAGTTATTGCGTTCCCGCCGAAGTAATGATATGATAAATGCATTCATGAAGAAAGACATCCTTGTAAAAATTTCAAGGAGAAGCAAAGGAGAGGCCAATGGCGGGAAATGTTGCGGTTCCTCTGTATCAGCAGGTAAAAGAGGATATTAAGGCGGCGATCGAACAGGGAAAATATAAGCCGAAGGAGAAGATCCCCACAGAGCCGGAGCTGAGCGCCGAATATTCGGTGAGCCGGATCACGGTGCGCCGGGCGGTGGAAGAGCTGTGCAGCGAAGGCTATCTTGTGAAAATGCAGGGACGGGGGACCTTTGTCAGCTCCCCAAGAGTTCACCGGAAGGTTCGGGAGGGAAAGCAGATCCAGGGGTTTACCCAGTGCTGCGAGGAGCAGGGGATGAAAGCGGGCGCGAAGCTCCTTAACCGGATGATCGTTCCAGCCCGGGCGGACGAACAGGCTTTTTTCGGAGTTGGACAGGACGGGCTGCTTCTTTATATCCAGCGTCTGCGTACGGCGGACGGACTGCCGGTGCTGCTGGAAAATATTTTCCTTCCTTATATGGAATACAGGGAACTGATGGAGGCAGAGTTAACGGACTGCTCTATTTTTGGCGCCATTGAGCGGATCGGCGGACGAAAGGTAGAGGCGCTCGCCAGGAGGACCCTGGAAATTACGCGGGCGTCGGCGGAGGAAGCTAGACTTCTTGCGGTTCCGGCGGGGGAGCCTTTGTTTTATCTCAACGCATATTTTACGGACCGGGAGCAGAGGCCGGTTTGTATTGGCCGGCAGTATTATGTGGGGAGCCGGTACCTATTCGAGATATAATACAAAATGATCATAAAAATAGAGTCAAGAAGGACGGTGTGGAATACCGGGGCGGACGCGATGCCGAAAGGACGCAGCCGCTCCGGTATTTTTGCAGCCGCACGGTTTGGGATGAAGGTCGGAAGATTTGCGGCGCCTTCCAATTTATTATTTTGGGGATTGACAAATTCATAGCAGCGGATTATTATATGGATATAATCATTATAATGATATAATGATTAGAAACACAAAACATTCTTAAATGCAAGGGAAAGCGAATGCCCGAATCAGACGGAGGCGTATGAAATCCTCTGGATATGACGGGCAGGCTGAGAGGAGAAGAAGAATGAGCATTGAAATGAACAGACCGAAGGAAATCGTGGCAGATATCCTGGCCAAGGGCGTAAAGATTGAGAATATTGTTTTTGTCGGCTGCGGAGCGTCCATGGCGGAGTCTTATCCGGGCCGGTATTTTTTGGAATCCTGCGCGAAAAAGCTGCGGATCTTCCACTATACCGCCAGCGAATTTAACTGGAATACGCCGGCATGGCTGGGTGATACCTCGGTGGTGATCAGCGTATCGATGGGAGGAAATACGCCGGAGACGGTGCAGGCAAATTCCGTTGCAAAAGCGGCCGGGGCGACGGTGATTTCTGTGACGCATGTGGCTGGATCTCCGCTTACGAAGGAAGCGGATTACTGCGTGATCCATGATTTTGAGACAAACTATGCCGCCAAATTGGAGCGGATGGGATATACCATGGCGCTGGCTTTAGAGCTTCTCCAACAGACAGAGGGGTACGAGCATTATGATAAAATGCTGGACGGATTCGCCAAGATTTTTGATCTGGCGGAGTCTTCTGCCCAGGCGTCCCGCCGGGTGGCAAGGGAGTTTGCCAAGGAGTACCAGAATGCCCCGGTGATCTATGTGATGTCCAGCGGCGCTTCGACGGAGGTGGCCTATTCCACGTCGGTCTGCATGCTGATGGAGATGCAGTGGATCCATTCGGGCAACTGTCATTCCGGCGAGTTCTTCCACGGCCCCTTTGAAATTGTGGAGAAGGATGTGCCGTTTTTGCTGCTGATGAATGACGGACGGACCCGGGCGGTGGATTCCAGAGCGCTGACCTTCCTTCACAGATTCCAGGCGAAGACCACGGTGATCGACGCGAAGGATTACGGTCTGTCCTCGGTGATCGACGGCTCGGTGGCGACATTCTTTAATCCGCTGCTTCATACGGCCGTGTACCGCGTCTTTGAGGAGGAGCTGGCCAATGTCCGGGAGCATCCCTTAACGAAGCGCCGCTATATGTGGAAGCTGGAATATTGATCTGCTGGAAGATCGATCTGCAGAAAACCAATTTTGCTGGAATATTCCTTTGCTGAGATAGGAAAGCAGAAAATCTGCTCAAGAGTACGGACAGCAAGGGGGAAGGAGCCTGTGGAAATACGGAACCGCGTTTTCGCAGGCTCTTTTTATTTCTTGAAATATTTTCTGAATTTTTCCTCAATTTTGAAGCGTGACGATCTATAATCATATAGTGATAAGATTATATAAATAATTACAGATAAAACTTGATTCAAGGCATGGGGGCATGGTAGAATGAATCCATAGCGCGGGAAATGCGTCCGGCCAGGCCAAAGAAGGGGGAAGCCCGGCGTATTTTGCTTGAGAAAGTTCAAGGAAAAGGAGATGGGAGCTTATGAGCAGACTGGAGATCATTTCTCCAAACAGGGCGAAGATCGTGATGGAGGGGCTTTATAAGGATCTGGAGCGCCGGATCGAATCCAGCCCGCCGGGACTCTGTCCTGTGGATATGGCGCGGGCGTTTTTGGAGCTGTGCCATGCGCAGACATGCGGAAAATGCGTGCCGTGCCGGATCGGCCTCGGACAGCTGAACCAGCTGATCCGGGATGTGCTGGATGGAAAAGCGACGATGGAAACGCTGGATCTGATGGAAAAGACGGCGCTTTCGATCCGGGAAACGGCGGACTGCGCCATTGGCTATGAGGCCGCCAACATGGTCTACAAGGGCCTGATCGGCTATCGGGACGACTATATCGGACATATTAAAAATGGAAGATGTACCTGTACATATAATCAGCCGGTGCCCTGCGTAACGCTCTGTCCGGCTCATGTGGATATTCCGGGTTATGTGGCTTTAGTCGGCGCGGGACGGTACCAGGACGCGATCCGTCTGATCCGCAAGGACAATCCGTTCCCGACCACCTGCGGCTTTATCTGCGAGCATCCCTGCGAGGCCCGCTGCCGGAGGAACATGGTGGACGCGCCCATCAATATCCGGGGACTGAAGCGGTTCGCTGCGGATTACGCGGGCGAGGTGGATCCGCCGGCCTGCGCTCCGTCAACAGGAAAGCGGGTGGCGATTGTCGGCGGCGGTCCCGGAGGCTTAAGCGCGGCGTACTATCTGCAGCTAATGGGGCATCAAACGACGGTGTATGAGATGCTTCCCAAACTGGGCGGAATGCTGCGGTATGGTATCCCCAACTACCGGCTTCCCAAGGCGCGGCTGGAGGATGATATTAACACGATCTTAAAGACGGGCGTCCAGGTGAAATATGGGGTTAAGATCGGTCAGGACATTACGATCCAGCAGCTGCGGAACAATTATGACGCGGTATTGATCACCATCGGAGCCAGCGCCGATAAAAAGCTGGGCTTAGAGGGCGAGAACGCGGAAGGCGTTCTTTCCGCCGTGGAATTCCTGCGGGAGGTAGGACTGGAATCGCTGCCGGATATGACGGGAAAGAACGTAGTAGTGATCGGCGGCGGCAATGTATCTATGGACGTTGTTCGTACGGCGAAGCGGCTGGGAGCGAAGAAGGTCAGCATCCTCTACCGGCGGCGCCGCCATGATATGACGGCTTTGCAGGCGGAAATCGAGGGAGCCGTGGCGGAGGGCGTTGAGCTTCTGACTTTAATGGCTCCGGCGGCCTTGGATGTGGATGAAAACAACCGGATCCGCGGCGTTTGGGCGGCCCGCCAGATGATCGGAGCGATCAAGGACGGCCGGGCCAGCGTGCGTTCCGCAGGCGAGCCCAATGTTTATGTTCCTTGTGATTTCCTGATCCGCGCCATCGGCCAGGCGATTGAGTACACCCATTTCGAGGAGGCCGGCGTGCCTGTCTCCAGAGGAAAGATTATTACCAAGAGTACCGGAGACTTTGAGAATATGCCGGGCGTGTTTGCCGGCGGCGACTGCGCCAGCGGACCGGCGTCGGTGATCCAGGCTATCGCGGCGGCGAAAGTGGTCGCGGCCAACATTGACGAGTATCTGGGATACCGGCATGAGATTACCTGCGACGTAGAGATCCCGGATCCCAATATGGAAGACCGGCTGCCCTGCGGACGGGTCAGCATGACCGAGCGGGAGGCCGGAGAGCGGGTCTGCGATTTTGAGGCAGTGGAGAACTGCATGACCGAGAAGGAAGCGCACCAGGAGGCGGGAAGATGCCTGCGCTGCGATCATTTCGGATATGGAATCTTTAAGGGAGGCAGGGAGAAGTTATGGTAAACATTACGATAGACGGAAACCGGTTATCGGTAAAAGAGAACACAACGATCATGGAAGCTGCCGCCCAGTGCGGGATTCCGATCCCCAAGCTATGCTATTTAAAGGATATCAACGAGATCGCGGCCTGCCGGGTCTGCGTTGTGGAAGTGGAAGGGAAAAACCGGCTGGTGACTTCCTGCAACAACCTGGCGGAGGAGGGAATGGTGATCCATACCAACAGCCCCAAGGTCCGCAATCACCGCCGCAATACGGTTCAGCTGATCTTGTCCCAGCATGACGTGGACTGCGTGGTCTGTCCCAGAAGCGGCAACTGCAGCCTCCAGGACATTGCCAGGGATCTGAATATTTTGGAGATCCCCTTTAAGAAAGAGCCGGAGTACCGGGAATGGAATAAGGAGTTTCCGCTGATCCGGAAATCGGAGAAATGTATTAAATGCATGCGCTGCGTACAGGTTTGCGATAAGGTCCAGGGCCTGGGGATCTGGGACGTGGAGGGAACCGGTTCCCGTACCACGATCAATGTATCCGGCCTTAAGACCATCGAGCAGGCGGACTGCTCCCTCTGCGGCCAGTGTATTACCCATTGTCCCGTGGGCGCTCTGACGGAGCGGGACGATACGGAGAAGGTATGGGCGGCCATCGAGGATCCGGAAAAGATCGTCGTAGCCCAGGTGGCGCCGGCGGTCCGGGCTGCCTGGGGCGAGGAGCTGGGACTCGCGCCAAAGGACGCTTCGATCGGAAAGATTTTTGACGCGCTGAAACGGATGGGCGTGGATTATGTATTTGATACGGTATTTTCGGCGGATCTGACGATCATGGAGGAGGGGACGGAATTTGTAAAGCGGTTCACCTCCGGAGAGCTGAAGGACCGCCCCATGTTCACCTCCTGCTGTCCCGGATGGGTACGGTTTGCCAAGAGCCAGTTCCCCCAGCTGGTCAAATATCTGTCCACGGCAAAATCGCCGCAGCAGATGTTCGGCGCTGTCATGAAGACTTATTTTGCGGAAAAGATCGGCGTCGATCCGGAGAAGATCTATACGCTCTCGATCATGCCCTGCGTTGCCAAAAAGGGCGAGCGGGAGATGGAGCTTTATTACGGCGAATATGCGGGTCATGATATTGACGCGGTTCTTACGACGAGAGAGCTGGTAAAAATGATCCGCGCCGCCCATATCAGTCCCAAAACATTAAAGGAGATCGAAAGCGACAGCCCGATGCACGACGGTACCGGCGCAGGCGTGATCTTTGGCGCTACCGGCGGCGTTATGGAGGCGGCGCTCCGTTCCGCCTATTACCTGATCCGGAAGGAAAATCCGCCGGCCGACGCGTTTAAAGCGGTTCGGAGCCGCGGATTCAACGCCAACGAGGGCGTCCAGGAGGCGGAGTTTGCCATCGGAGACATTACGGTGCGGACGGCCGTTGTCAGCGGGTTAGGCAATACCAGGCGGCTTTTGGAGCAGATCGAGCGCGGCGAGGTTCATTATGACTTTGTAGAGGTCATGGCCTGTCCCGGCGGCTGTGTCGGCGGCGGCGGCCAGCCGATCCACGATGGAGAGGAGCGGGCCTTTGAACGCGGGAAAAGGCTGTATTTCCTGGATGAGCATGCCGAAATCCGTTATTCCCATGAAAATCCGGATATCCAGAAGCTTTACAGCGAATATTTCGGATCGCCGTTGTCCTACCGGTCCCATATGCTTTTGCATACGGAGCATGAGAAATCGGAGCATGACGTTCATCAGTAACGAACGGAAATGATAAAAACTTGCCGGGGAGGCGGGTCGGAAACTGACTTTAGCCTCCCCGGCTTTTGAAACTTTGGCCTCCCCGGCATTTTAAAAGGTCTTGTGCGGCGGGGAAAAACCTGCTAGAATGATAAGTCCAGGGGCGCTGTAAAGGGCCCTTAATGGCATAAAGGAGAACGATTCGACTATGATATTAATAGCAGGTCTCGGGAATCCGGGAAAGGAATATGAAAACACAAGACATAACGCCGGATTCCTGGTTTTGGATACGTTAGCCCAAAAGCTGGGGGCCGATCTTTCTGAGCGGAAGCACCGGGCGCTCTGCGGAAAGGCGGTGATCGGCGGGCAGAAGGTGATCCTGTTAAAGCCGCAGACTTATATGAATTCCAGCGGGGAGAGCATCCGGGCGGCGGCGGACTATTATAAAGTGCCGCCGGAGGATATTTTGGTGGTCTATGACGATATCAGCCTGGCGCCGGGGCAGCTGCGGATCCGCGCCAAGGGAAGCGCCGGCGGCCATAATGGAATTAAGAGCATCATCGCCCATCTTGGGACCCAGGAATTCCCCCGGGTAAAAGTGGGGATCGGAGAAAAGCCGCCGAGGATGGATCTGGCGGACTACGTTCTGGGACATTTTTCCTCGGGAGAAAAAAAGATCATGGAGGAGGCCGCGAAAGAGGCGGCGGACGCCATCTGCGAGATCGTAAACGTGGGGATCGAGCAGGCGATGAACGATCACAACCGCAGGAAAGAGGAGCAGAAGTAGAAAAAGCAGAAGCGAAGGAAAGCGGACGCAGAGCAAAGAAGAGATAGAAAAAAGCAGGAGCAAGAAGGAGCAGGGCTGGGAATGGGAGAGGTTTTTGCGAATCCATTGACGGAGCTGGCGGAATATATAGACATGAAGCAGGCCCTGGATAAAGGGAAGGGGCCGATCCAGGCAAGCGGAGTGACGGATTCCCAGAAGGTTCATGTGATGCATGAGCTTTCGTCGGGGCGGGCATGGAAGTTAGTTATAACTTACGACGATACCCGGGCGCGGGAACTTTATGAGGATTTTACGTATTTCGAGAAGAATTCCTGGCTGTACCCGGCCCGGGACCTTTTGTTTTACAGTTCGGATATCCATGGAAATCTTCTGACCAGGGAGCGGCTCCAGGTATTCCGCCATCTTTTGGAGGACGAGGGCGGCGTGGTGGTGACCACCGTCGATGGGCTGATGGATCATCTGCTCCCTCTTTCGATGCTTCATGAGGCGTGTCTGTCCATAGAGGCGGGAATGCCGCTAGATATTGAAGAGATCAAAATCCGGCTGGCCGCCATGGGCTATGAGCGGATGGGACAGGTGGACGGTATGGGCCAGTTTTCCGTCCGCGGAGGTATCATCGATATTTTCCCGCTGACGGAGGAGCTGCCGGTGCGGATCGAGCTTTGGGGAGACGAGGTGGATTCGATCCGCTCGTTTGACGCGGAAAGCCAGCGGTCGATCCAGCAGATGGAATCGGTGACCATCTACCCGGCGGCGGAGGTGACGCTGACAAAGGAGCGGCTGGAGGCGGGAATTTCCGGGATCGAGGCCGATGGGAAGCGGCAGGAAAAGGCGTTTCGGGATGCTGGGAAGCATGAGGAAGCCCACCGGATCCGCACGGCGGTGAACGAGCTGTGCGAGGCGCTGCGGGAGGGCTTTGACGTTCAGCGGTTGGACGGATATATCCGGTATTTCTGCGGAGAGACGGTTTCCTTCCTGGATTACATGAAGGCGGCGGGAAGCGCCGGCGGTCTGGCGGTTTTTCTGGACGAACCCCAGCGGATGCGGGAAAAAGCGGAGACGGTGGAGCTGGAATTCCGGGAGAGCATGACCCAGCGGCTGGAAAAGGGCTATCTGCTTCCGGGACAGGCGGATCTTTTGTTTTCCGCGAAGCAGGTGCTGGCGGCGCTGGAGCTTCCGCAGACGGTTTTTATGACCGGTCTGGATCAGCGGCTTCCCGGCATGACGGTGAAAGAAAAATTCAGCTTGACGGGAAAAAACGTCAATTCCTATCAGAATGGCTTTGAGCTTTTGATCAAGGATTTAAAACGCTGGAAAAAGGAAGGCTGGAGAGTGGTGCTTTTATCCGCTTCCCGCACCAGGGCCAGCCGCTTGGCCGGGGATTTAAGGGAATATGATCTTTTCGCTTACTGTCCGGAGGATCCGTCCCGCCCGGTGAAGCCGGGAGAGATCTTGGTGACCTACGGAAAGCTCCATAAAGGCTTCGAGTATCCGATGATCAAATTTGTTGTGATCACCGAAGGCGACATGTTCGGAACGGAAAAGCAGAAGAAAAAGCGGAAGCGGTACCATTATGAGGGGAAAAAGATCAGCAGCTTTTCCGAACTTTCCGTCGGGGATTATGTGGTTCATGAAAGCCATGGCCTGGGAATTTACCGGGGAATCGAAAAGATCGAGCAGGATCATGTTATCAAGGACTATATCAAAGTAGAATACGCCGACGGCGGGAACCTTTATCTTCCGGCGACTCGCCTGGACGGGATCCAGAAATACGCCGGTTCGGACGCGAAGGCGCCGAAGCTCAATAAGCTGGGCGGAGCGGAATGGAACCGGACCAAGACAAAGGTGCGGACGGCGGTACGGGAGATCGCTAAGGAGCTGGTGGAGCTTTACGCGGCCAGACAGGACGCGGAGGGCTTTCAGTACGGCCCCGATACGGTCTGGCAGAAGGAATTTGAGGAGATGTTTCCCTATGAGGAAACAGAGGATCAGCTGGCGGCCATCGAGGATACGAAAAAGGATATGGAGAGCCGGAAGATCATGGACCGGCTGATTTGCGGAGACGTGGGCTACGGAAAGACGGAGATTGCCCTGCGGGCGGCCTTTAAGGCGGTGCAGGAGGGAAAACAGGTGGTCTATCTGGTTCCGACGACGATCCTGGCGCAGCAGCATTACAATACCTTTGTCCAGAGGATGAAGGACTTTCCGGTGCGGGTGGATCTTTTATCCCGTTTCCGGACTCCGGCGGAAATGAAAAAGACGCTGGAGGGATTGAAAAAAGGGTATGTGGACATTGTGATCGGAACCCACCGGGTTTTATCAAAGGATGTGGAATTTAAGAGCCTGGGGCTCCTGATCATCGACGAAGAGCAGCGGTTCGGCGTGGCCCATAAGGAAAAGATCAAGCAGATGAAGCAGAATGTGGACGTTCTGACGCTGACGGCGACGCCGATTCCCAGAACCCTCCATATGAGCCTGATCGGGATCCGGGATATGAGCGTTTTGGAGGAGCCGCCGGTGGACCGGGTGCCGATCCAGACCTATGTGATGGAATATAATGACGAGATGGTGCGGGAGGCCATCCACCGGGAGCTGGCCCGGGGCGGACAGGTGTACTATGTGTATAACCGGGTCAAGGGAATCGATGAGATCACGAACCATATCGCGGCCTTGGTGCCGGAGGCGTCGGTGGCCTTTGCCCACGGACAGATGCATGAGCGGGAGCTGGAACGGATCATGCTGGATTTCGTCAACGGCGACATCGACGTTTTGGTTTCTACAACGATCATCGAGACGGGGCTGGATATCCCCAACGCCAATACCATGATCATTCACGACGCGGACCGGCTGGGCCTGTCTCAGCTGTATCAGATCCGGGGGCGGATCGGCCGTTCTAACCGGACCTCCTACGCGTTTTTGATGTACAAGCGGGATAAGCTTTTAAGGGAAGAGGCGGAAAAGCGGCTCCAGGCGATCCGGGAGTTTACGGAGCTGGGTTCCGGAATTAAGATCGCCATGCGGGATCTGGAGATCCGCGGAGCGGGAAACATTCTGGGGGCGGAGCAGCATGGCCATATGGAAGCCGTAGGCTATGATCTGTACTGCAAGATGTTAAACGAGGCGGTGCTGGCTTTAAAGGGCGAGCGGCCTGAGGAAGAGAACTTTGAAACGGCGGTGGACTGCGATATCGACGCCTTTATTCCGGACGGCTATATTAAGAACGAATATCTGAAGCTGGATGTATATAAGCGGATTTCCGCCATCGAAACGGATGAGGAATACATGGATATGCAGGATGAATTGATCGACCGCTTCGGGGACATCCCGCAGCCGGTGGAGAATCTTCTCCAGGTGGCGGAGCTGAAAGCGATGGCGCATCGGGCCTACGTGACGGAGGTGGATATTAACCGCCAGGAAATCCGGCTGGAGCTGTTTTCCAAAGCCCGGCTGGATGTGTCGGGGATCCCGGCGCTGGCAGCGGAGTATAAAAACGAAATGCGCCTGATCCCGGGAGAAAATCCGGTGATCCTTTATCAGGATAAGAAGCGGAAAAATAAGGACTGCGGGCCCATGATGGAACGGGCGAAGGAGCTGATCGGAAAGTTAGAGAAGCTGGCGCCGGCGCGCGGATCAGAGCGGTCTTGACGGGCGGAGGAGAAACTTGTAGACTGGAAGAAAGAGGCTCCGGCGCTAGCGCCGGGGCCTCTGCTTCGTATAGAAAAGCTCCGCCAGTTTTCCCGAGGTCATCGCTTTGCGCTCCTCTCCTTTAAGATCCAGGACGATCCGGCCGGAGTCCAGCATGATGGTGCGGTCCCCGACGGAGAGGGCATAGTCCATATCGTGGGTGATCATTAAGGTCGTGATCCGGTCCCGGGCCACGATTTTTTCTGTTACAGCCATTACCTTTTCCGCGGCGCCCGGATCCAGGGCGGCGGTATGCTCATCCAAAAGGAGGAGCTTCGGCTGGGCAATGGTGGACATTAGGAGGGAGGCTGCCTGCCGCTGTCCGCCGGAGAGAAGTCCCATCTTTGTTTTCATGCGGTTTTCCAAACCCATGTCCAGCTCGGAAAGAAGCTCGCGGAAATATTCATGGTCCTTCCGGTTGACGGCAAAGAAAGAACGGGAGGCCTTCCGGGTATAAGCCAGAGCCAGATTTTCTTCAATGGTCATATTAGGAGCCGTGCCCCGCAGGGGGTTCTGATAAAGGCAGCCGATGTTGAAGGCCCGTTTGTAGTCCTTCTGCCTTGTAATATCCTCGTCTCCAAGAAAAATCTGTCCGCTGTCCGGAAACAGGCGTCCCAGAATGGTATTAAAAAGCGTTGTTTTTCCGGAACCGTTGGAGCCTAAAACGGTAATAAATTGTCCGGCCGGAACCTCCAGATCCAGATGATCCAGGGCCAGCTTTTCATTGACGGTTCCCGGCTCAAAAATCTTCGTCAGCCTTCGGATCGAGAGCGGGCTGCTGCTCATAGGGAATCGCCTCCTTTCTTATTGCCTGACAGCTTCTTTTTCAGCAGAGGAAGCGCCAAAGCGGCCACAACGATCAGCGTGGATAAAAGCTTGACCGCATAGCTGGGCATATCGATCATGTAAGCCGCCTGGATCATGATCCGGTATAACAGGGAACCGGCCGCGGCGGAAATCAGTCCGCCGACGATCCCTCTGTCGCCGAAGATGACCTGGCCGATGATCACGGAGGCCAGCCCCATGACCAGCATACTGCTGCCGCAGTTCAAATCCGCGTACCGCTGCTGCTCGCAGAGAAGAGCGCCGGATAGGGCTACTAAAGCATTGGCCAGCATGACGCCGGCAGTTCGGGTCAGATCCGCGTTGATGGAGGAGGAACGGACCATTTCCTCGTTGTCGCCGGTGGCGCGCACCGCCATGCCCGGACGGGTGAAGAAGAAAACGCTTAAGGCCGCCACCAGGATCACAACGATCACGCCGGTTAACAGGAAAACCTGTGCGTTGGAGTCCAGGTACGGGGACTGAATCCCACTAAAAAGAGCGGAAAAATTCTTGTAGATCGTCGGGCTGGCTTCATTGACCTGCGCTCCCACGGAATTGGTCGTGGTATATTGCAGATACAGGTTGGACTGGCCGCCCAGGACGGCGTAGTTGACGGTATAAAGTCCGGCCGCCACCAGGATCCCGGATAGGATGGCCTCAATTTTCAGCTTCGTCTGCAGGAAGGCTGTAAAGAAGCCCGCCAGAGCACCGGCGGCGGCTCCGGCAAAAAGGCCGAGGACCGGATGGCCGGCGATGGTAACGGCCGCGCAGACCGTCATGCCGAAAACAAAGCTTCCGTCTACGGTCAGATCCGGCGTTTTCAAGATCCGGAAGGTTACGAACACGCCGAGAGCCATGGGAGCGTAAAGCATCCCTTGGCTCAAAGCGGAAATCAGCATACTGTAAAAAACCATATCTGTTCTGCTCCCTTATTGATTGAAATGGCTGGTGCCGTCGGCTTCCACCAGAACCTCGTAGCCTTCATAGGCGGATTCCGGGAAATCGGCTCCGAACCGGCCGGCAGCCTGAAGATTCACGTACTGGGCGTAGTTGCTCAGAGTTTCGTAGGGAAGCTCGGAGGGCGCCGCGCCGTCCATGATCTTAAGCGCCATGTCGGCCACCTGTTCTCCCAGCTGGACGTAATTGACTCCGACGGTGGCAAAGCCTCCATCCGCGACCATGGAATCCGCGCCGCAGTAAATGGGGATTCCGGCCGCGTAGGCGGTATCCGTGTAGGTGGCCATAGCGGATGCGATGGCATTGTCATTTCCGGTATAGAGGGCGTCCACTCCATCGGCAATCAGGGATTCCGCCGCGGTCTGCAGTTCGGAAAGATTGGCGATGGCAGCCTCCTCATAGGCGATTCCCGCTTCATCACAATAAGCCTTGGCGGCATTGATGGTGGATACGGAATTGGTCTCGCTGGAGGTATAGAGGAAACCGATGGTTTCACAATCCGGCTGGAAATTGAAGATCAGCTTTACAATTTCAGCGGCGGGGATGTTGTTGGAAACACCGGTGATATTCTGGCAGTCGTCTCCGGTGAGGCCGGCCGCTGCCGGATCGGAAACCGCGGCGAACACGATCGGGGTGGAGTCGCCGTCAAACACCGTTTTGGCCGACTGGGCGGTGGAGGTGGCGATGGGGATCACCAGATCCGTCCCTTGGGAACGGACGTTGTTAAGGATCGTCGCCAGAGCGGACGTATCGTTGTTGGCGTTTTCTGTCGTGATTTCAATGTTTTTTCCGGAAGCCTCCAGGCTGGCGATGATCGTATCCCGGATCTGATCCAGAGAAGTATGGCTCATGGGCTGGACGATGGAAACGCGGTACGGCTCTCCCGTCTGGGCGGCGTTGGAAGCCGCGGCAGAGGTCTCAGAGCTGCCCGCTGTGTTTTCTTCGTTTTCCGCAGCCGTGCTGTTTTCCGCGGCCGCGCTGGGCGCCTCCGCCCCGGAAGTCTCCGCTTCGGAAGCGGACGTCTGGCTGCAGGCGGAAAGAGAAGCGGCAAGGAATACGGTTGTTAATAAAAGAGAGATATTTTTTTTCATGATCGGATCCTCCTGGTTTTAATTTTGTGAGATGTTATTGCGGGCAGTGATCGCTTTCGCTGATGGAAGCGGCCATTTCAATATGCCGGCGGATCACTTCGCAGGATGCGTTGAACTGTTCTTTTTCATCGGGAGATAACTCCAGCTCGATCACGGCTTCCACGCCGTTTCTTCCGATCCGGCAGGGAACGCCGCAGTGGATCCCGGTCTGACCGTATTCGCCCTGCAGCAGGACGGAGGCCGGAAGGATCCGCTTTTCATCCCGCAGGATGCAGGCGGCCATTTCCGTCAGCGCGCGCCCGATGCCGAATTCGGTGGAACCTTTTCCTTCAATGATGTCCATACCGGCCTGGCGAGTCTTTGTCAGGATTTCTTCTTTATTCAGATTCAGCTTTGCAAAGGGAACGCCGCCAATGGTGACGGAGGAGAAGGGGATCATGGACGAATCCCCGTGTTCTCCCATGGAGAACGCTTGAATGCTTCTGCGGTCCGCGCCGGAAGCCTGGCTTAAGCAGCGGATCAGTCGGGCCGTATCCAAAAGAGTGCCGGTACCGAAGCACTGGCGCCGGTCCATGCCAAGCTTTTTCCTTAAAAAATCAGCGGCGATATCCGCCGGGTTGGTGATGGTCACCACCGGACAGGTTAAGGAAAGCGGTTTCAGCTCATTTGCCAGAACGCTTAACAGTTCCACGGAGCGGCCCAGGAGATCCAGCCGGGTCTGGCCCGGAAGCCTCGGTTCGCCGATGGCGACGACGGTCAGCGCCGCGTCCCGGCATTCAGAGCAAGAGCCCGCACGCACGGAAACGGCATGGTCCATAAAGCTGACGCTGTCGGCCACATCCAAAGCCTGCGCTTCGGCTTTTTCCCTTATGAGGTCCACAAGGACGATCTCCTCACAGATTCCGGATGCCGCAAGGGCATAGGCGCAATGGCTGCCCACATGTCCGGCTCCGATGATAACGATTTTTCGGTTTTCCATTCTACATTCCTCCTTGATCAAGTGATGGATCAACTGCGCTGGAAGTGGGCAAAGCCGTCCGTGAAATAAAAAAAGCCCTTGACCCGAATATATACGGGTCAAGGGCGAAATATACAAATTCCGCGGTGCCACCTTGATTCAGTCCTCTTCTAAAAAAGAAAGAAGGACCCTCCAGCGGGATACCAGCATATCCCCGACGGGTAACGTCCGTCCCAACGTCGGCCCATTTCGGACCGCCCTCCGCAGACCATATTACTCAGATTCCCATGGGAAGCTTCCACCGTCCTTCCCTCTCTGCAATGAGAATTACCTGCCTTTTTCCTGCATCATCGGTTTATGGCAGTCATTATACGGGATGGTCTGGGAATTGTCAAGAGGTTTTTTAATCCAGGAGTTTTTTGTCAATTCTTCTCCCCAAACCAGCGGAAATGAGATATAATGGGGGTAAGTGATCCTATAGGGGAGGCTGCCGACGTCATTTTTATTGGCATTTTTACGTTTGCAGCGGTACGAGGGTATCAGATCGCCGATTTTCTAAAAAAGAGGACGAAAGCGGTGATCGTCCTTGGCGGGCTTCACGCATCGATGAACTACCGGGAGGCGGTCCGGCACTGCGATTATGTGCTGCTGGGTGAGGGAGACGAAACGATCCTTCTTTTTCTGCAGGCGCTTAAGGGGGAAATCCCCATGGATTTTGCAGGGCTTGCTTATCAGAAGGAGGGAAAGCTAGTCTGCACCGGCTATCCATCTCCTCCGGAGACCTTTGAAACCATTGCCGACCGAAACCTGGTCTATCGCTATCAGAAAATGGCCGGACATAATACGATATGGCCTCAGGTCCATGCTTCCAGAGGCTGCCCTCATAACTGCGATTACTGCGCTGTGGTACGCCATTTTGGCCATCGGGTGCGCACCAGAACACCGGAAAACGTAGTGGAGGATATCCGCCGTTCGATCGCGTTTTTTGATAAGGGACATTTCCGGCCGTTAAAGGATCTGTGGATCACGGACGACAATTTTTTTGCCGACCGCGAATGGGCAATTTCTGTTTTAAATGCGATTATTGACAGCAAAATCCACTACCGCTTTAATGTCCAAGCCCGCTATGAGGTGGGATTTGACGATGAAATGCTCAGTCTTTTGAAACGGGCGGGATTTTTTGAATTGGATATGGGGATTGAATTTATCGACGACCGATCGTTTCAGACGTATCATAAAAAGAGTACCACACAGGAAATTGAAGAAGCCATACGAAATATCCGCCGCCATGGACTCAGCGTCCGGGGACTTTTCATCCTGGGATCGGATGACCAGAAAAAAGGAGTGGGCGATCAGCTGGCAGACTTTGTGATCCGGAACCATATCCAGGGCGTTCTCATCCAGTCGATGTATTTTGTTTCGGGAACGCCGGTTTATGAAACGCATAAGAACCGGCTCCTTCATCACAATTGGTCCCTTTACAACGGGAACGTCGTTCATTGGCCCAAACAGATGACCCCCTATGAGCTGCAGCTGGAGCATATCCGGGCCAGCCGGAAGATTTATTCCTGGAAACGGCTATTGCAGGCGCTTTTATTTGAGGATCCGTTCCATAAGCTCTTGTTCGCAGGTGAATTTTTCTGGCATATGAGCATTCGGGCCGATTTAAAGAAGCAGCTTCCATATTTAAGAAAACGATCGGAGGAATCCGTTCGATAAAGAATCAAAATTAAAGGAGGACGAGACACATGGATGAAAATCAGATGAAACGGGAGATCGCCGATCTGGCGGACGCGCACAAGGAGGAATTTGAGGCGGTATCGGCTCATATTTTCGAGAATCCGGAGCTGGCGTTCCATGAGACGGAGGCGCAGAAAACGCTGTGCGGCCTGCTGGAAAAGCACGGGTTTTCTGTAACGCGCGGCGCTGGTTCCCTGGATACGGCGTTCATTGCCGAGTACGACAGCGGGAAGCCGGGCCCGACCTTTGCGTTTATGGCCGAATACGACGCCCTTCCCGCGCTGGGACATGCCTGCGGACACAATCTGATCGGCACCAGCGCGGCCGGAGCGGGAGTTGTTTTAAAGCAGGTGATGGAGGAGCATGGGATCGGCGGAAAGCTGCGGGTTTTAGGGACTCCGGCGGAGGAAAACGGCAGCGGAAAGATCACCATGGTGGAGGAAGGGATTTTCTCCGACGTGGACGCGGCGCTGATCATGCATCCCAACGATGTTTCCATTGCGGACGACATTTCGTTTGCCGCGGTGAACATGACTTATACGTTTACCGGGAAGCCGGCCCATTCGGCGGCCTGCCCCTGGGTGGGCGCGGACGCCATGACGGCGGTGAATCTGATGTACACGGCGGTGGACAGCCAGCGCGTTCATATGAAGGATTATACCAGAGTCCACGGGATCGTTCTCGAGGGCGGAACTGCGGTAAATATTATTACGGAGAAGGCGGTCTGCCAGTTCAATATCCGGGCGCTGGACTATGAGTACATGGAACAGATCGTGGAGATCGTGAACCGCTGCGCCAAGGGGGCGGCTCTCTGCGCCGGCGTTGAGGTTTCCATCCAGCAGAGCGGTTACGCGATCAAGAATGTGAAGAACGATAAGCGACTGGTTTCCATGGTAGAGAAAAACATGGATCTGATCGGCGAGCACCATATCCCCCGGGACATGACCCAGGGCATCGGCTCAACGGATGTGGGAAATGTGACCCATGCGATTCCGGCAGCTCAGTTCTATATCGGCCTTAAAGAGCATATTGGCACCCATACGGCGGCATTCGCCGAGGCGGCCGGCGGCCCCGAGGGGCGGCGGGCGTTAAACGCGGCGGTGAAGGTATTGGCGATGACGGGATTGGATGTGTTCGCGGGGAGCAACGGGAGCGGTCATACGTTTTCTTGATTCGTGATGAATCTGTAAAGTACAGGGAAAATATTTAAAGCTGATTGGAAGCCGCAGCATTGCAAAAGGATAGGCACCTGACAGGAACTTATTCTTATTTGGGAAAGGAAAGGGGTGTTTACTATGAATCGTTCCATGGAATACTATCAGGAGCTGGTAAGGTTACTTGCAGCACTGCCTACAGAAGTTGAATGACTACCAAAGAAGACAGAATTCGTACATGCTATATGACAGCATGTCTTTCATATGTGACGTCTAGAGCGGTGACGAATTCTGATATCCGGGCTGTGTTTGGACTTGACGGTGGGAAGGGCAAAGTGAAAGCGTCAAGGATCATCCGTGACACGGTGGAGACAAAGCTCATCAAAGCGGTGGATCCATCAACGGCTCCGCGGTATATGAAATATGTTCCATTTTGGGCTTGATAAAAATTTAAGTTTTTTTAAGTTTCATCAAGAGCCGGTTGCGCTTTGAACTCAATATTATAAACTGCTGAAAAACGCTTAAAAT
>DGYMR06203__coassemble_733_pt1 | contig 34212 bp, 30 predicted proteins | sample DGYMR06203__metabat2_high_PE_052 | metagenome-assembled genome bin DGYMR06203
TTTCGCATAAAGCGGTCGTAACGTCCGGCATTTTTGTCCCAGAAATTCTTGTGTTTTCGCATCGCTATCATTCCTTTCGACGTTAGATTCATCTAACCGATATGTGCGGTTGTCCGGTTAGATGATGCTAACCGTTGTGCCTTGAAAAAGCCGCATTTTTGCGGCCTTTCGCTTATTCAAATAACTCCCTGCAAGCACCGTACACCAGCGTTTCCAGCACCTGCGGGTACAATTCTCCGATTTGCTCCCTCTGCGAGATTTAAGGTAGCGGTAGCCAGTTTGTTGCGCCAATAGATGAGGCGGATCTGCTCCACGAAAACCCGTTTCAGCGCGGACGTGATGTCGATATTCTCATAAAATTTCTGTTTCGGGATTCGTTTGCCAAACTCAGTTGAAGCGGGAAAACCGAACATGAACAGCCCTCCTCCTTATTTCACCACAAGGAAACAAATTAGCTCGAAATCGTCCAGCCCCGATACGGCCGAAAGCAAGGCAGTAGTGCCACCACTCTTAAATAGGTTGTCGATATTAACGCTGTCGTTGATGTTCCGCAGCACAAAGATGACCCCGGCAGGAGCCTCTTCTGTTTGCGAGACAACCGTATGCAGCCCCTTGGGGGCTGTTTCAATCTCTTCATGATGCTTGATATATTTCAGCAGGTCGAGGCGGAACTCATTCAGCCCCAAATCCATGATGGAGATGCCGCTGCCCATATCCTCAATGTCCACCACTTCCTCTTGCAGACGCTTGAGCTGCGCCCGGCGGTATTCGAGGTCGCCTTTTTCTTCGGCGTTGATGAGATCATCATCTCCGGTAGAGGTCATGACGGTGATTTTCATGCGGGTTTCCACACGGGCTTTCAGATTGATGTACTCATCCAAATCCATATCCGGCCAGAAGTTGACCAACTGGATACGGTCATTTTTACTGCCGATACGGTCGATTCGCCCGAACCGCTGAATGATGCGGACAGGGTTCCAGTGGATGTCGTAGTTGATGAGATAGTCGCAGTCCTGCAAGTTCTGACCTTCGGAAATACAGTCGGTGGCAATCAGAATATCAAGCTCATCCTTGCTTCCGGGCATTAGGGCAGATTTTCCCTTTGAGACTGGGGAAAAGCAGGTCAGTACAGTGTTGAGGTCGGCACGAAGTTTTGGGATGGTTGTCTTGCCGTCCACAGTACCGGTGATTTCAGCCGTTTCCAAACCAAATTTCTCTTTGGCAAACTTGCTGACATTCGCATAAAGATAATCCGCCGTGTCAGAAAAAGCGGTAAAGATGATGATTTTCCGATTGCCGGGATTGAGGGAATGCTCGATTTTCTTGCGGATCAGGTCGAACAAGGTTTGCAGCTTGGTATCATGTTCCGGTGTAATATCGGCAATCATGAGGGACAGCAATTCCAGATTTTCTGCGTCCTTTTCCAGCTCGCGCTTCCACGACACATAATCCATGTCGGCAAGATCGATCCGAACTTTCTTCCCCACGGAAAAATAATCCGTGTTCTGATCATCATAATCAAAATCTTCACTGTCCGTGATTTCCGCCAGGTCAAGGACAAGATTGCCGGACTGGTAACGGTCAATTGTTTCAATGGTGCTGTCGATCAGCATTTTGATACGGTCAATGGTAAGCCGGAAGGAATACACCGAGCTTTCCAGCCGCTTGAGCAGGTTGATGCTCATAAGTCTGCGGATACCTTCCTCGCGCCCCTGCTGCGTCAGACTTGTCCCTTTGTGGTGAGTCATGTCGATATATTTTGCCATTCTCGAAGGCATAATATAGTTGGACGGAGTGTAAATCGTCAGGTTTAGGGACATCAGCAAGTTATAGATGTCGTTATAGTTGATCGCATCGTTCAGATCCGTGAGTCTTAGGCGAAGCGAAACCGGCGGAAGCCGCTCTGGAAATTTACCGATTGCAGAGGTGTTGTAATATTTTTCAATATGCTTTCTGGATCGCGCAATCGTTACGCTGTCCAATAGTTCAAAGAAATCAAAGTCGAGCGTTCTAAGCAACGCATCCGTCGTGCGTTCCTCAGCGGGCAACTTGCACCACGCATTGTATGCCTTCTGCGCCTGACGAAAGATTTCGTCGATGCTCTGGGATGTTGCAAGTTTTTCATTGATCTGCTTGGAATCACCTTCATAGGCGAGCGCAAGCTGATTTTTCAGGTCAATAAATTTGTTGTTGACCGGAGTAGCAGAGAGCATCAGCACCTTCGTCCGGACGCCCGCCCGGATGACTTTATTGAGCAGTTTCAAGTAGCGGTTTTCCTTTGCGTCTTCACCGGAAACCTCGCCGCCGTTGCGGAAGTTGTGGCTCTCATCAATGACCACCAAATCATAGTTTCCCCAGTTTAAGCGGTCAAGGTCGATACCGTTGGATTGTCCGTGTTCCCGTGAAAGATCAGTGTGGTACAGCACATCATAACGCAGCCGGTCTTCTGTGATAGGGTTATTGATATAGTTGCCCTTATAGGTATTCCAGTTTTCAGACAGCTTTTTGGGGCAGAGAACAAGGACAGACTTGTTGCGGTTCTCATAGTATTTAATGACGGCAAGTGCCGTAAACGTTTTGCCTAAGCCTACACTGTCGGCCAAAATGCACCCATTATATTTCTCCAACTTGCTGATGATTGCCAGAACAGCGTCTTTCTGAAAATCATAGAGCATACCCCAGATTTTACTTTCTTTAAACCCGGTAGCCTCATTGGGCAGCTCGTCCTCGGAAATATCGCTTTGATCGACCGTCATAAAGCCCATCATCTGTTCACTGGTGACATTGGATTTATTTCCCGCTTTTTATTCGAGCATCTGCCAGTTTCGGTTCATCATCAGGGATTGCCCAAGTGCACCCAGAACCTTCTACTACATGGCGGAGGACAGGGGAGAATCGCCGTTCTGGAACGATGTGACGGTAAAAACGCCTGCTCATCCACTTGAAGGTGCTCTTCTTTATCTGAAGGCAACTGATTTCATTTTATCTAATGTAAATTCCCTTCTCTTTCCTTCTCTTCCCGCTCCCGTTCCGCTTGGGATTTCCGAAGATAATCCGGCTTATGCTCCGCCGCCGTTTCGGTTTTCCCTTCCGCAAAATACACGGCGCCCAGGGCCGCCACGCTGGCCGCTCTCTGACGGTTCACATGGGCCGGAGCAAAGCAATAGGGCACGGTCAGCGTTTCCGCCAGCTGTTTTTCGTAAACCGGGACTCCGTCCCCGAGAAAGATCACCCGCTCGCCCAGCGCGTTCAGCCGTTCTGCCAGATCCGCCACCGCAAGCGCCGACTGCTCCATCACGATCTCAAACCGCTCCTCGAACCGGTAAATTCCCGTATAAACCTGCTGCCGCCTGGCATCCATCATCGGGCAGATCAGCCCGGAAGCGCCAAAAAGCCCATACGCCATCGCGTCCAGCGTCGGAACATGGATCAACGGTTTCTTTAAAGCCAGCCCCAGCCCCTTGGCAGTGGCGGAGCCGATCCGCAGCCCGGTAAAGGAACCCGGCCCACCGGAAACCGCAATGGCATCCACAGCGGACGGTTCCATATCCAAGAGCCGCATCATCTCGTCGATCATAGGAAGCAGCGTCTGGGAATGCGTCTTCTTATAATTAACCGTATATTCCGCGAGAGTCACCTCATTTTCCACTACGGCCGCCGAAGCCACCAGCGACGAACTCTCAATTCCCAGAATCCTCATGCTTTGTTCCCTCCACCGTTATTTTCCTGTAGTCAAATCCCTTTTCCAGATTTTTCTCGATCGTAACCGTGACCACATGCTCCGGAAGCAGCTCCCTGATCCGTTCCGGCCATTCGATCAGCGTGACTCCATCGCCGTAGAAACAGTCCTCATAACCCACCTCGTCCATTTCGCTGACGTCGCCGATCCGGTAAACGTCAAAATGGTACAGGGGGAGACGCCCCTCGTCATACTGCTGCAAGATCGTAAATGTAGGGCTGTTTACAGGCTCTGTGATCCCTAAGCCCGCCGCGAAGCCCTGGGTAAACACCGTCTTTCCAACGCCCAGATCCCCGTTCAGACAGAAAATATCTCCTTTTTTCGCTTCTCTTCCCAGACGCTGCCCCAGGGAATAGGTATCCCCGGGGCCAAAGCTTTCGATCATCATATTCCCGCTCCGCCTGATTACAGATCCGCCAGAGCAGACTGGATCCGCTTCATGCAGTCCTCGATCACGCTTCTGGGAGCCGCGATGTTGATCCGCTCAAAGCCGTTTCCAGCCGCGCCGAAAATGTAGCCCTCGTCCAGAGCCACCTTGGCTTTCTTCTGCATCAGCTCCTCCAGCTTCTTCGCGTCGCCGTGTACGTAGCCGTTAAAGTCGATCCAGGCCAGATAGGTTCCTTCCGACGGGATCATATGCGCCTTGGGCAGATGCTCCTTTAAGAACGCGTCGATATACGCGAAGTTTCCGTCGATATAATCCTTTACCTGCTCCAGCCAATCCTCGCCCTCGGTATAAGCCGCGATCATAGCCGTCAGTCCCAGCGTGGACGGGCCGCCCATGGACAGCTTATTATCCAGCAAATCGATCCACTGCTTCTGGAGATCCTTATTGTGAATCACGATATTGGAGGTCTTCATTCCTGCCAGGTTAAAGGTCTTGCTGGGCGCCGTGCAGACCACGATCCGGTCCGCGTAGTCCGGAGCTGTCTTTAAGATCGGATGGAAAGTAACGCCCTTCCGGATCAGGTCGCAGTGGATCTCGTCGCAGATGATCCATTTATCATGCTTTTTGCAAATATCAACCACCTTGCGCAGCTCTTCCTCCGTCCATACTCTTCCCGCCGGATTGTGAGGGCTGCAGAATACCAGCACCTTGTTCGCCGGATCCGCCATCTTCTGATCCAGATCCTCATAATCGATCCGATACGTTCCATTCTCATAGATCAGCGGATTGTCCACGATCACGCGGCCGTTCTTCTCCGCCTTGATCGTAAACGGATAGTAAACAGGACGCTGAAGAACGATCCCGTCTCCCTCCTTCGTCAGAAGGTTTACCAATACCGCGTACGCGGATACGATTCCCGGGCAGAAGAACAGGTTCTCCGCTTTCTCTTCCCATCCGTAACGCTTCTTGAACCAGCCCAGGACCGCGTTCATGCACTCATCTGTGTTGTAAAGCGTGTAGCCGAAGATCTTTCTGTCAATCCGCTCATGGAGCGCTTTTAAGATCGGTTCCGCACAGGGAAAATCCATATCGGCCACCCATAGGGGCAGCGCGTCCTTGGCGGAGCCTTCCGGCATTTTCTCTACCTTTGTGGCCATGGTTCCCCGTCTGTCAATGATCTCGTCGAAATTATACTTCATGTCCTGATTCCTCCATTTCTTTTTTTATTTCAGCCGGCGCCAGGGCCGGATGCTTTTCCTGTTTTTCGGCGCCCCCTTAAGACCTTTCGACGCCTCTTGAAACCCCTGCGGCGCCTCTTGAAAGCCTTTCGGCGTCTTATTACGTTCCTGCCGGTTACTCCAGCTTCATCGTCAGCGCGATCCGCTTTTTTGCCGGATCCACCGACAGCACCTTCACCTCAACCACATCCCCGACACTCACCGCTTCCAGGGGATGGCGGATAAACTTTTTTGAAATCTGGGAAATATGGACCAGGCCGTCCTGATGCACGCCGATATCCACAAACGCGCCGAAATCGATCACATTTCGGACCGTTCCCTTTAGGATCATGCCCGGCTTTAAGTCCTTCATATCCAGGACGTCGGTTCTTAGTACCGGCTTCGGCATCTCCTCCCGCGGGTCGCGGGCCGGTTTTTCCAGCTCCGAAACAATATCCCGCAGGGTCAGCTCTCCGATCCCCAGTTCTCCGGCTGTCTTTGCGTAATCATGGATCCTTCGTCCGATCCCAGGGATCCCGCCGCCGGAAATTTCCTCCGGCTTTACTCCAAGCCGTTTTAAAAGCTCCAAAGCCGCCCCATAACTCTCCGGATGGACCGAGGTGGCGTCCAGAGGATTCTCCCCGCCAGCGATCCGCATAAACCCGGCGCACTGCTCGAAGGCCTTCGGCCCCAGCTTTGCGACCTTAAGAAGCTGCTTTCGGCTGCGGAAGGCTCCGTTTTCTTCCCGATAGGCGACAATATTTTTCGCCAGCGCCTTTGAAATCCCGGATACATATTCCAGAATGGATGCGGACGCCGTATTCAGATCCACGCCTACGCGGTTTACGCAGTCCTCCACCACATTCCCCAGCGCTTCGCTTAGATGCTTCTGGTTCATATCATGCTGGTACTGGCCGACACCGATGGATTTGGGATCGATCTTTACCAATTCCGCCAGCGGATCCTGCAGCCTCCTGGCAATGGAAACGGCGCTCCGCTGACCTACGTCAAATTCCGGGAATTCCTCCGTGGCCAGTTTGCTGGCGGAATAAACGGAGGCTCCCGCCTCACTTACGATCACATACTGAACCGGCTCCGGGATCTCTTTTAAAAATTCCGCGATGATCTGCTCCGATTCCCGGGAAGCCGTTCCATTTCCCACGGAAATCAATGAAATATGATACGTTTCGATCAGTCTTTTTAATACTTTTTTCGCTTCCTCAACCTTATTCTGGGGCGCTGTAGGATAGATCACCACCGTATCCAGGACCTTGCCCGTAGCGTCCACCACCGCCAGCTTGCAGCCGGTACGGAACGCCGGATCCCAGCCCAGCACAACCCGCCCCGTGATCGGCGGCTGCATTAAAAGCTGTTCCAGGTTTTTCCCGAAAACGCGGATCGCTCCGTCCTCCGCCTTCTCCGTCAGGCTGCCGCGGAGTTCCCGCTCGATGGCGGGCGCCATCAGCCGGTGGTAAGCATCCTCCGCCGCCTCTTTGAGGATCGGGGACGTGATTGGATTTTCCCTTTGGAGTACCCGTTTCTCCAGATAAGAAAGGATCTTTTCTTCCGGAGCCAGAAGTTTCACCGTCAGGATTTTTTCCTTCTCGCCGCGGTTTAACGCCAGGATCCTGTGCCCGGCGCATTTTTTCACCGGCTCCTCAAAATGATAATACATTTCGTAAACCGATTCCGCCGACTCGTCCTTCGCCTCGGAAGTGATCATTCCCTCTTCCGCCGTCAGACGCCGGATATAATCCCGATAGGAGGCTTCCTCAGAAATCCGCTCCGCCAGGATATCTCTGGCTCCGTCTATGGCCTCTTTTACAGAAGCCACGCCCTTTTCCTCCGAAATATAAGCTTCCGCCGTCTTTTCCAGAGGCTCTTTTAAAAGCTGGAGAGAGATCAGGTCCGCCAGCGGCTCCAGCCCCTTTTCCTTTGCGATCCCAGCTCTTGTTTTCCGTTTCGGCCGGTAAGGAAGATACAGATCTTCCACTGCCACCATTGTCTTGGCTTCCAGCAGCTTATTTTTTAATTCTTCCGTCAGCTTTCCCTGTTCCTCGATGGATCTTAGAACCTGCTCCCGCCGTTCGTCCAACCCTCTCAGATATTTTAACCGTTCATCCAGATTCCGCAGGATCTCATCGTTTAAGGCGCCCGTCGCCTCCTTGCGGTACCGGGCGATAAACGGGATGGTATTTCCCTCGTCGATCAGCCGGACAGCCGCCTCCACTTGGCCGCGCCCGACCTCTAATTCCTTTGCCAGCGTACTGATAATATCCATTCCGTCACTCCTTCATTCCCGCCAGACTGCTATCTTTCATTATAATTCAAAGGCAGTGGTTATGCAACTTAAATATGGACAACGAACTGGGGATTATGTTAGAATGAAGATAATCCGAACAGAAAAAAATAAAAAATCCGATGCCCGTTTCTCTACTGAAACCAGCCGGAGCGGACAAGCGGTAAATCGAATACGCAGGAGGAAATCAATATGACAGATCAGGATAAGGAGCTGCAGAATCAGCCGCAGGATCCGGATCCAAATTCACAGGATAGTTGGCAGGAAGGGCCCAAAGAGCAAGCCCCGCAGAACAATTGGCAGGATTCGCCCCAGAATCCAGGCGCACAGCCCGGCCCCGGCGGACAGCAGCCCCCATATGGCAGCGGGCAGCCGCCTTATGGGAAGAACCCCTACGGCAATGGGCAGCCACCTTACGGACAGAATAACCCCTACGGCAGCGGCCCCTGGCCTGATCAGCCGTATCGAGGACCCGAACCGCCCAAGCAGAAAAACAGCTATGCGACCGTTTCCCTTGTATCCGGGATTTTCGGCCTGCTGACACTCTGCTGCATGGCGTTTCCCATCGCGATCATTTTGGGCGTCGGCGCCATCGCTTTCGCCGTTATTTCCAAGCAGGGCAGGCCAATGACCGGACCGGCCATCGCCGGGATCATCCTGGGAGCCTTCTGCATCGTTTTAGGCATCGGCGAATTCCTTTATATCCTGGCGATCTCCGCATTTATGAAGGACCCGGAAAACGCCGCCATGTTCAATGAGATCTACAATCAGCTGGAACAGCAAATGAACCAGATGAACCAATAAAACCAGTCTTTTCATCAGAGAAGGAGGAATCACTGTATGGCTACCTACATCAACGAACCGTCCCATACCTTTAACGAATATCTTCTGATACCGGGATATTCATCCTGCGAGCATATTCCGTCCAATGTTTCTTTAAAAACTCCCCTCGTCCGATACCGGAAGGGCGAAAAGCCGGAGATCGAAATGCAGATCCCCATGGTATCCGCCATCATGCAGTCTGTATCCGGCCCGGAGTTAGCCCTTGCCCTGGCAAAATGCGGAGGCGTTTCCTTTATCTACGGCTCCCAGTCCATTGAAGAGGAAGCGGCCATGGTCGCCGAGGTAAAGGCTTATAAAGCCGGCTTTGTGATCAGCGATTCCAACCTTTCTCCGGACGCGACCCTGGAAGACGTCCTTTTGCTGAAAGAAAAGACCAAGCACTCCACCGTCGCGGTAACGGCCGACGGAACCTCCCACGGAAAGCTTCTCGGTATTATTACCAGCCGGGATTACCGCGTAAGCCGTTTGAGCCGCGATACAAAGGTAGCCGATTTTATGACCCCGCTTTCCGAGTTGATCACCGGAAAAGCCGGGATCTCTTTAAGCGAGGCCAATGACCTGATCTGGGAGCATAAATTAAACGCCCTTCCCGTTATCGACGACGAGGGAAACATGCTGTACTTTGTATTCCGCAAGGATTACGACGAGCATAAGGACAATCCGGACGAGCTTCTGGACGCCAAGAAGCGCTATGTCGTCGGTGCCGGCATCAATACCAGGGACTATGAGAAACGGGTTCCGGCGCTTCTGGAAGCCGGAGCGGACGTTCTCTGCATCGATTCCTCCGAAGGCTATACGGAGTGGCAGAAGCGGACCATCGACTATATCCGCGGCGCCTATGGGGACCGCGTTAAGGTCGGAGCCGGAAATGTCGTAGACCGCAATGGCTTTTTATACCTGGCGGAATGCGGAGCCGATTTCGTCAAAGTCGGCATCGGCGGCGGCTCCATCTGCATCACCCGCGAAACCAAGGGGATCGGCCGCGGACAGGCAACGGCTTTGATCGATGTCTGCCAGGCAAGAGATGAATACTATGAAAAAACAGGAATCTATATTCCGGTCTGCTCCGACGGCGGCATCGTATTCGACCACCATATCACCCTGGCGTTAGCCATGGGAGCCGACTTCGTCATGCTGGGCCGGTATTTCGCCCGCTTTGATGAAAGCCCCTCGGAAAAGCTTTTGATCGGCGGTTCCTACGTAAAGGAATACTGGGGCGAGGGCTCCAACCGGGCTAGAAACTGGCAGCGCTACGATATCGGCGGCACCCAGAAGCTGACCTTTGAGGAGGGCGTGGATTCCTATGTTCCCTATGCCGGCTCCCTGCGCAGCAATGTGGAAATGACCACCAGCAAGATCAAAGCCACCATGTGCAACTGCGGCGCTCTTACAATCAAGGAGCTGCAGGAAAAGGCTGTGATCACGCTTGTCTCCGCCACCAGCATTGTCGAAGGCGGCGCCCACGATGTGATCCGAAAAGACAACCATCTGGATCACAAATAAACCAGCATGTGCCTCAGCAGGCGCTCTAACACGACCGGCCGCGCAGAACTTTGCGCGGCCGGAACTTTTTCATCCTTCATTCAATTTTGATCCTTCCATCGGGTCCCTTTCTTAGATCGATCCCGGGAGCATTGCCAGAACATCGATCCCCCGGGCCAGCAAGATATTTTTTATCAGGAAATTCAAGACGATCAGTCCAATTCCAAAATAGACATAGGGAAGCGTAAGTTCCCGCCGGTATTTCTCCTTTCCGGTCCTTCGGTAAAGAAGCCGGGAACCAAGAAGCCATACCGCCGTCAGAGCGCTGTAGGGCACAAGCGGATGATAAAGGAAGCTTAAAAGCGGATGTCCGGAAAGCAGCGCCCAGAGTGCCCTTGTCCCGCCGCAGCCAGGACAGTAAAAACCGGTCAGAAGCCGGAAAAGACAAGGCATCTTCGTCCTCCTGCCGCCCGTCTATTTCTCCATCCCCAGGATCTTGACGTCATGCACCTCCGGAAGCTGTTCGATCTCCTCCACCATGCCGTCTACATTCCCGGTTTCCGGAAGGACCTCAACGCTTAGGGTAACGGTCGCGAAGCCGTTGACCGGAATCGCCTGATGGATCGTCAAAATATTGGCGCGGTAATCCGCGACGATCCGGAGAAGATCCGCCAAATATCCCGGCTCGTCCCGCATCTGGATCACGAGCGTCACCGTCTTTCCCCTCGTATTATCAGAAATGGGATAGATCTCGTCCTTATACTTATAAAACGAACTGCGGCTGATCCCTACCTTCTCCGCCGCCTCCTGGATCGTCATGCTCCCATTGGCCTCGATCAAGGCCTTCACTTCCACCACCTTCTGCAAAACCTCCGGCAGCGCTTTGTCCCTTACTACGTAATACTGATTTTTTCTCTCCATACGTATGCTCTCCTTGCCCCTCCCGCGCGGTTTGTCCGCATCAGAAGTACATTTGTCTGCATACGTCAGATATTAACATAAATTTTACGCAAAAGCAAGTTTTTAATTCCGTACACTTCCTACATATTCTCCATCCTGCCCTTTAAAAGCGGCAGCTGCTCCCGGATCTCATCCGCTTCCTCCAGACGGATCTCCGTCACCTGGATCCCTGCCTCCGCTCCCATCTGATTTAAGATCGTACCCCACGGGGAAACCGCGATGGAATGGCCCCAGGAATGGTAAGACGCCGTCTTATCTCTGGCGGGCGCCGTGCCGAAGGTAAACACCTGATTGTCCACGGCCCGGGAACGGAACATTACTTCCCAGTGAGCCGGTCCGGTGGTCATATTAAACGCGGCCGGAACAAAAATCGCCTTCGCTCCGTCTAAGGCCATCCTTCTGGCCAGCTCCGGAAAACGGAAATCGAAGCAGATGCAGAGGCCCATGATTCCGAACTCCGTCTCAAACACCGTAGAATGATCCCCCGGCGTCAGGGTATCGGATTCCTTAAAGCTCTGTCCGCCCTTTACGTCGATATCAAACAGGTGGACCTTGCTGTGCTTGGCGATCTGGTTTCCCTGGCGGTCAAAAACATAGGCCGTATTGCGGATCTTCCCCTCCGGCGTCCGCTCCGGAACGGATCCGGCAGAAAGATAAACCCCAAACTCTTTCGCCAGGCCGGAAAGCGCCGTCCATAAGGGTCCGCCCTCCTCCTCCGCGTACACAGGGAAATTCTTCGTCTCATACGGGCAGGCGAACATTTCCGGCAGACAGACGAAATCCGCGTGGTATTCCTTCGCCTGCCAGAGAAGCGGCGTCAGCATTTCCACATTTTTCATCTTATCCTCATATACATGCGTCTGAAGCTGCGCGACAGTCATCATCCCCATCGATCCTTCCTCCATTCTGATTCCTTTTTTAGCTTTATCCTAGCATAAACCGCCGCGGCCGTCCATGAAATCCGCATATCAAAAACCGCCCGCAGGAATTTCACATCCCCGCAGGCGGCCTCTAATTACAAAAGCCTCTCGTCCTCCATATCGCCGGTTTCCTGGAAAATCTCCCAGTTGGCGATGTTGACGCCGTGGTCAGCGATCTTTTCCAGATACTTGGCTACCATCAGCGCGTCCACATAATTATCGATGCTGTCTACCTTGCCTCCCAGCGCCACCACAAGATCGTCCTTCACCTTGTTGAAATAATCGTCGATGGTATCGTCCAGCTTAATGACCTCTCTTGCCAGATCCATATTGCGCTCCACGAAGGCCTTCACCGACTTTTCCGCCGATACCTTGGTTTCCGCTATCATCGGCCCGAAATGCGCGGAAATCGTATTCAGATCCACGTATCCCATCCGGGTAAACAGCTCCGCCATATCCGAAAGATGATTTCCGATCCGCTCCAGGTCTGAAGCGATTTTTAATGACGCAGATACGGTGCGCAGATCTCCCGCTACCGGCGTCTGTCTGGTAAGAAGGTTTAAGCAGCGGGACTCAATGTTCCTCTGCATATCGCCGATGACCCGGTCATGGCGGACAAACCGTCCCATGGTTTCCCCGTCCTTCTTCTCCAGCGTTTCAAACAGGCAGGTATATCCGTCGATTACCCACTCTCCCATCTGGAGGACGTCCTGGCGAAGATCCTCCATCTCCTGCACAAATAACTTTCTCGGTGACATATTGCAATTGCTCCTCCCAATCAGCCGAACCGGCCGGTAATATAGTCTTCTGTCCGCTTATCCTTCGGTCTTCCGAAGATGTTCATGGTCTCGTCCACCTCGACCAGCTCGCCCAGCAGGAAAAACGCCGTCTCATCCGAGACACGGGCAGCCTGCTGCATGTTGTGGGTTACGACAACCACCGTATAGCGGCTCTTTAAATCCTGCATCAGCTCCTCGATCTTTAAGGTAGAGATCGGGTCCAGAGCGGAAGTAGGCTCATCCATCAAAAGAACCTCCGGCTCCACGGCCAGCGCCCTGGCGATGCAAAGCCTCTGCTGCTGCCCGCCGGAAAGTCCCAGAGCCGGACTCTTTAACCGGTCCTTGACCTCGTCGAAAATCGCCGCGCCCTTTAAGGCGTTCTCCACGATCTCGTCCAGCTTCGCCTTATTCTTGATCCCATGGATCCTGGGTCCGTAGGCGATATTATCATAAATGCTCATGGGGAACGGGTTGGGCTGCTGGAAGACCATGCCCACCTTTTTCCTCAGTCTTGTGGTATCCACCGCGTGATCGTAAATATCCTCTCCGTCCAGGAGGATTTTTCCTTCGATCTTTACCCCGTCCACCAGATCGTTCATCCGGTTCAGACATTTTAAAAACGTGGATTTTCCGCATCCAGACGGCCCGATCAAGGCCATAATGGACTTTTCGCGGATTTCCATATTGATATCTTTTAACGCGTGGTTCTCGCCGTAATACAAATTCAGGCCGCTTACGCTTATCTTTTTATCCAGCATACGATTTCTCCCTATTTCGTCTTCTCAACATTAAACTTATTGGCGATTACTTTCGTCAGGAAATTCAATCCCAGCACCAGGATCAGCAGCACGCAGGCGATCGCGAACGCCACGTCATACTGTCCCTTGGACATCTGCAAATACATCTCGATGGTCAAAGTTCCGCCGGATTCAAAGAGCTTGCGGACATAGCCGAAGCCCGGAGCCGGGAGATAGAAGCCGCTTCCCGAGGTGAACAAAAGAGCGGCGGACTCTCCCACAATACGGCCAATGGCCAGGATGATTCCCGTCAGGATCCCCGGCATGGCGCTGGGAAGAAGGATCGTGCGGATCATATACCACTTGGTCGCCCCGATTCCAAGGGCGCCGCTGCGATAGCTCTGGGGCACCGTCCTTAAGGCTTCCTGGGTATTCTTGGCAATCAGCGGCAATACCATGATCGTCAGCGTAAAGGAACCGGTCAGCATGGAATATCCCAATCCCAAGGTCTGGCCAAAGAACACGCTTCCAAACAGGCCGAAGATGATCGAAGGGATACCGGTCAAAACCTCGATAGTAAATTCAATCGTAGAAACCAGGCGGCCCGGCTTCGCGTATTCGTTCAGATAAATGGCGCCGCCAACGCCGATGGGCGTCACCACGATCAAAGTCAGGATTACAATATAGAGCGTATTTACAATATTTCCGGCGATTCCCATGATCCCCTTGGTGGGACTCTGCTCCGTTACCAGAAACGCCAAGCTTAAGTTTCCGATCCCCCGGTAAAATACATAGCAGATAATCCCGACCAGAAGCCCGACCGCAAGAAACGCCGACAAATAGATCAGTCCCAGCAGGATATTGTCGGATACCCGGACCTTTTTGTTCATAACACTGTTGACTGCCATCAGCTTTCCTCCACTCCCTTTAAGATCCTCGTAAGGGTCACATTAATGCACATAATAAACACGAACAGCACCAGGCCGATGGTAAACAGCACCTGTCTGTGCAGCCCGGAGGCATATCCCATTTCCGCCACGATTGCCGTCGTCAGGAAACGCACCGCGTTGAAGGGAAGCGGGAAATTCACCGAGCTTCCGGATACCAGCGTAATGGCCATCGCCTCTCCGATGGCGCGGCCGGTTCCCAAAACCACCGCGGAAATAATTCCGGATTTCGCGTGGGGGATCAGCACCTTAAAGATCGTCTGGATCGGGGAAGCGCCCATGGCAAGAGACGCCATTTTCTGACTTCTGGGAACCGCGTGAAGGGCGGAAACACTGACGTTGATCACCGTAGGCAGGATCATGATCGCCAGGACGATCACCGCGGAGATCAGGTTGGCTCCTCCAGTAAAGCGATGCGTCGTAGAATCCCGGAAAACAGCCATCTCGATTTTATACATCAGCGGGTTCAGCAGGTAAATACCCAACAGTCCATAAATAACGGACGGGATCCCGGCCAAAAGCTCCACCGCCGGCTTTACAATAGCGGCCAGCTTGGGAGAAGCGATCTCCTCAATAAACACAGCCGTCAGAACGCCGATGGGCGCTCCGATCACCACGGCGGCTGCCGTACCCACGATCGACGTCAGGATAATGTATAGGATTCCGAAGGAGGGCTCGCCGGCGGCCGGCTTCCATACGGTCCCGAACAGGATATCCGTAATTCCCACCTGGAACAGAGCGGGCGTTCCGTTGATAAACATATAGGCGGTAATGGAGATCACTGCCAAGACCGCGAAAAACGCGCACACCGTAAAGATGATCTCCGCGATATGTTCTACCAGAGCCTTCTCTTTCCTGCTGCCTTTGATCGAAAACAACTTTTTCTCTGTCATAGCTTCCTCATTTCTCAAAAACAGGCCGGCACAGCGTTGCGCGGTACCGGCCCGTTTTTTGTTTCTGTCTCTGTCTTACTCAACCGTGATAAGTCCTACGCTGGAAACCAGTTCCTGGCCCTCTTCAGAATATACATAATCGAACAGCGCCTGTACCAGTTCGTTCTGAGCGGAAATCTCGCCGTTGGTAGCCATTACGAACGGACGGCTTAAGAAGTAGCTGCCAGCCTGGATATTTTCGGCGGTCGCCTCAACTCCATCCAGAGTCAGAGCCTTTACGCTGTCGTCCAGAACATCCAGGGAGATGTATCCGATGGCGCCCGGTGTGGAAGCGACTCTCGCCATGACCGCGCCGGTGCTGTCCAGCTCGTTGGCATATGCGCACTGATCTTCGATCTCCAGGATTTCCTCAAAAGCGCTTCTGGTGCCGGAACCAGCCTCACGTCCGATCACGATGATCGGCATGCTCTCGCCGCCAAACTCGCTCCAGTTGGTAACCTCACCGGTATAAATGCTTACCAGCTGATCCTTGGTCAAATCGGAAACCGTGTTGGCCGGATCGGTAACAACAGCGATTCCGTCGATGGCTACGATGTTCTCCACCGCGCCGGCAGCGATCTCATCCTCGCTTAAGTTTCTGGAAGAGTTTCCGATATCGCAGGCTCCGGAGAGAACGGACTCAATACCAGCGGAAGAACCGGTGAACTCAGCCGTTACCGTTACGTTGGGATACAGGTTCATAAAGCTCTCGCAAAGAGCGTTGGCGAAAGTCTCCATGGAAGTAGAACCAGACATGGAAATGCTTCCGGAAAGATCCGCATTGCCCTCAGCGGCCGCTTCTGTTTCTGCCTCAGCCTCGGTTTCCGTTTCCGCCTCGGTCTCAGCCGCAGTTGTTGTCTCCTCTGCTGTTGTCTCAGCCGCTGTGGTTGCCGCGGTCGTCTCCTCTGCCTGGCTGCTGCATCCAGCCATCATGCCTGCCGCGATCACAGCAGTACCTGCTAATGCCATTACTTTTCTTAATTTCATAATTACCATTTCCTCCTCTTAATATCCAAAGTAATTTGTTTTCTTTTTTCTTTGTACAGCGTTCTTTCTCTGTACACTATGTTTTTACCATGATTCCTTCCGCCGAAAAACCATGAAACGGTAACTTGTATGTAAAGTCTATGTAAAATCATTTTCAAGCGTTTTGTCCGTTCAGCGCGGACATTCGCCTTCCATCTTTAAAAAAAGCGCGAAAAAAGAGAGCTTCCTCCGCCTAAGAGGAAACTCTCCTGTGTAAAATCTGCTTTTATAGTTTACGGATTCTGCAGCGCCGTTCCAGGGCCGCCGGTTGTGCCGGGCTGAACCGGTACCGGCTGGGAAGACGGCCCGTTTCCTGTAGAAGTCCCGTTTCCGGAAGGACTGTTTCCCGCTGCAGATCCACCCGCCGATGCCGGCCCCGGGGAAGCCGCCGTCGTCTCGCGGGCCGGTCCGGAGGAGCTGCCCGCCGGGGGATCGACTACAATGATCGAACTGGAGGAGCCTGTTGTCGGCCGTGTTCCCGGGGAAGCCGCCGTGGTCGCCTCCTGGACCGGAGAAGACTGAGACTCAAAGCCCGGGCCGTAAGGCGCCTCCGTCGTCGGAACAATATCCGCCGGGCTTCCAGGTCTTCTGGAGCCTGTGGTTTCCGAAGCACCCGAAGTCTGGCCGGTATCTCCCGGATACCGGGCGGATTCTGATTCGCCCGGCCTTGTTCCCGGTCTTGTCTGGCCAGGATACAGCGTCTCTCCCGGAGTCAGCGTCTGACCGGGAGCTAACGTCTCGCCTGGAGCCAGCGTTTGGCCGGGGTACAGCGTTTCTCCCGGATACCGGGTGCCGCCCTCCGCCGTGCTTTCGGATCCGTCCTCCGCTCCCAGGCTCTCGCCGGACTCGCCTTCTGAAGTAGATTCTCCTTCCGAACTCTGCTCCAGCTCCTCAGGCGCCTCCGTTTCCGCCGCCTCCGTCGCCTTCGGGATATATCCCTGGTCGGTGGCCGCCTTGGTGGCCTCCGTGCCTTCCTTATACATTCCGCTTACTTCGGAAATATGGGCGCTGATGGACCGGACCGCGGAAGACGGTTCATAGTCCTCCTCGCCGAAAAGGAATTCATGCAGCGTCGATACGTTGCTGACCAGAGTCTGCGGAATAATGCAGGCCAGCCGGTTGCTTCCGATCTTAATTCTCTGGTCGCCTCTTGCCGACGGGAAGCCCAGCGTTTCGCCCAGATGGTATTTGCTCATATTCTTCGCCAGCGGGAAAATATCGCCGAATTCGATATTGGTGGCGCACATCTGCACCATATGGGCCACAAGGCTCTCTAACGTCATAAGATCCGCCGACTTTGCCTTCTCAAAGGCCTTTTCGATCACCAGCCGCTGCCGTTCTACACGCGCGTAGTCGCTGTCCATCAGGCGCAGACGGCCGTAAGCCACCGCCTGGACGCCGTCCAGGTGATTTAATCCCGCGCTCTTTAGCTGAACCGAGCCGATGCCGGTTCCCTTAACCGTCTCCGTAATAAAGGCGTTAATATAGTAGAATTCCGCCTTGCTGATGTCGATATCCACACCGCCGAGGATGTTGATGGCCGTGGCCACCGCCGCCCAGTTGAAGGCCGCGTAATTGGTAATATTCAGATCCAGGTTCTGGTTTAAGGCCTTTACCGCCTGCTCCGGCCCGCCCTTGGCGTAGGCCTCGTTGATCTTGTGGTACGTATCGTCTCCCAGATTCAAGTACGTGTCACGGTAAACGGAAGCCAGCTTGATCTCTCCCGTTTTCCGGTCCAGGTTCACGATCATGATCACGTCGGCCCGGTTGCCCTTTCCTGTGGAGGAATCTCTGGAATCCAGGCCGAAAATGGCGATGGTCCAGTAGCCCTCCTCCATTTTTTCCTTGGTCTCCAGGGAAATATTGGGGTTTTCCACCTCGGAAGTCCGGAATTCATGATCGTTCATCTGTCCCAAGTTGTACTGGATATACGCGTAAACGCCGATCACCGCGGCCGCGATCAGCACTAAAAGGCCCACGATCACGCCTACGATCACTTTCTTTTTCGTACTCCATTTATTCCGGCCATTTTTCCGTCTCCGGTAATAATGTCCGTTATGGCTTCCTCCGGCTCCGCCGCCATGGCCGCCGTTCCCGTTCCGGCCGCCGTTTCCCGAACCGTTTCCATTTCCACCGGCCCCGGCGCTGCGGCTGGCACGGCTTCCCGGCTCCGCCAGGGAAATAAACTGGTTGTCTGATTTTCCGTCATAGCCGGAAGCCCCGGAATCTCCCGAGGTTCTGGAAGCTCCCGAAGTTCTGGAAACTCTCGGAATTCCGGAAAGTCCCGAAGTTCCCGAAACTCCCGCAGCTCCCTGTCTCCGGCTCCTTTTTGCGCGGACGCGCTCTAACTCATCTTCATAATTCATTCATTTGTCCTCGTTTTAATAGGCGCTGGGATCTCAATCCCCTAATACGCGTTTTTATTAATAAATCCCTTGAACACCGTTAAAAACAGAATCTTAAAATCGAATCCAAGACTCCAGTTTTCGATGTAGTACAAATCATGCTCGATCCGCTTCATGATCGAGGTATCGCCCCGGTACCCATTCACCTGGGCCCAGCCCGTAAGCCCCGGACGCACCTGATGCTTAATCATATAGCGGGGGATTTCTTCCTTAAACTTTTCAACAAAAAACGGCCGTTCCGGCCTCGGCCCCACAAGACTCATATCTCCTTTTAGGATATTGAAAAACTGGGGCGTCTCGTCGATGCTTGTTTTCCGGATCAGCTTTCCAATGGGCGTCACCCGGGAATCTCCCCGCGTGGTCCACCGGCTTTTTTCTTTCCCCGGATCCTGCACCGTCATCGAGCGAAATTTATACATCTTAAACGGGCGGTTGTGGAGTCCCACCCGCTCCTGGCAGTAGATCACCGGGCCGGGCGACGTAAGCTTGATCAAAACCGCCACAATCAGCATAATCGGGGAAAATAGTACAATCCCTACGATGGAGCCGAAAATATCCACCGCCCGCTTCACAGCCGCATTGGACATGTTATTTAAGGGCACATGGCGGATATGGATCACCGGAAGCCCCTGGAGATCCTCCATATAGGGCACGGTGGGAATAATATTTCCATAGTCCGGGATGAATTTCGTATGAACCCCTGATTTTTCGCAGAGGGCTACGATGTGCCGCAGCTTCTCATAATCTCCCAGGCTTAGGGTAATGGCGATCTCATCCAGCGCGTTCTGCTCCAGGATATAGTCCAGATCATCAATAGAGCCGATGATCCGGATCCCGTTGTATTCGCTTCCCCGCTCCTTCTTATCATCCAGGATCCCCCGGATCTGGTAGCCCCATTCCGGGTTCTGCTTTACCCGGTCCACAAAGCCTTCCGCGGCGCTGGAATAGCCCACCAGCAGGATATGCTTTAAATTATAGCCCCTGGACCGGGCGGACCGCAGGACGATCCGGATCGTATTCCGTTCCGCCGTTATGAGCAGAATATTAATGACATAAAAATAAACCACCAGGCGCCTCGAAAAGTTGTAGAGATGAGGCTCCTTGCTGCCCAGATACAGAACCAGTCCGAATACCAAAACACCGATCGTATTGGCCTTTAAAATCTTTCCGAACTCATTGCGCCGTCCCAGTACCCGCTTCGGCGTATAAAGATTAAAAAACGAATACAGAACCAGATAAAAAGGGACGATCAGGATCAGGGCGGCAAAATAAAATTCCGGCTCCAGCGTATTCCTGCCGAGCATTCTGGCACGGCCGTTCCCGATCACCAGATACCAGGCTAACAGATAGGAAGCGGCTGTCACCAGAGCGTCCAGCACCACATGGAACCGGTTCAGGCTTGTCTGATTATCTTTTATCATGTAGTCTCCACCCGGTTTTTATGAATTCAATCGGGGACTCCCCGGCAGTCCGCCAGAGCTTCCCCGTTTTTTCCGTCATTATTCAAGTATTATACATGAAACCGCGGAATTTGAATATATACGATTTCTTAAAACTTTCTAAAGATTACCGGCCGTCTAGCATAATTTTCTCCTGGAAAGCTCATAAATATAGATCACCGTACCGGCGATCAGCTCCATTTGGATCGCAAGCTCTCTTTTGAACCTTCCGGGAAATACCGGCGTTTTCTTTAAGGATTTCGCCGTCTTTAAACCCTCGAAAAGTCCCTGGCGGTATTCCTTTTCAAATCCCAGCTTCTTAAAAAACAAATATTTCACCGCGATTCCAGCCGCAAGAAACGGCCCGTTCGCCATTAACTGCCACAGCGGCATGTTTTTATATAAAAGATAGATCTGGTTCCTGGCCGCTAACCGCACCTTAAAGGAGTTATACTTGGAACCGCTGGTCCCGCTTCCCACATGGCGGACCAGGGCCTCGGGGCAGTACACGTTGTCATATCCAAATAACCTGGCCCGGTATCCGATGTCAATATCCTCCAGGTAGGCAAAATGGGCCTCGTCAAAATAGCCGATTTTTTCAAAAACCTCCCGCCGGTAAATGGCCGCCGCCGCGCAGGCGGAAAAGATCCGGCAGGGACGGTCGTACCGCTTCATCTCCCGTCCGACGCCCCGCTGGTAAGCCCAGCCCATGACGCTGAACATATCTCCGGCGTCGTCAAGAAGCTCCGGCCGGTGCATCTGAAGGACGCGGCTGCTGACGGAAAAGATGGTTTCCGAGCGGCCAATGGCCCGCTCCAAAAATTCCACGAACCGGGGCTCCGCCGCCGTATCATTATTTAATAAGAGAACATACGGCGTATCCGCCGCCCGGATCCCTACGTTGACCGCCCCCGGAAATCCGGTGTTATGATCCAGGAAAATCGACGGGATCCCCTGCTCCCGCAGCCACTGGACGCTGCCGTCCGTGGAACCGTTATCCACCACAAGGACCTTGAAATCATGGACCGTCTGCTGTTTTAAGGATTCCAGGCAGGGCCCAAGAAAAGACAGGCCGTTATAGTTTGGAATAATGATCGTCGTCCGGGTTCCCGGACCGTTTCTGTTAAACCGATGGTTCATCAAGCGGCACCTCCAGCCGATAAGGTTCTCCGATCTTCTCTTTCTTTAAATCCCGCAAAGCAAAGTTGGACTTTCTAAGGGTCAGATTCGGATTGTAATAGGGATCCCCGTTCTTTAAAATATCCGGCCACCGTCTGGCGAAAATAGCGATCTCCCGGTTGAACCGCGCTACCTTCTCCGGCGTATCCTCCAGGCCTCTGGACTTGGACTCATAGTGATACAAAAGGGCATAGGGCGCGTACACCACCAGTTTCCCCAGCGAACGGACCTTCATGCAGTAATCAATATCATTAAAAGCTACCGCCAGCTCCTCCGTAAAGCCTCCGGCCGCCTCGAAAACCGATTTTTTGCTCATCATACAGGCCGCTGTCACCGCGCTGTAGTCCTGGGCGCACATGGCCCGGTGGAAATAGCTGTTTTCAGCTTTATGAAGGCCGATAAAGGTATGGCCGGCAATGCCGCCGAAGCCCACCACAACGCCGGCGTGCTGGATCGTATCGTCGGCGTAAAGAAGCCGGGCGCCTACGGCTCCCACATCCTCCCGCTGGCAGAAGCCTAACATTTCTTCGATAAAGTCCTCGGCGATCAGCTCGATATCATTGTTCATGAACAAAAGATATTCGCCCTTCGCATGGGAAACGCCGAAATTGTTGATGGCCGAATAGTTGAATTCCCGTTCCCAGCGCACCACGCGCACGTTGGGGAACTCCTTCTGAATCGCGTCATAGTATTCCCAGGTTTCCGGCTGGGTGCTGTTATTTTCCACCACCACAAACTCCAGATTCCGGTAAGTGCCCTTGGTGAGCATGGGCCGGATGCAGTTGTCAAGGTCGCGGGTATGGTCCTTATTGGGAATAATAACGGAAACCAGCGGCTCCCCCCGGAGTACAAATTTTGTATGGTAGATCCCGAAATCCACGCCCTTCTCCACCTTTTCGGCCGCGATCCCCATTCGTTTATAATGATCCATGATCGCCCGGGAACCGGCCTCAAAGGCATAAAGCTTGCTTTCCGGATTGCTGGCCGTGGAATCCTGGTGACAGCGCCAGTGATACAGCACCTTGGGAATATGGACGATCTTCCTGGCCTTTTCCGTACAGCGGAAGATGAAATCATAATCCTGCGCGCCGTCAAATTCCGCCCGGAAGCCCTTTACCTGCTCCAGGAGCGCGCGTTTTACCACGAACAGATGGCAGATATAGTTTACGCTGGTCAATAGATCCGGATTAAAGTCCGGTTTAAAATGGGGATCGAATAGCGCCTTTCCATCCATGTCCAGCTTGTCCTCATCCGAATAGAGAACGTCGCAGCCCTGGTTTTCATTGACCGCCTTCGCGCATTCATAGAGCGCGTTGGGCGTCATCCGGTCGTCATGATCCGCCAGAACAATAAAATCCCCCTCCGCCATCGCGATGGCCGCGTTGGTATTCCCGGCGATGCCCCGGTTCTCCCCTAAGATCTGGTAGCGGATCCTGGGATCCTCCTTCGCGTACCGGGCCAGCACCTTTTCCAGGTCATGGCCCTTGGGACTCCCGTCGGCGATGCACAGCTCCCAATTTCCGTAAGTCTGCTCCCGGATGGAATCCAGCATTTCCTTTAAATATTTTTCCGGAGTCTGGTACACCGGAATGACGATGGAAAATTTCGGCATCCAGAGAAATACCGCCTGGCGCTGCTCGGAAAGTTCCTCATCCGTGGGCTTTGTCAGCTCGTACCATTCTCCGTAATCATAGTCGTTATCGATCCCCTGGATCTTATGCTTTGACTTTAACACCAGCGCTTTTAGACCGTTTTCCTTAAAAAAGTCCCAGGCCACCCGCACCGTTTCCATATTCGCCAGATCCAGAAGCTTCTGGCGCCGTTTATAAGCCACGCTGGAGCGCCGCTTGATCAACTCCTCGTTGAACCGGACGCGGATCCTTCTTCCTTCGCCCAGGATCTCCAGGATATACGTCTTTCCCCGCTCATAATCGAACCGGATATCAAACCCCAGCTCTTTGTCAACGGTTTCCTTAAAATAAATCTGGCTTACGTCGTCTCTGCGCGTCGGCACATACTGAAAGGAAACCGGCGTTCCCTTCCCATCAGTCACCCGAAACCGGATCTTGGTCTCCGGCGTCTTTCCGATGGCCCAGCCGTTAAGCTGGATCGAGTTCTCCCGAATCCGCACCACGTCTACATGATATCTCATCTTTCCCTCCAGCCTGTCTATGCCTTTTTTCCGGGATCCGCCGCTTCTTCGCCGTCCGACAGGTTCCCGCCGCTCTCCGATTTCCCACTATCCGACGGGTTCCCGCCGTCCTCCGGATTCCCGCTATTTTTCGGGTTCCCGCCGCTCTCCGATTTCCCGCCGTCCGACGGGCCAGGCGCGTCAAAATTGATCCGCTCCTCTTCGATCACCAGAGGCCGGTGCATGACCCGGGTATTGATGCTCATGATATATTCGCCCACCAAGCCGATAAAGAAAATCTGAACCGAGCCCAGAAAGCACATGCCGATCAAAAGCGGCGCCATCCCGGCCGGGAACCGGTCCCAGTACATGAGCTTCATTATTAAATACACAAGGGCCACCGCGAAGCTTACAAGGCCGCAGAAGGCCCCGAAAAAGGTAGCCAGCCGCAGTCCGGCCTTTGTATAGGAAGTAAAGCTTAACATGGCCGCGTCATAGAGCCTGAAAAAGTTATTGTGCGTCTTCCCCGCCCGCCGCTTCGGCTGCTCGTAGGGGATTTCCTTGCGCTTAAAGCCCAGCTCCGCCACAATTCCCCGAAGGAAAGGCGTCGGATCATCCAGATTCCTCAGCACCTCGATAAACTGCCGGTCATAAAGGCCGGAGCCGGTAAAGTGCTCGATCTGCTCCACATCCGACATTTTCCGGATCAGCTTATAGTAGCAGCTCCGAAGCCAGTACATAACCGGATTTTCCTGGCTGCTGGTCTTGATCCCGATCACAATTTTATAGCCGTTTTCCCATTCCTTCACATACCGGGGGATCAGCTCCACCGGATCCTGGAAATCGGCTACCATAGAGATCACGCAGTCGCCTGTCACCTGCAGAATCCCGTAATACGGAGAATTGAACTGGCCGAAATTCCTCGCGTTAAAGATCGCTTTGATTTTCGGGTTTCCCGCGCAAAGCTGTCTTAAAAGCGGCCTGGTATTGTCTGTGGAATCATTGTCGATAAATACCAGCTCGTAATCATACTGGGGCAGCTCCCTCGTCAAAATCCCGATCACCGCTTCGCTGATGGGCACCACATTTTCCTGTTCGTTATAGCAGGGGATCAAAACACTGATTTTCTTCATTTGACACTTGCATTCCTTCTGTTGGGTTCGGAATCCGGCCGGCTGGCCGCAAATTCTCTCAATTATAAACCAACGCAACTCATTGTATCTTATTTTTTGCGTTTGTCAATCATCAGCCTGCGGATTCCTTCTTGAAAATCCGTCTGCGGACGCCATCCGGAAGCCGTCTTTAGCTTTTCAATGGACGGCGCCAGGTTGACGAGGCCCTCCGCGTTCTCCGGGCGGGCATGATAGATCAGACGGCCCCGCCCGCCGCAGATCCGGTTGATCTCTTCCACAAAATCCCTTAACGGCTTTGTTTCCTCGCCCGCGAGATTAAACACCGGGCTTTCCAGCTTCCCGATCTCGCTCTCTTTTAGCTCCGCCAGCGCGGCCGCCGCAGAGGCAAGATCGTCAATATAAAGGAAATTCCAAAGCTGGGTGCAGGCTCCCAGACGGAATTCCTGTCCATTAAGGCAGGCGTCCAAGCAGGTTTCCACCAACGTCCAGGGATGATCGCCCGGCCCGTACACGCTGAAAATCCGTCCATGGAGATAAGTGATTCCCAAACGCCTGGCAAGGGCCTCTCCTTCCTCTCTCATGGCCAGCTTTGCCTCCCCGTAGGCAGACCGGGGCGCGCAGGCGCTTTCCTCCGTGATCAAGTCTGTATGCAGCCCGTACTCCGCCTGGGAACCGGAAAACAGAAAACGTCCGCAGCCCATCTCCTTCGCCGCCTCCAAAGTCTCCAGAGAAAACCGCAGATTGGACTGCTGCAGGCTCTCATCATTTCTCGCGCCGCTTCCGGAGCCTCCCCAGCCAAAATGACAGAATATGCCGCCGGGGAAAAGCTTTCCATACAGCAAAAGCGGCAGGCGGCCCGGCGCTGACAGATCGTTTTCCAAAAGGATCAGCTGTCCCCGGTCCAAAAACTCCTTAAGTCCCCGCTCCAAGGGCCCCCGGTTTTTGGAGCCGGGCCGCAGGATACCGAATACCTGGTATCCCCGACTCAACAGCTCCCTCGCCGCCGCGGCTCCCACAAAGCTGGTCACGCCGGTCATTATGATCTGTTTTTTTTCTTCCGGCATTCCGCCCGCCTCCCGTCTTATTTCGCGTTCTGCTTTCTATTCATTCTTAACCATAGGAACGATCATGTTTTCCTTCAGCTCTTCGTCCGGAAGGAAGGGGGCCAGATCCTCAAGGGGTACCGATACCATGGTGCCGTCGGGCATCATCTTGGCTTCCGCCTTGGGTTCAAAGCTCTGCACCGTATCCACGAAGATCTCGCAAATCACCGGGCCTTCCGTCGCCAGAGTTTTTTTCACCGCTTCTCCCAGCTCCGAATTGTGATGGGCGGAAACGTAGGGATAGCCGTACGCCCAAGCTAACTTCTCCATGGACGGGAAGCTTAGATCATGGCTGTCGACTCCGATCCCCACAAACGGCGGCTTGAAATGCGTCCTCTGGGTCTGACGGATGGAATGGTATCCGCCGTTGTTGATCAAAAAGATCTTGATATCCATCTTGTGATGGATGATGGTCTGCAGCTCCTGTAAATTCATCTGGATGCTGCCGTCGCCGGTCACCAGGATAATATCCTTTGTATGATCCGCCACCCAGGCGCCGATGGCCGCCGGCAGGTCGTATCCCATGGAAGCAATGGCCGAATTGCTGATAAACCGCTGTCCCTTCTTCATTACATAGGCATGTCCGCCCACCACGCAGGGAGAGCCGTTTCCTACCACCGTGATCTGGTTTTCCTCGACCCGGCTGCTGATTTCCTTGATCGCCGCGTAAATGTTGGCAGGCTCCCCGTCTCCGGCCGCGTAATGCTTGGGAAGCACCACCGGATATTTTTCCTTCCATTCCTGGCAGCGCTTTACCCACCAGTCTACCGCCTGGGGATCCTTCGGGCCGCCGTTCTCGTCAAACTCCTCCTCGTCCAGCACCAGCTCCAGCTTCTCAAGAAGATCCTTCACGTCCGCGTGGACCGGCATGTCCACATGGAGCGTCGGCTTCTTAAGCTCCTCGGAATCGATGTCGTTATAAATGACATACGCCTCCCTGGCCCATGTCTTATAATTATATCCAACCTGACGGATCGACAGACGGCTTCCCAGCGAAAGAAGAAGGTCGCTGTTCTGAACCGCGAAATTTCCCGGACGGTCGCCCATGTGGCCGGCCCGTCCTACGTAGAGAGGATGGGTATCATACATGCAGTCGATGCTGTTCCAGCCGGTCACCACCGGAATTCCCAGCTTGTCCACGACCCGGGCAAACACCTCGTAGGCTTTTCCGATCCGGATTCCGTTTCCGGCGTTGATCACCGGGCGCTTTGCTTCCCGAACCTTTCTTAAGATCTGTCTGGCGGTCTCCACCGTCACCGGCTCCGGAAGCGGCTCGCGGCGCTCGCCCTGGCCCTTTACATCCTCCGGGATCATCGCCGGCTTTCCTTCGATCTGGTTCATCATGCAGACTGTGCAGCTCTGGCATCCTGTTCCATGGGCCGACCAGCCGGTGCCTCCCGCCGCGTAATCGGCGGCGTCAAAGCCCAGAAGGTTCTCCGTCTCCACGTAGGCGCCCTGGACATTTAACGGGATATCCAGCCAGCAGGGGCCGGGTCTTCCCGTCTGAGCCAGATACAGCGCCTTCTCCAGGCAGAAGCGGATCCGCATGGGATCAAGAACCATTTCACAGTATTTCGTCATGCAGGAAACAGCCTTCGTGATCTCAAATTCCTGGTCGCCCATGGCCCGGATCGCCAGTCCCGTGCTGTGGGCCGTCGTATCATAGCGGACCTGTCCCGAAAGAATCAGCATCGGGATCGAATCCAGCCAGCCGCCCACCACGCCGGTAATGGCGTTGGTTCCTCCGGGGCCGGTGGTCACACAGACCGCCGCGATCTTATTGTGGATCCGCGCATAGCACTCCGCCGCAATGGCGCAGGCCTGCTCATGATGATTAAAATAGCAGTGCAGCCCCGGCTCATGTCCCAGGCCGTCGTCCAGATGCATCGCGCCGCCGCCGGTGATCATAAATACATCGGAGATTCCCTCCTGCACCAGCTTTTTCGCGATATAATCAGAAACCTTCATTCTCATAGGCCGTACTTCCTCTCTTTCTTTTGTTTTCCGTCCGCGGCCTCTGCTCCCGTTTGGCAAAAACGCCGGGATCTTCGCTTTCTCCCTGGCCGCTTTCCTTTTACATATACCCACAGTGTACCATGTTCTTGGCTTTCAGTCCAGCAAATCCGTAATTCTGCCGCAGGAATGACGTTTTTCCAGGGGTCTCCCGCCGCTGTCACCGGCTGGCAGCGCTGCCAGTAACCTGCACTGGATTTTCCCGTCCGACTGTTGTTATAATCAGCGCGTAAGGAAACAAAAACCCCTTGGTTTGAAAAAAAGGAGAGAAAACAATTATGAAAAAAACTACAAAGATTTTTGCAGTTATGACTGCCGCCGCGTGCATGGGACTGTTCCCCGCCTACGGAAACGGACCGGCTGTCCTTTCCGCCTACGCCGCGGAATCCGGCTGGACAATGGAGGGCGATTCCCAGGTCTATTACGACGAGGACGGGTATCTGGTTACGGATTCCTGGAGAAAGAATGGAGAAGACTGGTTCTATCTGGACGAGGACGGACAGATTGCCGTAAGCAGAAAGATCGATGATTACTATGTGGGCGCAGATGGAAAAATGGTGAAAAATTCCTGGATCGAGCTGCGCAATGAGGAGGATCTGGATTCCCCCGATATGCCCGCTTCCTTCTGGTACTATTTCGGGGAGGACGGAAAAGCCGCCGTATCCCGCTGGGTCAAGCTGGATTCCAAATGGTACTATTTCGATGACTACGGCCACATGCAGACCGGAAAAACCGAGATCGACGGTTCCTCCTACTATCTTGGAAGCGACGGTTCCATGCGGACCGGCTGGATCCGCCTGGAGGCCAATGCGGACGCCCCCGGCGCTTCTGAAAACTGGCACTACTTTAATACCGACGGAAAAATGGTAACGACACAGTACGATAAAAAGATCAACGGAGCCTACTATACCTTTATCGACGGCGTAATGCAGACTGGATGGGTTCCGATGCCGAAGGAGGAAGCGGCGGCTTCCCAGACGGAAACCGCGCCCGCCCAGGATGCGTCCGCCGCGCCGGAACAGAACGGGGGAAGCGCCGCGCCGGAACAGAACGCAGGAAGCGCCGCGCCCAGTATCGCAAACTACCAGTATTACGGGGAGGCCAATGACGGAAAGCGCGCCGACGGCTTCCGTACCATCGAGGGAATCGACGGACTCCACGATGCAGATGAGCTTTATACCTTCTATTTCAAATCCGGAAAGCCTTATTTTTCCGCTGAAAAGGGAAATGAGCTTTTCACCATCGACGGAAAGAAGTATGCCTTTAACCATCTGGGCGAGATGCAGACCGGAAGACAGGAGGTCCTCATCGGCGAAGGAAAAACCGCCAACTTCTATTTCGACGGGGACGGCGAAATGAAGACGGGAAAACAGACGATCTACAACGAGGAAACCGGAGAAAACGAAAGCTGGTTCTTCCACACCGACGGCGACAGCAAGGGACAGGGCTATCACGGCTTCTACAACAACACCCTTTATCTCAACGGAAAACGGAAGGAAGCGACTGCCGACCAGAAATACGCGCCTGCCGAGTTTGACGGAGTCACCTACCTGGTAAATACTTCCGGAAGCCTGCAGAAGGCGTCTTCCTCCTCCACCTCCTCCGAGAAGCCGGAGTTGGGCCGCGGCTTTAAGGACTACAAGGATTCCAACGGCCGGATCTGGGTAGTAAATACCGAGGGAATCGTACAGCAGTAACCTTTCCCCGACGGTTCTGCGGTTTGCGGCTCTGCGGGTTCTGTGGTTTGCGGCTCTGCGGGTTCTGTGGTTTGCGGTTCTGCGGAGCCGCAGAACCTGCCCCCACACCCGCTTTGCAAAAAATAAATGGTCTTCGCCAATTCCGGCGGAGACCATTTTTCTAATTCTCCGTAATGTATCGTCCGATCAGTCTGTTAAGTGTCATTTCCATCTGCGCTATAATCTTTAAAAGCCTGTCGTTGTCCTCACGAAGCTTCCCGTTTTCTTTCTCCAGAGCGGCAATGCGTTCCTCGGCGCTCATTGCTTATTTTGCCCCCTTTGCTCCTTCTTACCAGCTCCGCAGTGTCAATCTGCAGTACCATCAATAACATATATAATACATTTTCTTCCAAAAGGAAAGCAAATTCGTACGCAAGTTTCGACACATTCTGCTAAGTATCCAGAAATGGCGTATATTTAGACAATATTCAGACATTCCATCGCATAGGCGACGCCGTCCTCCTCCACATTTTTCGTAATGAAAGAGGCATAGGGCTCCAGCACGCTGGCATGCCGTCCCATAATGACCGAATGGCACGCGTAACGGATCATCGCCAGATCGTTGGCGCTGTCGCCGAAGGCATAGGAATTTTCCCAGGGGATCCCAAAATATTCCAGAACCGCCTTCATGGCCGTGGCCTTGTCAAACCCGGCGGGAACGCACTCATAAAGGCGGCCGCCCCGGTCGATCACCGCGATATCCGGCTTCAGAAGCTCCAAAAAGCGTTCCGTATCGCTGTTTTGATCCGCCAGCACGCAGAACTTATCAAAGGAGGTCAGCTCCCGGTTCCAGTCCGCCTCCCGAAAACAGCCCTCCCGGTCCATCAAATTCACGACCCGCTCCACCTCCGGCATCCGTCCCGGTCCCGCCTGGATCACACAGCCGTTTGTCCCTTCCAGGATCCCGTCCAGCCGGCAGGCCCCGACGGCGCGCTGAAGCTCCATCCGCCGTTTGGCGGAGATCAGGTGATGGAACACGGTTTTTCCATGGATTTCAATATAGGTTCCGCACCCGCAGAGATAACCGTCCACCGCGGCGCGGCCCTCGATCTCCTGCATCAGGCATCTGGCCCGGCCCGAGTTGATAAAAACCAGGTGCCCGGCCCGTCTGGCCGCCTCGATGGCGTTTTTCGCGCTCTCCGGCAGCTCCTTTTTCTCATCCGTTAAAAGCGTGCCGTCAATATCAAAGAAAAGCGCTTTTCTTTCTGACGGCCCGATCATTCTTCAAGCGCCCCGGTTTCTGCCGCGGAGCCGGTCTCCGATCCCGCCCCGGGTCCGGGCTCCGGCTTTGCAGCGGCAGCGTTTTCGATCAGGTAATAATAGGCCGCGCCCATATTGAACAGCTCGTCCGCCGACTCCTCGCCGTACGTGGCGATCATTTCATCGGCATCCGTAAAATAATTCATCTGCGCCAGCAGATCCTTCTGCTCGTCCGTCGCGGATAAGCCCTCGGCGGCAATGATCTCATCCAGGACCATTTCCTGCTTTACCAGCGTTTCCGCGTTGGCCTTAAGCCCCTCTTCGTCCGTTCCGAGGAACAGGCTTAAGAAGTCGGCCAGCTCCAGGCCGTACTGACTGGCGTAGGCGGTATAGGTCGTGAGAAGCTGCTGGTGCATCTGATCCACCGCGTCCGGATCCGCCGTGATCTGGGAGTCATTGATCACCTGGGTCAGCAGCTCATTTCCAGCGGCGTTAAAATAATTGGCCTCCGCCTGGCTCTCCAGAGAAGCCGAAACCTGCGCTCTGAGATCTTCCAGAACCGCGCTGTCGTCTCCCAGCGCCCGCTTCGCCAGATCGTCGTCCACAGCCGTTTCCTCCGGCGACATCAGTTGGTTTAAGGTCACATGGAACACCACATCCTGTCCGGCCAGCTCCGCCGAATGGTATTCCTCCGGGAAGGTCAGGTTCAGATCCTTTTCCTCGCCCGGCATCATGCCTACGACGCCATCCTCAAAGCCGTCGATGAATCCGCCGTTTCCCAGGGATAAGTTATAGCCGGATGCCGTCCCGCCGTCGAACGCGACTCCATCCTTGGTTCCCACGTAATCAATGTTGGCCACGTCGCCTTCCTTGGCGGCTCTGCCCTCCACAACCGCCGGATACTGCTGGCGCAGCGCGTCCAGCTCGGCGTCGATATCCGCATCCGTCACCTCTTCGCGGACAGCCGTTAACGTCAGCCCCTTATAATTTCCGAGGGTGATGCTGGCCTCATCGGATAACTCCGCCTCCGATACGGTTTCTGCGGCAGAGGATTCCCCCTCTGCCGCCTCCTTTCCATTGCATCCGGACACTGCCATCGCCGCAGCGAAAATAAGCAGTCCGGTTTTCATCCATTTTTTCATAATTGCTTCTGCCGTCCTCCTGTATGTCCTTTTTCGCAGTAATTCCTAACGATAAAACGCATGGAACGCGCGGTACGTATTATATACGTCCAGCTTGGATGCCAGTTCAAAGGGCGCGTGCATGGAGAGGATCGGAACGCCCAGATCCACCACATCCATCTCCATGGAAGCCGCAAACTTGGCAATGGTCCCGCCGCCGCCGACATCTACGGCTCCCAGCTCGCCGGTCTGCCAGTACACTCCGTTTTCATCCATGATCCGGATCACCTCGGCCATGGTCTCCGCGCTGGCGTCGTTGGTGCCGGATTTTCCCCGCGCGCCCGTATATTTGGTCAGAACACAGCCTTTGTTGATATGGCAGGCGTTGCGCTCCTCATATACGAAGGCAAACGTGGGATCGTAGGCGGCGTTTACGTCCGAAGACAGGCAGATGGAATGGCGAAGCACCGTATTGCAGTGGGCGCCCATCGCCTCCGCCAGATCCTCGATCATATGAAGCAGGAAATCTGAATCCAGTCCTGTATTTCCGGAGGAACCCACCTCCTCCTTATCCGCCAGCACCGTAAAGGTCGTATGGGCCGGAGCCTTCGTCTCCATCTCCGCCATCAGCGCCGTATAAGCGCAGACCCTGTCGTCCTGCCCGTACGCGCCCACCAGGCTGCGATCCAAACCGATATCCACCGCCTTATAGGCCGGAACCATCTCGATCTCCGCCCTGGTGAAATCCTTTTCCGTGATCCCGTATTTTTCATGGAGCAGCTTCATGGCCATTAACTTTACGGGAGCCTTGATCTTCTCATCCTCTTCTCCAATAAAGGGGATCGAGCCTACTACGATATTTAATTCCTCTCCCTTGATCCCCTCGCCAAGCTTCCTTCCGTTCTGCTCGGCGGAAAGATGGGGAAGCAGGTCCGTAATGCAGAACTGGGGATCGCCCGGCTCCTCGCCGATGGAAACCGTAACCGCTTCGCCGTCCGCTTTTACCACGACGCCGTGCATCGCAAGGGGAACCGCGCTCCACTGGTACTTGCGGATCCCGCCGTAATAGTGGGGCTTCAAATACGCGATCTCATTTTTCTCAAACAGCGGGTTGGGCTTTAAATCCAGCCTCGGGGAATCGATATGGGCCGCGTTTAAGCGCAGTCCCTCCTCCAACGGAAGCGTTCCGATCGTCGCCGCCGCCAGCGCTTTCCCCCGGTTGTTCCAGAAAATCTTGTCTCCCGACCCATAGGTCTTTGTCCGGTCAAACTCCGTATATCCGGCTTCCTTTAACATCGCGACAGAGGCCTTTACGCACTCCCGCTCCGTTTTCGACGCATCTAAAAACTTTTTGTAGCCCTCGCAGAACGCGTCGGCCTCGGCCCGCTGTTCGGGCGCTTCCTTCGCGATATGGGGCGCTTCCCATAAAAGCTCTTTTTCCAAATCCTTTCCGCTCATTTTCTTTCCTCCATTTCGTTTGAACTGCCGGCCTGTCTTACTTCTTGTCTCCCTTCGTGAACAGCTCCTCGCTGTCCAGCATTAACGTAAAGGGACCGTCGTTTAAAAGCTCCACCTTCATATCGGCGCCGAATTCCCCGTGCTCCACATGCCCTACATGGGCCTTGCAGCGCTCCGTAAAATACTCGTACAGCCGCTTTGCCTCCTCGGGAGAACCGGCCCCCGTAAAGCCGGGACGGTTTCCCTTCCGGCAGTCGGCATAAAGGGTAAACTGGCTCACCACCAGGACGCTCCCGCCTACGTCGGCCAGAGAACGGTTGGTTTTCCCGTTTTCATCCTCAAAAATCCGCAGCCGGCAGATCTTATCCGCCATCTGATCCGCAGTCTTTTCATCATCCCGGTCCGATACGCCCAAAAGAATTAAAAATCCCTGGCCGATCTCGCCGATCACCGCGCCGTCAACCTGCACCGACGCGTGCTTTACTCTCTGTAATACGACTCTCATGCTTCCTCATTTTTGCCCTTCGGCAAAAAATCCTCCGTTTCCATTTCCTCCTCCAGACGGCGCAGCCGCTCCTCTTCGATCCGCTTGGATTCCTCTAATTTCATGATCTCGTTGTTCAGCGAGAACATTTTCGCGTCCAGCATATCCACCATATCCGCGCACGCCTTCAATTCCGAAACCAGCCGTTCCGGCGGATTCCCCTCGAATTTATAGGCGATCTTATGCTCCAGGGACGCCCAGAAATCCATGGCGATGGTGCGGATCTGGATCTCCACCTTGGTATCCTTCTTTCCGTCCGTCAGATACACCGGGATCGTCACCACCATATGGTAGCTCTTATAGCCGTTGGATTTTGGATATTTAATATAGTCTTTGACGTGGAGCACCGTAATATCCGCCTGCCTGGCGATCATATCCGCGATGGGATAAATATCCGACATAAAAGAACAGATAATGCGGATCCCCGCAATATCGTTCAGGTACTCCACCATATTTTCAATCGTAACCTCCCGTCCGTCAT
>DGYMR06203__coassemble_742_pt1 | contig 33557 bp, 26 predicted proteins | sample DGYMR06203__metabat2_high_PE_052 | metagenome-assembled genome bin DGYMR06203
TGCCGCCTCCAAAAGCCGTTTCCAGAGATCAATATTTTTTACCGGCCCGCTTTTAGGCCGTTTCCAGTTATTGCGGATCCAGCTGTCGATCCACTTTTGATTGAAGGCGTCCACCAGATACCGGGAATCCGAGTACAGATCCACCTCGCAGGGCCGTGTAAGCGCCTCTAGGCCGGCGATGGCCGCCATCAGCTCCATCCGGTTGTTGGTGGTTTTTATATATCCCTGGGACAGCTCTTTTTCATGGAGCGTTCCCTGCTTGTCCACATACTGGAGGACGGCTCCGTAGCCGCCCGGCCCGTCGGGATTTCCCCTGGCCGCTCCGTCCGTAAATAATGTTACCTTCATCCCGCTAGTTCTCTCCTCTGTCCCATTTTTCACAGAGGGCGTTGATCTCCTCCGTAAATTTCTTGATGTCTTTATTCGCGCTTTCTTTATTCTTCCGGATCACCCGCATCAGCCGCTCGCCGGCAGCCACAAGAAGCTCAAAGATCGTCCGGTTGCGCTTCTGCTTCTCCGTCTCCTCGCGGACCGGTACGCCCACGGTCTGACGGATCCAGGTTCCGGCGGCCAGATCAAATTCCGATCCGGAGAACGGCGCGTCCGCCTGATAGCCGAATTCCGTCCGCAGCTGTTCCGAAAACTTCGTGCAGACCAGATCCTCGCCATGGACTAAGAAAACCCGCTCCGGCTTGGTTTTTATCGCCCTGAGCCATTCGATCAGGCCCTCCCGGTCCGCATGGCCGGAAATTCCGTCCAGCTGCTCAATATGGGCCTCCACATCGATGGTCTCTCCAAACAGCTTTACCGTATCGGCCCCGTCCACTAAGACTCTTCCCAAAGTACCAACCGCCTGGTACCCGGCAAACAAAATCGTACATTCGGGCCTCCACAGATTGTGTTTTAGATGATGGCGGATCCGGCCGGCGTCGCACATGCCGGAAGCCGAAATGATCACCTTCGGCCTCATGTCAAAGTTGATGGCCCGGGAATCCTCGCTGGTAACGGAAAGCTTTAATCCCGGGAAGGTAATGGGGTTGATGCCCCGGTTGACCAGGTCCATGGCCTCCTCGTCGAAGCACTCCGAAATATTTTTATTAAACACATGGGTCGCTTCCACCGCCAGGGGACTGTCCACATACACCTCGAAGCCGTCATGGCCGGTGATCAGATCTTCCTCCTTGATCTTCCGCATAAAATAGAGGATTTCCTGGGTACGGCCCACGGCAAAGGCCGGGATCACCAGGTTGCCGCCCTGATCCAGCGTCTTTTGGAGGATCGAGGCCAGCTCCTCGATATGCTCGTGGGTCCGGTCATGGGACCGGTCGCCGTAGGTGCATTCCATCACCACGTAATCGGCGTCCTCAATATAAGTCGGATCCTTGATCAGCGGCTTGTTTTTATTTCCGATGTCTCCGGAAAAGACGATCTTCTTGGAAACGCCCTCCTCATCGATCCACATTTCGATAGAGGCGGAGCCCAAAAGATGGCCCACGTCCGTAAACCGCACCTTAAGCCCCTTTGTGATCGTAAGGATATCGCCGTAATGGCACGGAACCAGGTGATTCAAGACGCCGTTGGCGTCGTCGATGGTATAAAGCGGGGGAATTTCCGGACGGCCGGCGCGGCGGGCCTTCCGGTTCTTCCATTCCGCCTCCATTTCCTGGATATGGGCGCTGTCTAAAAGCATGATCTTACAAAGATCGCAGGTGGCCTGGGTGGCAAAAATCTGTCCCTTAAAGCCCCTGGAATAGATCAAGGGAAGGAGTCCCGTATGGTCGATGTGGGCGTGGGTGATAAAAATATAGTCCACATCGGTGTAAGGGATCGGGAACTCCGCCGATTCATAGACGTTTTTTCCCTGCTCCATGCCATAGTCCACCAGGATATGCTTTCCGGCGGCGTTTAAATAATGGCAGCTTCCGGTTACTTCATGGTCTGCGCCGATAAATGTCAGTCTCATAAAATCCCTCCCGCTCGTATCGTTTCGGCCGGATCCTCCCGATCATATCGTCCTGATCGTTTCGTACCGGGACCTTCTTCTGACATTATAACCGGAATCAGATGATTATGCAAATCAAACCGCCGTTGCTGTCGTTGATGATCTTCTGCAGGGTATCCTGGAGCTTTTGCTGGCAGTCGTCGGTCATCTGGGCGATCTTCGCCTCCATGCCGTCCTCCACGATCTGCTCCACCGACTTGCCGAAAATATTCGTCTCCCAGACACCGTTTTCCGTCTGGGCGTTTTCCTTTATGTAGGCGATCAGATCCCTGGCCTGCTGCTCGCTTCCTACAATGGGAGCGATCTCCGTTTCAATATGGGCCTTGATCAAGTTGATGGACGGCGCCTGGGCATGGATCTTTACGCCGAATTTATTTCCGTGGCGGATCAGCTGCGGTTCGTCTAAAAGGATCTCCGACTGATCCGGCATCACAATGCCGTAGCCCTTGGCCCGCACCTGATTTAAGGCCGCCGCCGCTTTCCCGTACTCCTCCTTCATGGCGGAGAGCTTTGACAAGGTGCCAAACAGCTCATATTCTCCCGATACCGGAAGCCCCGTATATTGGCTGATGGCTTCGTAATAGCAGTCCTCCCGCGGGCAGATGGTCACGGAAACCTTTCCGTTGGAAAGATCCATGCGGTCAACGGAAATCGTCTCGATTCCCTCGCCCAGATCAACATCGGAAAGCTCCATATCCTTCATCTGGCCCGCTTTCTCTAAAAGGCTTCCCGCCAGGCCGATCACCCGTTCCTTTAAGGGATAGTCCTCCGAAAGCAGCTCCAGCCATTTTGGGATACGGAAATCAATTTCCGTCACGGGAAATTCCAAAAGAACCTTTTCTAAAATTTCCTCCACGTCCTCCTTCTTTAGCTGCTCGCAGTTGACCGGAAGCACCGCGGCCCCGTAGGCCTCCTCCATCCGGTCCGCCTCCTCCTTCGTCTCCTTGGCATAAGGCTTTGCGGAATTTAGAAGCACCAAAAACGGCTTCCCTAACGCCTTTAGCTCCCCGATGGTCCGCTCCTCCGCCTCTTTATAGTTTTCCCTTGGAAGCTCTCCGAAGCTGCCGTCGGCGGTAACGGCGATGCCGATGGTGGAATGATCCCGGATCACCTTTTCCGTCCCGATCTCCGCCGCCTGGGTAAAGGGGATCTCATGATCGTACCAGGGCGTCTTTACCAGCCGCTCCTCTCCGTTTTCCTCATGGCCCGCGGCTCCCTCCGCCATAAAGCCGACGCAGTCGATGAGCCGGATCTTCGCCTGGATTCCTCCCTCCAGCGTGATCTGGGCCGCTTCCTTGGGGACAAATTTAGGCTCGGTGGTCATAATGGTCTTTCCCGCGGCGCTTTGGGGAAGCTCATCCCTGGCCTGGGCCTTCGCCTGCCCTTCGTTCATGCCCGGAAGGACCATCAGCTCCATAAACCGCTTGATAAATGTGGATTTTCCTGTACGGACCGGGCCCACGACCCCTATGTAGATCTCTCCGCCGGTTCTGGCTTCAATATCCTTGTAAACATGGAAATTGTCCATAAAAATACCCCCTTGCTATCCTGTTTCCAGTATATGCAAGGGGGACGGTTCTATTCTGAAAAATAAACCATTTAAGCCTTATCCCAGGGCAGATCGCTGTTTTCGATCCGCTTATCTCTCAACATTAGATCCGATACCGCGTCTTTTGCAGGCTTGCCGTCAAAAAGAACCTCGTTTACCTGCTCCACGATGGGCATGGGAACGCCGTACTTTTTAGAAAGAGTCAATGCGGCCTTGGCCGAATAGACGCCCTCCACCACCATGTGGACCTCCTTCATGGCCTCCTCCATGGAATAGCCTTTTCCGATCAAGATCCCGGCCCGCCGGTTGCGGCTGTGCATGCTGGCGCAGGTAACGATCAGGTCCCCGATGCCGGAAAGACCGGCGTAGGTCTGATATTTCCCACCCATGGCGACGCCGAGGCGGGCGATCTCCGCCATTCCGCGGGTGATCAAAGCCGCTTTTGTATTGTCACCGTAGCCGAGGCCGTCGGCGATGCCCGCCGCCAGCGCCACAACATTCTTTAACGCGGCTCCCGTCTCAATTCCCAGGACGTCCGGACTTGTATAGACGCGGAATACCGGGCTCATGAAAACCGACTGGATATACTCGGCCACCGCCTTCTTATGGGAACCGGCCACGCAGGTGGTGGGAAGGCCGCGGCTCACCTCCTCCGCGTGGCTGGGGCCGGAAAGCACCGCCACCTCCGCCATGGGAAGCTCTTCTTTTAAGATCATGGACATGGTATCCAGCGTTTTTTCCTCGATCCCCTTCGCCACATCCACGATCCGCTGGCTGTCTTTGCAGAACGGCCTCATTTTTTTCGCCGTTTCCCGAACGAAGACCGACGGCACCGCCATCACCAGCAGATCCTTATCTTCCATCGCTTCTTTCAGATCCGCCGTCATCCGGATCTCCTTCGGGATCTCTGCCTCCGGAAGATTCGGATGCCTGCGTGTTTTTTCCAATTCCTCGATCTCCGACGGGATTGCCGACCAGAGCGTTACCTCATGGCCATTGTGGGACAGCAGGATCGCGATCGCCGTTCCCCAGGTCCCGGATCCGATCACACCGATTCGCTCCATAATAACCTCCACCCCTCTCTATCGCTGTTACGATTTCTTTTTATTTCCCCAAAGTTTATTTTCCGTTCCCGCAAGCAGCCGCCGGATATTGGCCCTGTGCCTCCAAATGGCCATTCCCGTCAGTACGCCGGCAAGGGCGTAAAATTCCAGACGGCTCCCGGGGGCGACCTGATAAGCGCCCATGGACTCATAAAGGACCATCTGGATAAAGAACAGGATCACCACGAAGATCGAACCGAGGGACACGTAGCGGGTAATGATCACCGTTCCTAAAAATACGGCCGCGCAGACCAAGGTGACCCGCCAGTCCATGGAAACTAAAAGCCCGGCCATGGAGGCGATCCCCTTTCCGCCTTTAAATCCCAGATAGAAGGGGAAATTGTGGCCCATTACCACGCCCAACCCCGTATAAAGCACGTAAAGATCCGTGTTGGGATCCCCCTTAAGGAAGAGCCGCACCAGAAGGCAGGCGAGAACCATCTTGAAAAAGTCTCCGATAAATACGATCAGTCCGGCTTTTTTCCCAAGGACCCTTAGGGCGTTGGTGGTGCCGGAATTTCCGCTTCCGTAATTGCGGATGTCGATATGATTCATCCGTCCGTACAGGTAGCCCGTCTGAAAAAGACCGAACACATAGCCGAAAACAAGGCAAAAAACGCGCAGCATGGTTTATTCCTTCTCCTTCCGCTCACGAATAATAAACTTAAGCGCCGTTCCCCTAAACCCGAAGGCCTCCCGGATTTTGTTTTCCAGGTAGCGGGTATAGGAAAAATGCATTAATTCCTTATCGTTGACAAAGATCACAAAGGTCGGCGGCCGCACGGCAACCTGGGTCACATAGTAGATCCGGAGGCGCTTTCCCTTATCGGAAGGCGGCTGCTGCATCGCCACCGCTTCGGTCACGATCTCGTTAAGGACGCCGGTGGCCACCCGCATGTTCTGGTTTTCCCGCACCATGTCGATCAGCTCAAACAGCTTTTCCATTCTCTGTCCAGTGAGGGCGGACACGAAAATGTATTCCGCGTAGGGCATGTAAGAAAGGACTTCCTTCAGCTTGCGGGTATATTCATAGATGGTTTTGTCATTTTTTTCGATGGCGTCCCATTTATTGACCACGACGATCACGCCTTTTCCCCGGTCATGGGCGATGCCGGCGATCTTGGCGTCCTGCTCCGTTACGCCCTCCACCGCGTCGATTACCAAAAGGACCACGTCCGCCCGCTCCACGGCCGTTACGGTACGGATAATGCTGTACCGCTCCAAGTCCTCTTTTACCTTGCTCTTTCTGCGGAGGCCCGCCGTATCGATGAACACGTACTCCGTCCCGTTCCTTACGATTTCCGTATCCACAGCGTCCCTGGTGGTTCCGGCGATCCCGGAAACAATGACCCGGTTTTCGCCCAGCAGCTTATTGACGATCGAGGATTTTCCCACGTTGGGCTTTCCTACGATCGCGATCCTCGGCCGGTCGTCCTCCTCGTCCCCGTACTGCTCCTGGGTAAAATGCTTCGTAACCTCGTCCAAAAGCTCTCCCAGCCCCAGCCTGGAGGCGGCGGAAACGGCAACGGGATCGCCGATTCCCAGATTATAAAATTCATAAACGTCATTTCCAAATTTGGCGAAGCTGTCCACCTTATTGACCGCCAGCACCACCGGCTTTTTCGATTTGCGCAGCATGTCCGCCACCTTATAATCGGCGTCCACCAGACCCTGGCGCACATCGACGATAAAGATGATCACATCGGCCGTATCGATGGCGATCTGCGCCTGCTCCCGCATCTGGGACAGGATAATATCGCCGGAATCCGGCTCGATGCCGCCCGTATCGATGAGGGTAAAGGCGTTGTTTAGCCAGCTGCAGTCGGCGTAGATCCGGTCCCTGGTTACGCCCGGCGTATCTTTTACAATGGAGATCGTCCGTCCGGCAAGGACATTAAACAGCGTGGATTTTCCCACGTTGGGCCGTCCGACGATCGCTACCACAGGTTTGCTCATATGATTCCTCCTTGGAGATTCTTCGTTCTTATAACATAAAATTCTTTCAAATTTTCATCTGGAACCGTTCGTTCCTTTCCGCGCTTTGCTTACTGGGGACTGCTTTTTAGTTCATATGCCCCGTGGGATACGGTCTGAAGCCTTGCGGCCTCCGGATCCAGGATCGCTTCCAAAAGATCGTACCCGCTGGATTTTACTATATGAACGGGAATCTGTAAAGCGGTTTCCACCTGGGTGCGGGTAATATCGTCCAGGAAAACCTCCTCCCCGTTTTTAAACATAACCTCGGGAAGAAGCAGGCGGCTTCCCAGAGGCTTCCCCTTTAGCTGCGCCATCAGATCCTGTCCGGTGATCAGTCCGGCCACCGTGATCTGCTCGCCGAAAAAGTCGTTGCGGATCGGATACAGATGGATCATGCGTCCCGGGAATTTTTCCCGGACCATCTCCATCAGCGTTTCCAAATACGGAGCCGCCAAAAGCCCGGTAGCGAGGGAAAGTTCTTCCTTTCTTCCGTCGTCCTGCGTCTTTTCCAACGCGTCCGTCATTTCCTCATATAACAGCCGCAGCATCCCGACGCCGTTTTCCAGCTGCAGATAGCCGTCGTACCGCTCCTCCTCCGGAAGCTTCCGCCCAGCCAGAAGATACCATTCGTCGCTGGCATGGAAAAAATGGAGCCCGCAGGCTTGATAACAGATCTTCTGCCACCGCTCGATCTGATCGATCACCTGTCCCGCGTCCTCCTTCGTAAAGGGTTCTAAGGGATATAACCCCTCCCGGTATTTGGATAGGCCCACGGGAACGATGGAAACGCTTTTCATACAGGGCGCGTAGGCCGCCAGGCGCTTTAAGGTTTCCTCCAGCTCCTCGCCGTCATTGATGCCGCGGCATAAAACGATCTGCCCGTTCATTTCCGTCCCCGCCTCGTAAAGACGGTCCAGCTTTTTTAAGGCGTCCCCCGCGAACCGGTTATTTAGCATCCGGCAGCGAAGCTCTGGATTCATGGTGTGGATGGAAATATTGATGGGCGCCAAATGGAACCGGATGATCCGGTCGATATCATGGTTGCTCATATTGGTGAGGGTCACATAATTCCCCTGCAAAAACGACAGCCGGGAATCATCGTCCTTAAAATACAAGGTCTCCCGCATTCCCGGAGGCATCTGGTCGATGAAGCAGAAAATACACTTATTCCGGCAGGAACGGTATTCGCTCATTAACCCGTTCTCAAAGGTAAGGCCCAAGTCCTCGCCGCCGCTTTCGATTTCCAGCTCCCACTCTTCTCCGTCCGGTTTCCGGACGGTCATCACAAACGCCTCGCTGTCGGTTTTATATTCATAATCAAAAATATCTTCCACCGGTTCCCCGTCTATGGATAACAGCATGTCGCCCGGTTCCAGCTCCAGTTCCTCGCCGATGGAGCCCGGCGCGACGGCCGTGATCATATGTCCTTCTTTTTTCACGTTAAAATCCTTTCTATTGATAAAACCCTGGTACCATCATAGCAATCTTGCGTCCGTTTGTAAAGAAAGGTTGCTCTTTTTTCTCAAAACACGGTTCTGCTATTGACGAAAAACAGGAAAAAATGGTATAAAGAGGTGTAGACTGCATGAAAGTACAATGAACTGGAGGAATGGTTTCATGTCGAATCAGTATGTTTTTAACGACCGGCTTCCCATCGCGCCCTTAAAGATCGCGGCTTTGGAGAGCTGCCGGCCTCTGGCGGAGATGGTCAACAGCCATATCGTAAATTTCCGCCGCAACGACTCCGAGGAGCTGAAGCGCCGGCAGCAGGATCTGCAGTATCGCGGCTATGATGTGGATTCTTATCTTTTAGACTGCGTGTGCCCGCGGTTCGGGACCGGCGAAGCCAAGGGAGTCATCAACGAATCCGTACGCGGAACGGATATCTTCGTCATGGTGGATGTAACGAATTACTCCCTGACCTATAAAATTTCCGGCTATGTCAACCATATGTCGCCGGACGACCACTATCAGGATCTGAAGCGGATTATCGGGGCCTGCGCGTCCACCGCCCACCGGATCAACGTGATCATGCCGTTCCTCTATGAAAGCAGACAGCATAAACGGACCAACCGGGAATCCTTAGACTGCGCCATGGCTCTCGAAGAGCTGATCCATATGGGCGTTCACAATATCATTACCTTTGACGCCCATGATCCCCGGGTGCAAAACGCGATCCCCCTCTCCGGCCTGGATAATTTTATGCCCACCTATCAGTTTGTCAAGGCGATCTTCCAGCACGACCAGTCCATCCGGATCGACAAGGATCACCTGATGGTCATAAGCCCTGATGAAGGCGCGATGAACCGGGCGGTTTATCTGGCCAACAACCTGGGCGTGGATATGGGAATGTTCTATAAACGGAGAGACTATTCCAGAGTCATCAACGGAAGAAATCCCATTGTGGCCCATGAGTTCCTTGGCAGCTCGGTAGAGGGAAAGACCGTCCTTGTGATCGACGACATGATCTCTTCCGGCGAGAGCATGCTGGATACGGCCAGAGAGCTAAAGGAGCGGAAAGCCGGTAAGGTCATCGTCTGCTGCACTTTCGGCCTCTTTACCAACGGACTGGACAAGTTTGACGAGTATTACGAAAAGGGCTATATCGACAGCGTCGTAACCACCAACTTAAACTACCGTCCCCAGGAGCTTTTGGAGAAGGAATGGTATGTGGAGGCGGATATGAGCAAATACATCGCCGCCATTATCAACTCCTTAAACCATGACGCGTCCATCGGAAACGTCATCTCTCCCACGGAGAAGATCCAGAAGCTGATCCGGCGCTACAGCGACGGCGGCTATGATTACTATGAAAGACTTGTCTAAGAAACATATCCATTGATAATCCTCAGCCACCCATAACGGGTGGCTGTTTTATAAAACAAAAGACGCCCTGCGAAGCAAGACGTCTTTTGGAAATCCCCAAAAGCCATTGACGTGATTCGAACACGCGACCCCTTCATTACGAGTGAAGTGCTCTACCGGCTGAGCTACAATGGCATATCTGAAATTTTCTGATTAAAAAACTGCCGCGTCCGCAGCAGCGAGTGACCTGTCCGGGAATCGAACCCGGGTTTACGCCGTGAGAGGGCGTCGTCTTGACCGCTTGACCAACAGGCCTTATCTAATTTCATCGAGGCGACAAGATTCGAACTTGCGACCTCTGCGTCCCGAACGCAGCGCTCTACCAAACTGAGCCACGCCTCGATTACGGTAGGTAGTATAATATAAAACCGAGGAAATGTCAATGATATTTTTTGAATTTCATGAATCAATTTGAAAATTATCCGGGGAGCCGTTGGAAGCCTCCCCGCAGGCGCGGCAAAGCCGGATCAAAAAACCGGATCAAAACCGGATCTTTTGAAAACCACCGCCGGGAAGCAGCGCGTAATAACCGTCAAAGCCGCAGTCTGCCGCCAGCCGCGCCGCCGTCTCAAACTGCCAGCCGATGGTATCGGTCCGGTGGCTGTCGGAATTGATCATGATGGTTCCGCCCATCCGGTTTAGCTCCCGCAAAAGCAGGGCCGACGGATAGGGCTCCTTTCGGAAGCCTCTGGACATGGCCCCCGTATTGATCTCAAAGGGAATATGGGCCTTGTTCAGCTCCCGCATGGCGTCCAGGGCCGGTTCCAGATAAGCGTCTAAGCTTTCGTCAAAGTGCCGGTAATCCTGATTGAACTTGGTGATCAGGTCGAAATGGCCGATGAAATCACATTCCGTAAGCTCCGCGATCTGTTTCTCCTGACGGTAATAATCGGCCGTCATAGCGTACCAGTCTCCCTTCCAGAGCCGGTTTACAGCGTCGGCGAGGATCTCCTCCGACTCATCCACCATGACGTACTCTCCGTCCTTGAAAAGCTGGTGGGTAGAGCCGATCACATAGTCCGCCTCCTGCTTCGGCCCCATCCCGTCCCGCTCCACGCCGGTATAGATCCGGATCCGGTTCCGGTACTTTTCCTTAAGCGCCTCCATCTCCTCCCGGTACCGCAAATACGCGGTTTCATCCATCCCGAAGGTCCCGGTTTCCGAATAGGCGTAATGGTCTAAAAATCCATGCTCAGAAATCCCAAAATCCGTGAGTCCCAGCGCGCAGGCCGCCTGGATCATTTCCTCCGGCGTATTCCGCCCGTCCCCGTAGATGGTATGGGAATGAAAATCACAGCGAATCTTCATCGTTTTCTCCTTAAAGGGTCAGCCTTCTCTAAAGAACCGTTCCAAAAACAGAACCGTTCCAGCCCCATTCCTTAGAGGAACAGCGCGTTGGTCCAAGCCTTTCTGCCCTGCTTATCAATGCATTCGATCCGGATATAGGTTTCATCGCCCCGCAGAACATGAGCGCCTCCGGTCAGCGGATTCGTATGGGCCAAAAGCGTTTCACTTCTTCCGATGGGCCCTCCGGCGATGAAATTGATCCGTTCCGCCTCCGAGCATACCACAAACACCCGCCCGTCTTCAATCCCCCACTGGAAGATGGAGGGGCCTGCGGAAAAATAATAGTCTCCCGCTAGAAGATGGTTCACAATGGCTTCATGGGTCAGCTCCTCGGACCGCACCATCACATAGCCGCCGAAGCTGTCAAAGAATTTGGGAGGATTATGGTTGTCGTCGGAAGCGAAGCCGTGGATCCTTACGCCCTTTCGCAGCATGGCGTCCCAGAACACGCTGTCGAAGCCTTCGCCGCACTCCACCTCCGTCCCGTAATTATACACCTCAACAGCCCAGACATCGCGGATCCCAACCACGTCCCCCGTCTCTACCCGGGACCAGGCCGGATGATTGTAGGTGGTAAAGCAGCCCCTGGAATTCAGCTCGTCGATCATGTCTTGAGCCGCCTTAAGGCCGTCCCACTGCTCTAAATAAACCGGCGGTGTCAGCCGCTCCCCGTGTTTTAAAAGCCGCTCTCCCGCCGCTTTCTGCATGGCCTCGTTTCCCAGGATCCCGTGGATATGATGGGTCTTGATCACGTGAGTCCGGTCCCGGTCCATTAAAACCACGGACGCTTCCACGCCGGGAAGCAGGATAAAATCCTCGCAGTCAAACTGCTCCCGCAGATCCGTATAATAGTCGTGCTCGCTGAAGCATACGAAATGATAGCCGTAATTTTTATAAAAAGCTGCCGCCTCCTCCGGACGGAGCCTTCCGTCGGAATTTGTGGTATGAGAATGAAGATTCCCTTTATACCAATTTCCATTTTCAGAAAACATTTCTTTTCTCATAGCCGTCTCCCTAGTCAGTGTTTTACGCGGACTTTTTTTCTTCCGCGGCCGTATGATACCCCGTCCGCTTCGCCGCCTTATCGGCCACCGCCAGGCAGTTTCGCTTCTCCACCGACAGCCATACCTTCTCCTGATCCTCAAAGATCGAGAAGCTTCTAAACAGCGTATCCGCGAAAATCTGGATCCCGTTTACGTCGATGGTATAGCGGAGCACGTTTCCTCTGGAACGGCTTTCCAGAACGGTACCCTGCCACTCGTAGGCATTGGCGCGGTTGGGCTTTTCCCTGGAAATGGCGATGGTCTCCGGACGGATCGCTACCGAATCCTCATCGCCCAGCTTTACGCCGGTGAGCCAGGAGAAGGCGGAAGGATCCAGCACGTTATAGTTGCCGATAAACCCGGCGGCAAACTTGGTCTTGGGCTCCGTGTAGATGTCGATGGGCTTACCCAGCTGCTCGATCTCGCCCTCGTTTAAAAGGCAGATCCGGTCGGACATGATCATGGCCTCGTCCTGGTCATGGGTAACGAAGATCGTCGTAATGTTCAACTCCTTCTGGATCCGGCGGATCTCGATCTGAAGATTCTTTCTAAGCTTAGCGTCGATGGCGCTTAAGGGCTCGTCAAGAAGCAGCACCTTGGGCTTGGTGACGATGGCTCTTGCTAAGGCCACCCGCTGCTGCTGTCCGCCGGAAAGCTGGTTCGGATAGGAGTTGCGTTTGTCCTCCATGCCGATCATCTTTAACGCCTTGGTGATCTCCTCTTTCATCTCCTCTTTGGACAGCTTCTGGATCTTTAAGCCGAAGGCCAGATTCTGCTCCACCGTCATATTGGGAAACAGGCTGTACTGCTGAAATACCATGCCGATCTGGCGCAGTCTCGCGTCCAGGTTGGTGATGTCCTGATCCTCCAAGAAAATCTGTCCCTCCTGCACCTCCTCCAGGCCGGCAAGACAGCGTAAAAGCGTGCTCTTTCCGCAGCCGGAGGGGCCAAGGAGCGTCAACAGCTCGCCCTTTTCCACTTCCAGGTTGATTCCCTTTAACACATGAAGGGAACCGAAGGATTTATTGATATTTTTAAAGGTGATATATGCCATTATTTTTCCCTGCTTTCTTTCTGTTTGTTCTGGCTCTTATGTACCGCGTAGTTGATCCCCAGGGTAATAAGAAGCAGAATGACAACGGATGCGCTTAGCTCCTGAGTGTCCGCCGCCCGGTTCCGGTACAGGAAGGCCTGGGCAGTTTCAAACTGGGAGGAAGCGATGATCTTGATGATCGCGAAGTCTCCGAACAAGGCGGCAAAGCCCATCAGCGCGGAGGCCGCCAGTCCCGGAAGGATGGACGGGATGATCACCGTCACATAGCTGTGGAATTTCCGGTAGCCCAGCATCTCGGCCGCCTCCAAAAGCCCCTTCATATTGACGGCGTAAAGGCTGTTGCGGATTCCCTGGTAGGTCACCGGCATAACGAATACGCAGTAGATGCAGGCCAGCATGACGATCCGGTTGGCCAGGATCGTTCCCGACCCGGCATACATGGAAAGGACCGAGGTGGCGACGATGATGCCGTTGATGGTGGTGGGGATCAGGCAGAAAATCTGAACCACCTTTTCCATATCCGGCAGATACACCATGACGACATACAACGCCAAAAGCACGCTGATGTTGGTAATGATGACCGGGATGGCTGATATGATGATGCCCCGGACAATGCCCATCAAAAACGCCGGATTGGTCAGAATCGAAATATAATAGCTTACGGTAAAACCCTCCGGCAGGATGGAAATCCAGCGGTCCGCCAGAGAATAAATGAACATGACGACAAGCGGCGTCAGCAGAAACACTGCCGCGACGATCTTGATCGCCAGCATGGCCCCTTTGTGTTCCTTCATGATCTTGTTCCTTTCTCAAAATGCTTCTTGCAGAGGTTCGTCAGGCCGATCTCAATGAGAACGATGGCAAGGAGCGTGATCGACAGGGCGCTCCCTAACTCCGGCCTTTGCCGGACGTCTCCCACAAACATATCGACCACCTTGATGGGAAGGAGCGGAATGTTGTTGTTCACCAGAAGGTAGGGCGTCGCGTAGGCCGCCACCGCGTTGGAAAACAGCATGTTAAAGGTGCCGAGGATTCCCGGCATCATCACCGGGATCCCGATCTTAAGCCAGAACTGGGCGCTGCCGGCGTTCATCAGCCTGGCCGCCTCCTTCCACTCCTTCCGCACCTTTTCAAAGGTCGGAATCAAAAGAAGCGTCCCCATGGGAATCTGGAAGTACAGGTAAACGATGAACATGCCCTTCATGGTGTATAAGTTGTAATTCGCCAGCGGGGCGAAGCCGATCTGCTGCGCCGCCAGGACGAATACGCCCGCCGTTCCCAGGATCGTGATAAACGCGATGGACAAGGGAAGGCCGCTGAAGGAGGAGGTGAGATTTAAGATCGACAGATACAGCGCTTTTCCCCTTCCCTTGCTGCGGCTTAGGGCCATGGCAAGAAAGAAATCGATCACAAGGCCCACAATAGTACAGGTCATGGTGACCCAAAGGCTGTTTAGTACCGCCGTCTGATAAACCGGCTTTTCAATAATTTCCCTAAAATAATCAAGGGTAAATCCGCCGTCTCCTCCGAAGGCCTTGGTGACCATTCCGAATAAAGGCAGGAAGAAAAGCATCCTGCCTCCGGTTTTCTTTAAATTTTTCATGTTATCCTCCGGCGGCCCGCAGGCCGCCATAGCTTGCAAATACGTTCCTGCTTCTTATTAACCGATCAGCGGGATGACTTCCTCTTCCCAGCGGGTCGCGATCTCGGTGCAGATTTCCGATACGGCTTCATTATCCGTAAGCGGGATCGTCTCCTCGTACTCGGAATTATCGATCATCGTCTCCTGGAGCTCTGCCGGGATCTCAACATCCTCACGGATGGGACGGGCATATCCTCTGGCCCGGTCGATCTGGCCTTCATCGCTTAACAGATACTCCACCGCAAGGGCCGCCGCATGAGGATGGGGCGCGTATTTGTTGATCAGCAGGCAGTAGCCGGACTGGATCGGGCCGTCCTGCATGATATGGCACTCCAGGTTGGCGTCCGGATTGATCTCATTTACCAGGTCGCGGTATCGTAAGGTCTGATAATCCCAGTGAAGGTACAGATCCACCTCGCCTCTGGCCATTCTCTCCTGGCTGTAATCCGCCGCGTCCAGCCGTCCCTCTTCCGCCAGTCCCTTAAAGAACTCGATGGCCGGATCGATGTTGTCGATGCCGCCGCCAAGGGCGTAGGCGCAGGATAAAACCGCCATCTGGGAGGAAGCGCCGCGGACCACGTCGCCGATGGTCACGAGACAGTCGCTGTCCGCCAATTCCTGCCAGGTGGTAATGGGAGCGCCGATATTGTCAATATTCTGCAAGCTGCTCATGGTGCCTAAATAGCTGATGGTCCACTTTCCGTCCGGATCCTTGGCCCAGTCCGGAATGGAATCCCAGGTGCTGGCCTTATAGGGCTGCACAACGTCCATCTCCACCGCCATGGGGCCGAAGGCCTGGCCCACGTCTCCAATATCCTTTGTGGGAGCGTCCTTCTCATTTTCAAAGGTGGAAAGCTCTTCCGCGGAGCTCATGTCGCTGTCGGTGTGGCTGATGCCGTATTGATCGGACAGCGCCTGCCAGCTTCCGGCCCAGTTGGCCCAGTCGTCCGGCATTCCTACGGAAGCGATCTCGCCCTCCTCCTTGGCGCCCTCGATGATTTCATCCAATGTCAGGCTGGTTAAATCCACCGCTTCCTTCGTTTCTCCAGAACTGCATGCCGTAAGCAGCGCTGCCATCGATAATACACTGGCTGCCGTAATAAGCAGTTTCTTTTTCATTCTCCAACATCCTCCTCGTTTTTCATTTCATTTTCTTTTTTCTTTCAACGGGATTCAGTATAACAGCTGGAATCATTTGGCTCCACCAAGGCACTGGGAAATTCAAGAAAAATCCAGGGGAAAAAATTGTAAAAAAATTCCCGGCTCTGTAAAGCCGGGAAGCCAGATACGAAATTTTCGTAAAACGAATCTAAAATTTTCTTTACATTCCAGGAAGCTTTGCTTCTGATTTTCCAGCTGCAGTCCTACATCATTTTCTTGATGGTTTCGCACAGCTCTTTGATCGCTTCCTCTTCCTTTCCATTCTTAATATCGTCCACCACGCAGGTTTTGATATGATTAGAAAGGAGCATTTTAGAAAAGCCGTTTAAGGCCGACTGGACCGCCGACACCTGGACCAGGATATCCGTGCAGTACCGGTCGTCCAGGACCATGGCTTTAATGCCGCGCACCTGTCCCTCGATGCGGTTTAAGCGGCTGATCAGATCCTTTTCCTCCTTGGGATCCCGATGCTTATGGCGGCAGGGACATTCCCCGGCGGCCCCGTTTGGGGCCGCCTCCGGCCTTGATTCCGGAAACTCCGGAAGATTGTGGTTTCCGTGTCCCTCCATCATCAGCCGATCACCTTGTAATCCTGGTCCTCAACGGCCTTCTTTAAGGTTTCGTAGGGAACATCCTGGCTTAAGGTCACCACAGCCGTTCCGTCCTTATGGCTTGCAACGGCGCTCTCCACGCCGGGAACCGCTTCCAGAGCCTTCTTTACTCTCGCCTCGCAGTGCTCGCACATCATTCCTTCAACTTTTAATGTTTTTTCCATGGTCTTTGTCTCCTTTTTCTTTTTTTCTTTTATTTTTTTATCCCGGTCAGACCGGTACATATCAAAGAAGTTCAGCCGCAGCGCGTTGGAAACCACGCAGAAGCTGGAGAGGCTCATGGCCGCCGCCCCGAACATGGGATTTAGCTGCCAGCCGAAAAGAGGAATCCAGACGCCCATCGCCAGCGGGATCCCGATAACATTATAAAAGAAGGCCCAGAACAGGTTTTCATGAATGTTCCGCAAAGTTGCCCGGCTTAAGCGGATCGCCGCCGGAACGTCGCTCAAACGGCTTTTCATCAATACCACGTCCGCGGCGTCGATGGCCACGTCCGTTCCCGCTCCGATGGCGATGCCGATATCCGCCCGGGTCAAGGCCGGGGCGTCGTTGATGCCGTCGCCCACCATGGCCACCTTCCCTTTGGATTTTAAGGAGCGGATCACGCTCTCCTTTCCGTCCGGAAGCACTCCGGCGATCACCTCGTCAACGCCGGCCTGAGCCCCTACGGCCTTCGCCGTCCGCTCGTTGTCTCCCGTCAGCATGACCACGTGGATCCCCATGTTCTGCAGCTCCTTCACCGCCTTGGGACTGTCCTCCTTGATCGTATCCGCCACGGCGATGATTCCCGCCAGGCGTCCGCCTTTCGCGAAGAATAGCGGCGTTTTCCCTTCTCCCGCCAGCGTTTGGGCTTCCTTCTTGATCGTCTCTGGAACCGTTACCCGGCTGCTGATAAAGGTTAGATTTCCTCCCAGCAGCTCCTCGCCGTTTAACCGGCCGGAAAGCCCGTTGCCGGGAAGCGCCGTAAATTCCGAAACCTCGCTGATCGTTACCGGCTCCTCCTCCGCTTTCTTTAAAACCGCCTTCGCCAGCGGATGCTCGCTCTTTTTCTCCAGGGAACCGGCCATGGACAAAAGCTCCATTTCCGTTGCTCCCTCAGCCGGAAGAAGATCCGTCACCACCGGTTCGCCCTTCGTAATGGTTCCCGTTTTATCTAACGCCACGATCTCTACCCGGCCGGTCTCCTCCAGCGAAACCGCCGTCTTAAAAAGGATCCCGTTTTTCGCTCCCATTCCGTTTCCTACCATGATCGCCACCGGCGTCGCCAGGCCGAGGGCGCAGGGACAGCTGATCACCAGGACGGAAATTCCTCTCGCAAGGGCAAAGCCCAGGGTCTCTCCCAGAAGGAGCCAGCCGAAGGTGGTTAAAACCGCGATGGTGATCACCGCCGGAACAAACACACCGGAAACCCGGTCCGCGATCTTGGCGATGGGCGCTTTGGTAGCCGCCGCGTCGCTGACCATTTTAATGATCTGGGACAGCGTCGTATCCTCGCCGACCCGGGTCGCCTCGCAGCGAAGAAAGCCCGATTGGTTCACCGTGGCGGCCGAAACCAGATCGCCCGTCTCCTTATCCACCGGAATGCTCTCGCCGGTCAGCGCCGACTCGTTGACCGCGCTGCTTCCCTCTAGTACCACTCCGTCCACCGGGATATTCTCCCCCGGCCGGACCACAAACACATCGCCCTTTCTCACCTGGGCGATGGGAACCGTCGTTTCCTTCCCGTCCCTCAGGACAACCGCCGTTTTGGGCGCCAGCTTCATCAAGCCCTTCAAGGCGTCCGTCGTTTTCCCCTTGGAGCGGGCCTCCAGCATCTTTCCGACGGTGATCAAAGTCAGGATCATGGCCGCCGATTCAAAATAGAATTCGTGCATATAGGTCATGACCCCGTCCATATCGCCCCGCAGCTGGGCGTCGGATAAGGCAAACAGCGCATAGGTGCTCCAGACAAAGGAAGCCCCGGAGCCCAGCGCCACCAGCGTATCCATATTGGGCGCTTTATGGAGCAGCCCCCGGAAACCGTTTATAAAAAATTTCTGGTTGATGACCATGACGATGGCCGCCAGCAGAAGCTGAAGAAGTCCCATGGCCACATGATTGTTCTCAAAAAACGCCGGCACCGGCCATCCCCACATCATATGTCCCATGGAAAAATACATCAGGACCATCAAAAATCCCAAAGAAGCAAGAAGCCGCTTCTTTAGGACCGGAGTCTCATGGTCCGCCAGGGCTTCCTCCTCCGCCTGGTAAGACGCAGAGGCCGCCGCCGTCTCCTCTCCTTTTACAGAGGCTCCGTATCCCGCGTCCACAACGGCCTTGATGATGTCCGCCTGGGACGCGGTACCCTCTACCCCCATTGAGTTTGTTAAAAGGCTCACCGAGCAGGCCGTAACGCCGGGAACCTTGGAAACCGCTTTTTCCACCCGGGCGCTGCAGGCCGCGCAGCTCATTCCTGTAACCGTATATTGTTCCATTTGAATCCCTCCTGGCACTGATCTGACGGCCGGCGCGGCAATCCTTTTTCGCCGTCCCCAGCCACCAGATACCCTTACCGGGTACACCTACATGATACCATAGGTTCAAAAAATGTCAAGGGGGGATTTTATGACATCAGCAAATCGACGTCTACAGATCAAACAGCGACAGCTGATTGTTTTCCGGAAGCTCTCCCAGAATCCCCAGCTCCGCCATCAGATCGCAGATGGTCTTGCTGACCTTGGTCCGGTTCCGGAAGTCCTCCTTGGAAAGGAAGGGGCCGTCCTTGGCCGCCTCCTCTATGGAATCCGCCGCCTTCTCGCCCAGGCCGTCGATGCTGCTTAAGGACGGCATCAGGCTGTCTCCCATAATCTGGAAATGTCTTGCTTTCGCCTTGTAAACGTCCAAGGGCAGGAAATGGAAGCCCCTGGCGTACATCTCCTGGACGATCCGCATATCCCTGAGGCTGTCCTGCTCCTTTTTGGAAAGCGTGTCGGCGCGCCGCTTGTAATCCTCCAGATGCTGCTCCAGCTTCTCTCTTCCCAGGCACATCAGCTCGTAGGAAAAGGCGCTGGCGCGGATGCTGAAAAACGCCGCGTAGTAAGCCAGCGGATAAAACACCTTGCAGTAAGCGATCCGCCACGCCATCATTACGTAAGCCGCCGCATGGGCCTTGGGGAACATATACTTGATCTTTTTGCAGGACCAGATATACCAGTCGGGTACCCCGTGCTTGGTCATCTCCTCCTCCCACTCCGGCTTTAAGCCCTTGCCCTTCCGGACCGATTCCATGATCGTAAAGGCCAGGCCCTCCTCCAATCCCATCTGGATCAGATAGATCATGATATCGTCACGGGTACAGATGGCCGTCTGAATGGTGGCCGTCCCCTCCTGGATCAGCTTCTGGGCATTTCCCAGCCAGACGTCGGTTCCGTGAGCCAGTCCGGCGATCCGCACCAGGTCGGAAAAATATTTCGGCTTGGTATCGATCAGCATCTGCATGGCGAAGTCGGTTCCAAACTCCGGAACGCCCAAAGCCCCCAGCTTGCAGCCGCCGATATCCTCAGGCCGGATCCCCAGCGCCTCCGTACTCTGGAACAGGCTCATAACCTCCTTGGAATCCAGCGGGATATCTTTTACCGGATCCAGGCCGATCAGATCCTGGAGCATCCGGATCATGGTGGGATCATCGTGCCCCAGAATATCCAGCTTCAGCAGGTTGTGGTCGATGGAATGGTAGTCAAAGTGGGTGGTGATGGTTTTGGTGGTCATGTCGTTGGCCGGATGCTGGACCGGCGTAAAGGACTCGATCATCTCGCCCAAGGGAAGAACGACAATTCCGCCCGGATGCTGTCCCGTGGTCCGGCGGACGCCGACGCAGCCCTGGACGATCCGGTTGATCTCGCAGTTCCGCTTCGACTGGCCATGCTCCTCAAAATAGTTTTTCACATAGCCGTAAGCCGTTTTATCCGCCAGGGTGCCGATGGTCCCTGCCCGGAAGGTCTGTCCCTTTCCGAAGATCACCTCCGTATAATCGTGGGCGCGGCTCTGATATTCTCCGGAAAAGTTCAGGTCGATATCCGGCTCCTTATCGCCTTTAAATCCCAAGAAGGTTTCAAAGGGGATATCAAAGCCGTCCTTTTTCAAAGGCTTCCCGCAGACCGGGCACAGCTTGTCCGGCATATCGCAGCCGGCCATGCCGGAATATTTTTTTACCTCTTCCGAATCAAAATCATAGTAATGGCAGTTGGGACAGTAATAATGGGGACTCAAGGGATTGACCTCGGTAATTCCCGCCATGGTGGCCACAAAGGAGGAGCCGACGGAGCCTCTGGAGCCCACCAGATACCCGTCCTCGTTGGACTTCCATACCAGCTTCTGCGCGATAATATACATAACGGCGAAGCCGTTGGAGATGATGGAATGCAGCTCCCGCTCCAGCCGGTCCACGACGATCTTCGGAAGATTTTCCCCGTACATTTCATGGGCCCGGTTGTAGCAGATATTCCGAAGCGTCTCGTCGGAGTTTTCGATGACCGGCGGACATTTATCGGGGCGCACCGGCGCGATGGGCTCGCACATGTCGGCGATCATCCGGGTATTGGAAACCACCACCTCGTAGGCCTTTTCCTTTCCCAGATAGGAAAATTCCGAGAGCATTTCCTCCGTTGTCCGCAGGTATAGGGGCGCCTGGTCGTCGGCGTCCTTAAAGCCCTGCCCAGCCATCAGGATCTTCCGGTAAATCTCGTCCTCCGGGTCCAAAAAGTGGACGTCGCAGGTGGCGCAGACCGGCTTCCCGTACTGATCTCCCAGACTTACGATCCGGCGGTTGATGTCCTTTAAGTCCTCCACCGAGTTCACCGTACTTTTCTCATCCCGCAGCATGAACATATCGTTGCCCAGGGGCTGGATTTCCAGATAATCATAAAACTTCACCAGCCGCGCCAATTCCGCCTCGCCGCTGTCCCTTAAGATCGCCTGATACAACTCTCCGGCCTCGCAGGCGGAACCGATGATCAGCCCCTCCCGGTACTGGTTCAACAGGCTCTTAGGGATCCTGGGGCGCCTGGAATAAAACCGGATATGGGAGGCGGAAACCAGCCGGTAAAGGTTGATGCGGCCCAGATCATTTTTCGCCAGGATGATCACATGGTAGGTGGGCATCTTCATGATCGTCTCGTCATTTACCCGGTTTAGCTCCTGCAGATCATCCAAGGACGCCATCCCGTGACGTTCCTTCAACATCTCCGCAAATTTGAGGAAGATCCCGGCCGTCGCCTCCGCGTCGTCCACCGCCCGGTGATGATGCTCCAGGGAAACGCCCACCGCCTTCGCCACCGTATCCAGCTTATACCGGTGCAGGTTGGGGAGCAGGGCTCTCGCCAATCCCACCGTATCCAGCACCGTCGGCGCGAAGGGAATCCCAAGGAGGCCGGCGTTATGGCTGATAAAGCTTACGTCAAAGGAGGCGTTATGGGCCACCAGCACCGCGTCTTTCGCGAATTCCAGGAACTGGGGCAGCACCGTTTCCACCGTCGCCGCGTTCATCACCATGGCGTCATTGATCCCGGTCAGCCGCTCGATCTCAAAGGGGATCGGCACCTCCGGATTGATAAATTCATCCATGCGGTCCGTAATGACCCCGTTTTCCACCCGGACGGCTCCGATCTCAATGATCTTATTCTTCGCCGGGGAAAATCCGGTGGTTTCGATATCAAAGACCACGAAAGCGCCGTCTAAGCTCTGGTTTTTGGAGTTCTGGACGATCTCCTTCTCATCGTCCACCAGATACCCCTCGACGCCGTAGAGGACCTTAAAGGGATCTCCCTTATCCAGGGCATGGAAGGCGTCGGGGAAGGCCTGGACGCAGCCGTGATCCGTAACCGCCAGCGCCGGCATTCCCCATTTCTTCGCTCGCTTGATGATGTCCTTCACCTCGGAAACCCCGTCCATATCGCTCATTTTCGTATGGCAGTGAAGCTCCACCCGCTTTACGGGAGCATCGTCCATCCGCACCGAGGTAAAGTCCTCGCATTTTTTGATTCCCGTTAAAGAGCCGATGGTCAGCTCCTTATCGTAGGCGTCCACGCTGGTAATGCCCTTAAGCTTAATAAAAGCCCCTTCCTTTACCGCCTCCAAAGCATCCGCTTCCTGATCCTCCCGCAGGAACATCTTCACGGTGATGCTGTCGGTAAAATCCGTCACATCGAAAAGCAGGAGCTTCCTTCCGCTGCGCAGCTCTCTTGCCTCTCTGCGCATAATTTTCCCCCGGATCACGACGGCGCCGATATCGCCCTCGATATCCCGGATTTCCATGGAATCCCCGTCAAAATCCCGGCCGAAAAGAACGTCCGGATTTTCCGATTTCCGATAGGGGATCCGGCCGTCTCCGTTTTTCTTTCCAAACGCTTTTTTGGAAGGACCGTTGGAAAAGCCGCCGTTCTTTTGACTCGTCCCCGCTTCGCCAGCGCTCCGCCTGGCGGCCCCGTTATGTCCCGGCGCCGCGCCTTGGCCCCCAGCCTGACCTGCTCCTGCAGATTTATTTTGGCCCCCGGCTGCACTTTGGCCCCCGGCCGCACTTTGTCCCGCGGCCTGACCCTGCCCCGAAAACATGCTTTGGCCCCCGGATGCATTTTGTCCCGCCGCCATGCTTTGCCAAACGGCTCCCATTTCGTAACCGGCGCTTCTATCCGCCTGGATATAAAACGCTTCATCCTCAGGCAAAACCTCCGCCGGTTCCTCATAGGAAAACCGGACCTCCGCCGGGAGGCCGCAGCGCTCCGTAAAGATCTTTTCCAGGATCCGGCGCACCTCGGCGGAACGCTCTCTGTAAACCAAGTTATCCTCAACGGTAAGGGATAACAGATCCTCTTCCAAAAACTCGGTCTTCGCCTTTTTCAACATCGTATATTCCAGCATCCCGAACCGCTTAAATTCCAAAAGGATGCTGTCTTTATAGATCTCATAAAGGGTTTTCGGCGTATATTGGGCCGAAAGCCGGTATTTTTCCTGGATCGTTACCGAAAGCGGGCGGCCGGGAAACAGCTGCTTCGCGATCCCGTCCTCGATCTTATAGATATTCTTTTTATGAATCAGTCTCGGGCTTACGATATAAATGCGAATAGAGCTTCTGTCCTTTGTCATGGCGACCTTTTCTACCATGACAAGCTCCAGAAGCTCTCTGAGCTCCGTTTCGATCTGTAATCCCGGAAACACTTCCAGAAATGGTTTTTCCATGCTTATCCCCGCGTTTCTCTAAGCGACTCCAATTCCTGCCTTAAGGTATGTAATAGCTCCTTTTCGGGAACCTTCCGGATCACCTGGCCCTTCTTTATCAGAAGGCCCTCTCCGATTCCTCCGGCGATCCCGATATCCGCGTTTCTTGCTTCTCCCGGGCCGTTTACCACGCAGCCCATGACCGCGACCTTAAGATCCATATCGTCAAAATCCTTTACCATCTCCTCCACCTGATTGGCAAGGCCGATGAGATCGATCTGGGTCCGGCCGCAGGTAGGACAAGAAACCACCTCGATGCCGCCCTTCCGAAGGCCTAAGGATTTTAAGATCAGCTTCGCGCTTTTTACCTCCTCCACTGGGTCGCCGGTTAAGGACACCCGGATCGTATCTCCGATCCCTTCGTAGAGGATCACGCCGATCCCCACGGCGGATTTGATATTTCCGGAAAGCAGCGTACCGGACTCCGTGATCCCCACATGAAGCGGATACCGGCACTGTCCGGCCATCAATTCATGGGCCCGGATACACAGAAGAACGTCGGAAGCCTTGATGCTGACCACCAGGTTGTCATAGCCCTCTTCCTCGATCGCCCGCACTTCCTTTAGCGCGCTTTCCACCAGAGCCTCCGCCGTTACGCCTCCGTACTTCTCCAAAAGCTCCTTTTCCAAAGAACCGCTGTTGACGCCGACCCGGATGGGGATCCCGTATTCCTTCGCCTTTTCCACCACCGCGCGGACCCGCTCCCGGGAACCGATATTTCCCGGATTGATGCGGATCTTATCCGCGCCGCTCTCGATGGCCGCGATGGCCAGCCGGTAGTCGAAATGGATATCCGCCACCAGCGGGATATGGATCTGCTTTTTGATCTCCCGGATGGCGGCCGCCGCCTCCATCGTGGGAACCGCCGTCCGGATAATATCGCATCCGGCCTCCTCCAGCTTAAGGATCTGCTTTACGGTTTCCTCTACATTCTCCGTCTTTGTATTGCACATGGACTGGATCAGCACCGGATTCCCGCCGCCGATCTTTTTATCGCCGATCTGAACGACTCTCGTGTTCTCTCTGTACATTTCCTCTCTCCTCTTTCTCTATGGACTCCATTTTTCTATGGACACCTTTTTCCATGGACTCCCATTTTCCTCTGGAAACCGCCGGATTCCACTACGGCAGCAAAAACCGGATATCATTCCATAAAACAACGGCCATAAAGGTCATCAAAAGCGCCATTCCCGTAAGGATCATCGCGTTTTCGATTTTTCGGTTCACCGGCCGCCGGAAGATCATCTCGATCAAAATAAACAGAAGCCGCCCGCCGTCCAGCGCCGGGATCGGGATCAGGTTCATCACGCCCAGGTTGGCGGAAAACATCACCGTCAGGTTAAAAAGATTCATGATTACGGTTACAAAGCCATAGGAAAGATTCTGTTCCACCGTCTCATCGATAATGGTAACAATCCGGACCGGTCCCGCGATGTCGTCTCCGCTCACCCGGCCCGCGGCCATTAATTTCAAGCTGTCAACCACCGACCGGATCCAGAACTGAACCTCATAAACGCCGTAAAGGAACAGCCTGGGAACCGATTCCACCGGCTGCCGGTATCCCGCCAGCTGGAATCCAAAATAATGCTGCCCGGATATCTCAACGGGCGTCAAAACCGTACTCCTTTCCTCCCACCGGCCGGAAGTCTCCTCATACCGCTTATAAGCAATCTCCATGGGACTGCCGTCTCCGGTCAGGTTATACAGCTGAATATCTCTGGAAAAGTGGATACTCCTTCCTTCGATCGCCGTAATCACGTCGCCGGCCGCCATTCCGGCTTCCTGCGCCGGCTGTCCCTCCGTCGTTCCCACTAAGACCGGCGCGTCGTAGCCGGCCCAGGAGAGAATGACCACCGCCAGCACGTACGCCAGGATAAAATTAAAAACCGGCCCGGCGGCGATGATGCAGAATCTGGCGATCGGAGACTGTTCCAGAAAGGATGCGCCCAGCAGTTCGCCTGCTGTATCTTTCCCGGCAGCGCCGGTATTTTCCAGCCGCTCCTCCCCGGCCTCCGTCTCCTCATCTTCCAGCTCCCCCATCATCGCGCAGGAGCCGCCCAAAGGAAACAATTTTAAGGAATAGCGGGTACCGCTTTTTTTGCTCACATGGGACAAAAGCCGGGGGCCAAAGCCCACGGAAAACTCCACGACGCCGACGCCAAACAGCCGCGCCGCCAAAAAATGGCCAAACTCATGAAACAGCACGATTCCGCCCAGAACCAGAATCGCCGCAGCCAAACCGAAATCCAATCAATTTCCTCCTGTTCCCTTTCCGATTTCAAACCGGCTCTTTAACCAGTCATACGTTTCCGTCTCCGTCTCCAAAATTTCATTTAAGGACGGATGCTCGATTTTCTTATGGTGCCCCATCGCGCTCTCAATCATGTCTGTGATTGCAAGGAATGGGATCTCCTTTTTCAGGAATCTGGCCACCGCCCATTCATTGGCCGCGTTGAATACCGTCGGCATAGAACCGCCGGCTCTTCCTGCCGAATAAGCAAGGGACAGACCGTTAAAATTCTTAAGATCCGGCGCCTCGAAGGCGATTTCCTTAAGGCTCCAGAAATCCAGCCGTTCTCCGGCCATGGGCCTGCGCTCCGGATAATAAAGGGCATACTGGATCGGAAGCTTCATATCCGGCGTTCCTAACTGGGCCGTGACAGCGCCGTCCGTAAACTGCACCATGGAATGGATCACGCTCTTGGGCTGAACCACCACCTGGATCTCGTCAAAGTCCACGTCAAACAGCCATTTGGCTTCCATTACCTCCAAGCCCTTGTTGACCATCGTGGCGCTGTCGATGGTGATCTTTTTTCCCATGGACCAGTTTGGATGCTTTAGGGCGTCCTCCACCGTTACCTGTCTCATCCGCTCCCGGTCCCAGCCCCGGAAAGGACCGCCGGAGGCCGTTAAGAGAATCTTTTCAATTTTATTCCCGGCTTCGCCGTTTAAGCACTGGAAAATCGCGCTGTGCTCGCTGTCCACCGGCAGGATCCGCACCTTCTTTTCCCGGGCAAGGGGCATGATCAGATGGCCCGCCGTCACCAGCGTCTCTTTATTTGCAAGGGCGATATCCTTTCCCGCCTCAATGGCGGCAATGGTGGGACGGATCCCGATCATTCCCACGATGGCCGTCACCAGGATCTGAGCGGACTCCATGACGGAAATCTCCAAAAGACCCTCCATCCCGCTCACAATTCTCGTATCCGTATCGTTTACGCGGACGGCCAGTTCCTTAGCCTTCTCCTCCTCCCAGACGCCGCAGAGCCTCGGATGAAATTCCCGGATCTGCCGCTCTAAAAGCTCGATATTCCTTCCGGCCGCGATGGCCTCCACTTGGATATCCCCATTGGCGCGGACCACCTCCAACGTCTGGGTTCCGATGGAACCGGTGGAGCCCAATACCGCAATATGCTTCATACCAAAGCCTCCATTCAAAGCTATCGAAGTCCCAAAAACAGCACCGCAAAATAAATCGCCGGAGCCGTAAAGATCATGCTGTCGAACCGGTCCAAAATCCCGCCGTGCCCGGGAATCAAGTGTCCGTAATCTTTGACATTGTGATTCCGCTTGATGGCGGAGGCGGCCAGATCCCCCAGCTGGGAGATCACCGCCGCGATGGCGCAGGCGGCCGCGCTGATGGCGCCGGGCTGGATCATATTCGTCATGCTGCCTTCAAAATAAGCGCCGTACAAAAAGCCTAAGAGCGCCGCGCCCGCAACGCCTCCCACCGCTCCCTCAATGGTCTTTTTCGGGCTTAAAACCGGAGCCAGCTTATGCTTTCCCAAAAGCATTCCCGCGCAATAGGCGCAGGTATCGCAGCCCCAGGAGCTTAAAACGATCAGCCAGACCAAATACTTTCCGTCCGGCATAGCGCTCACCTGGTAAAGGTAGGAAAACATGATTCCTACGTAAAAAATTCCGAAAAAGGCCACCGTGATCTGCTCCGTCCCGAATTTGGGAAAGGTCACCACATAAACGGACATCAGAAGCATCAAAGCGCCGATGACTAAAAGCGTCATATAATGGTCCGCGATCCCAAACCAGATCAGCCCGTAATAAAAGAGGACCGCCAGATAGCCGATCAGCCCCGGCAGGCTCGCCTCGATCTTCATGACCCGGTAAAGCTCAAACAGCCCGATCAAAGAAATCGCCAAAGAGGTTAAAAACAAAAGAAGACCGCCTTGAACCAGCAGAAAAACCGCCAGAAGCACCAATATTATTCCGCTTACCAGTCTGGTTCCAAACATAAAGCCACCTCATCCTTACTTAACGGCCGCCGAAACGCCGCCAAAGCGCCTTTCCCTTTTATTATACTGCCGGATCGCCGAAAGGAGCTCTTCCCGGTTAAAATCGGGCCACAGGCAGTCGGTAATATAAAATTCCGAATACGCTAGCTGCCATAAAAGGAAGTTGGAGAGCCGCAGCTCACCGCTGGTCCGGATCAAAAGATCCGGATCCGGAATCCCGGCCGTATCCAGATAGGAGGACACGCAGGCCTCCGTAATTTCCTCCGGCTTTAACGTCCCGGCCTTGCAGTCCTCTGCCATATGCCGGACCGCCCGGGTAATCTCATCCCTGGCGCCGTAATTGACGGCGAAAATAAACGTCATCCCCGTATTGTCTTTCGTCTCCCGCTCCAAAAGATCGATGGCCTCGATCAGATCCGGAGAAAACCGGCTTTTTTCCCCGATCATTTTTACCCGGACGTTGCTTTTTTTCGCGCGCTTTAACAGCCGCTTGGCGTAATAGCGGAATAGCTGCATCAGCGCGCCCACCTCGTCCTGGGGGCGCCTCCAGTTCTCCGTTGAGAAGGCGTAAACTGTCAAATAGCGGATTCCCATCTCCGCGCAGATCTCAATCATCTCTTCCAGCGTTTCGCAGCCCTTTTTATGTCCCATCTGCCTGGGAAGGCCGCGCTTTTTCGCCCAGCGCCCGTTGCCGTCTAAGATCATGGCCACATGGGCCGGAACCGTCAGTCCGTCCGTACCGCTCCCCGCGTTTTCCCCGAAACCGATTCCCTTCTTTTCTTCCGCCATTGTCTTCTCCCTTCCGCTCCTAAAAACGGCATTTTCGCCGTCCGCAAAACAGGGACAGGTCGCCCTGTCCCCGATTCCTCTTATACCGTAAGGATTTCCTTCGTCTTATTCTCAACCGCCTTGTCGATTTTCTCGATAGCCTTATCGGTGATCTTCTGGATCTGTTCGGTGGCGTCCTTTAAATCGTCCTCGGAAATCTCGTTATTCTTTTCCTGCTTTTTAAACGCTTCATTGGCGTCACGCCGGATATTGCGGACGGCAACCTTGGCGGCTTCGCCCTTCTTCTTAACATCCTTTGCCAGTTCCTTACGGCGGTCCTCCGTCAGCTCCGGAAATACCAGGCGGATCACGCTGCCGTCGTTGCTGGGATTGATTCCCAGATCGGAAGCCTGGATCGCTTTCTCGATCGCTTTGATCAAGCTCTTTTCCCACGGCTGGATCACGATCATCCGCGCCTCTGGAACCGAAATATTTCCCACCTGCTGAATCGGCGTCGGGGTTCCGTAATAATCCACCTTGATCTTATCCAGAACATGGGGATTGGCGCGTCCCGCCCGGATCGACGCGAACTCGTCCATCATGGCGTTAATGGATTTTTCCATCTTCTCTTCATATACTTTTAATTCTTCGTTCATATAGCCCTCCTGTTATGAAACGGTTACCAGCGTACCGCTATTTTTTCCCTGCATCGCATTGGCGATCCCATCCTTTTCGTTTAAAGAGAACACCGCCATGGGCATTTTATTTTCCAAGCACATGATGGAAGCAGTCAGATCCACCACCGCCAGTTTTTTATCGATCACTTCCTGGATCGAAATCGTATCGTACTTTTTCGCGTTGGGATTCACCTTGGGATCGCTGTCGTAAACGCCGTCGATGGCCTTCGCCAAAAGGATACAATCCGCGTCCATCTCGATAGCCATCAGGGTGATCGTGGAATCCGTCGAGAAATACGGATGCCCCGTTCCGCCGGCGAAGAAAACGACCATTCCCCGCTCAAAATATTTATTGGCCCGGTCCTTGGAAAAAAGCTTCGTCATATTCCCGCATTCAAAGGGAGTCAGGATCTGCGTTTTCATTCCCTCGTTCCGGAAAATTTCTGATACATAGATACAATTCATTACGGTAGCCAGCATTCCGATCTGATCCGCTTTGACCCGATCGATGGAATCGCTTGTCCTTCCACGCCAGAAGTTTCCGCCGCCGATCACGATCCCAACCTCCACGCCGGCTTCCACGGAAGCCTTCACCTGTCTGGCGACCTCTCTTACCGTATCCTCGTCAAATCCGGTTTTTTTTGGACCGGCCAGCGCCTCTCCGCTCAATTTCAGAAACACCCGTCTGTTCTTCATAATCTGTTCTCCCATTTGTGTTTTCCGCAGCTTCTGCGGATTTTGTGTTTTTCCGCTTTTTTGACCGCTGGCTGCCGCCCGTTTTACAGGGGCAGACCGCTGTGGTTATTATAACATAAATTTCTATGTTTGCCAATAAATTTGACGGGAAATAAAAGCAAATAAAGCAAACGGAAAAGGGGCCGCCCACGATCCCAATGGAATCATGGAACGGCCCCGCTTCAATCCAAACTGCGCCGCTTGAAAAGACGGCCAACGATCCGATTAATAGTTGGAAGCCTTTACTTCAAAGAAGCTCTGGGGATGAGCGCATACCGGACATACCTGCGGCGCTTTCTTTCCGATTACCAGATGTCCGCAGTTACGGCATACCCACATAACCTCTTCCGACTTCTCAAATACCTTCTGCATCTCTACGTTTTCAAGAAGCTTCAGATATCTTTCCTCATGGGACTTCTCAATATCCGCCACCATGCGGAACTTTCTCGCGATCTCGGCAAAACCCTCCGCCTCGGCCTCCTCGGCAAAGGTCTTATACATATCGGTCCACTCGTAATTTTCGCCCTCGGCAGCCGCCTTTAAGTTTTCAGCTGTATTTCCAAGAAGCTTTAATTCCTTGAACCACATTTTCGCGTGCTCTTTTTCATTATCAGCAGTCTCCTGGAAGATCGCGGCGATCTGCTCATAACCCTCTTTCTTTGCTGTGCTTGCGAAATATGTGTACTTATTTCTTGCCTGAGACTCACCGGCAAATGCAGCGATCAGATTCTGTTCGGTCTTGCTTCCTTTCAATTCCATGTCAAATACCTCCTTATAAAAAAATAATACCCTTTTTTACCGCTTCCTATCCCGTTTCTCTTCGCGAAAGCTCTTTAAAACGAGGTTTGCCGGATAACGGTACGCATAGGTGCAATGCCTCATCAGTTCTTCTTCCTCCAGACTCCGGCAAACGCTTAAAATCATCGACTCCTCTTCCTGAGTCAGATACGCTTCGCCGTTGCCGTCCCGCTCCCGGATCTCCTTATAGATCCGGTATTTCCTGTAGTAAGGCGGGCTTGGGATCCGTTTGGTTTTTACTGGCTCTGGAACGATATTCAGTCGGTACTTATCTGACATTCTCGCCAGGATATTATGGATTTTTTCGCAATTTTCCCTGGAAATCTGATCCTCTGAGGGAATACAAACGATATAGTTCATCCTTATGTCTTTCCTTTGCAAGTAAATTTTTGTACATCCCTATCTTACCATAGTTTTCCGGCCAATTCAAGCCATTCCCATTTTCTCTTTCTCTGTCCGCTCTTTCTCTGCCCGCTCCTTATGAACGGCCTCCCAAAGCCCCTCCAGATAAACAGCGCCCAGAGCCCGGTCGTAAAGCCCATAGCCGGGCATGGCCTTCTCGCCCCAGATCATCCGGCCATGGTCCGGACGGATCACGCCGTCAAAGCCGGTCTCATAAAGCGTCTTTATGATCTGGTACAGATCCAGGGAGCCGTCCGAGGACAGATGCGCCGCTTCCTCAAAATCCCTTGGAGAATTATATTTCAGATTGCGGATATGGGCGAATGGGATCCGTCCCCGGCATGCGCGGATGATCTCCAAAAGATCATTTTCCGGATTGGAGCCCAGGGAACCAGTACAGAAGGTAATCCCGTTATAAGGCTTATCCACCGCCTTCAAAATCCGGAGAATGCTTTCTTTTCCGGTTACGATTCGGGGCAGCCCGAAAATCGGCCATGCCGGATCATCCGGATGGATTCCCATGCGGATCTCATTTTTCTCGCAGACCGGACCGATCGCCTCCAGAAAATAGATCAGATTTTGGAAAAGCCGCCCGGCGTCCACATCCCGGTACTGATCAAACAGCTCCTTTAGCCGGTCCAAGCGCTCCGGCTCCCATCCCGGCATAATAAACCCGTCGGACATTTTCTCCACCGATTCCTTCATCCGTTCCGGATCGATCCGGTCGATCACGTCCTGATCATACGCCAAGACAAAAGAGCCATCCGCCCGCTTCCTGGAAAGTTCCGATCTCGTCCAGTCAAACACCGGCATAAAATTATAGCAGACCATATGGATCCCTTCCGCCGCCAGATTGGACAGCGTCCGGATATAATGTTCAATATGCCGGTCCCGGTCTTTCGTTCCGATCTTGATCGCGTCGCTGACGTTCACCGACTCGATCCCCAGGATCTGAAGGCCCTTTTGGCTTACCGCATCCTTTAAAGCGCGGATCTCCTCCCGCTCCCAAACCTCCCCCGGCTGCTTTCCATATAAGGTCGTGATCACGCCTGTTACACCCGGTATCTGCCGGATCTGCTCCAGCGAAACGCTGTCGTATCCCGGTCCATACCAGCGCAGTCCCATCTTCATATCCTTATCCTCCTGCCAATGGTTTTCCCCGTTGAAATGCCGCGGATCAGTTTCATCATATCACGTTCCCGCGGCAAATACAACCAGTCCGTCAGACAGGTTCTTTCAAAAGATTCGTCATACTATTAAGGCTCAGCGCAATGGTGGATGTGTTATGCAAAAGCGCGGAAGCGGCGGGCGGCAGGATCCCGAAAACGCCAAGCAGGATCAGCCCCAGATTAAAGCCGATGACAAACCGGTAATTTCCGTTGACCCGCCGCATCAAAGCGTTGCTGATCAGCTTTAACGCAACCAGCCGGTCCATGGAATCCTCCGAAATTGTGATATCCGCGATCTCCCTGGCGATCTCCGCGCCTTCGCTGATGGCGATTCCCGCGTCCGCGGCCGAAAGAGCCGGAGAATCATTGATTCCGTCGCCTACCATAATGACCTTATGGCCCTCCTCTTTGGCCGTTTCCACATAACCGGCCTTATCCTCCGGAAGGACCTCGGAATAATACTCATCTACGCCTACCCGGGCCGCAATGGACCGGGCCGTCCTCTCGCTGTCCCCGGTCATCATTACAACTTTGGAAATTCCCAGCGTTTTTAATTTCTGGATCACGCCGCGGGCCTCCTCCCGCAGGGGATCCTCAATACAGATCACCGCCGCCAGGCGTCCGGCCACCGCCAGATAAAGATGGGAATATTCCGGCGGGAGCGAATGGAATTTTTCTTCCTCGCCCTCGGGGATCACACATTTTTCGTCCTCGAATACAAAATGGCTGCTTCCAATGATCACACGGTCGTTCCCGATCCTGGAGGCGATCCCATGGGCGACAATGTATTCCACCTTGGAATGCATCTCTTCATGCACCAGCCCCCGCCGCACGGATTCCGACACAACGGCGTTGGCCATCGAATGGGGGAAATGCTCCTCCAGGCAGGCGGCGATCCGCAGCATCTCGTCAGGATCCCGTCCTTCAAAGGGGACGATGCCGGCTACCACCGGCTTTGCCTTTGTCAGCGTGCCCGTTTTATCAAAAACAATGGTATCCGCTTTCGCCACCGCTTCCAGATAGCCGCCTCCTTTTACGGTGATCTGGAACGAGCTGGCCTCTCGCATGGCAGAAAGCACCGCTAACGGCATGGAAAGCTTTAACGCGCAGGAAAAGTCCACCATCAAGATTGAAACCGCCCGCGTCACATTCC
>DGYMR06203__coassemble_793_pt1 | contig 30043 bp, 27 predicted proteins | sample DGYMR06203__metabat2_high_PE_052 | metagenome-assembled genome bin DGYMR06203
TTCTACTGTAAGCTTTAATGAGGGGAAAAGCATTCCTGGAATTGCCCATGGAGTGATCTTGGAGACGCCCAAGGGAGCGAGATAAAGGTTAGAGATAAGGGATCGATAAGAGAATGAAAAGAGATCGATAAAATAGGTGAAATCGATAAGATAGGTGAGATCGATAAGAGAGATAAGACCGATAAGAGAGGAGATTGGAAAATGGACGGCTATATCAAAGCGTTTCTTGCGGGCGGGACCATCTGCGCGCTGGTTCAGATCCTGATGGATAAGACCAGGATGATGCCGGGAAGGATCATGGTAACATTGGTGGTCAGCGGGACTGTACTGGGATTTTTAGGGGTCTATGAGCCGTTTGCGGAATGGGCGGGCGCCGGAGCCACCGTCCCGCTTTTGGGATTTGGAAATACGCTGTGGAAGGGAATTTCCAAGGCCATGGCGGAGGACGGCGCTCTGGGGATCTTCAAAGGAGGATTTACAGCCAGCGCCGCAGGGATCTGCGGCGCGTTGGTGTTTGGCTATCTTGGCTCCTTACTCTTCCGCCCAAAAATGAAGCGGTAGAACATTTAGGATCTGTATTTATTCGTATCCCGGCCCCACCGGAACCACCACCATATCAAGGGGCGATCTCGGTGCGGAGGTGGAGGGAGCGATGGTTTCCTCCGGCTGGGTAACCTCCGGCTCAGTAGGCAGGATTACCGCCGCCTGGGTGTGGATAGTACAATAGCCGGGGATCCGGTAAGCGGAATCTGCCGTTGCTCCGGTTTCGCCCTCCGGCGTGATCATAAAGATCCTGGAGGTGCGAAGCTCTGCCGGACAGTACTGGGTCGGGAGGCCGCCGGATGCCGAGCAGACGGTGGTAACGCCATGGTGGTCGCAGACCTCCGTGGGTTCCGAACCCTTGGCAAAATACTCGGTGTACACCGCGCTGCCGCGGGGATCGTTTTCGCAGACTCCGGGGCTGGCCAGCTTTCCGGACTTCCGGCAGACCTGGGCCGTCGTAACCGAGGACGGAATGGAAAATCCCGTATCGGCCAAGCCCTCATGGACTCTGGTCATAATATTTTTCCAGATGATCTTATGGTAAGAGGTACTGCTGCCGATGGCGGAAATTTTTTGGTTGTTGTCGCAGCCGGACCAGATTCCCGCCGTATAGTAAGGCGTGTATCCTACGAACCAGATATCGTTGTTGCTGGTAGTCGTACCGGACTTTCCGGCGTTGGACATATTGGACAGGTTGGCGCTGGTGCTGGTGGAGTACAGGTTGCCGCTGCCGTACATACGGCTGCTTTCCATGGACTGGGACATGGCGTCCGTCAGCAGGAAGGCAGTCGAATCTTTTAATACTCGTTTGGTTTCCGGCGTGTTGTCCAGGAGAACCTTTCCGTTATGGTCCAGGATCTGGGTAAAGAACCGCGGCTTGGTATAGATTCCCTGGTTAGCGATGGTGGCGTAGGCCGCCGTCAGCTCCAGGTTAGATACGCCCTTGGTGATGCCGCCAAGAGCCGTAGCCGCGTTGTAGTCCGTATCGGTCATGGAGGTAATGCCGAAATTTCTAGCGTATTCCACGCCCAGCTGAGGCGTTACCGTTTCCATCATGCAGCGGACGGCTACAATATTCATGGAATATACGATTCCGTCGCGGATCGTGCTGTAGCCCATATAGCCCTTGCTGCTGTACCAGTTCCGGAAGGTTTTCGTTCCCACGGTAAAGGGAGCGTCATAATAAACGGTGCTTAAGTTGGCTCCGCAGGCGTCTATGGCCGGAGCGAAGGAGGTGATCACCTTAAAGGTGGATCCCGGCTGCCGGAGCGTCTCCGTCGCCCGGTTTAAGGAACGGCTGACCTCCTTGGTCCCCCGTCCTCCGCTGATGGCCTTTACCTCTCCGGTGGCCTGGTCCATGAGGACGAAGGAAATCTGCGGCTGGAGGACATAGTGGATCACCTCTCCCAAGATGGTGTCGCCTTCCTTTACCATCGCGTCCTTATAGAGAGAGATGGCCTCGTCTGCCTCCTCTTTGGAATCGAATAAGCCGTTGAAAGAAGAGCGGCCCAGATCGTTTCGGAAATAGGAGCCCATGGATTCGTCGGAATAATGGGTGGTGGTCCCGTCCGCATGGGTGACGGAGAGCTGATAATCTACGGAATAATAGACCACGTCATAATTATCCGGATTGTTGACCTCTTCGTCCACGATCGCCTGCATCTTCGGGTCCTGGGTGGTGTGGATTTCCAGGCCGCCGGAGAACAGGAGGTTTGAGGCCTGGGTTTCCGTATAGCCCAGCTCCTCCTGCAGCGCTTCCATGACCTGGGTGATCAGCTCGTCCGTAAAGTAGGTGTAGGGGGATTCATTTTCCTGAGCCGTCAGGTTTACGTTGGTGATCCTGGAGTAAACGTCGTCGGCCAGGGCCTCCTCCTGCGCCTCCTTGTCGATGAGCCCCTGTTCATACATATACTGCAGGATGACTCGTCTTTTTTCTTCGTTATTCTTTCGGCCGTTTTCCGTTAGGGGGTTATAGCGGGTCGGCGCCTGGGTAATCCCGGCGATGACCGTCGCTTCGGAAAGCGTCAGGTCGGATACGTCTTTGTTAAAATAGCGCAGAGCGGCAGCCTTGACTCCCAGTGTATTGTTGCCGAGATTAATGGTATTCAGATAGTTTTTCAGGATAATTTTCTTATCCATGATCTTTTCCAGCTGGACGGCCAGATACTGCTCCTGGATCTTACGCTCCAGCTTTTCGCCGAAGGTATTTTCGTTTCCGCCTTCAAAAATATTGTTTTTGATCAGCTGCTGGGTCAGGGTGCTGCCGCCTCCCGCCGATTCCCCGGTAATAACGCCTACGGCCGCGCGGAGGATCGAACGGATATCGATTCCCTTATGGGACCAGAATCTGGAATCCTCGATGGCCACAAAGGCGTCGATAAGGCACTGGGGCAGTTCTTCGTAGGTGGCCTCTAAACGGTTGGCTCCGGATTTTACCAGAGTTTCCGTAAGATTTCCTTCCCTGTCATAGACCATGGTGGCATAACCGCTGGGCTCGATGCTTGCCACATCGATCTCCGGCGCTGAATCGATAATTCCCTTCAAAGCTCCGTATCCAAGGCTGGCGGCGAAGGCCGCCATCAGAAGGACCGCCACAAGGATCAGCTTCACAAACAAGAAGATCATCCGCGAGGTGAGCTTCTCGGTCTTAGAAGAAATTCGGCGGAGCTTTCTGGATACTTCAGTTTTTCCGTAATTCATTCAGGAAGCCTCCTTTATCATTTCCTCATTATAACAAAGTTTTTTCCAATAATAAATAGTTATTGTGGAAAAGTTTGGTTTGTATTATGATATTTTTGACAGTGAAGTGGGAAAATATAAGCGGAGGGGGACGGAATATGGCGGACAGTTATAAGATCCTTTATCAGGGAGGGGAAAGCGAGACGGTGGTAAAGAAATCCCGGTTTATCGCAACCCTAAAGCCGGTGGAATCGGAGGAGGAGGCGGCGGCCTTTCTCTCTCAGATGCGGAAGAAATATTGGGACGCCAGCCACAACTGCTTTGCCTTTACCATCGGAAGGAATCATGAGCTGACCCGGTGCAGCGACGACGGGGAACCGGCGCAGACCGCCGGCCGGCCTATGCTGGAGGTCCTTTTGGGAGAAGATGTTCACAATGTCTGCGCCGTCGTGACCCGGTATTTTGGAGGAACGCTTTTAGGGACCGGCGGGCTGGTGCGGGCTTATTCCGGGGCGGTAAAGGAGGGGCTTCTCGCGTCGGCCGTGGTGGAGAAAAAGCGGGCCTTCCGGATGGAAGTGGGCACGGACTACGCGGGCGTGGGAAAGATCCAGTATATTCTCGGGCAGCAGGGGATCACGGTCTTAGACAGCTCCTATACGGACCGGGTGGACTTTTCTCTTTTGGTGCCCGCGGCGGAATGCGAGGGCTTAAAGGAAGCCATTACGGAGGGAACCAACGGCGGCGCGAAAATCCAGATCGGCGATGAGGTCTGGTTCGGCGTCTATAATAAGGAAGTCATCCTGTTCCCTTAATTTTTCTTGCAATTTAGAAAACACAATGCTATAATCATTACCCGGTAAGAACAGGAAACAAGCCCGGCGCAGGAACGAAATCCTGTTATTGGGGGATTTTTTTGCGGGAATCCGGGAGTTATAGAAACAGACAGGAAAGAGGATGAACATGAAAATCAAGCGGGAAGATGTCAGGAATGTGGCGATCATCGCCCATGTGGATCATGGAAAAACGACGCTGGTGGACCAGCTTTTAAGACAGAGCGGCGTATTCCGTGAAAACCAGGAGGTCGTGGAGCGGGTTATGGACTCCAACGCGATCGAGCGGGAGCGGGGCATCACGATCCTTTCCAAGAATACCGCCGTAACCTATAAAGGGATCAAGATCAACATTATCGATACGCCCGGCCATGCCGACTTCGGCGGAGAGGTGGAGCGGGTTTTAAAGATGGTAAACGGAGTCATCCTGGTGGTGGACGCCTTTGAAGGGCCCATGCCCCAGACCAAGTTCGTGCTGCAGAAGGCGCTGGAACTGGATCTGCGGGTGATCGTCTGCGTGAATAAGGTAGACCGGCCCGAGGCCAGACCGGAAGAGGTGGTGGACGAGACGCTGGAGCTGTTTATGGATCTAGACGCTTCCGACGAGCAGCTGGACTGCCCCTTCGTTTTCGCTTCGGCCCGGGCGGGATTCGCCAAGAAAAATCTGGACGATCCCGAGGTGGATATGAGTCCGCTGTTTGAGACCATCGTCGAATACATCCCCGCGCCGGAGGGAGATCCGGAGGCGGACACCCAGATGCTGATCAGCACCATCGACTACAACGAGTATGTAGGGCGGATCGGCATTGGAAAGATCGATAACGGTTCCTTAAAGGTCAATCAGGAATGCGTGATCGTCAACCACCATGATCCCGATAAGATGAGACGGGTAAAGATCGGAAAGCTGTATGAGTTTGATGGATTGAACCGGGTGGAGGTTTCCTCCGCGACCATCGGCGCCATTGTAGCGATTACCGGAATCCCGGAGATCCATATCGGGGATACCCTCTGTTCTCCGGAGCATCCGGAGGCGATCCCCTTCCAGAAGATTTCCGAGCCGACCATCTCCATGAATTTCATGGTCAATGACAGCCCGTTGGCCGGTCAGGAGGGAAAGTACATTACGTCCCGCCACTTAAGGGACCGTCTGTTCCGAGAACTGAATACGGATGTAAGCCTTCGGGTGGAGGAGACGGATTCGCCTGACTGCTTTAAGGTTTCCGGACGCGGGGAGCTGCATCTGTCGGTGCTGATTGAGAACATGCGCCGTGAAGGCTTTGAATTTGCGGTGAGCAAGGCTGAGGTCATCTATAAATACGATGAGCGGAACCGGAAGCTGGAGCCGATGGAACTGGCTTATGTGGATGTGCCGGAGGAGTATTCCGGTTCGGTTATCCAGAAGCTTACCAGCCGCAAGGGTGAACTGCAGGGAATGAGTCCGGCCAACGGCGGATATACCCGTCTGGAGTTCGCGATTCCGTCCAGAGGTTTGATCGGCTACCGCGGTGAGTTTATGACGGATACCAAGGGAAACGGGATCTTGAATACAATCTTTGACGGCTATGCCCCCTTTAAGGGCGAATTAAGCTACCGGAAAAACGGCTCCTTAATTGCCTTTGAGGCGGGAGAGTCCATTACCTACGGCCTGTTTAACGCCCAGGAACGGGGAACCTTGTTTATTGGACCCGGCGTTAAGGTGTATTCCGGAATGGTGGTCGGCGAATGTCCGCGATCGGAGGATATCGAGTTAAACGTCTGCAAAACAAAGAAGTTAACGAATACGCGTTCCTCCAGCGCCGATGAAGCGTTAAAGCTGACGCCGCCCAAGGAGATGAGCTTAGAGCAGTGCCTCGATTTTATTGATACGGACGAGCTTTTGGAGGTTACTCCGAAGAATTTAAGGATCCGGAAAAAGATCCTGGATCCGACCCTCAGGAAGCGCGCCATGATCAGCCGGAAAATGAACGGATAGGAGAAACGGCCGCTAAACCTTAGTAGAATCATGAATAGGGAAGAAGGATCCATGCTGCAGATTTTAGTGAGCGCCTGTCTGGCGGGAGAAAACTGTAAATGGGACGGCGGCAGCAACCGGAATGAAGCGGTCCTGCGCTTTATGGAGGAGATGAAGGGAAAAGCCCAGTTTCATCTCATCTGTCCGGAGCAGGACGGCGGGCTTCCCACGCCCCGCCCGGCGTCGGAGATCCGGTTTCCGGAGGAAACGGTTATCAATACCGAGGGCCGGGATGTAACGGCGGAATTTCTTTTGGGAGCGGATTACGCCCTCAGGGAAGCGAAAAAATACGGCTGTACCATCGCCATCCTAAAAGACAGAAGTCCCTCCTGCGGGACAAGAGAGATTTATGACGGAACCTTTACCCATAGGAAACGCCCGGGCATGGGAAAGACGGCCAAGCTACTGGACGGATATGGGATCCGGGTTCTGGGAGAGGAAGACCTCCCCTTATTGGAGAAAGAACTGAAAGAAATTTAACCGACATGGCCTAGGGCCATAGGATGTAAAAAAGGCGGGCCGCACCGGTTATAAGGTGCTGGCCCGCTCTTTGATGTTCTGGTGGAAATTGATGACGTTATGGTCATATTCAGCGTTCATAAGCGGCGAGGTGATCATAAAATCAGCCGTCGCCTTATTGTTGGCGATGGGGATGTCATAAACCTGGGCGATCCGGAGCAAAGCTTTTACGTCCGGGTCATGGGGCTGGGCGGTCAGGGGATCGGAGAAGAAGATAACGAAATCCACCCGTCCTTCTACGATTTTCGCGCCGATCTGCTGGTCGCCTCCAAGAGGGCCGCTGTTGTAGCCCTTGACCGGCAGGCCGGTGGCCTCGGTGATCATCCGCGCGGTGGTTCCCGTTCCGCAGAGGAAATGTCCCTTTAAAATTTCTTTATTGGCTTCGCACCAGTCGATCATTTCATGCTTTTTGCTGTCATGAGCGATGAGGGCGATATTTTTCTGCTTCCCGATGGTTAAGGTCAGATATTCCATGATGATTCCTCCTTTGCTGCCATTTTTGTTTGCGGTATATCCATCTGCATCATGCCATAGAATCGGCGGCTTGTCAATTCCTAGTGCTGTTTTTCTTTCCCCGCGTGTGCGGGCGCTGCTTTTTCTGCTCTGCGTGCGGCGCGCTTTTCTTGCCCCGCGCCGGGTAAAAAATAGGCTGGAGAACGCCGCGGGAAAAAGGCGAAGAAAAACAGCAGCAAAAGTGCTTGACTTTTTAGGAAAGGATGATTAAGATGGACGTATCGGAAAAAAAAAGAAAAGGCGCAGAAGGTGTTTCAGATCCCTGTTTTCCAACAGAGAATGGATGTCGTCGGCTGGAAGCATCCAGGGTTCAGGCAGGAGATTCAATTTCGCACCGGAGCCGCATGGCTGAACATAAAAAGTAGGCTGTGCCGTAATGCCGCACGTTACGCGGCCAAAGATGCCTGCCGAAACGGCGGGAATCGGGGTGGTACCGCGGGTAAGCTCGTCCCTGTGTGAAAACAATCACGCAGAGGCGGGCTTTTTTGCTGGGAAAGCCCCGGCAAGCGGCGGCGGGAACCGTATGCTTGCATACAGGTTCCTGTAAGCGCTTTCCCGAGAAGGGAACATAGAAATAAAGGAAGGAAGAAAGCAATGAAGGAAAAGCTGGAAAAAATCAAGGCGGAGGCCCTGGCCCGGATCGAGTCTGCCGACGCGCTTGAAAAACTGAACGATATCCGGGTGGCTTATCTGGGAAAAAAGGGTGAGCTGACCAGTGTACTGAAAAGTATGAAGGATGTGGCGGCGGAGGACCGCCCCAGAGTGGGACAGATGGTCAACGAGGCCAGAGAGCAGATCGAGGCCAAGTTAGAGGAGACGAAAAAGGAGCTGGCCAAGCGGGCAAGAGAGGAGCAGATGAAGCGGGAGGTCATCGACGTAACGCTTCCGGCAAAGAAGGCCAATACGGGCCACAGCCATCCCAACACCATCGCCCTGGAAGAGGTGGAGCGCATTTTCGTCGGTATGGGCTATGAGGTTGTGGAAGGCCCCGAGGTGGAGTACGACGCCTATAACTTTGAAAAGTTAAATATTCCCAAGGGACATCCGGCCAGAGACGAGCAGGATACCTTTTATATCAACGATACGATCCTTCTGCGGAGCCAGACCTCTCCGGTCCAGGCCCGTGTCATGGAGCAGAGAAAGCCGCCGATCCGTATTATCGCTCCGGGACGGGTTTTCCGTTCCGACGAGGTGGACGCGACCCATTCCCCGTCCTTCCACCAGATCGAGGGCCTGGTGATCGATAAGAATATCACCTTTGCCGATCTGAAGGGAACGCTGGCGGAGTTCGCGAAAGAGCTGTTCGGCGAGGATACGAAGGTAAAATTCCGTCCCCATCACTTCCCCTTCACGGAGCCCAGCGCCGAGGTGGACGTCAGCTGCTTTAAGTGCGGCGGAAAGGGCTGCCGGTTCTGCAAGGGAAGCGGCTGGATCGAGATCTTAGGCTGCGGAATGGTTCATCCCCATGTTCTTGAGATGTGCGGCATCGATCCCAACGAGTACACCGGCTTTGCCTTCGGCGTAGGACTGGAGCGGATCGCCCTCTTAAAATATGAGATTGACGATATGCGGCTTTTATATGAAAACGATATCCGTTTCTTAAAGCAGTTTTAAAGTGATAGGAGAAGAACAGTTATGAATACAGCATTATCCTGGATTAAGGCATATGTTCCGGATCTGGACGTGACGGCGCAGGAATATACGGACGCCATGACGTTATCCGGAACCAAGGTAGAGGGCTATGAAAAGCTTGATAAAAATCTGGAGAAGATCGTTGTAGGACAGATCCTTTCCATTGAAAAGCACCCGGACGCGGACAAGCTGATCGTCTGCCAGGTGGATATCGGAACGGAGAAGATCCAGATCGTGACCGGCGCGCCCAACGTCCATGTGGGCGATAAGGTTCCGGTGGTATTGGACGGCGGCAAGGTGGCGGGAGGCCATGACGGCGGCCCGCTTCCGGAGGACGGGATCCGCATCAAAACCGGAAAGCTCCGGGGCGTGGAGTCCTGCGGCATGATGTGCTCCATCGAGGAGCTGGGCTCCGACCGGAACATGTATCCAGACGCTCCGGAAAGCGGGATCTATATCCTGCCGGAGGATACGAAGGTGGGTTCCGACGCGGTGGAGGTCTTGGGGCTTCATGATACCGTATTCGAGTATGAGATCACTTCCAACCGGGTGGACTGCTACAGCGTGATCGGAATCGCCAGGGAAGCGGCGGCTACTTTCGGAAAGAAGTTTTATCCGCCGGTTGTGAAGATGACCGGAAATAACGAAGATATCCATGATCATCTGAAGGTGACGGTGGAGGATCCGGCTCTCTGCAAGCGGTACTGCGCGAGAATGGTGAAAACTATCCATCTGGCTCCGTCTCCCCAGTGGATGCAGCGGCGGCTGGCGGCCTCCGGCATCCGGCCCATCAACAATATCGTTGATATTACCAACTACATTATGGAAGAATACGGACAGCCCATGCACGCCTTCGATTACGACCTTTTGGCGGGCCATGAGATCATCGTAAAGTGCGCCAAGGACGGCGACACCTTCCAGACGCTGGACGGACAGGAGCGCAAGTTGGACCATACGGTTTTGATGATCAACGACGGCGAGAAGGAAGTCGGCATCGCCGGTATCATGGGCGGTGAAAACTCGAAGATCACCGACCAGGTAAAGACCATGGTGTTTGAGTGCGCCACCTTCGACGGCACGAACATCCGTCTCTCCGCGAAGAAGGTGGGACTGAGAACCGACGCTTCCGGAAAGTATGAAAAGGGACTGGATCCCAACACGGCAGAGGAGGCGGTCAACCGCGCCTGCCAGCTGATCGAGGAGCTGGGAGCGGGCGAGGTAGTCGGCGGCATGATCGACGTTTATCCGGTCCACGCGGAGGAGTCCAGGGTGAAATTTGAGCCGGAACGGATCAACGCCCTTCTTGGAACGGATCTTTCCGCCGAGGAGATGTTAGGCTATTTTGAGCGGATCGATCTGCGGTATGATAAGGAAGCCGGGGAGATCGTGGCTCCCACCTGGCGGCAGGATATTCACTGCATGGCGGATCTTGCCGAGGAGGTGGCGAGATTCTACGGCTATGACCGGATCGCGACGACCCTTCCCACCGGCGAGGCGACCACCGGAAAGCTTTCCTATAAGCTTCGGGTGGAGGAGATCGCCAGAGAGGTAGCGGAATTCTGCGGCTTCTCCCAGGGAATGACCTACTCCTTTGAGAGCCCCAAGGTATTCGATAAGCTGGCGCTTCCGGAGGACGACCCCTTAAGAAAGGCCATCGTGATCAGCAACCCGCTGGGCGAGGATTTCAGCATCATGCGGACGCTTCCCTTAAACGGAATGCTGACCTCTCTGTCCACCAACTACAACAGAAGAAATAAGAACGTGCGCCTGTATGAGCTGGCCAATGTTTATCTTCCCAAGAGCCTGCCCCTTACGGAGCTTCCCGACGAGCGGATGCAGTTCACTCTGGGAATGTACGGGGACGGAGACTTCTATACTATGAAGGGCGTTTTGGAGGAGTTCTTTGATAAGGCCGGAATGCATAAAAAGCCCCACTACGATCCGGCGGCAGGAAAGCCCTTCCTTCATCCCGGCAGACAGGCCAATGTCCTCTATGAGGGCCAGGTGATCGGCTATCTGGGCGAGCTGCATCCGGACGTGGCGGATCAGTATGAGATCGGCGAGAAGGCGTATGTGGCGGTCCTTGATATGCCGGCGGTGCTTCCGTTCGCGAGCTTTGACCGGAAATATACGGGAATCGCCAAGTACCCGGCGGTAACCAGAGACTTGAGCATGGTGGTGCCGAAGAATATCCTGGTGGGCGAGATCGAGGCGATGATCGAGCAGAGGGCCGGAAAGATCCTGGAGGATCTGACGCTCTTTGACGTTTACGAGGGCGCTCAGATTTTAGCCGGCCATAAATCGGTGGCCTACTCCATCACCTTTAGGGCGAAGGATCACACGCTGGAGGAGAAAGAGGTTGCTTCGGTGATGAATAAGATCTTAAACGGCTTAAAGAGCATGGGAATCGAGCTTCGCGCATAAAAAGGGAGAAAATGGCTATCCTTACAGTATTGAATCAGCTGTAAGGAGGCCATTTTTTTATGGATATGAACTATGAGATCGTAAAGGTGCAGGGGAGGGAGATCCTGGATTCCAGGGGGAATCCTACGGTGGAGGCCGAGGTCTGGCTGGAGGGCGGAGCCATGGGACGGGCTTCGGTCCCGTCGGGCGCGTCCACCGGAGCCTTTGAAGCGGCGGAGCTTCGGGACGGCGGCGGGCGCTACATGGGAAAAGGCGTGAAAAAGGCGGCGGAGCATGTGGGGAACGAGCTGGCGGAGGCGGTCATGTTCGAGTCGGTTCTCAACCAGCGCCGGATCGACGGGCTGCTGTTGGAGGCGGAGGGCAGCCCCAATAAAGAACGAATGGGGGCCAACGCCGTGCTGGCGGTGTCCATGGCCTGCGCCAGAGCCGCGGCCAACGCGCTGGGAATCCCTCTTTACCGCCATTTGGGCGGGGTTTTCGGCAGCCGGCTTCCGGTTCCTATGATGAATATTTTAAACGGCGGAAAACATGCGGACAACACGGTGGATCTCCAGGAATTTATGATCATGCCGTCGGGCGCGGAATGCTTTTCCGAAAATCTCAGAATGTGCGCAGAGATTTATCATACCTTAAAGGGGCTTTTAAAAAGGGATGGCTATGGGACCGCCGTGGGAGACGAGGGCGGCTTTGCCCCCAATCTGAGCAATTCAGAGGAGGCGCTGGAATACCTGGTCCGGGCCATCCGGGAGACGGGCTATGAGCCGGGGACGGACGTAAAGATCGCCATCGACGCGGCGGCAAGCGAGCTTTATGATAAGCAGACGGGACTGTATGAATTTCCCGGCGAAAGCGCCATGAGCGGCAGGCGGATCTGCCGGACGGCGGAGGAGATGGCGGAGTATCTGGAACGTCTGGCGGACAGGTTCCCCATCTGTTCCATCGAGGACGGGCTGGCGGAGGAGGACTGGGACGGCTGGCAGCTTCTTACAAAGCGTTTGGGAAGCCGGATCCAGCTGGTGGGAGACGATCTGTTTGTTACCAACTCAAAGCGGCTGGCAAAGGGGATCGGGCTTCATGCCGGGAATGCCATTTTGATCAAAATGAATCAGATCGGCACCCTTACGGAGACGATGGAGGCGGTTGCCCTGGCAAAGCAGGCGGGATACAAAACGATCATTTCCCACCGCTCCGGCGAGACGGAGGATTCCTTTATCGCGGATCTGGCGGTGGCGGTGAATGCCGGACAGATCAAGACCGGGGCGCCCTGCCGGGCGGAGCGGACGGCCAAATACAACCGGCTGTTAAGAATCGAAGAAGGGATTGGAAAAACTGAGAAATAACAGTTGTATTTCAAAAAATAATATGGTATGATAACCTCGTCTGTAAACAGGAGGTGGGAGTGTGCTCAGGATCATTCTTACGGTCATTTTCGTGATCTTATGTATCGCGATGACGGTTATCGTATTAATGCAGGAAGGAAAATCAGCAGGTCTTGGAGCGATCAGCGGAGCGGCTGAGAGCTACTGGGGCAAACATAAAGGACGTTCCATGGAGGGCAATCTGGAGAAATTCACAAGAGTTTCGGCCATCCTGATCTTTGTTCTGGCCCTGGTTTTGAACCTGAAGGTACTTTAAGACAACGGACACTCTTGCAGCGGACTGCAAGGGTGTTTTGTTTTATTCCGGGGATAAGGATCCCCTAAAAAACGGTAAGGAGCGGGATGGAAGAGAATCAGATGAAGGAAAGAAAGGAAATGATCCTTTCTTTGATGAATGAGCCGTCGTACGTGCCGATGAAAATAAAGGAGCTGGCGATCCTTTTGGAGGTTCCCAAGGAGCGGCGGGAAGAGCTTAAGGAGGTTTTGGACGCCCTTTTAGAGGAGGGCAGGATCCTCGTATCGAAGAAGGGAAAATACGCGAAGCCGGAAATCCTGGCGCAGAAGGGGGTTTTTACGGCCCATCCCAGGGGCTTCGGCTTTGTTTCCATCGAAGGGCGGGAGGGAGACGTTTTTGTCGCACCGGATCATAAAAAAGACGCCATGGACGGGGATACGGTCCAGGTTTTGGTTACGGAAAGCGGGAGAGACGGCCGGCCGGAGGCGGAGGTTTTAAAGGTTTTAAAGCGGGCCAATGAAACGGTGATCGGCCTGTTTGAGAAGAACCGCCGCTCCGGCTTCGTGATCCCGGACAATCCCAGGATCCTGTCCGATATCTATATTCCCCAGGGAAAGGAAAAGGGAGCGGTTTCCGGCCATAAGGTGGTTGTCCGCCTGGATTCCTACGGCGGGAAGGAGAAAAGCCCGGAGGGACATGTGATGGAGATCCTGGGCCATATCAATGATCCGGGAGTGGATATCCTATCCATCGTCCGGGCTTACGGCCTCTCGGAAACGTATCCGAAAGAGGTGATGGACGAGGCGGAAAAAATTCCGGAGGAGCTTACAAAGGAGGAAATCCAAAAGGAGCTTGATAAGGGGCGGATGGATCTGCGCCAGGTTCCCATGGTGACCATTGACGGGGAGGACGCCAAGGATCTGGACGACGCGGTCAGCATTTCCAGAGAGTTTCTTAACGGAGAGCCGGTTTACCATCTGGGGGTCCATATCGCGGACGTTTCCCATTATGTGACGGAAAAAAGCGCCTTGGACCGGGAGGCGTACCAGAGAGGCACCAGCGTGTATCTTGTGGACCGAGTGCTTCCCATGCTGCCCCACCGGTTGTCCAACGGGATTTGTTCTTTAAACGCCGGATGCGACCGGCTGGCCTTAAGCTGCCTGATGGAGATCGACCGAAAGGGCAATGTGACCGGATACCAGATCTGCGAGTCGGTAATCCGCGTAGAGAAACGGATGAGCTATCCGGCGGTGAATCAGATCCTTACGGGAGGAGAAATACCGGAGGGCTATGAGCCCTTTGTGCCGATGCTCATGCTTTTAAACGAAGCCGCCGGACATTTAAGGGAAAAGCGGATGGCGCGGGGCGCCGTGGATTTCGATTTTCCGGAGTGCAAGATCGTGCTGGATGAAAAGGGCCGGCCCAAGGAGATCAAGCCTTATGAGCGGAACGCGGCGACGATGTTGATCGAGGATTGTATGCTGGCGGCCAATGAAACCGTGGCGGAGGACGCGTACTGGCAGCAGATTCCCTTTCTCTACCGGAGCCATGAAAAGCCAGACGGGGAGAAGATCCGCCGGTTCGCTATTTTTGTCAATAATTTTGGATATTCTTTGCGGCTGTCCAACGGAGAACTCCATCCCAAGGAGATGCAGAAGCTTCTTTTAAAGGCGGCCGGGACGCCGGAGGAAGCGCTGCTTTCCAGGCTGGCGCTCCGCTCCATGAAAAAAGCCGGCTATACCACCCGGTGCGCCGGTCATTTCGGCCTGGCGGCCAGCTATTATACGCATTTTACTTCTCCGATCCGCCGGTATCCGGATCTGCAGATCCATCGGATCATAAAAGAAAACCTTCACGGCGGCCTGGGAGAGAAACGGCGCGTTCACTATGAGAAGCGTCTCGACGAGGCGGCGGTTTGGACCTCCAACCGGGAGCGGCTGGCGGACGAGGCGGAACGGGAGACGGAAAAGGCGAAGAAAGTTCAATATATGGAGCGCCATATCGGCGACGAGTATGAAGGCGTGATCTCCGGCATGAACCACTACGGATTTTTTGTGGAACTTCCCAATACGGTGGAGGGAATGGTCCGGCTGGGAGAGCTGGACGGGGATTATTTTGTGTTCGATGAGGAGCATTACGAGCTTACGGGCCAGAGGACCGGGCGAAAATATAAGCTGGGCCAGCCGGTGCGGGTGCAGGTGGTTTCGGTGGACCGGTATTTAAAAACCATCGATTTCCGGCCGGTGGTCCCGTTATAAAGGAGAGGTCATGGGGAAAAACAGTATTAAACTGATCGCGAACAATAAAAAAGCATATTTTGATTACTTTATCGACGATAAATTCGAGTGCGGGATTTCCCTTGCCGGGACGGAGGTGAAGTCCCTGCGGATGGGAAAATGCAGCATCAAGGAGTCCTTTGTCCGGATCATCAACGACGAGGTGATGATCCTGGGGATGCATATCAGCCCTTATGAAAAGGGAAATATTTTCAATAAGGATCCGCTGCGGGATCGGAAGCTTTTAATGCACCGGTACGAGATCAATAAGCTGAAGGGGAAGATCCAGGAAAAGGGCTATACGCTGGTGCCCCTGCAGGTTTATTTTAAAGGAAGCCTGGTGAAGGTGGAGATCGGGTTGGCCCGCGGAAAGAAGCTTTATGACAAGCGGGCGGAAAGGATTTTAAGGTGAAAAACCTGTAAAGTCCTTGACGAATTCCGTTTTCAGAGGTATGATCTAACTAATGCTTGCTTACACGCGTTAAAGCGCAACGCTGTAACGCAAAAAAAGAAAACGGGAGGAATGGATCATGAAAAAATCAATGGCAATGGCGGCGGCCGCAATTCTTGCTTTGTCTTTAGCGGGCTGCAGCGGACAGGGAAGCGAGCCGGAGGAAACCTCGGCGGCTTCTGTGGAGACGGCGGCGGAGACGGAAGATACAAAGGCGGAGGATACAGAGGCCACAGGCGAAGCCTCTGAGGAAAGCGGACAGGCGGAAGCGGAGGAGGATGCCAAGGAGGAAGCAGGAAGCGCGTCTGGCTCGGAAAGCGGAGAAACCTATGAGATCGGGATCTGCCAGCTGGTGCAGCATCCGGCGCTGGATTCGGCGACGGAAGGCTTCCAGGCGGCGCTTACAGAGCTTTTGGGCGACCGGGTGGACTTTGATCTTCAGAACGCGGCCGGCGACTCGGCGACCTGCGCGTCCATTATCAATCAGTTTGTATCCTCAGGCGACAGTCTGATCCTTGCCAACGGAACCGCGGCGCTTCAGGCGGCTGCGGCCGGGACCAACGAGATCCCGATCCTCGGCACCTCGATCACCGATTACGCGACGGCCCTGGATATCGACGGCTGGACCGGAACGACGGGAACCAACATTTCCGGCACCTCCGATCTGGCGCCCCTTGACGAGCAGGCCCAGCTGTTAAACGAGCTGTTCCCGGAGGCGAAGAACGTGGGTCTTCTTTACTGCTCGGCTGAGGCCAATTCCGCGTACCAGGTCAACACGATCCGCGGATATCTGGAAGAGCTGGGATATACCTGCACGGATTATACCTTCGCGGACTCCAACGATCTGGCGTCCGTCGTTACCAACGCGGCGTCGTCCTGTGACGTGATCTATATCCCGACGGATAATACGGCGGCTTCCAGCACGGGAATCATCAACAACATCTGCCTGCCCGCCGGTATCCCGATCATCGCGGGAGAAGAGGGGATCTGCGGCGGCTGCGGCGTGGCGACGCTGTCCATCGACTACTATGATATCGGCTACGCGGCCGGTGAAATGGCTTACCAGATCCTGGAAGAAGGCGCGGACGTATCTTCGATGGAAATCGCCTATGCGCCTGAGGTGACAAAGAAGTACAATGCCGATATCTGCAGCGAGCTGGGAATCGAGGTTCCCGAAGGGTATGAGGCAATCGCCGCCGCCGAATAAGAGGCAGAAGGTTCTTTTAGGAGGAAGCAGTCTTGGAGTTAAATATCATTAATCTGTTCAACGCCATGCCCGGCGCCTGCGCCCAGGGACTGATCTGGGGGATCATGGCCATCGGCGTTTACATCACTTATAAAATCCTGGATCTGGCAGACCTGACGGTGGACGGGACCATGTGTACCGGAGGGGCCGTCTGCGTGGTTATGATCTTAAACGGATTTCCGGTTTGGATTTCCCTGCTTTTCGCATTCCTAGCGGGCGTTATCGCCGGGCTGGTCACAGGCCTTCTCCATACGGCCATGGGGATTCCGGCGATCCTTGCCGGGATCCTGACCCAGCTGGGGCTTTATTCCATCAACCTGCGGATCATGGGCGGAAAGGCCAATCAGGCTTTGAATGTGGATAAATATGACCTGCTGGTTTCGCTGCGCTATATTAAAGGCGTTCCCATCAGTCAGAATACGATCCTGGTGGCGGCGGTGCTGGCCCTTTTGCTGATCGGGATCCTGTACTGGTTTTTCGGAACGGAGCTGGGCTGCGCCATCCGTGCCACCGGCTCCAACTCCAATATGTCCAGGGCCCAGGGAATCAACACGGACCGGATGAAGATTTTCGGATTAATGCTGTCCAACGGCATCGTCGCCTTTGCCAGCGGGCTCTACGCCCAGTACCAGGGCTTTTCCGAGATCAACGCGGGCCGGGGCGCCATCGTGATCGGCCTGGCGGCGGTGATCATCGGCGAGGTGATTTTTGGAAAGATCAGCCCCAACTTTGCCTTTAAGCTGCTGTCGGTGGTTTTGGGCGCGATCATTTATTATCTGGTGCTGCAGGTGGTTTTGTGGCTGGGATTAAACTCCAACGACTTAAAGCTTTTATCCGCCGTCGTGGTGGCAGTGTTCCTGGCGGTGCCCTATATGAAGGGCCGGTATTTTTCCAAACCGGTAAAAAAAGGAGGCGGATCCCATGCTTGATCTGAAGGATATCAGCAAAACCTTCCATGCGGGAACGGTGAATGAAAAAACGGCTTTGGACGGCCTGTCCCTTCATCTGAACGAGGGAGATTTCGTTACGGTGATCGGCGGAAACGGCGCCGGAAAATCGACCATGTTAAACGCGGTAGCCGGCGTTTGGCCGGTGGACGAGGGAACCATTGAGATCGACGGGGTAAATGTTACAAAGTTTCCCGAATATAAGCGGGCCAGCTATCTGGGACGGGTATTCCAGGATCCCATGAACGGAACGGCGGCCACCATGCAGATCGAGGAAAACATGGCCTTAGCCTCCCGCCGCGGAAAATTCCGTTCCTTAAGAAAGGGGATCACCTCAAAGGAGCGGGAGTTTTACAGGGAACAGTTAAAAACCCTTGGCTTGGGACTGGAGGACCGCATGACCTCGAAGGTGGGTCTTCTTTCCGGAGGCCAGAGGCAGGCGCTGACGCTTTTGATGGCAACTTTAAAGCGGCCGAGGCTTCTGCTTCTGGACGAGCATACGGCGGCCCTGGATCCCAAAACGGCGGCCAAGGTGCTGGAGCTTACGGATCAGATCGTTCAGAGGGACCGTCTGACGACGTTGATGATCACCCACAACATGAAGGACGCCATTACCCATGGGAACCGGCTGATCATGATGAACGCGGGAAAGATTATTTTTGACGCGTCGGGAGAAGAAAAGAAGCGGCTGACAGTTCAGGATCTTTTGGTGAAATTTGAAGAGGCCGGAGGCGAGGACGCCTTAAGCGACCGGATGATCCTGGCATAGAAAGAGCGAAAGAGAGAATCGGACGCGGAACCAAACGAAACCGCCGCATACGAACGGGGAGAGCGGACGCGCTGGAAACAGCGGCTGCCTGGAACCGGACGTATGCGGCGGCGTTTTTATTGGATTGCGAGCTTTTATTCTTGCAAATTTTTATTTTGTTCCGAAGATCCGGTCCCCGGCGTCGCCGAGTCCGGGACAGATATAGGCGTGGTCGTTTAACTCCCGGTCCACATGTCCGATGTAGATCTGGACGTCGGGATGGGCCTCATGGAGCCGTTTTACGCCCTCGGGAGCGGCGATGACGCACATAAACTTAATATGGCGGCCGCCGTGGGCTTTAATAAAATCGACGGCGGCGACTGCGGAGCCGCCGGTCGCCAGCATGGGATCCGTTACGACGATGGTGCGCTGCTCGATGGGGCTCGGAAGCTTGCAGTAATATTCGTGGGGCTCATGGGTCTTTTCATCGCGATATAAGCCGATGTGGCCCACCTTGGCGGTGGGAACCAGGGAGAGGATCCCGTTTACCATTCCCAGGCCGGCCCTTAGGATCGGCACGATGGCCAGCTTTTTTCCGGCGATGACCGGCGTCATGCAGCGCTCCAGCGGGGTTTCTACCTCTACCTCCTCCAGGGGAAGGTCGCGCAGCGCTTCGTAGCCCATCAAAGTGGCGATTTCCTCGATCAATGTGCGGAACTCATTGGTTCCCGTATTTTTGTCTCTCAGCCGGGAGATCTTGTGCTGTACCAGAGGGTGGTCGATAATCGTAACATTTTCCATATATCATGTACCTGGCCTTTCGTAGAAATTGGTGATCTATCCTCATCCTATCAGAAAAAAGGACGAAAATCAACCTCGCTTATTTTGTGTCCGGCGTGTAGCGCACGATGGCGTAGTCACCGAGGGCGTGGCTTACGGGAAGGACCATGTAGATATCCCCTTGATTCTCATAGGAGAAGGACTGGGGGAAGGTTCCCTCGCTTACGGAGGTGAAATCGCAGGCCTTTAAAATATCCGTAAGAGCGGTTTTGTCCATGGCCTTCAGCTCGGCAAGGACCTCCTCGGAAGCGGAGGGATAATAAAGCCGGCATTCGTCGGAGAGGATGTATTCGGCCATCGTCTGAGCGTCGGCGTAATCGGAAAAGCCGACGAGAGTACCCAGATCCAGATCCACCGTCGTCGTATAGAACAGCGCCTGGGGATGGGCCGCGCCTTCGGTCATCATAGAGCCTTCATAGGTAAAGACGGCCCGGGAACGGTCCAGAGACAGGATATTGCAGGTGACGGCCACCGTATCCGTTTCCGGATCCAGTTCATAGTCGTTTATGATCCGCATCGCCTGGGTCTTGATCAGTTCATTGACCGCATCGGTTTTGGAGCTGTCCCGGAGATTGGAGAGGATCGGGTATTCGATGGAAACCTTTCCGTTTGTTTCCGTGGCGATCTGGGAACGGACGCTTAAAGCCTGGGCGGAGCTGGAGCCGGAGGATTCCCCGCTTCCTTCGCCGTCCTGGGCGTTTCCTTCTTTGCTTTCTTCCAGGGTTTCCGCAGGATTTTCCTCATCGCTTTCTTCGCCCGCCGCATTGGTAGCTTCCATGGTTTCGCCTTCCGTTTCATGGATCCCCGTCAGATCGACGGCTTCCCTCTTTTTGCACCCGGAAAGGGAGGAGAGGGCAAGGAGCATCGCCGCAGCCAGGATATATAGTTCTTTTTTTCCTCTATTTTTCTTCATGCAAAGTTCTCCTTTCTTGCTTTCTTCTGATTATAGACGATTTTCGACAGGAAGTATATGGAGAGTTTCTGTATAAATTCTTAAATTTCTGTAACGGTTTTCCATCATAAGGTTTCCAAGGGAGCGAAAGTGTGGTATCATGAAGCTATCGGAAGACTGAAATGAGAAAGAAGAGAGGAGGCCGCTCCCCTTTTGGGGAACGGAAAAAGCATGAGATTATTGTCATTAGCAGAAGAACTGAAGAGCAATTCTTATCCCGGAAGAGGGATTGTCCTTGGAAAATCGGAGGATGGGAAAACCGCGGTTGCCGCTTATTTTATCATGGGCCGCAGCGTCAACAGCAGAAACCGGATTTTTGTTGAGGACGGCGAGGGGATCCGCACCCAGGCCTTTGATCCGGCCAAATTAGTGGATCCGTCCCTGGTGATCTACGCGCCGGTCCGGGTGCTGGGAAATAAGACCATTGTAACCAATGGCGACCAGACGGATACCATCTATGAGGGAATGGACAAGCAGATGACTTTTGAGCAGTCTCTGCGGAGCCGGGAGTTCGAGCCGGACGCGCCCAACTACACGCCCCGGATTTCCGGAGTGATGCACATCGAAGGCGGAAAATACAATTACGCCCTGTCGATTTTAAAGAGCAGCGATCAGAATCCGGAGAGCTGCAGCCGTTTTACCTTTGCCTATGAGAAGCCCATTGCCGGCGAGGGCCGTTTTATCCATACCTATATGGGCGACGGGGATCCGCTTCCCAGCTTTGAAGGCGAGCCGAAGCGGGTAAAGATCGAGGGCGATATCGATTCCTTTACCAAGACGGTATGGGAGAGCTTAAACGAGGAGAATAAGGTTTCTCTGTTCGTCCGCTTTATCGACGTGGAAACCGGAGCGTATGAGACGAGGATCGTTAATAAAAATCAGAAATAAAGATCAGGGCTGATAAGTCAGACGCAAAATAAGCCCTGCCGGTTTGCTGCGGCCGGCGGTCTGGAAAAATATGAAAACGAAAGGAAATGGATCATGAAGGAAATGGAATTAAAATATGGATGCAACCCGAATCAGAAGCCGTCCCGGGTGTTTATGGAAAACGACGGGGAGCTTCCGATCACGGTATTAAACGGCCGTCCCGGCTATATTAACCTGTTGGACGCTTTCAACGGCTGGCAGCTGGTGCGGGAATTAAAGAAGGCGACGGGACTCCCGGCGGCAACCTCCTTTAAGCACGTATCGCCGGCCGGCGCGGCGGTGGGCCTTCCCATGGACGAGGTTTTAAAGAAAATTTACTGGGTGGCGGATTTGGGGGAGCTTTCCCCGCTGGCCTGCGCCTATGCGAGAGCCAGAGGAGCGGACCGGATGTCCTCCTTCGGCGATTTTATCGCCCTTTCCGACGTCTGCGACGTGGATACGGCGCGGCTGATCAAGAGAGAGGTTTCCGACGGCGTGATCGCTCCGGGCTACGAGCCGGAGGCGCTTGAAATGTTAAAGGAAAAGAAAAAAGGCGGATATAACGTGATCCAGATCGATCCGTCCTATGAGCCGGATCCCATCGAGCGCAAGCAGGTATTCGGCGTGACCTTCGAGCAGGGAAGGAATAATCTGGAGATCAACCGGGAGCTTTTATCCAACGTGGTAACAGACAATAAGGAAATTCCGGACGCAGCGATGATCGATCTGATGATCTCTTTGATCACGCTGAAATATACCCAGTCCAATTCCGTCTGCTATGTAAAGGGCGGACAGGCCATCGGAATCGGGGCCGGACAGCAGTCCAGAGTCCACTGCACCAGGCTCGCGGGTCAGAAGGCGGACAACTGGTTCCTTCGTCAGGCGCCCCAGGTATTAAACCTGCCCTTTATCGATAAGATCAAGCGGGCGGACCGGGACAACGCCATCGACGTTTATATCGGCGACGAGTACATGGATGTTCTGGCGGACGGCCAGTGGCAGAAGGTGTTTAAGGAGCAGCCGCCGGTATTTACCAAGGAGGAGAAGCAGGCTTGGCTGTCGAAGATGACGGACGTATCCTTAGGCTCCGACGCCTTCTTCCCCTTCGGCGACAACATCGAGCGGGCGCATAAGAGCGGTGTCCGCTATATCGCTCAGCCGGGCGGTTCCGTGCGGGACGACAACGTGATCGAGGTCTGCAATAAATACGGAATTGCCATGGCCTTTACCGGAATCCGTCTGTTCCATCACTAAATTTGAATCCTGTTTTTTTGGCAAGAGGATAAAATCGGAAAAATCTGCTTGCAAATATGCCGGACATATGATAGACTAGTATCCGTTCGATACGTACTATTTCGCGCCGGCATGGCGGAATGGCAGACGCATCAGACTCAAAATCTGACGGGGGCAACCTCGTGCCGGTTCAAGTCCGGCTGCCGGCAGGAAAAAGAATATGCGGGCATAACCTGCTCCTCTTTCATAAAGGGAATGGGTTATGTCCTTTTTCATGCGGAAAGGATGGAATCATGGAAAAGAAGAGAAAATTGCTGACGGTTCTCCAGGGGATGATCGTAGGAGGGACCATGCTGGTTCCCGGCGCCAGCGGAGGCTCCATGGCGATGATCCTAGGAATTTACGACCGGCTGATATCTTCGGTCAGCTCATTTTTTAAAGATGTGAAAGGGAACTTTTTGTTCCTTGCGCTGTTTTGCCTGGGCGGCGGCGCGGGAATCCTGGTGTTCGCAAGGCCGCTTTTATACTTGATCGAGCGGTTCCCGATGCCGATGATGTATTTCTTTTTGGGAGCGGTGGCCGGAGGCGTGCCCCTTATTTTTTCCCAGGCAGAGATCAAAAAGGTTTCCTGGAAGGTGATCGTTTATATTCTTGCCGGAATCCTCGCGGTCTGTTTGATCGGGCTGATTCCCGAGGGAAGCTTCCAGTCGGATATGGAAGCGGGAATGGTCAGCTATCTGATGTTGGTGTTGGCGGGAATTTTTGCGGCTGTGGCCCTTGTGCTTCCGGGAATCAGCGTGTCCTATCTGTTTTTGGTCATGGGAATGTATGATGAGATCATGCGGTCCATCAGCACGCTGTACATTCCCTTCCTTCTTCCGCTGGGAGTGGGACTTTTGCTGGGCGTGATCCTTACGACCAGGGTTTTGGAGACGGCCATGCACCGGTATCCCCAGGCGACGTACCTGATCATTCTTGGATTCGTATTCGGCTCCATGGTTCAGGTTTTCCCGGGAATCCCGTACGGAGTGAATTTCGCGGTCTGTATGGCCACCTTCGCGGCCGGCTTCTGCGCGATCCGCTATCTGTCCTCCAAAGAAAACTAAAACCGGCGTTCGTTGGCTTCGCTGCCTAAAAACGCCGGTCCTGACCCTTACGGGCGGGCGATTACCCGATTTCTTTTACTGGAATTTCGGGGGCGGCCACCAGGGAGTAGTTGGTGTGATACACCACGAACCCGGGGGCGGCTCCCGGAACTTTTTTTAGGTTCTTTTTCTGGATATAATCGATCTCAACTTTATCCTGGCCGCGGCCGCGGGAATAGTAGGCGGCCAGGGCGCCGGCCTCCTCGAAGACTCGATCGGGCAGCTCTTTTCCCTCTGTTTTTACGATGACATGGGAGCCGGGGATCCCCTTGGCATGGAACCACCAGTCGTTTCCAGAGGCCAGTTTAAAGGTCAGCTCCTCATTCTGATAATTGTTTTTTCCGACGTAAATATGGAAACCGTCGGAGGACAGGTAGTGGAAGGGACGGCTGACCGCTTTTTTTTGTCTTTTCCCGCCGGAAAAATGGCGCTTGATGTAGCCGTATTCCGTCAGCTCTTCTTTGATCTGAGCCAGGTCTTCTTCCTTTCTTGCAATATCTAAGAAGGTGCTTATGGATTCCAGATGTTCAATTTCCGCTTCCGTCTGCTCCAGCTGACGGGAGGTGGCCTCGAAGGTCCGTTTCTGCTTGTTGTATTTATCAAAATAGCGGACGGCGTTTTCCTGGGCGGACAAGGTCGGATCCAAAGGGATCGTGATTTCCGTATTATCGTAGTAATTCAGGCAGCGGAAACTTTTTTCCCCTTCCTGGATCCCATATCCATAGGTATTCAACAGCTCGCCGTAGATCCGGAATTTTTCCCGTTTTTCCGTATCCTTTATCTGTTTTTGCTGGAGATCCCGTTTTTTATAGCTGCGTTCCAGGCTGTTCGTCAGGATTTTCCTTAAATCCGTGGACTTCTGATGGATGCGGGAGACCGTGTTCCGTTCCGCGTAGTACCGCTCCAAAAGGGCGCTGATGGAGGGGAAGGAAACGGAGCGGTAATCGCCTCCGGAAAACATGGAGAGGGGGATGGAAGCAAATTCCACCGGCTTTTCCTTCTGGTAGATGATGTTGGGCGTAAAATTCCCCTGGCGGACGTCGTCCATGATCCAGGTGAAGGCATGGTACAGATGGGTCAGCTCCGAGTCGGAAAAATCTTTGGCCGAAATGTCGCCGTCTAAGGAGGCCAGATGGCAGAGTTCCGCGGAAACGGTGGGGCTTAAGCCGGTCAGGTCCGTATAGAGGGCCTTGGACAGGTTTTGAGGCGTTTTTCCGATCAGCTCCTTGAATTCTTCTTCCGTAATGGTCAGAGGATCCTTTTTTTCTCCCGCGTGGGGGATAAAATATTCTCTCCCGGGAAGCACCTCGCGCACGGAGCTTACCTGGGCCGAAATATGCTTGATGCTGTCTAGGATCTTATTCTCATCGTCGCAGAAGATGATATTGCTGTGTTTTCCCATCAGCTCTACGATCAAGAATTTCCGCTTTAGATCGCCCATCTCGTCTAAATGCTCGATTTCAATACGGACGATCCGCTCCAGTCCCGGCTGGGAAACGGAAACAATGCGCCCGTTGGCGATATGCTTTCTTAGAAGCATACAGAAATTCGGGGCCGTCAGGGGGCTCGGCTTGTTGGTTTCCGTAAAATAGAGGAGCGGGAGACTGGCGTTGGCCGAAATCAGGAGACGAAAGTTTTCCCGGTTTCCTTTGATGGTCAAGAGCAGTTCGTCCTTTTCCGGCTGCGCGATCTTGGAGATGCGGCCGGATACGATTTTATCATTTAAATCCTTTACAAGATTTGCAATTACAATTCCGTCAAATGCCATGAATGGATCGATCCTTTCTTTTCGTGTCAGCTTCTTATTCCTGGGCCAGGATTTTCGCCACTTCCCGGCTTAATTCTTCTACTGAGTGGGCGCGGCTTCTGGCGCATTCCTTCGCCGGCTTTTCGCAGAGCAGGCACCGGCGGCCGGGACAGTTTAATTCTTCCCGGGAGATCTTTTCTCCATTTTCCGCTAAAACGTCGATATCAAACAGCCGCCCCAGCCGGGAGCCATCCTCGATGGGGATCAGAAGCTCCTTGATCTTCTTAGCGGGAGCAGGAAGGAGGAAGAAGGCCTCCGGGCCGGTGGTATCCAGGATCAGCCGGCTCTTCTCAACCGGATATCCGTTTTCTTTTAGAACGGCTCCAATCTGGGAAAGCCCGGCTTCAAAGGCGTCCGGCACTCCCGGCAGCAGCTTTACGGGGCCGGGAATGTTTAAGGTAAAGGAGATTAGACAGCCCTTGTTTTCTCCTAATAATTCTTGCTGGTAAAAGACCCGGCGCTCCCTGGCGTTTAACATATGGGAAAGAGGAACCGGGCTTCCAGTCAGAGCATTTAAGGTTTCCCGTTCTTTATCGGTCAATTTGAAATGTTCCATCGTTTTATCATCCTTTTTATTCCCGCAGGCGGCAAGCCAAGCGGATATGCCTGCGCCGGGGGTTTTGATGTGCCTGCATCGGGGCCTTTGATCTGCGTCGGGATCCGGCAGGCCCGTTTTAGAAGCAAGTATCGTGAAGGCAGTCTAAAAATCCGTGCATATATTTCGGCAGATACAGGTTTTTTCGATAACAGGCGTAAAAGTGCCGCGGATTGCGGACGCCTTCGATGGGATAACAATAATAGGGGGACGTTGGGGAATTATCCGTATCGGCATAAGCGTCGGGACAGGCCATGACGAGAGGCACAGCGGCCACCATCCGTTTTCCCACCTCGATGCTTACGGTTTCCAAGGCTCTGCGGGGCGTAAGCCCCCGTTCGATCAAGAGAGCGTCCAGGATGACCCGCACCGAATGGCCTTTTTTGCTTAAGAGAAATTCTTCGTCCGCCGCTTCCCGAAGGTCGATGGGCGTTCCCGGGGCGATCCGCTCGGCCAGCCGGCAGTTTTTGTTTACCAGCAGCACCAGCCGTTCTTCTTTTAAGAGCTCGTAAACCAGGCCCTCATACCGGGGATACGCAGTCAAAAGCGCGATGTCCACCGCGCCCTCCAGCACCGTTTCTTCCAGGTTGGCGGAGCCTTGCTCCGTAAGCGTTAGGGAAACGTGGGGAAACTGGGCGCGGAAACGGGGATAGAGGACTGGGAGAAGCTCCATTCCCCGCTGCACCGAGATCCCCAGCCGCAGCAGACCGGATTCCTCCCGGTTCAATTCTTCCACCTGTTTTTTTAAATTGGAGGAGATGGAGGAGATCTGATCTGCCGCTTCCACATAGAGGCGTCCCGCCGGGGTCAGGGAAACCGGATCCGTGGAACGGTCAAAAATCGCCGCTCCCAGGCTGGTTTCCGCCGCTTTAATGGCCTGGCTTAAGGAAGGCTGGGAAATATACAGCTTCCTGGCGGCGGCTGTAAAACTGCCCTCTTTTAGGACGGCAAGGATATACTGCATGTGTTTTTCGTTCATAGGCGTTCCCCTCCCTGTTCTTTTCCTATTTTCCACGCTGGAGCCGGTTCTGTCAAGTGGGGATGCGGAAAGGGGCAGCCCAGGGCATGCAGAAAGGTACAGTTCGGAGCGCCAAGAGGCGGCGGCCTGGGGGATATAAGGATCTGCCTATGAAACGGATAGGCAGTTCGGTATTGGATAAAAGGACGCCGGGATGCTATAGTAAAGGCAGGAATAAAAGAGAAGCCTGAGAAAATAAAAAATGATCGGGAGGGATTGGCATGGAAATTAAAAAGACAGCCATGGCCGGGACGCTGGAGTCCAGCGACGCCCAGGTAACGGTGGAGCCGGGAGAGGGCGGCATCGAGCTTTTAATTGAAAGCAGCGTGATGCATCAGTACGGCCGCCGGATTCGGACGGTGGTTTTGGAAACCTTGGACCGGCTGGAGGTAACAAGCGGCCGGGTAACGATTTTTGATAAGGGCGCTTTAGACTGTACGATCAAAGCCAGAGTGGAATGCGCCGTGTACCGTTCCAACGGGATCACGGAGCAGCTGCCGTGGGGAGGTGTGATCCGATAATGCATCCAAATAAAAAGAGACTGAGACGTACCATGATGTTTTTAAACTGCCAGAAGCCGGGCCTGATCAAGGATCCGTATATCTACCAGCCGGATTCCATCATGCTGGATCTGGAGGACGCGGTGGCGGAGAACCAGAAGGACGCGGCCCGCTATTCCTTGTTCCATGCCTTAAAGGAGATCGATTATCATGGCGTGGAGCGGGTGGTGCGCATCAACGGCCTGGATACGCCCCATTGGAAGGAGGACATCCGGGTTTGCGTTGCCGGCGGGGCCGACACGATCCGGATCGCGAAAACCGAGTCGGCGGCGGATGTGCGGACCGTGGAGGAACATGTCCTGGCGGCGGAGCGGGAATTTGGAAGGCCGGAGGGCAGCACCCTTTTAATGGCGGCGCTGGAATCCTGCCTTGGCGTTTTAAACGCCCTGGAGATCTGCCGGTCCTCGGAGCGGCTGATCGGGATCGCCCTGTCCGGAGGAGATTATACCAAGGATCTCCAGACCTCCATTACCGGCACCGGCGTGGAGCTAATGGGAGCCAGGCAGCATATGATCATGGCGGCCCGCGCCGCAGGAGTTCAGTGCTGGGATACGGTATTCACCAACCTAGACGATATGGAGGGCTTTGAGCGGGAGACCCGGATGATCAAGCTTATGGGCTTTGACGGGAAGTCGTTGGTAAATCCCAGACAGATCGCTGTTGTGCATAAGGTCTTTACGCCGGAGGAAAAGGAAATTATTTTCGCGGAAAAGGTGGTCCGGGAGATCGAGGAAAAGAAGGCCCAGGGCATCGGCGTGTTTACGGTGGACGGAAAAATGATCGATATCGCCTTCTATGACGGAGCGAAGCGGACGCTTGCCATGGCAAAGGCGGCCGGCGTGTATAAGGGGGAGTGTTAGATGATCAATGCGGTTGGCAGGGAGATTCCCGAAGAAATTTTAAAAGAGACAGGAAAGCAGGCGTTCCAGGGCGCCTATGCGTTTGACGGATATGAATATCGGAAGGCGGCGCCAAAGGTCCGCGCGGTAAATGATCCCCAAAGGAGCAAGGTGGTGGAGAATATCCATGAGGCTTTAGTAAAATGCGGGATCCGGGATGGAATGACCCTTTCCTTCCATCATCATTTCCGAGAGGGCGATTACGTATTGAATATGGTGATGGAAGAGGTTCATAAAATGGGCGTCCGGGATATTACCATCTGCGCCAGCTCGCTGGGAAAGGCCAATGATCCCATTGTTCCTTATATTGAGGACGGAACCGTCACCGGGCTCCAGTCTTCCGGCGTCCGGGGACGGATCGGGGAAGCAATCTCGTCGGGGAAGCTGAAGAACCTGGCCATCATGCGTTCCCATGGAGGCCGGGTACGGGCCATCGAGTCGGGCGAGGTGCATATCGATATCGCCTTTATCGGCGCGCCCACCTGCGACGAGTATGGTAATATGCGGGCCAATGGTGGGAAAAGCGACTGCGGCGTTTTATCCTACGCGGCGGCGGACGCGGAGTATGCGGACCATGTGGTGGCGGTGACGGACTGTCTGGTGCCTTTCCCCAATATTCCGGCCAGCATTTCCATGATCCATGTGGACTATGTCTGCGTGGTGGACGCCATCGGGAATCCGGCGAAAATCGCCACAGGCGCCGCCAAGCCCACGACCGATGTAAGAAAGTTAATGATGGCGGATTACTGCACCCAGTTTGTGATCCATACGCCTTACTTTAAAGAGGGCTTCTCTTATCAGACCGGAGTCGGCGGCGCTTCCATCGCTTCGACGGTTTCCCTGGGAAAGATCATGGAGGAGCGGGGGATCCATATGGGCCTTGGCCTGGGCGGAATTACGACGCCCATGTGCGAGCTTTTGGAGCGGGGGCTGATCAAGAAGCTGGTGGATACCCAGGACTTCGATCTGGGAGCCATCGAGTCCATTAAGAAGAATCCTGATCATATCGAGATCACCGCGTCGGAATATGCCAATCCGTTCAATAAAGGAGCGTATGTCAACAAGCTGGATTTCGTGATCTTAGCTTCCTTGGAGGTGGACGTTCATTTTAACTGCAACGTGGTGGTGGGCTCCGACGGGATGATCTCCGGCGCGCAAGGCGGCCATCCGGATACGGCGGCGGGAGCTAAATGCACCATCGTGATCGTTCCCCTTCTCCAGGGGCGGATCCCGGCGGTCTGCACCGACGTCACGACGGTGACGACGCCAGGAGAGACGGTGGACGTGGTGATCACCGATTACGGCATTGCCATCAATCCGAGACGCCAGGATCTGATCGAGTGCATGAAGGACGTGGATCTTCCCTTTAAGACCATCGAAGAACTGCGGGATATGGCCTACGCCATGGCCGGGGAACCAGATCCGGTGCAGTTCGAGGACCGGATCGTGGGCGTTATCGAAGCCCGGGACGGCACGGTGATCGACGTAGTGCGCCAGAGAAAAGAATTTGAGTTCTAAGCGGCGTTCCTAATTCACCCGCTTCCACCGCCCAAAGAGAGATTTTTTGTAGTGCTTGCGCTCTTCATTGGCATCGTCAATACCGGACCGGTCTAAAAATTCCACGCCCATGGCAATATCCTGGGGCATCCCTAAGC
>DGYMR06203__coassemble_795_pt1 | contig 29910 bp, 25 predicted proteins | sample DGYMR06203__metabat2_high_PE_052 | metagenome-assembled genome bin DGYMR06203
ACAAAATCTTAAAAAAGCGTCCCATTGAGCTGACTCCGAAGTCCTGCTTCCATTATAATTACGGTCAGCCCGTCGCTTAACATCCCGTCCTCATCCAGCTTCCCATAAACGGTTCCGCCGGCGTCCTCGAGGGAAAAGAATCCGGTTTCGCTTTGCAGCTGATAAACGGCGTCTCCGATTTCCATCCGGACGTCAAAGGAAACGGTCTCATCGGGAGCCTCCATGGTTTCGGCCTCCAGCGCCTTATCAAAAAAGTATAATGCATATCCGCAGGCGCGTTTGCTCATTTTTGTCTCATAGCCTGTTTCCGGAATCGAAGCAACGCCGGAATAGGCGGGATCTTCCGCATCGTTTTCCACGCCCATCGCCAATTCGCTCAGACGGTTAAAATCAAAGGTGCCCTTTGGGCCTTTCAGTTCTCCCAACGGAGTCTGGACATCGGGACCCGTAAGCCGGATATACTGCTGATCTTCTTCGCTGATCCCCGCCATGCCGTCGTAAATCGAAAGGATAACTTCTTCTTCTCCGCTTCGCAGCTTGAATTGGACGGCGCTTCCGCCAATGGATGCTCCTGCCGCATCTTCAAAGGCGCTTAGATCCGCCTTGTACAGCTCGTCCAGGATCGCTTCTCTTTCTTCTTCACCGGCTGGCACCGCAAGGAAATCAAAAAGCCGCCGATCGATGACCACCATCACATCTTGAACAGAATCCCGTTCAAATAAAAGCTCGCCTAAGTCTTTAACCGGGGCTGCAGAGGGGATTTCCGGCTCCTTAGAACTGGCGGCGCTGGTTTCTTCGTCTGCTTCTTCTGATGGGTTTTCAAAGATGGTTACTTTAATAAATGGTTCTGTTGTTTCCGCCTCCTGGGACGTCGTATCGATTTCCGTCGGTGCTTCCGCGTCTGGCTTTGCCGCATCGTTTCCGCAGGCGGACAGAAGGAGGCACAGCAGAGTTAATAGAGGAAAAAGCTTGATTTTCAAGTGTTTCATAGGAGGTCTCCTTTCTGCTTTTGAGATAAATGAACTTTAGAAAAACAAAATTTAGAGAAACAAGAATTTATGCTGTATTATTTATATTTTACAATAATTTAGAAAAAAAGCAATTAAAATAAGATATTAAAGAGGAAAAAGACAATAATACTGAGAAAATAAATGATAGCCTTATAAATTAGAAATTTTTGGCAAGGAAGAAGCGGATATGCTATAATGGTGGTAAGAGATGATGACGGGAGGAGCTATGGGAGGATATAAGGAAGTTCTGGAAAGCGCGGCAAAAAGAATCCGATCGCTGGAGCGGGTGCAAAAGGGAATGCTGTTTTTTGCGGCTGTACTGCCGCTCGCCTTTTTTGCGGCATATTTTGTGACCACCGGCCGCGAAGGATTTGAATACAGAAACGCGATCTTGGTCCCGGAAGCGGGCGCGGACGAGGGTGCGGACGGCACGGTGTATGCTGGAACAATAAACGGGAAACCGGCCGTTTTTACGGTATCCCCAGATAAAACCGTGGAGTTTCGTTATGGCGAAACAATTTACGATCCTTATACGGTTAAAGAGGATCCATCCGCCATTCCGAAACGGGGAGGAGATGTGAAAACGCTGGCGGAATTGGAGGATATGAGGGGCATCGAGCTTTATCGCGGAGACGAACTCCTTTTCCGGGGCGGCGCGCGGTATTTTGGGAACGGCTATCGGCTGTACAATGAGGAGGGAGAAATAGAGGTTTTGGGCCCCATCATGGCAGGCGGGAAAAGCTTGGAGGGAAGCGGGAATACGGCAGATCCGACGGAACCCTCCGCCGAGGTATTGCTGGAACTCATGTACGGCCCGGTATTGCTGACGCATAAAGGAGACTGGAATGGATGGCTCTTTGGGACGTTACTCTGTGCCGCCGTATCCGTTTCCATTTTGTTCGCGGACGAGCTGTTTCGCTGGAATTTAAGGTTTCGGATCCGGGATCCGGAGCGGGCGGAGCCATCCGAATGGGAAATCGCCGGACGGTATCTGACGTGGACGATGTTATTAATCTTGGCTGTGACGATATTTATCGCGGGACTGCAGTAAGCAGTCCTTTTTTCGTTTTGGGATGGATTCCCATGGCCTGCGGAGCCTGGTGGTTCCGTCCATTTCTGCAAAATACACAGAATCTTCAAATTTGACGCCCGGATTTATGTTGAAAACCATGGAATTGTGTAGTTTACATAGTTTTTGCTGGAATTTTACTTGGAATATGGTATGATTATAGAAGATGCAAAATTCTTATAGATAAAATTTTGGAGGGTTTTCATGGACTTATCATTTGCGAGCTTCTGGGATCAGCTTATGGGGAATCCGCTGCTGCTTTTAGCGGTTGTTCTGACCCTGGGAGTTATCCTTGTCAATGGATGGACGGACGCGCCGAACGCCATTGCCACCTGTGTTGTTACCCGCTGTATGCCGCCGGGAGCAGCAATCTTGATGGCGGCAGTCTTTAATTTCCTGGGCGTTCTTTTGATGAGTATGGTAAACGCGACCGTCGCGGAGACGATCACGAAAATGGTTGACTTTGGCTCCAATTCCCATGAAGCCATCGTCGCGTTGAGCGCGGCCCTGTTTGCGATCGTGGTATGGGCGACGGCGGCATGGTATTTCGGAATTCCTACCAGCGAGAGCCACGCGCTGATCGCCGGACTGACCGGAGGCGCCATCGCTCTTCACGGCGGCCTGGAGGGCGTCAACGGTTCGGAATGGATCAAAGTTGTTTACGGCCTGGTGATTTCTGTCGTTATGGGCTTTGCCCTTGGCTGGATCATCTGCCGGCTGGTGATCGCCCTGTTCCGCAATGTGGACCGGCGGAAAACGGAAGGGATCTTTAGGATCGCCCAGATCGTCGGCGCCGCCTGTATGAGCTTTATGCATGGAGCGCAGGACGGACAGAAGTTTATGGGCGTCATTCTTCTCAGCATGTTCCTTGTAAATGGACAGGATATGTCCCAGGGAGCGGAGCTTCCCGTGTGGCTGATGCTTTTGTGCTCGGCGGTTATGGGCGTCGGCACCTCCATCGGAGGAAAGAAGATCATCAAATCCGTGGGAATGGATATGGTAAAGCTGGAAAAATACCAGGGCTTTTCAGCGGATATCGCCGCTTCTATCAGCCTTTTGTTCAGCTCTACGTTTGGTATTCCCGTTTCGACGACCCATGCGAAGACAACGGCCATTATGGGCGTGGGCGCGGTAAAGCGTCTGTCGGCGATCAACCTTTCCGTAGTAAAGGAAATGGGGATGACCTGGATCCTGACGTTCCCGGGCTGCGGACTGATCGGATTTTTAATGACAAAGCTGTTTATGTGGTTATTCTAAAAAGGAGAAAAAGAGAGTATGGCAAGCAAATCAGACCGGTTCTATTATGAAAACTTCATCAGCTCGGCGGAGTATGCCTGCAAGGCTTCGGAGTATCTGTCCGAGTGCGTGAAAGAGTATCATCCGGAGAACATCCGCGAGATGCTGGATACGATGCATCAGTATGAGCATCAGGCTGACGGCGTCCGTCACGAGATGTCGGTAACTTTGGCAAAGGCTTTCGTAACGCCCATCGACCGGGAGGATCTGGCGGAATTAAGCCAGAACATCGACGAGGTAACGGATAAGATCGAGGAGGTCCTGCAGCGGTTCTATATCCATCAGGTGCAGACGATCCCGCCGGAGGCTGTGGAATTTACGAGAAAGATCGTGTCCTGCTGCTCCAAGATGCAGGATATGTTAAAGGAGCTTCCCAATTTCAAAAAGCCGGAGAAGCTTCATAAAATGATCATTGAATTAAACAACGCGGAGGAGGACTGTGACCGGTTCTATCTGGACGCGACCATGAAGATCCGCGAACATTATACCGATGTGCTGGAGATCGTAGCGTGGCGCGAGATCTATGATTATCTGGAGGACTGCGCCGACGCCTGCGAGCATGTAGCCGATTCCGTGGAAGCGGTTGTTATGAAGAATACCTGATGGTTATTCTTTCGGCTGGAAAATTTTTTAGAGAATGCACAAAAAATCCGAACCGTCCCGATCTGGGAACTGGTTCGGATTTTTGAATTTTCCGGAGACATTATTCTTCCGGCGTTTCTTTTTTCGGGGGCTTGTGGCGCAGCTTTTCCGCCAAGGCCGCCGTACGGGTCCGGTAATCGTCCAACTCGGTTACGATTCCCATAAAGGAGGAGACCAGATCCAGGGAGGCTCGGAGGGTACTCTGCTCGCTTTGATAGATCGCCCGTTTGGTGAGCCGCATGGCCTGCTGGGGCGCTTCTAAGAGCTTCTTCATATAGGCTTCCACATAATCGTCCAGCTCCTCATCCGGAACGCAGAGGGTCACCAGGCCGATCCGCTCGGCCTCCGCTCCTTTTAAGACTTTTGTGGTCCAGAACAGATCCAGCGCCTTATCGCGGCCGACCAGACGGGGCAGGAAATAAGCGCCGCCGTCGCCGGGAACGATGCCCGCGTTAAAATAGCTTTCGGAGAGAGTCGCGCTTTCAGAAGCGATCCGCACGTCGCACATCAGGGCCATATCAAGGCCTGCTCCGACGGCCGGGCCATGGATTTTGGCGATTACCGGCCGGTCGATCTCTTCCAAGATCAACGGGATCCGCTGGATTCCTTTCCAGAGGGAATTTTTTCTGGCCAGGGCGGTGGAGGAGATATCCTCGTGGCTTTCAAAAAATCCGTCTCCAGCGGCCATTGCTTTTACGTCTCCGCCGGCACAGAAGGCCTTGCCGTTTCCGGATAGCAGAACGGCGTAAATATCGTCCCGATCCCGGATATCCTCCAGGGCTTCGGTCCACAGATGAATCATTTCTTCGCTGAAGCAGTTGAGCTGCTTCGGGCGGTTTAAGGTAATCCGGGCCAGATGGTCCTTCACTTCATAGATCAGATCTGCCATGGCAAATTCCCCCTTATGTGTGAATGAAAACGAAATGGATAGAAAACGAAAAACGCGGCGGCGCGTTTAATTGGAAGGCGCTGCCTGAGTGTCCGCGCTACACGGACAATTCCATATTTAAAAATTTTATTCTGCATTATGGAATTAATTTTATTATATGGAACACAATCAGAGATGTCAAGAGGAAACGCAGAAAAAATGCCGGTTAAATAATCGCCGTTCCCGGATACATGGAGTGAAACAGGCGGCCCAACTCGACAGCGGCCTTGGACCGGTATTCGCCGGTTGGGTAGGCAAGGCCCAGATTTAACGGGATCCCTTCTTCACCGATTCTCAAATAAACCGCGTTTTCATGGGGAACGATACAGGAACGGTAGGTAAGGGCCAGGGCGACGCCTTCTCTGGCCATAGCGGCGGCAAAAGGAGCGGTAAAGCTGGTGTGCCAGGCCTTGGGCTCCAGGCCGGCCTTTCGGAATTCATCCCTTGCCGCGCGGCCTAAAATGGTTCCCGGAGGCCCTAGGATAAATTCAAAGGGCGCGATATCGGAAAGCTGAACCCAGGGTAAGGGAATATCCTTGGAAGCCGGATGGACAAAGTCCATAACCGGATGATCTTTTGACGCGGCAAGGAGGATTTCATCCTGCATCAGCCACTCCACACTTTCTTTTAGTTTAACGGCCGGAAGAGCAATCAGCGCCATATCTAAAAGTCCTTCGGCAATCCGGTCTTCCAGGGGAACGCTGTCCATTTCCGTAACAGAAACGTGAATGTTGGGATAAGCCTGGTGAAAGCGCTTCAGCACTGGAGGCAGCAGGTAGGTGCCCCGGAAGGTGGCGGTGCCGAACTCGATGCGCCCGCCTTTTAGCTGCTCGATGTCCCAAACCTCATTCTGTGCCCGCCGGTAATGGAGCAGGATCTGTCTGGCATTTTGGATAAAGGCCTGACCGGCGGCGGTGGGACGGACGCCCCGGGCCGTGCGGAAAAACAGCCGTACGCCCAGTTCCGCTTCGTATTGCTGCAAAAACTGGCTTAGGCTGGACTGGGCCATATAAAGGGATTCGGCAGCTCTTGAGATACTTCCTTCGTCGGCAATGGCGATCAGATAATTCAATTCTTTTAAATCCATATCATCTCTCCTATTTCAGCCATCGGTTTTTCCAATATATACTATCTAATATTTTGTATTTCTTCGATATTAGAAATAGTATAAGATAGTAACGGAAGTGCAAGGAAAAATAAGGGCCTAAATCGTTGAATTGCACAAATAATTTTGAAAAAGGAGAAAAAACATGGGAAAAGTTTCGATGAAGGGCGTGATTGATATGCACGTGCATACCAATCCGGATCTGAGGCACCGTGCCTATGATGATTTTGAACTGATGGAAGCGGCGATCCGGGTAGGAGCGCGGGCCATTGTGATCAAGACGCACCAGGGTACGACCATGGACCGGGCCTATCTCTGCAACCGGCATAACGAGATTGTACACGGCGGGGATAATGATTTTACTATGTTCGGCAGCATTACTTTAAACCGGGTGGTAGGCGGCATCAACCCCAAGGCCGTGGAGGTCGCGCTGAAGCTGGGCGCGAAGGTAGTATGGCTTCCGACCCAGTCCGCCAGAAACCACATGGTAAAGAATCATCAGGATCCGGCCGGCTGCGTGGATGTGATCCGGGACGGAAAGATCGTGCCGGAGCTTCTGGACGTATTTCAGCTGATCAAGGATCATAACGCGGTTCTCGGTACGGCGCATATTTCGCCAGAGGAAGCGTTTGTCGTTGTTGAAGCGGCCAGAAACGCCGGAGTAAAGAATATCGTTATCACCCATCCGGAGTGGTGGATCGTGGACATGAGCGTTGAGGATCAGAAGCGGATGGTAAAGGATTACGATGTGATTTTAGAGCGCTGCTACGCGCAGAATATGGGCGGCGGAAAATATAAGAGCAACCTTCCGTCCAATTTGGAACTCATTAAAGAAGTGGGCTATGAGCATGTGATGGTGGATACCGACGGCGGCCAGGTGGAGAATCCCCATTGGGAGCTGGCCCTGGAGGAGTATATGCAGTATCTGGCGGATCATGGAATCCCCATGGAGCAGATCGATCATATGACGAAAACAATTCCGGCCCGGCTTCTGGGCCTTGAGGAGGGAAGAGAATGATCAGCGTGATTCTTGTGGCGGCGATCGCCCTGGCTGTTGTGCTGGGATATAAGACCGGCATCAATACCGGATTTTTCTGTATCGCCTTTGCTTTTCTGATTGGATGCTTCGGGCTGGGAATTACGACAAAGAGCCTGATTTCCTTCTGGCCGACCAGCACCATGTTTGTGATCCTTTCCGTTTCCTTGTTCTATAATTTCGCGGCGGTAAACGGAACATTGGAAAAGATGTCTTCGGCGCTTCTTTATGCCTGCCGGAGCTTCCCGGGCCTTCTGCCCTTTGCGCTGTTTTTTGTAGCGGTTGTGCTTTCCGTTATGGGAGCCGCTTATTTTACCGTCCTCGCGTTCCTTGCGCCCATCACGCTGGTGATCTGCGACGAGGCAAAGATGGATAAGCTGACCGGCGCCGTTGCCATCAACTGCGGCGCGCTGGCGGGAGGAAACTTTCCGACGGCGGCTCTGGGCGTGGTGTTCCGGGGGCTGATGGATACGGCTTATGAAGCGGATCCATCCCTGACTCCGGTGGATTCCTTCTCTTCGGAGCTTAAAATTTTCGGTTTTGCGATCGTATTTTCTATTATTGTGATCGCGATCTTCCGCTATGGATTTAAGGAAAACCGGAACATCGGAAAGGGAATTACCTTTAAAAAGCCGGAACCCTTTACGGAGAAACAGAAAACGACGTTAACCCTGATGCTGGTGATGATGGCGGTGGTCCTGGTATTCCCGCTGTTAAACATGATCCTTCCGGGAAATTCTCTGATCAGCGCGGTCAGCAGTAAAGTGGACGTAGGTCTGGTGGCAATCTGCTTCACAGTAATCGCGCTTTTGTTAGACCTGGCTCCCCAGAAGGAAGTAATTGCCAAGGTGCCGTGGAATACGATCATTATGATTGCTGGGGCCGGAATGCTTATTGCCGTAGCCGTTGAGGCCGGAACCATCGAAGCCCTGTCCTCCTGGATCGGTTCCAACGTGCCGGTTGCCCTTGTACCGGTTGCCTTCAGTCTGGTTGCCGCGTTTATGAGTTTCTTCAGTTCGACGACAGGCGTTGTAACGCCGGCCCTGTTCCCATTGATCCCGGCGCTGGCGGCGTCTACGGGTCTGGATGCGGCGGTGCTGTTTGCCTGTACGGTTCTGGGCGCCCAGTCCAGCGCCATCAGCCCCTTCTCTTCCGGAGGCAGCCTGATCCTCGGTTCCTGCGGGAAGGAGGAAGAGAGAAACCGGCTGTTTAACCGCCTCCTGTTTGTGGCAGTACCCATCAGCGTGGTCTGCAGCGCGGTTTATAACGTAATTGTTGCGATGATCTTGTAATACACATCATTTATCATCCGGAAAAAGGAGGAATATTCAATGGAAAAGATTCGCATGACGACACCGTTAGTAGAGATGGACGGAGACGAGATGACAAGGATCCTGTGGAAGATGATCAAGGACGAGCTGCTGCTACCGTTCATTGACTTAAAAACGGAGTATTATGATCTGGGGCTGGAATACCGTGACAAGACCAACGACCAGGTCACCATCGACTCTGCCGAGGCGACGAAAAAGTACGGCGTCGCGGTCAAGTGCGCTACCATTACGGCCAATGCGGCCCGCGTCAAGGAGTACAATTTAAAGGAAATGTGGAAGAGCCCCAACGGAACGATCCGGGCGATCCTGGACGGAACGGTGTTCCGCTGCCCCATCATCGTAAAGGGGATCGAGCCCAATGTAAAGAGCTGGAAGAAGCCCATTACGCTGGCCAGACATGCCTACGGCGACGTTTATAAGAACGCGGAGATGCAGATCCCGGGGCCGGGCGAGGTGAAGCTGGTTTATACGCCGGCCGACGGTTCCCCGGAGCAGACCATTTCCGTCCATCAGTTTGAGGGCAGCGGAGTGGTGCAGGGGCAGTATAATCTGGATGAATCCATTGAGAATTTCGCAAAGAGCTGTTTTGAGTACGCCCTGGAAACGAAGCAGGATCTGTGGTTTGCTACCAAGGATACGGTATCCAAGAAATACGACCACCGGTTTAAGGATATCTTTGCCGATATGTATGAGACAAAGTATAAGGACGCCTTTGAGAAGGCCGGGATCACCTACTTCTATACGCTGATCGACGACGCGGTTGCCCGTATCATGAAGGCGGAAGGCGGCTTTATCTGGGCCTGCAAGAACTATGACGGAGACGTGATGAGCGACATGGTATCCTCCGCCTTTGGTTCCCTGGCCATGATGACGTCGGTTCTGGTATCGCCCCACGGATACTACGAGTATGAGGCGGCCCACGGAACGGTTCAGAGACATTACTATAAGTATTTAAAGGGAGAGGAAACCTCCACCAACTCTGTGGCGACGATCTTCGCATGGACCGGCGCGTTGAGAAAGCGGGGAGAACTGGATGGAATTAATGAGCTGGAGACCTTCGCCGATAAGCTGGAAAAAGCAGTGATCGACACCATCGAGAGCGGAAAAATGACCAAGGATCTCGCGTTAATTACGACGCTTCCCAATCCGGTCGTGTTAAACAGCAGAGATTTCATTCTGGCGGTTCGTGAGAACCTGGAAAAGAGCCTGTCATAAGACGGCGGGCCAGGAAGCCGGAAGCTTAGGATTTAAAATTTTAGAGGATCATACAGGCCGTCCTGTCCGGAGATTGAAAGATCGTCCAGGCGGGGCGGCTTTCTGCTGCGGTGGAAAGAGAAAACTTGACAACCGTTCCATATGACCGGATAATAAAGGAAGACGGAGGTATTTGAATATGAGACAATGTATGGATTCGGAGAATCTGCACCGGCGGCTGAAAAAAATCATCGGGCAGGTACAGGCAATCGACCGGATGATCGATGAGGACGTTCCCTGCGAGGATATTTTATCACAGATCAACGCGGCGAAATCGGCGCTTCACCGCTGCGGCCAGATCGTATTGGAGGGGCATATTAAGCACTGTGTCCGTGATGGAATCGAGCATGGCGACGCGGATCAGACGATCGCGAATTTTACCAAAGCCGTCGAACGGTTTGCGAATATGTAAGGGGGAAGCGCCAATGCGGGTGTGGACAAAGCAGCATGAAAATGTATTAAAGATGCTTCTGGAAGACGGGCGCTATACGGCAAAGAAGGAATTTGCCGCCGGGGATCTGGGGGATCAGGCGTACTTGATGCGGGAGGCCTATGACTGGCTTACAAAAAACGGGCCCATGGCCAAGGAGCGGCCGGAGGACGCGGAGTATCCGGTGTGGGTTTCCTTTGCGGAGAAAACGACGATGCTTAAGGATCCGGATACGGTGATCCTGGAGCTGGAGGTGGATCCGGCTCTTCTTACGTTTATCAGTATCGAAAAATGGTCGGCAATCCTGGATTATTCCTATATCGCGGCGGACGAGGCGGACAGGAAGCGCCACCGGGAGCTTTTGAAAGCCTATGGGGTCAGCAGTGATGTGAAAGCCTATATGAGCCAGTTTTATCCGGAGATTAAACGGGAGATCCGGGAGAGCTGGAAGCGGCTGTTTGAGGCGGGGATTCCGGAGAATCTGGACGCCTATTATGGAAATATATGGGAGCTGAGAAAAGAATGGATCGTCAAAGTCATACGATAACCTTGTACACCAGCCAGACGGAAACGGTTTTGCAGGTGCTGGAGCGGGACGGCGTTTGCTTTTCAAAGGAAGCCTATGTCCGAAAAAAATATGAAGAGTCCGCGCCGATTTTTTTAACGGCCTATTCTTTTTTTGTGCAGGAGGCGGGAAAGTTCGCGCCAAAGCCGGAGGGAGCGGAGTATCCCTATTGGGCGTTCCATGACCTCTATAATGTGGACGCGTCCGGACGGGCCGGGATCTTAAAGCTGCGGGTTCCCATCGAGGAAACCGTTCTTTTTGACGTCCGCGACTGGAACCGGATCCTCTGCCTAAAATATCTTGGGGAAACGGAAGAAGAGGAGAAGCGGTTTCAAAAAGAACTGGACGCGCGGGGGCTTACGGAAACGAAGATCATGCTGACGGATTTTTATCCGGATTGGAAGCGGGAGATCAGAGAGAGCTGGAAGCGGCTGTTCCGGCATCATGAGATGTTATGCCAGGGGCAGGATGTGACAAAAAACGGCGTTCAGGCCGGACTGTGGCGGCTGAAAAAGGAATGGATCGAATAGCAGGATTAAATGGCAGGAATGAATGGAAGGAATGAAATGAAAGGGCGGAGGAATGACCATGGAACGAAATCCCAGATTTTTATTTGCATCGGATTCTTTTAAAGGAACGCTTTCTTCAAAGCAGACGGCGGGGCTTTTGGGGAAGGCGGCGGAGCAGGTTTTTCCGGGATGCAGCTGGAAGGGAGTCTGCGTGGCGGACGGCGGGGAAGGGACGCTGGAGGCGGTGGTAAACGCCGCTGGAGGACGGCTTTGCCATGTAACGGTACATGGCCCGCTTATGGAACCGGTGGACAGCGCTTACGGGATTCTTCCTGACGGCCGGGCTGTCATCGAGATGGCGGCGGCCTCCGGACTTCCCCTGGTACCCAGGGCGAAGCGCAATCCTTTGGAGACCACCACATGGGGAACCGGAGAGCTGATCCGGGACGCGCTGGAGCAGGGACTCCGTGATATTACCGTCGCCATCGGCGGCAGCGCCACCAATGACGGAGGAATGGGCGCGCTGGCGGCGCTGGGCGTTTGCTTTTATGATTCCGCGGGAAGTCTGCTTTCCGGAAAAGGAGCGGATCTGGAACGGGTGGAAAGGATTTCTCTGGAGGGCCTGATGCCGGAGGTGAAGGACGCTTGCTTTACGGTCATGTGCGATGTGAGGAATCCATTGACGGGACCGGAGGGCGCGGCTTATACGTTTGGAAAACAAAAGGGCGGTACGCCAAAGATCTTGGACCGGCTGGAGGCTGGGATGCTCCATTACGCGGACTGTCTGGAAGAGACGCTGGGGCGGGAGATCCGGAGCCTTCCGGGAGCCGGAGCCGCCGGCGGTCTGGGGGCCGCCCTGCTTTCTGTTTTGAACGCGAAATTTCAGCCTGGGATTGAGGCGGTGTTGGATCTGATCGGGTTTGACCAGCTTTTGGAGGAGACGGATCTGGTTGTGACCGGCGAAGGACGGATGGACTGGCAGTCCGCGTTTGGAAAGGTGCCCGGCGGCGTTGCCAAGAGAGCGAAAGCCAGAGGAATTCCGGTGGCAGCCCTGGTGGGCGGAATGGGCCCCGGATGCGAACGGCTGGCAGAATTTGGAATCGGAAGTATCCTGCCGACGGTTCCAGGGCCGATGGAGCTTGAAGAAGCCTTAAATCGGGCGGAAGAGCTTTACTATGACGCGGCCCTCCGGATGTTCGGCCTTTTGCGGGCCGGATGGGAAATGTGCCAGAAGAAGCGTTGACCCATGGGCCTCATATCTTGACAACCCATACCCCTATAGGTATAATAAGCCTATAATCCGTTTCCGGCGAAAGGCGGCCGGACGCGGAGTGAAGGAGGGGTAGGATCGATATGAAAAAACTGGAGGAATTGCTGGAATGGGGCGGAATGAAACGGGATATCCTATTTTTAGCCGTTTCGGGGATTGCTTTGCTGATCAGTATTTTTGATCTGCTTCCGCTTCCTTTTGACGCGGCGTGGATCGCGATCATTTTCTGCGGGATCCCGATCGTTCTGGAGGCGGTGATCGGGCTGGTGACAGCTTTTGATATCAAAGCGGACGTCCTGGTATCCATCGCCTTGATCGCGTCGGTGTTGATCGGAGAAGATTTCGCCGCCGGCGAGGTGGCGTTTATCATGCAGCTGGGAGGCCTTTTGGAGGAGCTTACTGTGGCCAGAGCCCGGGCGGGGATTGAAAAGCTGGTGCATCTAACGCCCAGGACCGCGCGGATCATTGCGGGAACCGAGGAAAGGATCGTTCCGGCTGAACAGGTCCGCGTCGGCGAACTTCTGCGGGTCCTTCCGGGAGAGACGGTGCCGGTGGACGGTGTGATCGTATCCGGCCAGACGTCCATTAACCAGGCGGTTATGACGGGAGAATCCTTGCCGGTGGACAAGGGAGCCGGGGACGAGGTATCCAGCGGAACCGTCAATCAGTTCGGAGCGTTTGATATGAAGGCGGTGAAGGTGGGCGAAGACAGCTCCATTCAGCGAATGATCCGTCTGGTGCAGTCGGCGGACGCGGGGAAAGCGAAAATCGTGGGACTGGCGGACCGGTGGGCCACCTGGATCGTCGTGATCGCGCTGACAGCCGCGGTTATAACCTGGTTTGCGACAGGACAGCTGCTCCGCTCAGTAACGATCTTGGTAGTATTCTGCCCCTGCGCTCTTGTCCTGGCGACGCCTACGGCGATCATGGCCGCCATCGGCAACGCGACCCGCCATGGCTTTTTAGTAAGGGAAGGCGACGCTTTGGAACGTCTGGCCTCTGTTTCGCGGGTCACATTTGATAAAACGGGCACGCTGACTTACGGGACGCCGGAGGTGACAGAAGCGGAGAGTTTTCTGCCGGAGCTTTCAAAAGAAGAGCTGTATGCTTACGCCGCGGGGGCGGAGCTGCGTTCGGAGCATCCGCTGGGAAAGGCGGTAATCCGTTTCTATCGGAAGTCTGGAAGAGAGATACCGGAAGCGGAGCAATTTGAGATGCTGCCGGGCCGCGGCGTTTCGGCCGTGATTTCCGGAAAGCGGATCCTGGCAGGAAACTTGGAGCTTTTAAAGGAGAAGGCGGTTTTTCTCAAGGATCAGGAGAAAAAACAGGCGGAGGAATGTACGAAACGAGGCTGTACGATCATGTATCTTGCGGTAGACGGGCAGGCAGCCGGATTTATCGCCCTTTCGGATACGCTGCGGCCGGAGGCGCCGGATATGATTAAGGAGCTGAAAGCCGCGGGGGTAACGCCGGTTCTTCTGACGGGAGATCATGGAAACGCGGCCGGGGAGACTGCCGCGCGGCTTTCCATCGAAGAGGTTCATGCCGACTGCCGTCCGGAGGATAAGCTAAATTATATTGACCAGTGCCAGAAAGAGAAAAAGAACGTCTGTATGATCGGCGACGGCATCAACGACGCGCCGGCTTTGAAAAAGGCGTGGGTGGGGATCGCCATGGGCGGAACCGGAAGCGATATCGCGGTGGACGCGGCGGATATCGCCCTGGTAAATGATGAGATCCGGGAGCTGCCCCATCTGGTGCGCCTGTCAAAGCGAATGATGAGGACGATCCGATATAATCTGACGTTTTCCATGACGCTCAATTTTATCGCGATCATTTTGGCGATTACCGGCGTTTTGAATCCGGTTGTGGGAGCGCTGGTGCATAACGCCGGCTCCGTATTTGTAATCTTAAACTCCGCCTTCCTCTTAACCTGGAGGAGGAAGTAGGGGCTGAATATTAAATAGAAAAATGCCTGACGGATGCGCCGGCAAAGCGCAGAACGGCGGGCATTTTTGTTGTTTATATAAAGAAAACATGATAAGATATATTTTAAGGAAGACTTGGGGGGGATAAGGATGAAAAAGGGATATGATATTTTTATTTCCTACCGGCGAGACGGCGGGGAGTCAACGGCGAAGATTCTGCGGGATAAGCTGACAGAATTGGGGTATTCGGTGTTTTTCGATGTGGAATCGCTTCGATCCGGAGATTTTAATACGAAATTGTATTCAGTAATTGAGGAATGCAGCGATTTCCTTTTGGTGCTTTCACCGGGAGCGCTGGACCGGTGCCGAAATGAGGATGACTGGGTGCGGCTGGAAATCGAGCATGCTTTGGAGGAGGGGAAAAATGTGGTCCCTGTTCTGCTCCGCGGCTTCTCTTTTCCGGATCAGCTGCCTGAATCCATTGAACCGCTGCGGTATAAAAATGGACTGGAATCCAATTATCAGTTTTTCGATGCATTTATTTCAAAATTGCAGGATTTTTTGACGTCCAGGCCCTCTGCAGGCGCCAGGTTTTTGGGCCGCCCTGCGAAACGGAACGCCGTGTACTTAGCCGCGGCGGTGACAGCTCTTGCCTTGGCCGGGGCCGCCTGGCTGGGGAGGGAAACACTCTTTCCGGCAAAAGAATATCCTGCCGCCGCGGCGGAGAAGAATCTGGTGGACCAGCTTCTATATTACGCGCAGCAGAACCTGACGCAGATGGAACTGGCAGCTGAGTATTTGGATACGGCATATCGGGAATGTGAGACATATCTAAGCCATTTTGCCCCGGAAGGGGAAAATGCGGCTTTGGCAAAGCTGGAGCAAAACCGCCGGCTCCTTTATCAGATGGATTTGGAATCGGCCGTGATGGATGAGGCATTAAAGACCGGGCTGGGAGAGTCGCCGTTTTCTGCTGCGGATGCACTGGCTATGCATGATTTCCTGCTCCAGTTCTGCGAGGCCGGAATTGACAGCCTGTATTATATGGAGTTTGTCATTGATCCGGATTCCTATCTTGACCTTGCGGTTCGCGAAGAAATTGTAGAAAATTATAGGGCTATTTTGGATGAAAAACTGAAGCTGATTGCTTACGGAGCCAATGAGCTGCTGCTGCCGGTGGAAAACGAGGAAGCGATTTATGATTTTAAATATGAATACCTGCCTCAGCTTTACTATATTCCTTTGCAGGCGGCGAGCTGGAGCGACAGCAAAGAAACCTTGGCCAGCGCGGAAGAAAACAGCTGGAATGCTATTGAAAAGAGTATGGATCGGCTGACTCTTCAGATTGGCGAAAGCAACCTGGAGGTAATGGCGGACAAGGCGGAATTGATTCAGACCATGATTTTGGAGGGCGCAAGTCAAGAGGAAGCGGAGGCGGCGGCAGACAGTTTGATGGGAAAGGCTGATCTGCTGGCGGAAGGAGAGGCGGCGTTAAATGAAGCACAGCAGGAAATGGATCGTCTTTTGGAGGAGGCCAAAGAAAAGTTTGCTCCGTTGGAATCGGACGATGGCGATACACTCTGGGGAAAGATGATGCGTTTCTTAAACCTTGGAATGTATGACGAGGCGATTTCCTGCATGGACATGCTCCGGGAAAAGGAGCGGGGGATTGATCCCTATGCGGAGGCTTATACAGCTGCGGCAATCCGCTTTATTCGTAATATCCCGGCGACAGGAATCGATTACGGTCTGATGGTGACCGGTTTTGAGCCGGGCATTGAGGAACACGGTCAATATGAGATCGGGGATGTGATCGTCTCTTTAAATGGAAGTCTTTGCAGAAATTATGAGGAATACAGCAAATACAAGGCGCAGGTTCCGGAGGGCGGAGATTTTACGGTTGTTGTCCTGCGGGCCGCGCAGGATGGAAGCGGAAGGCTGGATCAGCGGGAACTCCTGATTCCTGGAAACGCCCCGCGGGTACAGATTCGGGAACTGTCAGAAAAAGACTATGATTAAAAACCAACAGGGGGAAATTGGGTATGGGAGGGAAGAAACGGGGGCTTGGGCATTTTTTAATAAAAAATAGGAATCGGATTCTTACGGCGGCGACGGCCGCGGCGGTGTTTTTGGGGGTTGTCGGGAGTTTCCAATATTACTCGTCGGCCGTGTATGCGGGAAAAGTTGTGGAAAACCGTCTTTTATCTTCGATCCTTTACAGTGTGCTGAAGCTGTTTACTTTTTCTCCGACAGTGAACGCCGGGACGCCGACTCCGATTTGCTATGAGCTTGCCAAGTGGCTGGCTCCGCTCTGCACCGGTTATTGGCTGTTTACCGCTTTTGAAGTGCTTTTGCGCCATAGAATTTTGACTTTAACCAGAAGCTTGTCTGGACAGGGTCAGGCGGCGATATTTGGGTATAATAAGGAAAGCGCTGCTTATCTGGCGCAACTTTCCGAAACAGACCGGATTCCGGCGGTTATTTTTACTGGCCGCGCTATGGAGCAGGAACAGCAGCTGGCTTTGGAGCGGCAGCATTTTCTCGTGGAGCAGGAACCCCTTTCCGATGGAGAAGGGACAAAGGAGCGGTTGTTCTTCAAGCGCCTTTTTAAGTTCTGCCGGGAAGCAGTCCTGTTTCATGAAGAGGCGTCCGTAAATTTTCGGATTGCCAAAAAGCTTTCAGGTTTCTTAGCAGAGAATCCGCGTACGGGAACCGGGGAACCGTTTGTCTGCGCGGTGCGGTGTGAAAGCCGGATTATGGAACAGGTCATGACGAATTTCTTTGAGCAGAATCCGGCGCCGCCAGGATTGTCTTTTAGTTTTTTTCATATGCCAGGTATGGCTGCCAGGGATCTTTTTGAGCGTGTCCCTGTTTACGAAAATTGCTTGGAATGGGCGAAAAAGAGGCTGGAAACGGCAGAGAAAATGCTCAGGAATGCAGGAGAAGCTAATGCGCTTTCCCCCCAGGAGATCATGGAGCAGATTCCCAATCCGCACGTTTTGATTGCTGGATTCGGCCGGTACGGACAGGAAATTTTACGTGAATTGCTGCTTTCTGGCACGTTAAGCTGGTGTTCCCAGGTGAAGGGCTATGAGATTTTAAGGATTACGATTGTCGATCGGGACTGCCGGAAAGCCAGGGAGAGAATCGAATCTTTGTATCCGGCGGCAGAGAAGATATGCCGAATTGAGTATATCGAGGCGGAAATTGGCAGCGTTCAAGTGGAACGGACGCTGCGGAGCCTGCCTCCGGTTACGTATGCGATTATTTGCTTTTCCAGTCAGACGGCGGGAATTGAGGCAGTAGAAAAGCTGGGACGCTTTTTTGGAATGCGGGAACCGGACATGGAAAGAAAAACGCAGATTTTTGAGATCGGTCCAGTTCCGACAGCGGTGCGAATGGAGGAAGGCGGGGACCGGGTTGGACTGGAAGCTAAGGAATACGGGGGAGTGCAGGTTTATCGGTTTGGGAATCTGCGGGAGATTCTTAAACGAGAGCGGGTGCTCCATCAAAAGCTGGATCAGGAAGCAAAGGAATTTAATGGGGCCTATGCAGGAATGCAGAGGCAGCTGTTTAAAGCTGCGGGAGCGGAGCTGTCTGAGGAAGAGAAGCAGTCTCTTTGGGATGCGTTGTCCTATGAAAAGCGGGAATCCAACCGGGCCCAGGTGAGAAGCCGCAGGTATCTGAAGGAGCTTATGAAGCTTCTTCCAAGTCTTCCTGCTCAAGATGAAATTTTAAAAGATAAAATGGACCGGGAGCAGATTTTGGATATGCTGAGGCGGTATCCAGTTCTGGATGTGCTGGCGGCTCAGGAGCATAAACGGTGGTGCTGCTTCCATTATGCCATGGGTTACGTAGGCTATCATCCAGATCCAGAGGAAAAGGGAAATTATCATTGGATTTTTGGGGAACAAGAGCTTTATGGACGGGTTCATAATTGTTTGATCGATAGTTGGGAAGAAATGAAGGCAGATCCTAAAGCCAGTCTGACGATCCCTTATGACATCTGTGGTATTTACGCGTGTCTGCGGGAGCCGGAGGAAAAGGAAGCTTAAAGGAAATCCGGAAACGGATAGAAAGATTGGGGAAAGGCCCGGGAAAGGAAGGAGCAGACTATGTGTACATGCATTACTTATACAAACGGTGATTTTTATTTCGGCAGAAACTTGGATTTGGAATATTCCTTCGGGGAACAGGTGACGGTGACGCCCAGGCGTTTTCCGTTTTCCTTTCGCTGTTTGGGAAAGCTGGAGACTCATTATGCGATGATCGGAATGGCGACTGTAATGGAAGGGTATCCGCTGTATGCGGACGCGGTTAATGAAAAGGGACTGGCGATGGCGGGGCTCAATTTTCCGGGCAATGCGTTTTACCCGGAGCCGGAGGAAGGGACGGATTCGGCGGCCTCCTTTGAACTGATCCCGTGGATTCTGGGAAGATGCGCGTCGGTGAAGGAAGCGGCCGCGCTTCTTAAGAATGCCAGGATCGTCAATCTTTCTTTTGCCGAGAAGGTGCCGCCCGCGCCGCTTCATTGGATGCTAGCGGATCAGGAACAGTGCCTTGTTATTGAATCGGTGAAGGAGGGGCTTAAGATTTATGAGAATCCGTATGGAGTGCTGACCAACAATCCTCCGTTCCCGTTTCATCAGATGAATCTGCACAATTATCTGAATCTGTCGGCCGGCGCGCCGAAAAACCGGTTCGCAAAAGGCGTGGAGCTTGAGGCTTATGGCCAGGGCATGGGCGCTTTGGGGCTTCCCGGGGACGCGTCTCCGGCTTCCCGGTTTGTACGGGCCGCGTTTTTAAAGTGGAATGCCAAAAGCGAGAAGGAGGAGAGCGCCAATGTCAGCCAGTTTTTCCATATCCTGGATGGCGTGGCGATGGTCCGGGGCATGGTTATGACGCCGGAGGGGAAATGTGATATTACCACTTATTCCAGCTGCATGAACGGGGAGAAGGGGATCTATTACTATAAAACCTATGAGAATAACCGGATCCGCGCGGTGGACATGCACCGGGAGGATTTGGACGGGACGCAGCTGAAGGTTTGGGAGATTGGCGGGACACAGGATATTTTGCGGGAAAACTGACAGGATGCAGGCGGCTGATCAGAGAGGATAAAGGATGCAGGCGGCTGATCAGAGAAGATAAAGGATGCAGACGGCTGATCAGAGAGGACGAAGAAGGCCGGAAGGGAAGGATCACAGAGAAGGATGAGGAAGATGGAACAGGCATACATGACGGCGGCGGAGGCGGCGAAAAAGTGGGGCATCAGCGACCGCAGAGTACGGCTTTTATGCAGCAGCGGAAAGATCGAGGGGATTGTCCGGACGGGCCGTTCCTATCAGATCCCAAGGGAAGCCGTAAAGCCTGCCGATGAACGGACGCTTAGACAGAAGGATATTCCGGCGGAGTATAAAAGCCTGTTCCGAAGGATCGACGGGAAACGGGATGAGCTGCTTAGAAGGCTGCGGGAAGGCGGCTTCTGCCTGGAAGAATCCCATAAGGAATTTTTAATTGAATGGATTGAAAATTCTCTGGCAAATACGGGAAATGATCTATCGGCGGAAGAAATAAGGACCATTTTAAACGGATATCCGGCAGAAGGAAGGCCCCTGCGAAAACAGCTGGAGGTGCTGGGGCTCCAGGATGCTTTTGAATGGATTAAAGAACTTGCTTTTGGCGCGCGGCTTTCGGAACCACAGCCTTCCGAACCACAGCTTTCCGAGCCGCTGCTTTTAAAGCTTCATGGTCTGGTTTTAATGGACCGGCGGCGGGAGGGAGGACGCTACAGGACCAGACTGGTTCAGATTCCGGGAACAGAGGATGAATCGCCGCAGCCGTTTATGGTGCCGGTGATGTTGGACTGGCTGTTTCGGGAATATGCGGAGAAGAAAAAGAAGCTGCATGCCCTTGAAACGATCCCCAGGCTGTATATGGATTTTCAGTGGATCCATCCGTTTTCCGACGGAAACACCCGGGTGGGCTGGCTTTTAGCGAATTTGGAGCTGATGCGGGCCGGGTATCTGCCGGTGACGGTGGGAGCGGACCAGACGGAGGAGTATTACCTGGGGCTTAAGAGCTATTATGGAGGAAAGGGAGAGGCTCCTATGATCCGGCTCGTAGCCGGACTGGAGGAAAAGGAATTGGACCGGCGGCTTAAGGAGACGGAGCGCTGAACCGTTTGGAATAGGAAATGGATTGGACGGCCTGGCCGGGCAGGCCGCTTATTCGGTAAAAAAGTCGCGTTCGGCAAAACGGCAGATGTTTTCGATAAAAACGTCCGTGTCAAATTGGCCGGATAGCTCCAGATAGCATTTAATAACGCTGAAAAAGAAATCGGTTAAAAGACAGGAAAGGATGGGATAGGCGATTTTCGCTTTGATTCCATCCTTTTCTGCGTCCTCCAGCTTTTTTGTAAAGATCAGAAGAAGGCCGTTTCGCAGAATCTCCATTAGTTCGCCGTCTTTATTCGCCTCATAGATTTTCCGGTAGCAGTCCATGTTTTCGTTCAGATGCCGGATCAGGATCTGCAGGAACTGCTTCATGGATTCCGCATCTTTTAGAGACAGAACCTCCTTTGTCAGTCCCAGCTCATTCACCAGGGAAAGGAGGCAGTATTGGAGCAGGTCGTACTTGTCTTCAAAATAGCGGTAGAAGGTGGAGCGGGGGATCATGGAGCGGCTGCAGATATCGGTCAGAGTGATCCGCTCAAAGGGGGCCGCTTCCAGCTCGCGAAAAAGCGCCGCTTTTAATAAAAGATAGGTGCGCCGTGTGGAAATACTGTCTTTGCGGGGGTGATTCTGGTTCATATAAGGCCTTTCTGCATGGTTGAGCCGCCGCCGGAAACAGACGCGGCAAATTGTTTCAAATTGGACAACAATCTTCCTTTTGTCTCATTTGAGACGGGGAGGAAGAAATTGATACTTGAGTATTGTAGCATAATCCTGGATAATATTTCAAGACACGGGAATGGCCCGCGTCTTGAAAACGGGAATGGCCCGTGTCTTACAAACACAGAAAAGACAGGAGACAGAAAAAGTGGACGGAACAAGGACGCGGAAGAAGAAGACTGTTGATGGCGCAGCGGAAAAGCAGACATTTGCCTTCCGGCTGGCCCGGATGATCGTAAAAAAACAGAAATGGATTGTCAGCCTGTTTGTTATAGGCTGCCTTTTTTCTTTGATCGCCATGTTTTTTGTAAATGTAAATTATGATCTGACGGAGTACCTTCCGGGGGACGCCGAGTCCCGGATCGGGCTGGAGGTCATGGAGCGGGAGTTTGGCTATCCGGGGACCGCCCGCGTCATGTTAAAGGATGTGAGCATTTACGAGGCAAAGCAGATCAAGGACAAGCTGGCGAAGGTTCCCGGCGTGGATCAGATCCTTTGGTGCGACAGCCAGGTCAATCTTTACGGCCCGGAATCTTTTATGGATCAAGAAGCGATCCAGGATTACTACAAAGACGGCTGCGCGGTCATGGATATTACCTTTGAGGAGGCGGACGGATCGCCTGAAACGAAGCGCGCGCTGGAAGAGATGGAGGAGATCGTCGGGGATCAGGGCTGTTTTGTAGGAATGGCGGTGCAGAACCGGTCGTTAGCGGAAACACTGGAGAGCGAGATGAACCGGATTCTGGCGGTGGCCATTCTCATGATCCTTTTTGTGTTATGTATTTCCACCACAGCCTGGTCGGAGCCGGTCCTGTTTCTTCTTGTCATGGGAGTGGCGATCCTTTTAAACCGGGGCACCAATATTTTTATCGGCACTATTTCTTTTATGACCAACAACGTGGCCATTATCCTTCAGCTGGCTACGTCCATGGATTACTCGATTTTCCTTTTGGACGCGTTTTCCCGGGAGCGGGAACGGGGCGCTTCCGATGAGGCGGCTATTGTGACCGCCATCGAGGAAGCGATCAATTCCATATTCGCCAGCAGCCTGACGACGGTGGTGGGATTCTTGGCCCTGACGTCCATGAAGTTTACCGTTGGCTTTGACTTGGGCCTGGTACTGGCAAAAGGGATCGTGTTCAGCCTGATTACGGTGGTCTTTTTCATGCCGGCGCTGATTCTAAAATTTGCCAAATGGAATGATAAGACCCGGCACCGCCCGTTTCTTCCCTCTTTTCAGCGGTTTGCCAGAGGCGTTTACAGAGGGCGGCTTTTGGCCCTGGGACTTATGGTGCTCCTGGTGCCCTTTGCCTATACGGCGCAGGGCATGAATGAATTTTTATATGGAAATTCCTCAGTGGGCGCGGCCCAAGGGACGAAGGTTTATGAAAATGACCAGGAGATCATCCGCGTTTTTGGACGCAGCAATCTTTTAATGGCGGTATATCCCAACACTTCGCCGGCCGCGGAACGGGAAATGACGGAAGAGATCGAAGGGCTTCCCTATGTAAAAAGCGTTACGTCCATGGCCAATACGCTTCCCGAGGGGATCCCGGAGGAATTCCTTCCTGAGTCCCTGACCGGCAAACTCCATACGGAGGACTTCTGCCGTATGCTGATTTACATAAGAACAAAGGAAGAAAGCGATACGGCGTTCCAGTGCTCCGATGAGCTGAAACGCATCGTAAGGGAGTATTATCCGCAGGAAAGCTATCTGGTGGGCCAGACGCCTTCCACTCAGGATATTAAGGAAACGATCACGTCGGATAATGCAAGGGTGAATTTCTGGTCCCTTTTGGGCGTGTTCCTGGTGGTTATGGCCAGCTTCCGCTCCCTTGTGATACCGGTGATCGTCATGATCCCCATTGAAGTGGCGATCTTTTACAATATGGCGGTTCCCTACCTGATGGGGGATAACCTAGTGTATCTGGGATATATTATTGTCAGCAGTATCCAGCTGGGGGCAACGGTGGATTATTCCATTCTTCTTACCAACAATTACATGAAGGCTAGGAAGACGCTGGAGAAAAAGGACGCCTGCATCGAAGCGGTTTCTCGCTCCTGCTCGTCGATTCTGACTTCCGGCAGCATTATCACGCTGGCCGGTTATATCGTGCATCTGATTTCTACGACGGCGGCCATTGGGGATCTGGGCCATTTGATCGGCCGCGGCGGTTTATTCAGCATGATCCTGGTGCTGACCGCGCTTCCGGCCCTTTTGGTGCTGGGCGACCGGTTCTTGCTGGCGCGCCGGAAGAAGGCGCTGGCAGCCGCCGGTAGGGCAAAGGCGGCGGCTATCGGGGTGCTGGCAGAGAAAGGGAAAATGAAGGCAGCCGCCAGCGGGATGTCTGCGGAGAGCGGGATGCCTGCGGAGGATGAGAACACGAAGAACAAAAAGGAATGGAGGAAGTGACTGGAGATGAAGGCTTCAATAAAACCAAGGTTTCTTGCCGGCTTTTTAATTCTGTGTCTTGCCGGGACCGAGGCGTGTTCCGCTTTCCCGGCGTTTGCGGCCGGGGCGAAAGCCGGAGTGGATGAGACGGTATATGTGAATCTGGATCTTTACGGAACGGCAGAAGAAGTGAATGTGGTAAAGGCGCTGAGCCTAAACGGGACGTCGGAATATACGGATTACGGCGCTTATCAGAAGGTCCTTAATATGTCGGACCGGACGGAGCCGGTTCTGGGAGAGGATTCTGTGACCTGGAGCTTCCCCGAGGGACGAAGAGAGCGGTTTTATTTCCAGTGTTCCATGGAGCCGGAGCAGACGGCCTTTCCTTGGACATTTGACGTATCCTACAAGCTGAACGGAGTTCCCGTAGAAGGAGAGGCGCTGGCGGGGGCTTCCGGGCTGGTGGAGCTGCATATTCAAGCAAAGCCCAACGAGGCGGCGGAGGAATATTACCGCAATAACATGATCCTGCTGGCGGCTGTGCCGGCGGATATGGAGCAGTGCTACAGCCTGGAGGCGGAGGGCGCCCAGATGCAGAATATCGGCGGCAGCAGCTTCGCGGTGTTTACGGCTCTCCCAGGGGAGGAGGGGGATTTTACGGTGCGGATCGGGACGGATTGCTTTGAATCCATCGGCATCGTATTGATGATGACGCCGGGGACCCTTAAGGACTTGGAACGGATCCAGGATATCAATGAAGCCAAGGATACCTGGAGTGACGCCGGGGATGAGCTTTATGAGAGCATGGACGATCTGGCCGCGTCCATGGAGGCGATGCGGGGCGGCGTCGGGCAGCTGATGGCGGGACTGCAGTCGGCGGAATCCGCGAGGCAGACCTGGAGCGCGGCCAAGGACGGGATTTTGGCCGGAAATGATCAGACCCTGGAGTCCCTCTCAAACGTATCCGACAGTCTGGAAACTATGATCCCTCACATTCAGACGGCAAAGGATTCCGCCCAAGTGGTGCATGAAAGCCTGGGCGACCTGGTAGACGTGTTGAATGAAATGCGGGATCCCATGGACCGGCTGGCCACCAGTCTTAGACGGCTAAGCAGCCGGTCGGAATCGGTCACGGGAAATATGGATGAATTTACGAAGCTGATGGAGCAGCTGATCGCGCTGGACGCGCAGCTTTCTGCCAGCGAACAGATTTACATTACGGGACTTGGCCAGTTGTCCTCGGAGCTTGCGCAGCTGGAGGAGGGAATGTTAGCGGGCCAGGCGGGAGCCGGGAGAACGGCGTCCTCCTCCGACGCGGACTTTGGAGCGGTTTCCGGGATTGGGACGGATACGGGACTTGCCGGGAATCCGGGCCTTTCCGGAGGGATTGGCGGCGCCATGGATGCACAGCAGCTGCTGGCGGCCCTGATGGCAAAGAAAACCTGCCTGGAGCAGCTTTCTGCGGCCAGTAACCGTATGGTGTCCCGTATGTCCTCTTTACTAGACGCGACTGGGGATTCGGCAAGACGGACGGCCCAGCTTTTGGAAACGATGGATTGGTTCATCGAGGATCTGACCGCTATGCAGGATACGCTGGATCAATATTATCCGGATCTGCAGGAGTCTCTTACCGACGCGGGGGAACTGGTTTCCCGTACCAGCGAGGCGCTGAAAAACGGGACTGATACGCTGAACCTGGTGCAGGACGCCCTAAAGGAGAGCAGCGACGAGATCGACGCCGCGGCCAGAGATTCCATCTTGGGAAGCTTGGAGCTTTTAGACCGCAGCTTGGGGGCGCTGGACGCGACCTCCGCCATGCGCTCCGCAAGCCGGACCATGAAGGATACCGCAGATCAGGAATGGGATAAGCTGGAAGAAGAAACCCGGTTCCTTTCCATAGATCCATCGGCTAAGAAGCGGTCCTTTACTTCGGAAAAGAATCAGGAGCCGGATACCCTGCAGATCATTCTGCGGACGGAGGAGATCAGCCTGGATGATACAAAGGAGCTTCTGGACGCGGAGACGGAAAAGGAGGAGATGAGCCCGCTGTCCCGGATGTGGAACGTGCTGGTAAAGATATGGAACGCGATCGTGGAGATCTTTAAGGAGAGGTAGGCTGGATATGAGAAGGGAAAGGAAAAAAGTGCTTGTCGTTTCCGTTTTTGCGGTGACCGCTCTGATCACGGCGCTTTATGCCCCGATATCGCCGGTATGGGGAGCGGAAAAAACAGCAGTCAGCCGGGTTTCGCTGGTCATTGATTCCAATGTGGGGATTGTTTATGACGGCGGTTATGCGTCCGCGGTTCCGGAGGGAGACGGAGCAGGGCTTTACGAGGTTACGAACGTGGAAGTGACCAACGAAGAGGAGGACGGCTTTGGCGTTTACGCGCCGCCGGAGCTTCAGATTACATTGGAAACAACGGATGAGAATACTTATTTTTCCAGTACGGCTTCCTCCGCCTTTCGTTTGAAGCTGTCGGAGGAGTCGAAGACACGGTACGAGGCGGTCCGGTTTGTGCGGGCGAAACGGGAAAATCAGAAGCAGACCATGGAGCTGACGGTGCGGCTTCTGTTTTTGGAGAATGTGGATTATGAGGGAGTGGCGGCGCCCTATTCCGCTTATTGGGATCCGAAACAGCCGGGGAAGGCCCGCTGGAGCCAGGTCCCCAAGGCCAAGTATTACCAGATCCAGCTGATCCGGGATCACCGGGCGGTGGGAGACCAATATTCGATCTATGGGGACGGCTATGATTTCTCCAGCCTGATCACGGAGGATGGAGAATACTGGTTCCAGGTGCGGTCCGTCCGAAAATCCACCAATGAAAAGAGTGATTGGACGAAGTCGGAGAAACTGAAGGTAACCGGGGAACCAAAGCAGGAAGAAGCGGCGCCCGGGCCAGGAGAAGAGGATACTGCTTTGCCGGAGGCTGCCGGAAGCTGGCAGCAGGCGGCGGACGGGATCCGCTGGTGGTGGAGAAATCCCAATGGAAGCTTTCCGGCGGGGGAGTGGATGAAGATCAACGGGGAATGGTACTATTTTGACGAGGAGGGGTATTGGGAGATGGAAGAGGCCGGGCAATCATAACAGATTGACTCCGGCCTCCAAAAAGAGCTGTTTTATAAGTCTATTATTCCACTACGGTCACTGCCGTGATATGGGGATTTACACCCTCATACCAGTACAGGAATCCTTCCATGTCGATGGTCTGTCCGATCTCAAGGTTTTTAACGGCGGAATAAACCTCCGTCGTATTATCGCAGAGATAGGACTCGATGGTGAAGGTGTAGGTTTCTCCGTTGTAGGAGGCGTTGAAGTACAGGTCGTCCCCGTCGGTTCCGGAACCATCCCAGTTGTACAGGAAGGCCACGTCGTTTCCTTCTTCATCCTGTCCGGCCGCTTCCACGGTCAGTCCGGAGAAAGTAACCAGCTGATTCTGATGGTTGATCAGATCGTCGGTTCCCAGCATATCGGTTACGTCGATGGGAAGGGCAATAAACTCTTCTCCGTCGTCGGCGAACGTAAAGGTAGCGTCGATAATTTCCACTTCACCGGACCATTCGGATTTGTATCCGGTTACGATAATCTTGGTTCCGGGAACCAGCTTTTCATAGTCCTCCTCGGAACAGGCCATGTTGTACAGGAAGTAGGCTCCATCCTCGTCCTGAGAGTAAACGGTGGCCTGATTTTCCCACCAGGACTGCTTTGCCTGAACGTAGGTGGCAACCGTAACCTGGGTATCCAGATCAGCGGCCATATACTCTTCGTAGGTCATTACTTCCGCTTCCGCGGCTTCTTCTGCCGTTTCCGCTTCTGTGGCTTCTGCTTCTTCGGAAGTTTCTTCGCTTTCCTCTGCCGCCGTTTCCGCGGCAGTTGTCTCTTCTGCCGCCGCTGTTGTTTCCGCGGCGGTGGTTTCCGCTGTTTCGGAAGTCTGGCTGCAGCCAGTTACAGCCAAAGCCGCGCAAAGGGCCAGGCCCAGCATGAATTTCTTTTTCATAATACGAATCTCCTTTTCTAATATAGAATCATTTTGCACCGGGATCAAAAAATTTCTGACCCGGCCGCGATGATCCACGCGGATTTTTCCGCATTTCTTATTATAGTCAGATCAATTAAAAAATCAATGGCTTCTTTTCTTTTTTTTCATCAGCTCCCGCAGAACATAGAGAAGGATCAGGATCCAGGCTGCGGAAAGGACGGAAAGCAGGAGGACGGAGGCTTTGGGGAGAGGGCCGAGATCCGCTTTCTGGGCAGCGCCTGCTTCATGCTCGCTTAAATGATAAAGGGAATCCATATCGGCAAAGAGCTTCTCCATATACGCGCCGTCCACCGTCTCCTTCCGGCGCACGGATTTGGTTACATTTTCAATCATCTGGCCGGCGGCGTCCCGCAGGGAGGCGGAGCCGTTGAACACCGGGGTGATAAAGGTGTCGTCCATATGGTCCAGAAGCAGTTGGGACGCCTGGATTTTCACGTCATAATAGAGATCGTTATCTTCCCCGGCTCTGGACAGATAGTCCTGATATTCGGCGCTTTCCTGGGCTTTTGAGGTAACCGGGACATATCCTTCGGTCTGGGAGTAGGCGATCTGAACGTCGTTGGTCAAAAGATACTGGGTAAACAGCCAGGAGGCCAGCACCTCCTGGGGATCCTCCTTGTTGAAAATACAGATGGAAGGCCCCTGGGAGATCATCTGCGGATGTTCCGGGTCAAACTGGGGAACCGGAAGAACCGCCGTCTCAAACTCTACGAAGGAATCTTCGCTGATATCGGAGAGCGGAGCGTCGGAGCCCATCCAGGTCGCCCCGGCGGTGGAATCAATGGCGAAAATACATTGGCCGGCATTGAGAAAGTTCGCCGGATAGCTGGAAATCTTAAAGGTAGAGAAAGCGCCGGCGGCCGTATGCTCCGCGATGGTATCGAGCAGCTCTTTTGTCGTATCGTTAAAAATCTGGATTTCGCCGTTTTCCGTGGAGTAGCCCGCGTTTTTCTGACGCAGCATCTGGATCATCATGTTGTCCGTGGATTTATAAAGGAACGGGATCATAACATCCTGTCCATTTGCCGGGAAAATCCCGTTTTCATCTTTTTTAGCGGCTTCATCCGATACTTCCCAGACAAAATCCCAGGTCAGGATCTCCGGAAGCTCGTATCCCATTGCCTCAAGATAGGTTTTATTAATATAGCAGGCTTCCGTTGACCGCATATAGGGGACGGCGTAATAGGCTCCGTCAAAGGAGCATTCTTCCAGAAATTGCGGGATGATCTCCTCTTTCGCGGGTCCGTCGAAACGAAGCGCGGTCCCGCCAAGGCCATACTGCTGGTCGGAGAACAGCTCATTAAGAGGAACTACGACCTGATCTCCGGTTAAGTAGGTGGCGATGTGATCCGGATAGGTAATGCAGACGTTGGGCGTCGTTCCCGTAGAGATATTGGTGATCACATCGTTATAGATTTTCCCGTAATCCGTATAGAGCCTGAGATTTACGGTAATATTGGGGTACAGCGACTGGAAGTCTTCGATGGCCTGCTTGTAGATATCGGTCTGCCGCTTATTGGTATCGTTTTTTGCCCAGAAGGTGATCTCATAATTCGTTTCGGCGTTAAATTCCGCGGGGACTGAAAAGCCGGCGGTTTCCCGGGAGCCGTGGCAGCCGGAGAGCGCCAGGGAAAGCAGAAAAGCCACAGCAAAAAACAGGAGCGCCGTCCTGCTTTTCCATAACAGACGTTTGCTCATCCTTTCAGACCTCCTTTTGAGACGCCCTCCATGATCCGGCGGCGGAAAATCAGAAACAAAAGGATCAGAGGAATGGAAATCACGACGACAGCCGCCATCATGGCCGGGATATTTTCCCGTCCGAAGCCGTTTTCCCGGATTTCCTGGATGCCGTTGGATACCAGGAAATAGGCGGGATCGTCGGTGATCAGCCGGGGCCAGACATAGGAATTCCAGCACTCGATGATTTTTAGGATGATAACGGTGACCAGGGTGGGGCGGCAGATGGGAAGCATCACCTTCCATAAAAATTTCAGATCCGAGGTTCCGTCCACCTTGGCTGCCCGGTACAGCTCGTCCGGCACCTGCTCGAAGTTTTCTTTTAAGAGATAAATATAGAAAACCGAGGTGACGGAGGGGAGGATCAGCCCAAGAAAGCTGTTGCGCAGGTTCCAGTCGGTAATGGTTGTAAAGTTGGTAATGACGACCAGCTCATTGGGGATCATCATCAAGGACAGAAACAGGGTAAAAACAAGGT
>DGYMR06203__coassemble_812_pt1 | contig 29233 bp, 25 predicted proteins | sample DGYMR06203__metabat2_high_PE_052 | metagenome-assembled genome bin DGYMR06203
ATCTATCTCTGTTGTGAACATAATTCGGTCTGCAAAAGAGGCGTAGTTTTCAACAGCCAAGGATTTTAAGATTACATTATTCATCTTTTTACCTCCCATACAAACAGATCATACCATTTCATCCAAAACTTGTCAATACTTAATCAGAAGTTTTCCGCATTTATGTTTATTTTTATAGTATAACTCATTTTTTCAACATTCTCATCGATATTTTCCCATTAAACCGTTTATATCTTTAAGTTAAATGGTTGAGCTTGAAGCAAAGAGTGATTTCTATATCTTTTAATCCCCTATCATCAGTTTTACATTTCCCTTACTTCTGCTTCCATTTTCTAAAGCAATACAGTCTTTGTCGATTAGAGGTATCCTTATTTAATCATAATCCAACGTTTTTCTAACATAAATCTGCAGTAGGAATAAAAATTCCATATATTGGCGCTTATAGGATAATCTTTACGATACCTAAATATTGTCTTGTAATAAATATTTTGACTTAAGCACCACTTATGAATATCCCTCATTTTTATAGGACGTCCTCTCTCTATCTGTTCCCCTAACAGATTAATTTTATAAATGTCTATTTCCGTTTTTACCATTAAGTAGAAAACTACATTAAAATATTTGATTCCATATACTACACAATGATTATTGTACTCCATACACACTCCTGTATCTAAAGTTATCTATTGTCTGCATTTTTACTTTATATACACAATATACACTACTTATTAAGGGGTCAATATTCCCACCAGAATCAATACCACCTCAATAACACCGACTCCATCCTCTTCCAGCAAAAATTCCCGGATCCTCATACGCTTCCTCCCCTCTCCTATGCCTGCGCCGGGTCAGACCCGCCAACATTCCGTAACGAATATTCCCCTGCAGAAAGTATTCCTGTGCAAAGTTTCTCTCTACGTAAGTATTATTTCTGCGTAAGGATCATTCCTGCGCATGGATTACCCCAGCGTAAGGAACGCCGGCGCGGCGACCATCACCATTACAACTCCCAGCATGAAAAACATCGGCAGCAGCAGTTTCGTCGCCGCCTCCTCTCCCTTCCGCATCGCCAGATCCTTTCTCTGGCTGAACGCATTTTCCATTTCCGTCTCCAGATGCCGCCGCATCTCCCGGCCTCCCATGCTTACGCCGCTTTCCAGCAGAGAGACCAGCCTGACATAACATCTTAAGCCCGTTCGCTTTCCAAATTCCCCGTATGCCCGCACCTCCGGCATTCCGGTTTCCATCTGATTCAGCGTGATTTCCATCTCTTCATAAACCGGATGGTATCCTTTTTTCGGCGCTCTTTTATAATCCTGAACCTGTTTTTTCCACGCCTGACGCACAGGATATCCCGCGCCGGTCAAAACCAAAAAACCGGAAACCAGATCCGGATAATCTGCTAAAAGCCCGTCTTCCCATTTCTTCCTTCTCAGTTTCTCATCATTCTTATCTTTTAGGACAAGAACCGCTGCCGCCAAAGGCCCCATGAACAAAAGAATCTCATTTCCCGAAGAGTCCAAGCTGCGGTACGAAAGCCTGCGGCCCTCAAATGTCTCCGGCAGACGGACATCCGCCTTTTCTTCCTCCTGCTGCGCCAGGCCGGAAAGAAACTCGAGAAACCGGCTGGATACCGTACTCTCTAACGGCAGAACCGTTATAGGGATCTCCGCCTCCTCTGCCGCGAGTCCGTTGGTCAGCGTCACTCGGATCAAAACCTCTTTAGCGGTATCCGGCCGTTCCTCCGAAAGAACGCCCAAATGGCTGATCAGTTCCGGCTCCTGGGATTCCCAACTTAAAGATAAGCCGTATTCCGGAAGTTCGGCTGGAAATTCCAAGTCAGAGCGGACCTCCAAAAGCGATGGGTTCTCTCCCTTTATTTCCCTACAGAGCGTTTCCATGATCTCCGGCAGACTGGCCTTTAGCTGCTCTTTGGAGAGCTTCTGCTCCGGAACCAGAACCGACGCCAGCACCTCCTGCTCTTCCAACCCGTCTACAAGAAATTCATATCCCAGATCCCCTCCTCCCTGACGGTTTCTTTTTAAAATTCCCGACTCGACGCCCTCCTGGGAAGCGCCGGACAATTCCGCCGCAAAGTAAAATAAAATACCTCCAGCCACACATATTAGGCTCCTGACTGCCATTTTGCGGGACAGCCAGCCGAACCGCCGCTTCATTTCCAGATCTTTCATGCTTTGACCTTTCATGCTTCGGTTCTTCACGCCTTGCCCTTGCATATCCCGTTCCTTCATGGCTCGATCTCCAGTATCCGCTTTGCCGTTATGCAAGATATAAAATAAACGAACAGGCATACCGTCATTAAAAGCCTTCCAGGAACGGACTCATACAGAACGTCAAAAAATCCGGGAGAGGTAAATTCAATATAAAACACGATCAAGATCGGAATCCCGCTCATGATTTTCTGCTCCATCCTCCGCGACGCCGTAGCCGTCAATATATCCTCCTGGATCCGGATCTTTTCCCCAATGATTTCCGCGGTTCTCGCAATAATCTTCATCAGCTCGCCCCCGCTTTTCTGCGCCGCGGTAAAAACATCCGCGAAGCTCTGCACGTCCTCAAGGCCGCTCCTGGCGGCAAAATCGCGAAACGCCTCCTCAAACGTCTGATTATAGGCGATTTTGTGAAGGATCAAGCGAAGCTCCCCCGCGATCATAGAATCCCTCCCATAAAGCTGCTCCATTTCCCGAAGGCTGGCGGCAAACGCATTCTCAACCGAATACCCGGCGTGCAGTCCTTCAGCTGCGGCAAGAATCGCGTCTTTAAACTGAAGCCTTAAGGTTTCCATCCGCTTTCTCTTTAAATCTTCTTTGATAAAGAGGGGGTAAGCAATCCCCAGCGGAAGCAGAGCAATAAATACTGGAAGGCTTCTGTAAAACACGTAGACGATCAGTCCTAAAGCCGCGACGCCCTGGATTCCATAATACAGCCACTCCTCCTTTCCGATCTGATATTGTTCATAGTTTAATCCCTGCCATTCTAAGCTTTTCCCGGTGCCTAAGCTCTCCTGTTTTTTCCAGGCTGCCCTCCACCCGGCGGGAGGCTTCGTTTTTTTCTCCGCCTTTTTCATGCTCTTGAAAGCGGTACAGGGAATTAAGGATAATTTCTCCATTTTCATACCGGTCCACCTCCTCGATCGCCGTCACCTTTCTTGACTTATCCCTAAGTCTAGCCACATGAACCATAATATCGACCGCTGACGCGATCTGGCTGCGGATCGCGGGAAGGGGAAGCTCCGCCGCCATTAGAACCATAGTTTCCAGTCTCGCCAGCATATCCCTGGGACTATTGGCATGGCCGGTGGAAAAGCTTCCGTCATGGCCGGTATTCATGGCCTGCAAAAGATCCAAAGCCTCCTTTCCCCGCACTTCGCCGATTAGGATCCTGTCCGGCCTCATTCTCAAGGCCGCCCGGATCAGCATTCCGATCCCGATCGCTCCCTGGCCCTCCGCGTTGGCCTCCCGGGTTTCCAGCCGCACCAGGTTTTCGATATGGCGCAGCCGCAGCTCGGCGGAATCCTCGATCGTAATCACCCGCTCCCCGGAAGGGATAAACTCCGACAGCGCGTTCAAAAATGTCGTTTTTCCCGCCCCGGTTCCTCCGCTGACAAAAATGTTATAGCGGGCCTCCACCAGCTTCTGCAGAAAAACGGCCGCCTCCTCAGAAATACTTCCATAGCTTAACAGCTTCTCCATCGTCACCGGCTCCGGAAATTTCCGGATCGTAAGGATCGGGCCGTCCAGTGCCACCGGCTCCAAAACCACATGAACCCGGGAGCCGTCCGCCAGCCTCGCGTCGGCAATGGGCGAACTGGTATTGACGATCCGGTTGACGCTGCTTACGATCTGCTGGATCAGGTCCAAAAGCTGCTCCTTCGACTCAAAGCGTTTTTCCCACCGCCGGATCCTTCCTTTGGATTCGACAAAAATCTCTTCCGGCCCGTTGACCATAATTTCCGTGATCTCCGGATCGTCCACCAGCTCCTGCAGAATATCCAGCCTGCGAAACGAGTCGAATAATTCCTTCTGTAAAAGGAGCCGTTCCTGCAGCCGCAGTCCGCCGCCGGAAAAATTTAAAATTTCCTCGTCGATCAACTCCGCCAGCTCCTCGTCCGGCATCTGCCGTTCAAAGGTAAGCGATTCCAGGATTCTCCGGCGAATCTCCTTTTTCAATCCTCCCATAAATTTCTCTGCCCTTTAAGAAGGCCGCGGACAAAATCTCCCATATCTCCCCACAGCAGCTCCTGGGGAAAATGCTCCATTTTCTTTCCGCCGGTAATCAAAGGAACATGAATTTTCTGCATCCTCGTTTTCAGCTCTCCTTTCCCGCTGTTTTCCACATATTCCTCAAACTCCTTTAGCTTCGCCTGGGAAAATCCGTCTTCCTTCACCGGCATATAAACCGCCTGGCAGATTTCTAAAAGCGGCAGCACCTGCCTTCCGTAATCGCCCGCGTCCAGCACCATCGTTGCGTAATCGCTGGTTTCCAGGATCTTCTGCAGCAAATCCGCCATTTCCTCCACGGTGATCTGGCTGTAGTCGTCCGGGAAGCGGATTGGCGGCAGCCATGCCAGATCTCCCAGATAATAGGTCACAGCATTTAAACGGATCCCATTAAACCGCCCCAGCTTGTAGTAATAGATCAAATCCGAAAGATCCCGTTTCCACGGCTCATTGATCAGTTCGGTAAAGCCGGTAAACGTATCCAAGCTCACAAACAGAACCTTTTCCTCCTTCGCCAGCAGGAGGCCGATCGCCAGCGCCAGACAGGTTTTCCCGCACCTTCCCACCGGGGAAAAGACGCCGATCAATCGCTTTCGTTTTCCAAGGAGGGCCGAGAGCGCTGGTTCCATTCCCGGAAGCTCGCAGTAAACCGCCATCACCTCCCGGATAATATCGTCGCCGGACTGATATTTATAGATTTCCTGGCCGGTTCGTTTCTCCCGGTCCTCCGTTAGATAAATCTTCTGATGGGATGGAATCCCGGAGACTTCCCCCGAATCCACCGGCTCTCCGCTTAAGAGAACGTCAATTTCATTTCCTTTCGCGAAATCCATCAGTTTTTCTCTTGAGGTAAAAGCCTGTGCAAAAAAGATTCCCTTTTCTTTTCGGTTTACATAATCCGAAAGCCGTTCCGCATACACCGGATCCGTGTCGTAAACCGCCATCATTTTCTTCATAAATCCCTCCCGGAACCGCAAAACCACCCCTACATAAGACCAGACGCCAAATATCCGAGGAACAAAAACACGCCCAGACGGAGCGGCTCGGTTTCTTTGCTCTGGCCTGGAAAAATAAGAAGCCTCCGTTCCCGAATACAAGAAACAATGTAGGAAAACAAGCCCAAAAGCCTCTTTCCAAGCTCTCTTCGCAAAATAAGAAGAAGTATCCCCCAGGCAGCCGCGCCCAGGAATCCCCAAAACAGCACCAGAAGTCCTTTGGAAAACCCCAGACAGCCGACCGCCGCCGCCATCAATTTAATATCGCCGGCTCCCAGCATTCCATTTAAGAAAAATACATAGAGGGCCGCGCATACGATAAACACCCTAAGAAGATATCCCAAAACCAAGCCGCCGAATCCCGTCAGGTTGCCTTCCGAGCCTGTCCACACCAGCACCAGTCCCCAGGCCAGACCCGCGGCAATCTGTCCATGAAAAATCTTTCCATATTTTCAATCCGTAACTGCCGCTGAGAATAAAAGGATCCCAAGAACCATCGTCCGCACCTCCTTCGTTGCTGCCTGCTCATTGCTTTGCCGTCTGCTTACTTTACCGTTATCCGCTTATTTTTCTGTTGTTTGAGATTTTGCCCGATCCGGGCATCGCTCCGGCTGCCGCCGGAAAAGAACCTCGCTGCCGAAGGGCAGCTGCCGAAATGAAAATTAAAATGTAGAATGTGTCCCTATTATCGTCGAAAAAGCACGGATTGTCAATTTCGGAAACATAAAATCGCATGGTCAATTTTCGTTGAAAACACACAAAAATTAGTTTTATAATTCTGTTATTATAGGAATATTTGTACAATGAATTGACGAGGTCAAAGAAGAATGGTAGAATAACGGTAATCTTCAATATGAATATTTTGGCAGACACCTACCAATACTATAACCGGCGGCCATGCATGCCGGATAAAAGTTTTCAATTGGAGTGTGTCAATATGTTTTTTATTCGTAAAAAGCCCGTTTTCAGAGAAAATCAAAAAAAAGAACGGTCGGAGCTGATCCGGCAGATCGAAGTCAGCAAAACGGCGATCCTTTCCGCTCAAAATCAGTTTGAACAGGTCGTAGATCCGACGCTGATCGACTGCTATATCTATGAGCTCAACGCCGCGCAGCTTCGCTACCAATTTCTTTTGAGGAATCTGAAAATGCGGGAAACGCAGGAGGTTACACCATTATGAGCGCCTGGTATGAAAAGGCCGTATTTTACCATATTTATCCTTTAGGGCTCTTAGGCGCCCCAAAAGAAAACCACCGAAAGGAAAAACAAGAACCGTCCCCGAACGATACAGATCCTACAGCCGGTTCCTTCAACCGGCTGACGCCGTGGATCTCCCATATGCAGAAGCTTGGCTGTACCGCTCTCTACATTGGCCCTCTGTTTGAATCCTCCTCCCACGGTTATGACACCAGAGATTTCCGGCAGGTGGACCGGCGGCTGGGAACCAATGAAGAGTTTCAGTCCTTTGTCCGTCAGTGCCATGAGGCCGGGATCCGCGTTGTGGTGGACGGCGTATTTAACCATACCGGAAGAGAGTTTTTTGCCTTTCAGGACTTAATTCAAAAGAAAGAAGCTTCTTCCTTCCGGGATTGGTACCGAAACGTGGGATTCGATTGGGGAAGTCCCATGGGCGATCCCTTCCATTATGACTGCTGGCAGGGCCACGCGGTCCTTCCCTGCCTCAATCTTGAAAACCCGGAGGTGCGCCGTTACCTGTTTGAAACGGTTCATTTCTGGATCCATGAATTTGATATCGACGGGATCCGTCTGGACTGCGCCAATGTGCTGAATTTTTCCTTCATGAGCGAGCTTCGGGAAAAGACGGCGGCCATGAAGCCGGAATTTTGGCTGATGGGCGAAGTGATCCATGGGGAATATGCCCGATGGGTGAACCCCCAGATGCTCCACTCCGTTACCAATTACGAGCTTCATAAAGCGCTGTACTCCGGACACAATGACCACAACTATTTCGAGATCGCCCATAATGTAAAGCGCCTGGAAGCGGTCGGTCCGGCGCTCTATACCTTCGCCGACAACCACGACGAGGATCGGTTGGCCAGCAAGCTTTTAAACCAGGCCCATCTTTACCCGGTATATCAGCTTTTATTTACGCTGCCGGGAATTCCTTCTATTTATTATGGAAGCGAATGGGGAATCGAAGGCAGACGCTCCTCCACTTCCGACGAAGCCCTGCGTCCGGCCCTCGATCTGGCCGCGTGCCAGGATAACCAGCTGACAAAGCAGATCGAGGCCCTTGCAAAAATACATACAGAAAACGCCGCCTTCCACGACGGACGCTATCAGGAGCTTTTCCTGACCAACCGGCAGTACGCCTTCTGCCGCGTCAAGGATCAGCAGATCCTTCTTTCCGCCGTCAACAACGACGAGCAGACGGCGCAGATCTCGGTTCCGGTTCCATTTGCAGCCGAGCAGGCACGCCTTCTTCTGACAAGCTCCGAGCAGGCGGATGAAACTGTTTTTCCTGTTGAAAATGGACGGCTCACCCTCACCCTTCCTCCATGCGGCGGGATGATCCTTCGTCTTTAAACAATAAAAAATGTTCGTGCTATAAAATACATTGGGAGGAATCCGTATGAAACATCAATCTCAAGGGAAAAAATCCAGTTCCGCAAAAAAAGCAGCGATCGGAACCGGTTTTATCACAGAAGTAGACCGGTACTTGTTCGGTCAAGGCACCCATTATCAGATTTATGACAAGCTGGGCGCTCACCCCAAAACCTACCGAGGCAAAAAGGGCATGTATTTTGCCGTATGGGCGCCCCACGCCAAAGCCGTCAGCGTGGTGGGAGATTTCAACGGCTGGGATCCCTCCAAGGCACCCATGAAGCCCTTGGCGGATTCCGGGATTTTTGAGCGTTTCATTCCCGGCCTGGGAACTGGAAAGCTATATAAATACGCGATCCAGACCCAGAAAAACGAATGGATCCTAAAGGCAGATCCTTATGCCTTCTCCGCCGAGCTGCGGCCTGGAACCGCCTCCGTTACCGCGGATATCTCCGGCTTTTCCTGGTCCGATGAAAAATGGATGGAGGAGCGGAAAAAGAAAGAGCCCATTCGGGAACCAATGGCAATTTATGAGGTACATATCGGCTCCTGGAAAAAGAAGGACCGAAAAGAACGGGACGGCTTTTACAGCTATAAGGAAGCCGCCCATGAGCTGGCAGCCTATGTAAAAGAAATGGGATATACCCATGTGGAGCTAATGGGGATCGCCGAGCATCCTCTGGACGCCTCCTGGGGCTACCAGGTAACCGGCTATTATGCGCCCACCTCCCGCTATGGAACTCCCAAGGAGTTCATGTATTTCGTCAATTATCTGCACAAAAAGGGCATCGGCGTGATCCTGGACTGGGTTCCCGCCCATTTCCCGCGGGACGCCCACGGCCTCGCGGACTTTGACGGCCAGCCGCTCTACGAATACGCGGATCCCAGAAAAGGGGAGCATCCCGACTGGGGAACGAAAATTTTCGATTACGGGAAAAATGAAGTGAAAAACTTCCTGATCGCCAACGCCATGTATTGGGTCGAGCAGTACCATATCGACGGCCTCCGCGTAGACGCGGTCGCCTCCATGCTCTATCTGGATTACGGCCGGAGCGCCGGAAACTGGGTTCCCAACCAGTACGGAGAAAATAAAAACCTGGAAGCAATCGAATTTTTCCGCCATTTAAACAGCGTTCTGACGGGCTCCATGACCAAGGCGCTGATGATCGCCGAAGAATCCACCGCCTGGCCGGGAGTCACCCAGGCCCCGGAGGAGGGCGGTCTGGGATTCTCGTTTAAATGGAACATGGGCTGGATGCACGATTTTCTGGAATATATGAAGCTGGATCCCTATTTCCGCAAATATAACCATAACAAAATGACCTTCGGCATCACCTACGCCTCCAGCGAAAACTATATCCTGACCCTGTCCCACGACGAGGTCGTCCACCTAAAATGCTCTATGATCAATAAAATGCCCGGCTACCAGACTGATAAATTCGCCAATCTGAAGGCCGGCTATACCTTTATGACGGGGCATCCCGGCAAAAAGCTTCTATTCATGGGCCAGGACTTCGGCCAGTATCATGAATGGGATGAGAAAGTCGGACTGGACTGGTACCTGACCGAGGAGGATCTGAACCGGGATCTCCAGCATTTTGTGAAAGATCTCCTTCATCTGTACCAAAAATATCCGGCCCTCTACCGCCGGGAACGGGAATCCGACGGCTTCCAGTGGGTCAACGCCAACGACGGGGACCGGAGCATTTTCAGCTTTATCCGGAGAGATGAAACAAAAAAGAACAGCCTTTTATTCATCCTTAACTTTACCCCCATGGAGCGCCCGGATTACCGGGTCGGCGTCCCCAAATCCGGCGTCTACCGCCTGATCCTGGACGGACAGCACGGGCTTTATAAGCGGGGAGAAGAAGGATTCGCCGTCCGCTCCCGAAAACAGGAATGCGACGGAATGCCCTATTCCTTCGCCTATCCCCTTCCCGCCTACGGCATCGCCGTCTTCCGCTTCAACGGATAAACGTCAGAAAATCTTAATACCCTCGCCCGGATTTTGTGATATACTGATGATACCAGGGGCCAAAGGCCGGAAATTTGACGCAAGCTTGCTTGCAGGAAAATTTCTGGCTTTGGGACCCGCCCCGAACATGAGCAAGCAGCCATTTCCGCCAGGAAATGCGCGGATTGCGAATGGAAGGGGGCGGATTGCGCGAGCACGCAGTGCGCAGCAATCCGGTATCATCATTCGCTGCGGGCATATCCTGCCATAACGGGCATATCCTGCCGTGGGCAGCTGCCCCAAACATAACCCCAGCAGCCATTTCCGTTAGGAAATGCGCGGATTGCGAATGGAAGGGGGCGGATTGCGCGAGCACGCAGATTCGGGCAGAGGAGGTAAAATAGATGCAAACAATACTTGTCTGCGATGACGATAAACAGATCGTGGAAGCGATCAATATTTATCTGACGGGAGAAGGCTTTGAGGTGATCAAGGCCTACGACGGCTATGAAGCCCTGGAGCTTCTCTCCACCCATGAAGTAAACTTGATGATCGTCGATGTGATGATGCCGGGTCTTGACGGGATCCGCACCACATTAAAGGTTCGGGAGACCAGCAGCATCCCGATCATCATCCTGTCCGCCAAGTCCGAGGATACCGATAAAATCCTGGGACTCAATATCGGCGCTGACGATTATATCACAAAACCCTTTAATCCGCTGGAACTGGTGGCCAGAGTAAAGTCCCAGCTGAGGCGCTATACGCAGCTGGGAAACTTAAATCAGCAGAACAGTTCCCAGGTCTACAAATGCGGCGGCCTTATGATCAACGACGAAAACAAGGAGGTTTTTGTCGACGGCGAGCTGATCAAGCTGACGCCCATTGAATACAATATCCTTCTTCTGCTAGTGAAGAATGCCGGAAAGGTGTTTTCCATCGACGAGATTTACGAAAAAATATGGAACGAGGACGCCATCGGCGCCGACAATACCGTTGCCGTCCATATCCGCCATATCCGAGAAAAAATTGAAATCAATCCCAAGGAACCCCGGTATTTAAAGGTAGTCTGGGGCGTCGGGTATAAAATCGAAAAACAGTAAGGAGAGCAGGAATGGAGCATATGAAATCAATTTCCATGCTGAAGCGCTTCGTCGGCCTTTTTCACGTGATCTTCGCCTGCATCACTTTCACCGGCATCGGCTTAATGTATTTAAACAGCAATTACGGCCGGGGTCTCAGCTGGCTGACCAGCGAATCCTTTGAACAGTCTCCGGACTTTACCCGGAAGGTTCAAAATGACATTACGAATATTTTTGATTATATCCGCTACCAGGAAATCTTTGAGACCAACGGAACTCTCGACTACTCCAAGGTGGTTTTAGAAGTCAGCTCGGGCCCGGGCGACGACCGGTCCTATACCCTTAACGACATCATCGTATATGGAAAAAGTCTGGGCTATTATCTGGACGAAGCGGATGATTTTGCGCTGAAGGGAAGCCCGGACAGTATTCCAGAGGAAGAGCAGGAACAGGTTTATGTAATTTACCGCTGCTATCAGTCAGAAGAGGAATTAACCGGGCCGGATCAGTCCTTTGCGACGCTGCCGGATCTAACCTATGAGATCCTGCGCCGTTTTTCCGCCTACTACTCCATCAACGAACGGCTGATGTCCGACTTCACCAATCTCTATTACCGAGTCGCCTACTATTCCAACAACGACTCCATCTATGAGGTATATACCAACGCGCCGGAAATGTCTATCGACTCCATGATGTCCATGGGAAAATATATTTACTATTCCGGTGATTCCAGCGATCTGGCGGTACGGACCAATTTTGATTCCACCTTTCCCAGCATCCCGGCCATGATGGCGGAAAACAATCCTTATACCAGCAATAAAAATTATGTGGTGATCGGACTAGATACCAGCTATAAAGCCAACGACGATTATCACCAGGCATACGCGGCCTACACCAATTCCCGCCAGTCCTTCATCAACGGCTTATACATTATGTTCATCGGCCTTGCCGGATGTGTTGTTACCATCGGTTTCCTGATCTTCGCCTCGGGGCACAGCTCCTTTGCCGACCGATCCATTTATCTGTATCCCTTTGACAACCTTCCCACCGATTTCATGCTGCTTTTGATGCTGTTGATCACATGGCTCTGCGTCCGCTTCGCCGCCCCCATTGTTTCCAAGATCCTCCATCTTTTGGTGGTGGAATCCTACTGGGACCGGGCCAACCGGATGACCATGTTCGCCGCGATCTATTTCTGCGGACTTTTGACCTTCTTCAGCCTCCTAAGGCGCTATAAAGCGGAAACCTTATGGAAAAACAGCATGCTCCGCCGGCTGGTGGATGTGCTGTCGGAAAGCACCTTTAAATACCGCCTCACCACAGGCTTCATGCTCTATCTGGGCGCCAACGTATTCTTGATCACCCTGGGCGCCTTTATGATCCTGCGGGAGGAAGGCGAGATCCTGCGCTCCGTTCCGTTTCTTACCCTCATGGTAATCTGGGTTCTGGGAAACCTGATGGTATTCTACTATCTTTACCGGAACGCGGAACAGACGGACCGGCTGCATGAAGCCATAGAAAAGCTGGCTTCCGGAGAAACCAGCTATAAAGTAGACGTATCCCGTTTTTCCAGTTTGGAATCCCAGCTGGCGGAGGGCTTAAACCGGATCAGCGACGGCCTGGAAACGGCCCTGGCCGAACAGGTAAAAAGCGAACGGCTGAAGGCGGATCTGATCACCAACGTATCCCACGATATCAAGACGCCTTTAACCTCCATCATCAACTACGTGGATCTTCTTAAGCGGGAAAACATCGAGAATCCGACGGTTCAGCAGTATCTGGAGATCCTGGATCAAAAGTCCCAGCGGTTAAAAACGCTGACGGAGGATTTGGTAGAAGCCTCCAGAGCCAGCTCCGGCAACATCAAGCTGGACATTGCCGATATCGACCTGGTGGAGCTGGTCCAGCAGACCACCGGAGAATTTGAAGACCGGTTCTCCGCCCGGCATTTGGAATTAGTCAACTCCCTCCCCAATGAAGTGATCCTCATCGAGGCGGACGGAAGGCGCCTATGGCGGGTGCTGGAAAATCTCTACAACAACGCTTACAAGTACGCGCTGGAAAACACCCGCGTATATGCTTCCGTAGAGGATCTGGGTTCCGAAGTCGTGTTTACCATTAAAAACATCTCTTCCTCTCCCTTAAATATCAGCCCGGAAGAGCTGACGGAGCGTTTTGTCCGCGGAGACGTTTCCCGGACCACCGAGGGCAGCGGCCTGGGCCTCTCCATCGCGAAAGATTTGACGGCGCTCCAGGGCGGCAAGCTGGAAATTACCATCGACGGCGACCTGTTTAAGGCTTCCGTCACCTTCCCCATTAAAAACTAAACCGGCGAGCGGCCGCCGAAAAATGACGACGGCAAAACGGCGGCCAAAAAATAGCCGCCGAAAAATAGCAACCGAAAAAATAGCTTCTATAAATAAAAGGATCCGGATCATCGATCGATGACCCGGACCTTTTTCCATTTTCCAGTTAAATACCAGCTAAAGGAGATCAGATAGTTGGCCGCCCATCCCAACGGAACCGCCATCCACGCCACCTGGATCCCATAGATCGGCGCGAATACGTTGGTCACGATCACGCGGATGGAAAGATTCACCAGATTGGCAATGGTAAAGGCCGCCACATCTCCCGCTCCCCGCAGCAGGCCGTCGGTCGTTGACTTAAGGCCGATAAAGGAGTAGAAGAACGCAAGGAAATGAACATATTCAAGTCCCACGGCATACGCCTCTCCGCTTCCGTCCTCCAAAAACAGAGAAACAAAAACACCGCCAAAGAGCTGATACAGCACGCAGAGCGCCGCGCCGACGGACAAAACCGTAATGTAGCACATCTTATAGCCTTCCCGGATCCGCTCCAGCTTTCCCGCGCCGATATTCTGGGCCGCGAAGGTCGCCATCGCGTTTCCCATGGCTAACATCGGCACGATGCTGATAGACTCGATCCGGGTACCGGCGGAATATCCGGCAAGCACCGCCGAGCCGAAGCTGTTGACCACCGACTGGACCAGAAGAATCCCCATCTGGACAATGGACTGCTGAACCGTAGACGGGATCGCGATCCGCACCATGGAAACCATCATATCCCGATCATAATACCGGTATTTCTGTTCCTCCTGGTAGCCCTTCAGCTTTCTCATCAAGATCATAAACGAGAGGACCGCGGAAATTCCCTGGGCGATCAGCGTCGCCACCGCGACGCCCCGGACCGCCAGGCCAAAATTGATAACGAAGACCAGATCCAGCACAATGTTCAAAAGCGATGAGAAAATTAAAAGCCTTAGCGGCGTCTTGGAATCCCCGAGGGAATTGAAGATCGAAGCCTGCACATTGTACATGAACAAAAACGGAAGTCCCACGAAATAAATCGCCAGATACAGCGCCGCGTCCGCGAAAATATCCTCCGGCGTATTCACAAGACGCAGGATCGTCTCATGAAACATGATTCCAAACACGCCAAGGCAGATGCCGATCACAAGGAAATTGATCAGCGTCGTAAAAACCGCCGTTTTCATTTTCGCGATCTTTCCCGCGCCTAAAAACTGGGAAACCACAACGGCGCTTCCGTTGCCGCCGCCGATGGCGATGGCGATAAATACATTGGTGATCGCGTAGGAGGCGCCCACTGCCGCCAGCGCCTGCTCTCCCACAAACTGTCCGACCACCACCGAGTCCGTAATATTATAAAGCTGCTGAAACAGATTGCCGAAGATCATGGGAATAGCGAAAAACAGAAGCGCCTTTCCTGGATGATCCGTCAGCATATCATATCGTTTCTTTCCTGCTGCCATAGATCAAATGCCACCTTCCAGAAATAAAATTCCAAGCCCAGCCGTCTTTCGGCCCGTAAGATTTAGCCTGTAAGATTTAGGCCTGTAAAAGGAACCGTTCCACGAACATGTAAAAGACCGGAACGGTCGCGACGCAAAGCAGCGTGCTGAGACAGACGGTAACGACGGAGAGCTTATAATCGCCGCCGTACTGCTTGGCGAAGATCGCGATATTGGAGCCCACCGGCGTACAGGACGCGATCAGGATCACCAGCTTGATATCCGTCTTGATTCCCGGGATCAGGCAGAAAACCGCCAGCGTCACAGCCGGGATCAGCACCAGCCGCACCAGGGCGCAGGCATAGGCGCTTTTTGTCAAAAGAAGCTCCCGCCAGTTCATCTGAGCGACATAGGTTCCAAGAATGATCATAGCTAACGGCGTATTCATGGACGCCATATGGTTCAGCGCCCCCGTCACCACCGACGGAACAGGGATCTGTAAAATAAACAGAAGGAGCCCGGCGGCCAGCGAAAGCACCACCGGATTCGTCAGGATCGTTTTCACCTGGATCGATTTCCGGTCGCCCGTCATGATATAAACGCCGTAAGTCCACTGAAGAATATTTAAAACCGCGATCAGCGGGGTCAGGTAAAAGATCGCGCCGTCTCCCAGAACCGACTGGATCAGCGGGATCCCGATAAAGCCCACGTTGCTGAAGGCCGCCGCCACATCCTCGATCCGCCGTCTGGTCCCAAACACAAGATAGGAAACCGCCATGGCGATGACTAACGCCAGGATCGTAAGGAGCATCGATTCCGCCTGCTCGAAAAGCCGCTCATGGGAATATTCCGTAATATAGGATTTGATCACCACGCAGGGGATCACCGCCCGGAGAAGAACAGCTCCCAGATCCTTGGCGCCCCGTTCGGAAAGAAATTCGGTCTTTACCAGGAGCATTCCCACCGCGATCAGCAGAAACATAATGCAGATTTGCTTTAATAATACGATTTCCATAATTTTCCCTTCCCCCTTGCTGTCCGCGAAGCACGGCGCAAAGCATGATTTCCACCCCTCATTATACACGCGATCTTCGATTCTTCCAACCTATTTTTCACTGGACGCCGCAAACAATTTTTCACAGGATACAAAGCTTCACAGATACGGAAAAACATAACATTGTACAAAGAGAAAGAGAATGTTATACTGAAAGCTGCAGAACGCAATCAGAAAGGATTTTATTATGGAAGTATCTCATTCCTTTGACGCATATCAGGCCGCTTTTTATGAATATGCCGGCCGGTTCGACTCCTCCGACGGACGGGTCGCCTTAAAAATCGTTCATACCGACGCGGTCGTCGCCATCATGAAGCGGCTTTGCTCCATGCGAAAGCTGCCCAAGCACACCGAATCGCTGGCGCTCCTCTGCGCCTTATTCCATGACATCGGCCGTTTTGAGCAGCTAAAGCAGTACGACACCTTTTTGGATCATAAAAGCGTCGATCACGCGGCGCTAAGCTGCCAGGTATTAAAAGAAAACCAGATCTTAGCCGCCCTTCCCGCGCCGGATCAGGAAATGATCTTAACGGCGATCGCCAACCACAACCGGCTGGAAATCGACGAAAATTCCGTCTCCGGACAAGAGGGCATGACTCTATGCCGCCTTCTGCGGGACGCCGATAAATGCGATATCTTCCGGGTCTTTGCCACCGACGATATGACCGATGTGATCGGCGTTCCCGACGAGATTCCCGCCGGGGAAACCGTATCCCCCGCCGTTCTTTCGGCCGTCCGAGAACACCGCTGCGTCGATAAGCGGATCCGGGAAACCCATCTGGACTTTTGGATCAGCTTCCTAAGCTTCTTCTTTGATCTCAATTATCCGGAAAGCGCCGCCATCGCCAAAGAGCAGGGATATTACCGGGTTCCCTTCGACCGGGTCACCTTTACGGATCCCGTTGGAAAAAAGCAGGTGCAGGAGATCCTAACGATCATCGAGGATTATCTCCGATCCTTCCCGGCAGCAGAAGCCAGCTCCGCCCCGGCGCCCCTGACGGCCCAGCCTTACTTGTCCCTGACGGCCCAGCCTGCCGTGCCGGAAACCTGTGTTCCGAAAGCTCTTTCCGCCTTTTTTAAGGACCATCCCAAAATGGCTCTGGCTTTTTCCGGCGGAACCGATTCCGCCTATCTTCTTTACGCGGCCAAAGCCTGCGGCTGCGACGTGCGGGCATATTATGTGGAAACCAGCTTCCAGCCGGAATTTGAGCGGGAAGACGCCAGACGGCTGGCGAAAGAGCTGGGCGCGGACATGAAAACGCTGCCCTTAAATATCCTGGCTTTGGATTCCGTCCGGAATAACCCGAAAGACCGCTGCTATTCCTGCAAAAACGCGATTTTCCATGAAATCCTAAAAGCCGCCGCAGACGACGGTTTTTCCTGCGTGATGGACGGCACCAACGCTTCCGACGACGCCGGGGACCGGCCGGGGATGCGCGCCTTAAGGGAGCTTAAGGTCTTTTCTCCGCTTCGCCTTTGCGGAATAACAAAAAAAGCGCTCCGGGAGTATTCCCGAAACGCTGGGCTTTTTACCTGGGATAAGCCGGCCTACGCCTGCCTTGCCACCCGCGTCCCCTCCGGCACGTTCATCGACGAGGAGATCTTAACGCGGATCGAATGGGCGGAGGGACAGCTGGCAAACCTCGGATTTTCTGACTTCCGCGTCCGTGCGGCAGAACTTCCGGACCCAGATGCGAATGCGTCTAGGATTCCGGATCCAGATGCGAATGCGTCCAAGACTCCGGACCCGGACGCAAGTGCTTCCGGGATTCCGGCTTCCGGTGCTCCAGATTCCGACGCCCCTCATTCTGGCACGTCCAAACGAAACTGGGCCGCCCGCTTACAGATCACCGAAGACCAGCTTCCGCTCTTATTGGAGCATCGAAGCCGGATCCTTGAGCTTTTAAAAACCCGCTTTTCCCAGGTTTCTCTGGATCTGGAGCTGCGGGCTCCGTCCCGTTAGCCGGCAAACTTTTCTTCAAAAATTTCATTCAGCCAGGCAACCGCGTCCTTCAAGCCTTCCGGGTTAAACGCAAAGTCCCGGAAGGTCTTTTTTTCCTCCTCCGTAACTGAAAAAATAAACGGCCCCGGCCATACCGCCGCCTGGAGCCGGTCCGGCTGGCCCTCCTCGCCGCTCTGCTTTCTTAAAAGAAAATTCATTCCCCGTTCGCTCCCGGTAAACACCGCCTTTTTTAAAAAGGGGATCGAAACCATTCCATTCAGATCAATCATCCGCTCTTCCTCCTTCTTTCTACCTTATCATGACAGATAAAATAAATCAATCTTCCCTATTGTAAAAATTGTCCGAAATTTGCTATACTTGTTAAAGAAAAAAGGAGGAGCACCGACTGGAAAAATCCTATGATCGCCGTATTTTTAGCGCCCGTTTACCTGCTTTTTCAATATTATGTCCTTTCCTGGGGCTTTGCCTGGACCAGTTCGCTTTCCCCTATGCTGGATTCCGTCTGGTTCCGGATCCCGGCAGCAGCCGTTTATCTTCTGCTGGCGTTCAGCCCTCTTTTAGGACTTCTGGTTACAAGGGAACCGTTCCATCATGCCCTCAAGGCCATCGGCAATTTCTGGCTGGGACTGTTTCTCTACATTCTCCTGCTGGTACTCGCCTTTGACGGCTTGCGCCGGGCCGCCGGTCTTTATTCCCTGTCCGGCTTCTGGAATATCCGCTATCCCTCCATGCTCCCGGCTCTTCCAAAAAAGCTGGCCGTCTGCGGGGGCCTTATTTCCCTTTCGATCCTTGGAACCGGCATATACGGATTTTTTCATGGACGAAAGCTGACCATCCGGCACGATCCGGTCGTTATCCACAAAAAATGCGCGTATTCCAACCTTACCGTCGCCCTGCTGGCCGACCTGCATTTAGGCTCCAATTCCAATAACAAAAGCTTAAAAAAACTGGTTGCTTCCGTAAACCGGGAACAGCCGGATTTGATCTGCATCGCGGGAGATCTCTTTGACAATGAATACAGCTCGATCTCCCACCCGGAAACGGCGGCCGAAATCCTTTCTCAGCTAAACAGCCGTCTTGGGGTCTACGCCTGCTGGGGGAATCATGACGTCAACGAAAAAATCCTGGCCGGCTTCACCTTTCCTTCAAAGGAACTGCGGCAGCGGGAGGCCCGGTTTGAGCGCTTTCTAAGAGACGCGAATATCACGCTTTTGGAGGACGAAGTTCGTCTGATCGATGAAGCCTTCTATCTGGGCGGCCGAAGGGACCCGGATATGGCAAAAAAGGAGCACGTATCCCGGCTTTCCGCCGGACAGCTTCTATCGTCCCTGGATCATGAGCTGCCGATCCTCCTGATGGACCATCAGCCAAAAAGGCTTTCCGAAGCGCAGGAAGCGGGAGTGGATCTCCTTCTTTCCGGCCATACTCACAACGGCCAGATGTTTCCGGCCAATCTGATCGTCCGGCTGTTCTGGGAAAATCCCTGGGGGATCCGGAAAAAAGGGACCATGACCTCCGCCGTCACCTCCGGGGCAGGCGTATGGGGGCCGGCCATGCGGATCGGGACAGACAGCGAAGTGATGATCCTTCATATTACATTTGATAAATAGGCACAGGCAGCCTTTCATGTCTGAATACTATAAAAAGGAGCTGAATCATTATGAATTCATTTGTAAAATCCATCGTAGATTCCTATGAGGAGCAGTTAAAATCCATCCGCCATCATCTCCATGAGCATCCGGAGCTGTCCTTTGAGGAATATCAGACGGCCGCTTACATCCGGGAGAGCCTTTCAAAAATGGGCGTCGCCATCGCGGATGGTTTTTCCGGAACCAGCACCGTCGGCGTTCTTAAGGGCAGCGAGCCCGGGCCCTGCATTGCCTTCCGCGCCGATATCGACGCGCTTCCGGTGGAAGAGGACAACGATCTTCCCTACAAATCGAAGATTCCGGGAGTCATGCATGCCTGCGGCCACGATATCCATACCGCGACGCTTTTAACCTTCGCCCAGATCCTGTCTTCCAGAAAAGAGCTGGTAAAGGGAACCGTTAAATTTATCTTCCAGGCCGCGGAGGAGAAGCTGCCCGGCGGCGCAAAGACCCTCTGCGAGGAAGGCGTCATGAAGGACGTGGATTACGTCTTCGGCCTTCATTGTTCCTCCGGTTTCCCGCTGGGAACCGTTGCCGTAACGCCCGGCGCTTACTCCGCCGCCATCGGAATCTATGAGGTAACGGTCCATGGAAAAGGCGGTCACGGAAGCTCCCCCAATACGGCGTTAAATCCCGTTCCCGTCGCCTGCATGGTGGGAAATTCCTTAAACCAGTTAATGGCAGAAAAAAAGAGCCCCACGGAAAGCGGAGTTCTTACGGTTTCCTATATTAACGGCGGACAGTATCCCAACATTATCCCCGGCGAAGTCACCCTCGGCGGAAACATCCGGACTTTAGACAATACCCTGATCCAGAAGCTTTTTGACTGCGTCGGCTCCGTCAGCCGCGGCATCTGCGAGGGCTTCGGCCTGACCTGCGACGTTTCCACCACCGTCGGGTATCCGGCGGCCATCAATGTGCCGGAATATATCGAAGTCGTCCGGACCGTCGCCAGAGATCTGGACTATACGGTCTATGAACGGCCGGACGCCTTAGGCGGCGAAGATTTCGCGTACTACCTGCTGGAAAAACCGGGCGCTTTCTTCCAGATCGGAATGGCGGACCCGGAGCGCCCCATTACCTCCACGCCCCATCACAACTGCCATTTCCAGCTGGATGAGCGCGGATTCCGCATTGGCCTGGAAATGGAGCTGGGCTTATACCTTCGCATGACCGGCCAGATGTAACGAGGCTTTATTTTCATGAAAATATGCTGATTTTTATTAAATAACGAGTTTATTTAAGATCTCCGGCCGCCGGATACCCATAAGCCGCTTTCGCGCTTAGGACGGCGCGCCGGATGGCCTCGGCCATCACCCTGGCCGCCAAAGCGCCCACCATATCCAGGTCCGCTTCCACCGTTCCCGTGGAAACAGCGTAGATACTGTCTCCGTCTGCCGTCGTATGGACCGGGCGGATCGCTCTCGCATATCCGTCATGGGCCATTCCGGCGATCTTCCCAAGCCGCGCTTTATCGAACCGTCCATTGGTGATCACAGCCCCGATGGTCGTATTCTCCACAAACCGGTTTTCCACCGCTTCAAAGCTCTTAAAAAGCTCTTCTTCGCTGTCTAAAAATCCTGTCTTTTCGGAATCCAGCATCCCGGCCAGCTTTTCTCCTGTCCGCCAGTCAAAAACATCTCCCAGGGCGTTGACCGCCACGATCGCTCCAACCTTTAATTCGCCCAGCTGAACCGCATAGCTTCCGATCCCGGACTTCATGCTGTACTCCATCCCATGAAGCTTTCCCACGGTGCAGCCGGTTCCGGCTCCAACATTTCCGTCCCGGTAATTTCCTCCTTCGGCGTTCACGCAGGCCTCGTACCCCATCGCCTGATCCGGCCGGATCTTAAAATCAGCGGCTCCCAGATCAAACAGGCAGGACTGGCAGACCAGCGGAACCTTCGTCACTCCCACGTCAAATCCGATCCCCCGTTCCTCCAGATACCGCATCACGCCTCCGGCCGCGTCCAATCCAAAGGCGCTTCCGCCGGAAAGCAGGATCCCATGGATGGCTCCGGCCGCCGCCATCGGCTTTAAAAGCTCCGATTCCCTGGAGGCCGGGCCGCCGCCCCGTACGTCTAACCCCGCCGGAGCGCCCTTCTCAAAAAGAAGGACCGTACAGCCCGTTCCGGCCTGCTCATTCTGGGCGTTTCCGATTTTCATATTTTCGATTTCCGTAATTTGGATTTCCTTCATGGTCCCTCTCCTCCGTCCGGCCTGCCGCTTCGCGGCGTTCCTGTTTTCTAAGAAATATTTTCTGAGAAATAAAAAACACCGTCCCCGCAGATCCAAGTCTGCAAAAACAGTGCTTCGCGTGCGCCCTCAGGGACTCGAACCCTGGACAAATAGATTAAGAGTCTACTGCTCTACCAACTGAGCTAAGGGCGCTTATTTGGTTTGTATCTCTGTGACACGTCCATTATTATATGACATAAGTTTTAGAAAGTCAACTATTTTTTTATCTTTTTTTAATAACTTTTTCGCGCCCTTTTCCTCGCTTTCCAGGCGAACGGGAACGCACGTCCGCCCGGATTTTGATCTGCCAAAATTTTGAGCAGAAGAAGCCGGAAGGATTCCCCTCCGGCTACAGGCTGGCGTCCAGCGCGTTCTTTAACGTATTCTTATTCTGGAGCCCCACATTTTTAGAAACCACCTCTCCGTTCTTAAAGAGGATTACCGTAGGCACCATCATAACGCCGTAGCGCGCCGCAATATCCGCGCTTTCCTCCACATCCAGCTTTCCGATCTTCGCCTTCCCCTCATATTCAGCCGCCAGCGCCTCAACCGCCGGAGCCATCATCTTGCAGGGGCCGCACCATGTAGCAAAAAAATCAACCAAAACGGGTACCTTGGATTCCAAAACCTCTTTGTCAAAATTTGCGCTGGTAAATTTCATTTCCATTTTCATCTCTCCTTCTTTCTGTCTTTTCCATTCAACGCCGCGCTGGCCTCGTCAAAACATTTCTTGTACTTTAACGCCAGCCGGTCCAGCTCCGTTTTATCGCAGGTCGCGCGGGACAAACTCCATATCAGCTTCCTTTTAAAATCCATCCTGCCTGCTTTCTGTCCGTTCTCCCCGCGCCGCAAAAAAGCGCCGGAAAACGTCCGCTTTATTCTTTCCTTTCTATAGTATATGCAGACTTTCCAAAAAGCAGTCATCGTCTGGCCGTCAGCTTGCAGATCGGTTTTCCCTCCGCGGAAAATTTTTCCTCATATTCCGTCATCACATTTCCCTGGGCCATGTCGCTGTGGTGCAGGTCAAAGGTTTTTTCCAGAATCTTCCATCCTGCCTGCGGAATCGACTCCAGAGAAAACCGGAACAGCTCCTGATTATCTGTTTTAAACTCAATGACGCCCTCCCGGTCTAGGATCTGATCGTAAACGGCAAGGAACCGGTCCGAGGTCAGCCTCCGCTTGGCGTGGCGGTCCTTGGGCCAGGGATCAGAAAAATTCAGATAGATCCGCTCAACCTCTCCCGCTTCAAATACCTCCGCCAGCTCCAGGGCGTCCAGCCGGATAAAATAAATATTAGAAAGCTCCAGCTGCTCCCGCTTCTGCAGTCCCCGCAGCAGCACGCTGGAATACCGCTCAATTCCCACATAATTCACATCTGGGTTCTGAGCCGCCAACTCCATGATAAACTTTCCTTTTCCCATCCCGATCTCGATCCGGATTGGATTGGGATTTCCAAACAGCTGCCTCCATTTTCCCTTAACCGCCTTGGGATCCTGGATCACATACGGGCTGTTTGCAATCTCTTCCTCTGCACCTTTAATATGGCGTAACCTCATTTTTACTCCATTCTGTCCTTTATTTTGTCCGGTCATTTCCTAACTCCGGTTCACCCATTCTAACATTTCCTTTCCGTCTTTGCAAGGAAAACCAAAACTTCTTAACATTTTGTGAATTTTTCAAAAATTTTGATGCAAAATTTCATTTCTTCCCTTATAATGAGTTTAACAGGGCGACTCTTTATGCGGAAATCTGCCAGAATCTGGGAAAAATCGTTTTTGTGTCTCTTTTTTCGTGCTGGGATTTTACCTCTTTCGGCCGGTTCCATAAACTGATCGTATTTAAGGACGGCAGCCGCCGGGCATATCTGAAGCCGTACGGCAAAAACCGCCGCCCGCGGAAATAAAAACAACGGAGGGGACGTGTATGGGAAGAACCGAAAATCCTAGTATCTGGGAAAAAATACAGCGGAATGTTCAGGAAACCGAACGGCTCATCGGCCAGAAAAAATACAATCTGGCTATGATCAAAGCGCGCCAGACCATGGAATACATGGTCAAGCTTCACTGCGATAAGGCCGGAATCGTCGAAAGCACGCCGGATACCATGATCCGCGAGCTTTACGGCGGAAAATGGATCTCGAAATCCACCGCTGAACATTACCTTCAGATTCTGTCCATCGGCGAACAGGCCGCCAAGGATGGAGACAACGGCGCCTTTAATGCCAACCAAGCTTACCATCTCCTGTCCCAGGAGGTCTATGCGTTTTCCAATTCCGATAAACCGGAGCGGACCAGACGGAGCGCCAGAGAAGCCTCCGTTTCCCGTGGTTCCGATTCCAGCCGGGCCGCTTCTTCCAGGGCCGCGGCAGGCTCCAGAACCTCCAGTTCCCGCGCGGTTCCCCAAAGCAGAAGCCGGAGACGGCAGCGGAACGGGTTAAACAGCCTGGATCTCTTAAAGCTCCTGATCCCCATCGTACTGATCATCGTGCTGATTTTCCTGATCCGTATCCTGGCTCCAAAGGATACGCCGACAGAGGAAACCTCAACCGCCCCGGTTACAACGGAAGCTCCCACGACGATGGCTTCCACGGAGCCGGAGACAACGGAGGAAGAGACCGCCGCTCCCGTCGTTTACCGGACAACCGATGTTTTAAACGTGCGCAGCGGCCCGTCTACCAATGACGAACGGATCGGCAAGCTGGACGCCGGCGCATCCATTGAAGTAATCGGCGACTATGATGAAACCTGGGCGATCATCATTTACAACGGACAGGAAGCTTATGTTTCCAAAGATTACCTGACCCTTGAAGAACCGGCAGAATAATCGGATATAGAGGCTGACGGCTCCATCCGGCGGAAATTTCCGGCAGATGGAGCCGTCAGATTTCTTTATAGGTTTCTTTATAAATGAAAGCAATCGAAACGGAGCAAGCTTTATGACATCTGAATCAACTCAATTTAAAAAATGGCCGGTACTGGCCGCCGGAATCTTAGGCGCCTTCTGCGTGATGATCATTCTTTTGATCACTTCCGTAGAGGCGGTCGCCTATTGGACGCCCGGCTATTATGAGCAGGAATACACCAAATACCATGTGCTGGAAAATCTCCCGGAAATGACAATGGAGGATCTGCTGGACGTTACCGATGAAATGATGGCGTATCTTAGGGGGAACCGGGAGGATCTTCACGTATCCGCCGTCATCGGCGGCGAGACCCGGGAATTTTTCAACGCCCGGGAAATTGCCCATATGGAGGACGTCCGCGGGCTTTTTCTTGGCGGTCTTATGCTCCGTCGGGTCTGCATCCTGATCCTGCTTCTTTTGGCCGCCTTCTTTTGGGGCTGGAGCCACAAAAAAGAGGCGCGGATCCGGTTTTTATCTTATATGCTCCCCAGCTCCCTCAGCATCGGGACCGGGCTCTTTTTCCTGCTGTCCGCGGGGATCGCCGGGATCATATCCACCGATTTCTCCAAATACTTCGTAGTTTTCCACCAGATATTCTTCAATAACGATCTGTGGATCTTAAATCCGGCTACGGATCTTTTGATCAATATCGTGCCGGAGCCCTTTTTTATGGATACGGCAATCCGGATCGGGCTTTTGTTCGCCGCCATGACCGTCTTATTCCTGGCTGGAAATCTGCTCCTCTGGAAGCGGAACCGGAAAAAGAACGCCCATTAACTTTTCCTTAAATTCCTTTACTTGTCTGTCCTGTTCATTTATAATGGAGATTGTTTGTAGATTTACCATAGATTGAAGATTTACCATAAAAGGAATTATGATATTATGAAACGATTTTTAGGCTTTCTCTGCTGTCTGGCCTTGCTTTTGGGACTTTCTCCAGCCAAGACCGCCCTGGCCGTCGTCGACTGGCCATCCGGCGTTTCCATATCCGCAGACGGCGGGATCCTGATGGACGCCAATTCCGGAGCCGTTCTATATGGAAAGAACATTCACGAGCAGTATTATCCCGCCAGCATCACAAAAATCCTGACCGCTCTCGTGGTTCTGGAAAACTGCGGTCTGGACGAAACCGTTACTTTTTCTTATAACGCGGTGAATAACCTGGAGCCCAACTCCACGATCTTAGGCGCCCGGGCCGGGGATACGTTAAGCGTCCGGGACTGTCTTTACGCCCTGCTGCTGCAGTCCGCCAATGAGGTGGCCAACGCCCTGGCGGAGCATTGTTCCGGCGATATTGAATCCTTCGCCGAGCTTATGAACCGGAAAGCCGAGTCCTTAGGCTGCACCGACTCCCATTTTGCCAACCCCAGCGGATTGAATGATGAAAATCATTATACCTCCGCCCACGATATGGCTTTGATCGCCCAGGCTGCGTTCAACAATCCGACCTTCGTAGAAATCGACTCCACAACCTACTACGATGTGCAGCCCGGACAGCTGGTTCAGTATCCGGACGGATGGCGGTATTACGCCCATCACCGGATGATGAAAAAAAATGATTCCGTTTATTACGACGGGATCATCGGCGGAAAAACCGGCTACACCTCTCTGGCCGGAAATACCCTAGTAACTTGCGCCGAGCGGGACGGCTTAAAGCTGATCACCGTTGTCTTAAATGGCCATCAGACCCACTATGACGACACAAAAGCGCTCCTGGATTTCGGCTTTGAAAATTTCCAGGCCGTTGCCATCGCGGATAAAGAAGATACCTATCAGAAAATTGAAGACGATCTGACCGTAAACGGAATCTTTTCCGGGTCGGCCGTCCGGCTGTCCATCGATGAGAACAGCTCCATTGTCCTTCCCGCCGGGGGAGACTTTTCGGATGTGACCTCAACCTTAAACTACCAGCTGGAAAGCGGCGCGCCGGAATCAGCCGTGGCCCGGATCGACTATCAATACGGAGATCAGACCGTCGGACACGCCTACCTAAAGGCCTCCGTTCTCCAGGGCTATGTCCCCGAGACCGGAACGATTTCCGGAAATGCCTCCGGCAATCTTACAGGGAATTCTTCCGGCGATCTTTCCAGCAGCCTAAGCAGCGGCGGGGAAACCGCCGCCGGATCCGCTGACAGCACTGAAGATGAAGAAGTCTTTAACGGCTCCGGCTCCATAACAGGAGAACCGGTCGGCGATCCCGCTTTAAACGCGGATCCGGAGACAGAAGAACGCTCCGGCTTCTCCATTTTTGGAATTTTAAAAACCATTCTCTTGATCGCGGCCATTTTGGCCGCCGCGGGCGCCGCCATTTTCGGAGTCCTTTACTATCGGGAACGGCGGGAGGAGCAGGAACGGCTCCTTCGCCGTAAGCGCCGGGAAAAGCGGCTAAAAGAATGGGGCTATTCCTCAACGGAGTTTGATCTGCTCATGGAAGAGCATCTCCGTTCCAAAAACCGGTTTAAAAAACGCAGCCTCGCGGATCGGATCCGCAGCTGGTTCCGCCGCCGGTAACGATCAAAATCCGACGATATTTCTTTTCAGAGATACCGTCGGATTTTTACTTTAGAACGCCCAATATTTCTTTCCCTAATAAGGGGCCGTCTGCGTTACCGGGAAAACCAAGTTCCCCCAAGGATTTCTTTCGCTTCCCTCGTCAGCGGAATGAGATCGCTGGCATCGATCTTAGAAACGTCAAACTTGCGGTTCAAAGCGGCGAAATGCTGAAGGCCAAAGGCAATCCGTTTCAGATAGGAATACACGCCGATGGCGCCGGCAGCAAACTGATCGGCCCGCTCCCCGTAGATCCACCGCAGCTCCGAAAGGTCCGCAAAAATTTCTTCCTTCGTCGAGCCATATTTTTGAATATGCGGCGGAAGATTTCCTTCCTCAAGAAGCTCTCCGATCTTTTTCCCGTTCATCGCGGCCGCCATAGGCGCGCGGCAAAGTCCTACCGCCTTTACATACGGCGCTCCCAGGGCCAAAGCCTTATAAACATGGTCCTCCATGGTAAACCCGCCCGCGATTGCCAGATCCGGAAGCATCAGGCCCTCCGCTTCCATCTGCCTGCAGACCGGGGCCAGCGCAGCTTCAATGAGGATCGCCGGATATCCCCATTCGTTCATCATCTTGCATGGGCTGTAGCCGGAACCGCCGCCAGCGCCGTCAAAGGTCACCATATCCACATGACAGGACGCCGCGATCCGCAGAACCCGCTCCATATCCGCCCGGTCAAATCCCGCCATCTTAAAATATACATTTTTAAGCCCCATCGCCCGAAGCTCTTCGATCCGTTCCTTTAGATATTCCTCCGTCCACATGGGCAGGCGGCTGTAGGAGAAGAAATTGGGACATGCCTTTTTCCCATATGCCTCCTGGATCTTCGGATCGCTGGGATCCGGATAAACGATCGCGCCGTTTTCCTGCTGCTTTAACGCTTCCTCCAGCGTCCGGATCCGCACCGCAGGCTGCGTTCCCTTCGCGGACTGGCCGAATTTAAACTCGATCGCGTCCGCCTTCGCCTCCCGGATCGCGTACTCCGGCAGTCCGCGGGCATTATCTTCCCAATTGCACTGCAGCACAATCTGTCCATATCCCCGGTCATAACGGCGGAAGCTGTCAAAAATTTCCTTTAGCGATTCAAACCGAACCACTTTTCCGTCCCTGTATTCCACATCTTTAAACTTTCCCAGCGCGTTTTCCCCGATCACGCAAATAACCCCGGCCATCGCCGCGCCGGCAAAATAATCCTTCCAGTCCAGCTTAATTACGGCGGGGAGAACCACCGGCATCGCGACGCGCACCGGATGAAGTCTGCCAATGGTCCGCTCCAGCTTTACGTTAAAAATCGTCGCCTGGCCGGCGTCCGCCTCTATCCCCGCAGCGCCGAATACGCGGCCGTTGATATTAAAATGAGAATAATCCACCGGCATGATCTTTTCCGACGCCACCTGATTATCCCCGGAATTGGTCGGATAAACGGCAATTTCGCCCCGCATGGCAGACAGGCCGATCTCGCAGGTTCCCACACAATGCTCTGAACACAGCGAACACATGCCGGAAAATGACGTCTGGCCGCTCCGCATTCGGGTGTCATTAAACGCGGACGACAAATTTGGACTGTAAGACATAAAACCCCTCCTTTTCTCTCCTGTTTCCTACTTGTTGCTCCCCTCTTGCTGCTCCTTACTTACTGCTTGCCGATTATGATTGCTGCTTTCTGCTTGCATCTCTTGCGCTTACCGCTCGTATCCCTTACCCTTACTGCTTCCCATTTGCAGCCTGCCGCTTGTACTTCATGCTGCTTATCGCCTGCCTTAGCCTCAGGCGCCATGCCTGCGGATCTTACTCTTTTCCGCTCTTCTAAGCCTGGTTTCATCCCGTTTTTTCTCGATCAGCTCCACCGTTTCCTGATTCGCCAGCTTCATGGTCTTTACGGCAAACACGGTTCCATCCTCCGCCCGCTTCATGCGGATCTTGCCTTTTACAAAACCATGCTCCGGGCAAACGGCCAGGCAAAGGTAAAACCGCTGCCCGTAAGAGAACCAGCGGATCTTCTTTTTCAGCATCCGGCGGCACCGCACGCAGAGCATGTCCGTCACGTTCTTATCCTCCATCGCCTTTTCCCTTGTGGGAAAGGTTCTGGAAACAAATTTAAAATACCCGGGAAACTCCAGAGTAAACTCCTCCTCCTTCGTTTGTGGAGGACGGTAATAATCAACGGAAATATATTCCTTTACCTGCTCAAAATCAAACCGCGCAAAAATCCTCCCGGTATATTCCGCGTCCTCCAGCGCCCTGTGAAAGGGAACATCCTTTCGCATTTCA
>DGYMR06203__coassemble_814_pt1 | contig 29122 bp, 24 predicted proteins | sample DGYMR06203__metabat2_high_PE_052 | metagenome-assembled genome bin DGYMR06203
TAGTTTCCGTTTTTTACCGAAATGGCCGTATCGTTAAATAACCCCTTTCCGTATAGCATACCGGAACCGATGGCCATTTTTGAATTATCCTGCTGAAGGTTTAAATCCGCGTATTTTTCCGGATTAATAAAAGCCAGCACGCGGTTTACCTGGTAAGGCTCGATAAACGGGATCAGATCTTCATGGGCCAGATACATAAGCAGGCACAAAAGCGGGATCCCGATGGCAGCCGCGCGGAAGATCAATTTATAGCTGATCCCCGAGATATAGATCATGCACAGGATCGTGAAAAAGATCACGATGCTGGTGGACAGATCCGGCTGCTTTAACACAAGAAGAAGCGGAGCCGCCGCCAGGCCGGCGATGGATAACAGCGTAGCCGGCTGGTCGATCTTTTCCTGGTTTTTCTGCAGAAACCAGGAAAAGAAATAGATCAGTCCGATTTTTACAAACTCCGACGGCTGAAACCGTCCGATAAGGGGCAGCGTGATCCACCGCCTGGATCCGCCTCCGGAGCCTCCCAGCTGTCCGGCTATAATGACCGCCAAAAGGATCGCCAGACAGCCGATATAGACGACGACGGAAAACCGGGTCAAAAACCGGTAATTGAAAATGGACAGGACCACCGCGATCATGATCCCGCCGAAAAGCCCGATCAGCTGGCGGGTCACGTAGCTTTTGTCCTCTCCCACCGCGCTGTTGATGATCACGACGCCGATCATGCTCAAGGCGGCCGCGTAAAACAGCAGGCGGAAATTGAAGCTTCTGAAATGATATTCTGCAAACATTTAGTATGTCCCCTTAGAAAGCAAAGCGCGGATGGGAACGCTGGCGCACAGCACGGGAAGCCGGGCTCCCGTACCCGTTTCATCGGCACGGGAAACCTTCATTTCCAGGCCTTTGGCGTCGATCTCCATGTACTTTGAAACAGCCTTTATCATATCCTCCCGGATCATTTCCAGGATTTCGGGAGTACATCCGGCCCGGTCCGTGATCAAGATCAGGCCGAGCCTGCGTTTGGCAATGCAGCCGGAATTCCGTTTTGCCAGGATATCCTTCAGTCCGGCCATCTTATGCCCGCTTTAAAAGTCCGGCGAATCTGGTAAAAAGCCCCCGGTTTTTCTCAAGCTCCATCATGGGCACCTCCTGACCAAGCACCCGTTTGCAGATATTGAGATAAGCCTGTCCGGCGTGGGCGTTTGTTCCCACCAGCGGTTCTCCCTGATTGGTGGAGATCACGATCTCCTCGTCGTCGGGGATCGCTCCCAGGATCGGGATTCCCAGAATGTCCGTCACATCCTCGATGGACATCATGTCTCCCCGGCGGACCATGTCCATCCGCACCCGGTTGACGATCAGATCGATCCGGGTGATCTCATTGGCTTCCAAAAGCCCTACGATCCGGTCCGCATCCCGGATCGCGGATACCTCCGGGGTCGTTACCACAAAGGCCCGGTCCGCGCCGGCAATGGCGTTTTTAAAGCCCTGTTCGATGCCGGCCGGGCAGTCTAAAATCACATAGTCGAATTCATCTCTCAGACCATCCACCAGCTTTTTGATCTGCCCCGGGGATACGGAAGACTTGTCCCGGGTCTGGGCGGACGGAAGTAAAAACAGGTTCGGATATCTTTTGTCTTTTATAAGGGCCTGCTTCATACGGCAATTTCCCTCCACGACGTCCACCAGATTGTAGACGATGCGGTTTTCCAGCCCCATTACCACGTCGAGATTGCGCAGCCCGATATCCGTATCGATCAGGACTACTTTTTCTCCCAGCATGGCAAGTCCGGTTCCGACATTCGCAGAGGTCGTCGTTTTGCCTACACCCCCTTTACCGGATGTAACAACAATGACTTCACTCATAAGAATATCCTCCTGTATTCAGTTGTTTTCCCTTCCGTTATATCTTACATGAAAAATAAAAATATTTCCAGTATTAAATGAAATTTAATGCGCTCAAAAAGCTCTTTTTTATCGGCTCCATACAAATTCGTCCATTTTCTACAAGAATCATCATGGGGCCGCGGCCTGAAAACCAGCCCTTCTGGGGCTTTTGGAGCGAAAGGTCCGAGATCTTTGCCTGGGCAGGCGCCATCTCAAAGGCGACGATCACGGCGTTTAAATTCCCGGCCGCCCCTGCGGCGGCCGTTCCCTTAAGAGAACCTAAGACGATGATGTTTCCCTTGGCGATCACCTTGGCGTCCCGTTCCACATCTCCGATGATGACGATGCTGGCCTCTGATTCCAGCACGTCCCCGGCTCTTAAATTCCCTTTGTAGAACTGCCCTGTCTGGGAGGATAATTCCATCAGCTTTTCGTTGAGCGCTCTCTCGCAGCGCTCGATCCGCTTGGCGTCGGAATCGATCAGGCAGAGGATCTCGATATTGGAATTTTCCGTAATGGTATCCACGATCTGAAGCTCCTCGCTTGGCGCCAGTTCCCTTCCTTCAAGGGTCAGCGTCATCTGCGCGGTTCCCCAGAACCGGGCGGTTTCTTTGAATTTTTTCGCCACAGCCTCCAAAAGCTCTTGGAAAGGAAGCTTAGGATCCAAATAAACCGTCATTCCCGCTTTGTTCCCTTTAATGATAACCGCATTCTTCATCCGATCTCCTCCTTACGGCGCTAGTCTCCGATCTCCACATTGGAAACGCTGAGCGCGCTGTTATTCAGAATATAATCAAGATCCGTATATCCATAGTAGAACCGGTAAATACTTTTCGCCGCCGTAGCCGCGTTGGAAGAAGAATATCCATAAGGGATATTAACGGTAACGGCGATCTCCGGATCATCATAGGGCGCGAAAGAAACGAAAAAGGCGTGGTTGATGGTGTGGCCGTTTTTCACTTCCTCCGCCGTTCCCGTTTTTCCGGCGATAGGAACCTCCAGGTCGTTAAAGATCTTGCTGGCGGAGCCGTCGGAAATTACCCGGCGCATTCCGGTATGGACCGCGTTCCAGGTGGAATCCTGAATGTCGATCTGGGAACGGACCGCCGGAGTAAAGTCCTCGATCAAATTTCCCTGGGAATCGGTCAGCTTATCCAAAAGACTTAACTTGAAAACCGTTCCCTTATTGGCGACAGCGGAAATATAGCGGGACAGCTGCACGTTGGAATAGGCGTTGGTACCCTGTCCGATGGCGGAGGATTCCGGATTCTCCGTGGTCATCTGGGGAGAATTTTCCGCGATCTCGATGCCCGTCGTCTCGTCCAAGCCGAACATGGACGCGTATTTCCGGATCATTTCAATCCCCCGCTCCGGCGAGTAGTTTCCATTTTCGTCCGTTGAAAGGCGGTGCGCCATTTCTGCGAAGAACACGTTGCAGGAATTCTGGATCGCCTGCTCCACATTCAGTTCATCGTGACGGCCCGGATAGATCCAGCAGCGGATATTGGGGGTGATCTCCGTATATCTTCCGGTACAATCCACCGTATCCGTAAGCCCGATCACGCCCTCCTCCAGGGCGGCAACCGCCATAATGGGCTTAAAGGTGGAGCCGGGCGCCTTCTGGGCCTGGGTGGCGTTATTAAACAGCGGAAGGGACAGATCGTTGTTCAGCTTATTGTAATAATCCGCGTCCACTGTTCCGGAAAACTTGTTGTTGTCATAGCTGGGATAGGTCACAAGGCAGAGGACCTCTCCCGTATTGACGTCCGTAATGACGCAGCTGGCGGAACAGGGATCTAACGCCAGCTGGGCCGGCGTGATCTCGATGTCGGAGATCTTCTGGCGGATAAACTGGAAGGCGTACTCCTCGCCGTTCTGCTCCAGCATCCGCACCTCGCCTTCGTCGTAGGCCAGAATATTCTGGGAATATAACGCCAGGCAAAGCTCCCTTCCGGTGATGGTGCCGTCGTTGATCAGATAGCGGTAGATCCGCTTGGCAAAGCTCTGATCAGTTTCTAAATCCGCCATGACGTATTCCACGATCCGGCCGTAAACGTCGTCGGCTCCGGAATACCGGGACTCGATGGAAAGCTTCGTCGTATCGATCCAGCTGTCGGCGATCCCCGCGTAAAGATAATCCCTGAGGCTGATGGTATCGTCTCTCCAGGCCTGATAATAATCCGCGTCCTGGCTGATCTGGCCGGTCATGATGATCCCCTCGCTTACCAGGAAGGAATAAATATACTGCATATAAGCGAACATATCCTCGGGAAGCGTCTCCAAAGGAGCCGCGTCCTCATTTAAAAGCTCGGAATGGATCGCTTCGATGATCCGCTCCCTCGCCTGGCTGTATTTGGCGTAGATGGATTTTTCCACCTGGGACGCCTCCGGCGCGGAAAACGCTTCCATATCCAGGACGTTGTTATTGATCAGCTGATAGTAGGCGTCCTTTACAGGGATCGGGATATTGGAGGCCTTGCTGTAATCGCTGTCCTCCAGATCCCGGTTCACCAGCTTGCTGGTAATAATACCCGCCAGCTGCTGCTCCAAGATATGGTAAACGCCGATCTGCAGCTCCCTGTCCAAGGTCAGGTAAAGGTCCTTTCCTGCCTCCGGCTCCTGCCGGTCCACGATCTCCAGGATCCGTCCCATATTGTCTACATACATGGTCTGGTATCCCTTTTTTCCCTGGAGATAGGTTTCCATGGAGGCTTCGATTCCCGTTTTTCCCACCAGATCCGTCAATTCATAATCCGGATTGGACTGGCGCAGGGTCTCCAGCTCGTCTTCCCAGATCTTTCCGATATAGCCGATGATCGCGGAAAAATACTGGCTGTCATTATACACTCGGATCGTAGATTCCTCGATGCCGACCCCTAAAAGATCCGCGGAATTTTCCAGTACGTCCGTCATCGTTTCCTTGCTGACATTGGACGCGATGGTGGTGGACTCATATTTCCGGTAGGCGGTAAGGCCCATGGTGTACCGGATATTGATCACGGCCAGCGCTTCTTCATCGGTCATGGAAATTGCTTCGCCGTTCTCGTCTGTAAGCTCGTCCAGCCCATAGTAAGAAAGACGGGAGGCAAACAACTCTTTCGCCGTAATATCCGATGGATACTTTCCCTCGGGATCGTCCAGCTCGTCGATGGTCCGAAGGCCGTAAAGATCCGCTAAAAACCGCTTCCTGGAGGTTTCGCTGGCGGAAGTAAAGACCATTTCCCCGGAGGAATCAAAGCCTACCTGGAATTCCCCCTCCACGCTCTCGCCGTGGCGGTTTAAAATGCGGACTAAAAGAAGCAGCATCCGGTTCCGCTCGTTGGCCATTTCATAATCGCCGTTGTCCTGGATCACGACGTTATAGGAAAGCTCGTTGTAAGCCAGCACATTTCCGCTGCGGTCATAGATATTGCCTCTGGTCCCCGTAAGGCTTATGGTCCGCTCCGTCCGGGCCATATAGGTTTCCTGGTACTCCTCCCCGTTCACGATCTGAAGGTTAAACAGACGGACTCCCAGAACGCAAAAAAGGAAGAACAGGAATCCGCCCAGAATAAACAGCCGGGAGGAAATCAGCTTTTTTAAAAATTCCCTTGTAATTTCCAGCAAGTCGTTAAACAATCGTCGTGTCTCTCCTTTTTCCCAGCGCTTCCAGCTTTCTGCTGATAAACAAAAACAGCCGGTAAACGATCAGCGTCGTCACTACGGTAAAAATAGTTTCCGGCAGGATAATATTGAGAAAATAGTATCCAAAATCGAGACGGCCCCGCACCAGAAAGCCGAACACATACAGGTAAAAATTATAGATCAGCTCATTGAGCGCGGAAAGCACCAGCGGCAGCGTAATGTAGTCCTCATAGTAATACCGGGTGCAGATCCCGTTTAAATATCCCAGCCAGATATAAATTAACGTATAAAAGCCCAGAGGCCCGCCGGAGGACAGATCGAGAAGAAGTCCCGCCACCAGGCCGTACGCCATTCCCGACCGGCTCCCCCGGATAAAGCCCAGGGAAAAGGTTAGGATCACCATCAGGTTGGGATATACCGCAAGAAACGGCATCAATGGAAAAACCCCGGTCTGGACGGCAAATGCCAGCACCACCAGACACAGGTTCAAAAAAATCTGTTTGATACTGCTATTCATCAAGCTCCGGCCCCGCATCCTTTAAATCTGTGATCACCAGTACCTCCTGCAGGCGGTCGAACCGGGCCGCAGGGATCAGATATCCCGACTTGGTCAGATTATCATGATAATCCACCGTAATGTCCGTCGCGTAGCCGATCAGGATCCCCGGCAGGAATTTCCCGCTGATGTTGGAGGTTACGATCATATCTCCGTCCTTTACGTCGTCGTCCTTTTCCATGTAGGAAAGCCGCAGCCGGCCCTCTTTAAACAGCCTGAGATCGCCGGAAACGATGCAGGTATCTCCCGACTGCTGGGCCATGGCGCTGACCTGGCTGGAATCGTCGATAATGGAGCGCACGGTGGCGTAATTGGTTCCCACATCCGTTACGATGCCCACCAGGCCGCCTCCCGCGATGACGTTCATATTCTCCCGGATCCCGTCTTCCGATCCCTTATCGATCCGGAAAACGGAAAACCAAGAGCTGGAATCCTTGGCGATGATCCTGGCTCCAACCTTATTGTACTCCATATAATCCTGATCCAGCTGGTAAAGCTCCCGGAGCCTGGATAACTCCTGCTCCTCCGAACGGAGCCTGGTATTTTCCTCGGTCAGTTCGTCCACCTGGGCCTGCAGCTTTTCATTTTCCGAAAGCGCCTGGCGCAGCTCAGTCATGGCGCTGACTTCTTTATAGATCCCGCCGCCGACGGCGTTGATCCCGGACTGGACCGGAACCAGCAGCGCGCCCACCGCGTTCCGCAAAGGGTTCAGAAGGCTCCCGCGGATCGAGGTGACGGCGATCATGAATACGCATAGGATCGTCAGTCCGGCCAAAAAGTATCTGGTATGTTTCATGTTTCAAATATTCCCCGTTCTTTCAGGCTTACATAGGAATTATCCCCGATTATAATGTGATCTAACAGGGGGATCCCCAGCAAATTCCCCGCCTGCTGGATCCGTCTCGTATAGAGACAGTCCTCCTTGCTCGGCGTCGGATCTCCGCTCGGATGGTTGTGAAGCAGGATGATCCCCACTCCCCGGTACCGCAGGGCCTCGATAAACAACTCTCTTGGAGTTGACAGAGAAGCGTTGACGGTTCCTCTGGAAATATCCACCTCGCGGATCAAAAGATTTTTCGTGTTTAAGATCAAGAGCTTTAGGTTCTCCTGCTCCATGTGGCGCATCTCTTCCATATAGCGGGCGGCCACCCGGGCCGGATGGTCGAACCGGGGCATTTCCTCCACTGCCGCCGCCTTCCAGATCCGCCTGGAAAGCTCCCCGATGCAGGCCAGCTGGATCGCCTTTACCTGCCCGACGCCCCGGATCTCCATAAAATCCTGGAGACTGCCGTGGAGAAGCCCCAAAAGTCCCGCTGGACTTCCAAGGGCGAGAACCTCCTCCGCCAGCTCCTTTGCTGGAACGCCTCTTGCGCCGGAACGCAGGATCACCGCTAAAAGCTCCGCGTCGGATAAAGAAGCGCTGCCGTTTTCCAACACCTTTTCATAGGGCCGTTCGGATAACGGCAGCTCTTTCATCGTACGTCTTTCCTTTTGTTTCATCGCATTTCCCGCCTTTCTTCTCGGTCTCTCCAAGTACCTGTAAAAGTCCGGGAAAACGGACGTTAAAGAAAACGATATACTAAAATTGCAATGATCACGCCGATAATACTGGCCATTGTGATCCGGATGCTTAATCCAAAGGTAAGGACCAGGATCCCGAAATTTAATACCATGGGGTCGTTAAGGCCGAATGACTGGCCGAAATTCAGCCAGGAAAGCCCGGATATCCCGGCGGCCATCTCTCCGATAAACCCGCCTAAGACGATTCCCGAAAGCAGCATTAAAAGAAGGACCCAGGAATTTTTGCTTTTCATCATCAGTTCCCCTTTTCCGATTTGCAGACGCCAGCCGGATCCAGGATCCGATGGGCGCATTATACCATATTTCATGAGCGGGGTCAAACGGCGTTTGCTTACAGCGTTACGACTCCCGCGTCCGAAAGCTTCTGCAGGGACATTAAAATTCCAAGCTTCGCGTGATACCAGGTAAGGCCGCCCTGGAAATAGACGGCGTAGGGAGGCTTTATGGGGCCGTCGGCGGACAGCTCGATGGAGGAACCCTGAATAAAGGCCCCCGCAGCCATGATCACATCAGAGTCATAACCGGGCATCGCCCAGGGTTCCGGGGTAACGTAGCTGTCCTCCGGCGCGGCCGCCTGGATTCCCTCACAAAATTTGATCACGCCCTCCGGCGTTCCGAAGGTGACGGCCTGGATGATATCATGACGGCTTTCGCTGCCGCTTGGCGATACGGGAAAGCCCAGCCGCTCATAAACATTGGCCGCGAAAATCGCGCCCTTTAACGCCCCCGCCACTACGGTCGGCGAGAGGAAAAGCCCTTGATAAAGGGACTGGCTGACGCCGAGGCTGGCGCCCACCTCTTTTCCCAGGCCGGGAGCCGTCAGACGGTAGGAAGCCAGCTCGATGCAGTCCTTTCTGCCCACAATGTAGCCGCCGATGGGCGCCAGGCCGCCGCCGGGATTCTTGATCAGAGAACCGACGATCATATCGGCTCCCACGTCCGTAGGTTCGATCCGTTCTACAAATTCCCCGTAGCAGTTGTCCACCATGCAGATCACGTCCGGCTTGATCCCTTTAATAAAGCGGATCAGCTCCCCGATGCGGGAGACGGAAAGGGTCGGCCTTGTGGCGTAGCCCTTGGACCGCTGGATCTCCACCAGTTTCGTTTTTTCGTTAATCGCTTTGCGGATGTTTTCATAGTCAAAGGAGCCGTCGGGCAGCAGGTCCACCTGCCGGTAGGAAACGCCGAATTCCTTCAGGGAGCCTGCGGCGTCCCGGATTCCGATCACCTCCTCTAAGGTATCGTAGGGCTTTCCCACAGGAGAAAGGATTTCGTCTCCCGGTCTGAGGCAGCCCCAAAGGGCCACCGTCAGCGCGTGGGTACCGGAAATCAGCTGGGGGCGCACCAGGGCGTCTTCCCCGTGGAAGGCTCTGGCATACACCTCCTCCAGCGTGTCCCGTCCCATGTCATTGTATCCATAGCCGGTGGTTCCGGCAAAATGGATATCGCTGACTCTGGACTCCTGCATTGCCCGGATCACCTTCAGCTGATTATACTCCGCCGTTTCATCTATGGAATCGAACCGCTCTCTTAAGGAACGCTCGATCTCCCGGCCAAATTTCAGGACCTTCCCGGAAATTCCCAACCGCTTGTACTGCTCTTCCAATTCCATCGCTAAACTCCTTCTTTTCCTATGATCTCTCAACTTTTATGAATCCCAAATGGAAAATCCTATTTTAAAATGCTTTGCTCCCAGGCGTTTCCATACGCCCGGCGGGAATGATCCCCCGGCGGGAAAGATCCCCGCAAAGCCATTGCACGGCCGCTTCGCTGTCTGCGAAGGACTCCCGGTCAACCCAGGTCACATCCCGCTCTCTCTTAAACCAGGTCAGCTGTCTCTTGGCAAAATGCCTTGTATCCCGTTTGATGATGCGTACGGCTTCCTCCTTAGAGATTTCCCCCTCCAGGAAGGAAAGGATTTCCTTATAGCCCAATCCCTGCATGGATACCATGGAACGGTCGCAGCCCATTGCCCACAGTCCCCGCACCTCGTCCTCCAGCCCGGCCTCCATCATCCGGTCCACTCTTAAATCGATGCGCCTATACAGCCGCTCCCGCTCCATGTTCAAAACATAATAGGCGAACTGATACGGCGATTCCTTTTTCCGCTCCGCTTCATTGTGGGCCGAGATCTTCTGCCCGGTTTTCTGGTAGAATTCCAAAGCCCGGATGACCCGTTTTATATTATTTTCATGGATCGCCGCGGCGGATTCCGGGTCAACCTTCGCCAACATTTCATGGAGAACAGACGGCCCCTGCTCCTTAGAAAGCTGGGCCAGACGGTTCCGGTATTCCATATCGCCGTCGTTTTCCGTAAAGTCCACATCGTAAAGCAGCGCCTGGATATAAAATCCGGTGCCGCCTGCGACAATGGGGATCCGCCCTTTGGCATAGATCTGTTCTGCGGCTTCCTTCGCCAGCTTCTGGAAAAGCGTGACGTTAAACTCCTCCCATGGCTCCAAAACATCGATCAGATGATGGGGGACGCCGTCCATCTCCGCCGGCGCCGCCTTTGCGGAGCCGATATCCATATGGCGGTACACCTGCATGGAATCGGCGCTTATGATCTCGCCTCCGATCCGCTTTGCCAGCATGACCGAAAGCTCCGTTTTCCCGGAGGCGGTGGGGCCGGTCAAAATCACCAGCGGCTTTTTTATGTTCGACTCTTGACTCATACAATCCTCTTAAATTTTTTCTCCATCTCATATTTGCTGATGGAGATGATCGTCGGGCGCCCGTGGGGGCATTGATAGGGATTTTCAAGCTTCAAAAGGGAATCGATCAGCTGGTCCGCTTCCGCGAAGGAGAGGTTCGTATTTCCCTTTACCGCCGCCTTGCAAGACATAGTAGCGATCCGGTCGTAGACCGACTCAGGCGCGATCCGTCCGCCCTCCTCGGACAGGCTGTCGATCATTTCCATCAAAAGCTCCTTTTTCGCCAGAGACAGCAGGTTTCCCGGCACCGCCCGTACGGCGAATTCGCTGCCGCCGAAGGGCTCGATCTCAAATCCCACCTGCCGGAAAACGTCGATGCTGCGGTTTAAAAGCTCTGCTTCCCGCATGGAAAGGGACAGGATGATCGGCGGGCTGATATATTGGGAGGTATATTCCCTGGATTTTAAAGAAGCAAAATTCTGCTCAAATAAAACCTTCTCGTGGGCCGCGTGCTGGTCGATGATATAAAGGCTTCCGTCATACTCCACCAACCAGTAGGTATCGAAAACCTGGCCGATCAGTCGGTGCCTCTTTCTGGCTTCCTCAGACAGCAGCCGCCCGTCAAAAAACTCCAGCTGCTCTTCCTTTTTCTCCTCCGCGCTGGGAGGAACCGGCGGTTCCTTTCCATAGGGGGACGGCGGTTCCTTTACGATCCCCATGGCCTCCATCCGCTTCTTTTCAAAAGGTTCCGGCCCATGGGACGATGGAGCCTTGGGGAAAGATCCGTTGTCAGAGGCGGAACTATTCTTCGGATGACTGTAACCCTCAGCCTGGCTCTGCGTTTTTTGCTGACCTGAAACTTCCGGCTGGTTTGGAACCCTCGGTTCCGGAAGGCTGGCCGTTGGGATCAGTTCCTTTCCGGAAAGCGCAGACGTAACCGCATGGTACACCATCTGATAGACCGCCTCTCCGTCCTTAAACCGCAGCTCCATTTTTGAGGGATGGACGTTGACGTCGATCAATTCCGGCTCGATCGTAAAATGCAGCAGGGTAAAGGGATATTTATGCTGCATCATATAGCTTTTGTATCCATCCTCGATGGCCTTGGAGATCAGGCGGCTTTTAATATACCGCCCGTTGATGAAGTAATTCTCAAAGTTTCGGTTTCCCCGGGCGATCACCGGTTTTCCGATAAACCCGGAAATCCGCATTCCTTCCCTCTCCGTGCTTACGCTAAGCAAGCTGCCCGCGATCTCCCGGCCGTATATGGTATAAATAATGTCTTTTAAATTATGGTTCCCGGAAGTATGGAGCCGGTTTTGATTATTAACGATGAGCCGGATGGAAATTTCCGGATGGGATAAAGCGATCTTTTCCACCAGATCGGCCACATGTCCGGCTTCCGTCGTTTCCGTCTTTAAGAATTTGCGCCTTGCCGGCGTATTGAAAAACAGGTTCCGGGAAATAAAGGTCGTGCCCTCCGGCGCTCCCACCTCCTCGAGCCCCTTTTCTTCCCCTCCTTCGATGCGGTACCGGGAGCCCGTCAGGCTGTCCGTTGTTTTCGTGATCAGCTCCACCTGGGAGACGGCGGCGATACTGGAAAGAGCCTCGCCCCGAAAGCCTAGGGAGGCCACCGTCAAAAGATCGGCGGCGGAATGGATCTTGCTGGTGGAATGGCGCAGGAACGCCAACGGAAGCTCCTCCTTTGGGATCCCGCAGCCGTTGTCGGTAATACGGATAAAGCCGATGCCGCCCTGACGGATCTCAACGGTGACGGCAGTCGCTCCGGCGTCGATGGCATTTTCCATCAGCTCTTTTACCACCGAAGCCGGCCGTTCCACCACTTCGCCTGCGGCGATCTGATTAATGGTATCCTGATCCAGAATCTGTATTGCCATGGGAAATTCCTCCTGCCTTTCGGATGCCAGCTGCAGCTACTGCCACCGGTTTTTTAGCTTTGTCTGCAGCCGGTACAGCGTATTCAGCGCGTCGATGGGAGTCATGGTGGAAAGCTCCAGTTCCTTAAGCTCCCGGATAATATCGTCGTCCTTTACCGTATCGAAAATAGAAAGCTGGTTTAAATCCACCTCATCCGGCTTCGCCACCGCCTTGCGCTGGGTGATGTTGGAATTGAGCTTCGCGATCTCTCTGGCCTGGGAAGTAATATCCGCGTCCGACAGCTCCTCCACCAGCTCCTTCGCCCTGGCGATCACCGATTCCGGCACTCCCGCCAGCTTTGCCACCTGGATGCCGTAGCTCTTATCCGCGCCGCCCCGGACGATCTTTCTGAGGAACACGATATTGTCTCCCTGCTCCTTGACGGCGATGCAGTAGTTGACGACGCCGGCGATCGCTCCCTCTAACTCCGTCAGCTCATGATAGTGGGTGGCGAAAAGAGTTTTCGCACCCAAAAGCCTGGTATTGCTGATGTGTTCGATCACAGCCCAGGCGATGGCCAGGCCGTCGAAGGTGCTGGTGCCCCGTCCGATCTCGTCCAGGATCAGCAGGCTGCGGCGGGTGGCGTTCCGCAGAATATTGGCCACCTCCGTCATTTCCACCATAAAGGTACTCTGGCCGGACGCCAGATCGTCGGAAGCCCCCACGCGGGTGAAAATCCGGTCGCAGATCCCGATATTGGCCTCATCCGCCGGTACGAAGCAGCCGATCTGCGCCATTAAAACGATCAGCGCGGTCTGGCGCATATAAGTGGATTTTCCCGCCATATTGGGGCCGGTGATCACTGAAACCCGATTCTTCCCGTTATCCAGATAGGTGTCGTTGGCCACAAACAGCTCGTCCTTCATCATCCGCTCCACCACGGGATGGCGGCCGTTTTTAATCTGGATGATCCCCTTTTCGTTGATCTTGGGCTTCACGTAATTATTCCGCATGGAAACCGTCGATAAGGAGGTAAAGACGTCGATTCCGGCAATGGCCTTCGCCGTACTCTGGATCCGCACCACCTGGCCGGCGATCTGGTCCCGCACCTGGCAGAACAGCTCATATTCCAGGGTGGAGAGCCGGTCCTCGGCTCCCATGATGATATCCTCCAGCTCCTTTAACCGGTCCGTCGTATATCGCTCCGCGTTGGTTAAGGTCTGCTTTCGGATAAAATAATCCGGCACCATCTCCTTAAAGGAATTGGTGACCTCAAAATAATAGCCGAACACCTTGTTGAACTTGATCTTTAAGTTCTTAATGCCGGTTTTTTCCTTCTCTTCCGCTTCCAGATCCGCAAGCCAGCTTTTCCCCTCGGTCTTGGCTTTCCGGAACCGGTCCGCCTCCTCGCTGTAGCCGTCCTTGATAATATTGCCCTCCCGGATGGTAATGGGCGGCTCCTCGTCGATGGACCGGTCGATCAGATCGTACAGATCCGAAAGCACGTCCAGATCCTCATAGATCTTCTTTAACAGAGCAGACGAAAATTCACCCAGAAGGCTCTTGATGTAAGGAAGCATGGCCAGGGAGTTTTTAAAGGCCAGAAGATCCCTCGGGTTGGCGGTACGGCAGCTGATCCGGCCCATTAACCGCTCCAGATCGTAAACGGAATTTAAGTATTCCCGGATCTCTTCCCTGGAAATATAATTCATGTTCAGCTCTTCGATGGCCGCCTGCCTCTGCTCGATCTCGTCCTTCCCCAAAAGCGGCTGTTCCACAAATCCCCGCAGCATACGGGCGCCCATGGCAGTCTTGGTCTTATCCAACACCCATAAAAGCGAGCCCCGCTTCTGCTTTTCCCTTAAGGTTTCCACCAGTTCCAGATTCCTTCTGGTGAAAGTGTCCAACATCATATACTGCCCCGTGGTATAGGGCGTCAGCTTGGTCAGATGCGCCAGATCATTCTTCTGGGTTTCATAAAGATACTGGAGCGCGCAGCCGGCGGCAATGAGACCGTTCCCGTAATCCGTAAGCCCAAGGCCCTCGAGGCTCAGCACCTTAAAATGCTCTTTTAGGATCCTGCGGCAGGTATCGTCGGAAAAGAACCGGTTTTCCAGAGCGGTCACGGCCAAATGGCACCGCTCTTTCAATTCGCCGATATCCAGTCCCGACATTTCCAGGGCCTCGTTGCAGATCAGCTCGGAGGGGGCGAATTTGTGGATCTCATCCAAAAAGGCCCGTTCCGAATTTACTTCTGTAACAAAAAAATCGCCGGTTGTGCTGTCAACCGTCGCTATTCCATAACTGTTCCCTGTATAGACAACCGCCATCAGGTAGTTGTTCCTTGTCTCGTCCAGCGCCTGGGCGCTGGTGATGGTTCCCGGTGTGACGACGCGGATTACCTCCCGCTTTACGATCCCCTTGGCGGTTTTCGGATCCTCCATCTGCTCGGCGATGGCCACCTTATAGCCCTTCTGCATCAGGCGGGTCAGGTAGCTTTCCACCGCATGATAGGGAACGCCGCACATGGGGGCCCTCTCCGAAAGTCCGCAGTCCTTACCGGTCAGCGTCAGCTCCAGCTCCTTGGAGGCGGTCTTCGCGTCCTCAAAAAACATCTCGTAAAAATCCCCGAGACGGTAAAACAGGATACAGTCTTCGTACTGCTTTTTCGTCTCCAGGTATTGGGTCATCATTGGTGATAATTGCGCCACGCTCTTCTCCTCTTTCTGAAAGCCAAAAGGACAGGAGTTCCCCTGCCTTCTGACGATAGGGATGCCGCGGCTTTCAAGTTCCCGCGGCATCCCCAGAAATGTTCACGATTCCAGAAATAAATATTCAAATCCGATCTTATCCGATATTGGGGTCGGACGGATCATAGGTCTGATCGTCCGGGATCAGGACCACATACGGCTTCATGAACGGAGACGGCACGTTGGGATCCTCATAGATCACGACCGTGGTCCCGATCTTGCAGTTATCATAAATCCACTTGGCGTTCTCACAGGTCAGCCGGACGCAGCCCGCGGAACGTACGACGCCCAGCCCGTTATATCCATTGGTGATCATGGTATTAGGATTGGTAGTCTCGTAGGTGATGGAATGGAACAGGAAGCCTTTCGTGATCCGGGTCGCGTACTGCGTGTACGTATCGTTGACCATAAATCTCCAGCGGTATTTTTCCGGAGTATGGAAGGTGCCGAGAGGCGTATCGTCGCCTACGGAGGTCAGCATGGCCTTAACTGGAATGATAAAACCGTTGTCTCCGTCCTTGGCGTAAACCGTCAGGCAGTTTAACTGCTTGTTGACGTGAAGCTCATATTCCTCCTGCTTTCCGATCAGGCTGTCCACGTCCTGGCGAAGCTGTCCGTTCTCTTCAAAATAGAACTTAAGGCCGTCGATATAGCGCCAGCCGCTTAAGGTATGTCCGTTTTCAAAGTAGTACCGTCTTCCGTCGTAGTCCGCCCATCCCGTATAGGGAGTTCCGTCGGTATTTACGCAGAAGGCCGCCGTATCGGTAAATCCGATCCGGCCGGAAAATTCATTGAAGTACCGGTCAGCCGTAGAAGCCGGAGCGCCGCTTCCCTTGGGAACAAGGACCACCTTCAGATCCACAATGGAATCGCCCACATTCATGGCGCCTGCGATCTCCCCCTCGACCGCGAAGCCCAGCTGTCCGCGGTTGGCGGTGGTCACCGCATAATAAAGATCATATTTTTCCGCAGCGTCGCCGGTTAAATGCATCTGGATCGCTTCCACGTAGGTGGAGCCTTCGGTTCCGCCGCCGGGCTGTCCGTCGGAATAAAACTGCAGCCAGCCGCCGTTATTTACATAGGGGCGGTAGGAAAGCTTTCCGGAATAGCCGTCCTTTAATTTGGCGGAAATCCAGGTAAACTGCGTGGGAAGGTTGGCATGCATACCGGTTACCTCCACCGCGTCCCAGATGGCCCCCTCGTTGGTCGGGGTAATGTCCACGTTTCCGCCGTTTAACACCGTATTGGGTACCATGCCCTCCGGATACTGGACTGCTCCCGTCCCGCCGTCAGGAACTGGAACGCTGCCGCCGGTCTGCTCCTCTGAAGGCTGCTCCGCCACAGGGCCGGCCGGTTCCTCTGCCGGCTGCTCCGAGGTCTGGCCGTCTCCTTGTCCAGCCGGAGCTGTTCCGTCTCCCGTCTGTCCTTCCTGGCCGCTGCTTTCGCCCGCCTGGGAGCCGTTCTCCGGCTCCTCGTTCATATATTCCGTATCGCCCGGAAACCGGGGGCCGTCGATGATCTCGGCCGCCGGCGTCTCAAATCCGGGTCCGATTTCTTCCGCCAACGCAGTCATGGAAAGGGAAACTGCCAGTCCCGATGCAACCGCCGCTGCCGTCATGCGCTTTATCATACGTCTCATATCCATACTCTCCTAATCCGTTTCTTTCAAGCTGCCCATATAGTAAAAGCCCTTCGCCTCGTCGAGGGACACGCGGACGATGGTTCCGATCAAAGAGGGATCCCCTTTAAAATGGACCAGCGTATTCCCCGACAGCCGGCCGGTCAGATATCCCGGCTCATGGGTGTCGGTTTCTTCCACGAGAACCTCTTGGACCGTGCCCTCATGGCGTTTGATAACCTCCGAGGCAATGGTCTGAACCTCCTTTAAAAGCCGGTCAAACCGTTCCTTTACGATCTCCTCCGGAACCTGATCTTCCATCGCCGCCGCCGGCGTTCCGGTCCGTTTGGAATAGATAAAGGTAAAGGCGCCGTCGTAACGGACCCTTCGTACCACATCCAAGGTTTCCTCGAAATCCTCTTCTGTCTCTCCCGGGAACCCGACGATAATATCCGTAGTCAGCGAAATATCCGGGACCGCCGCTCTCAGCCGGTCCACTAAATCCAGATACTGCTCCTTCGTGTAGCGCCGGTTCATCAGCTTTAGGATCCGGCTGCTTCCGGATTGAAGCGGCAGATGCAGATGGGTGCAGATTTTCTTTGACGAAGCCATAACCTGGATCAGCTCATCGGACAGATCCTTGGGATGGGACGTCATAAACCGGATCCGCTTTAGGCCGTCGATCTGTTCCACCCGGCGCAGAAGCTCGGCGAAGGAAATCGGCTCCTTCAACGTCTTTCCATAGGAGTTGACGTTCTGTCCCAAAAGCATCACTTCAACGACGCCGTCGGCCGTCAGGGCTTCGATCTCCTTTATGATATCCTCCGGATTCCGGCTCCGCTCCCGTCCTCTTACGTAGGGAACGATACAGTAGCTGCAGAAATTGTTGCAGCCGAACATGATATTCACGCCGGATTTAAACGGGTATTTCCGTTCGATGGGAAGCTCCTCCACGATCTCGTCGGTGCCGTCCAAGATTTCCGTCACCATATGCTTTGTCATCAGCCGCTCATAGATGAGTTCCGCCAGCTTGTAGATGTTGTGGGTGCCGAAAATAATGTCCACATGGCGATAGCTTTTCTTGATCCGCGCCACGACCTCAGGCTCCTGCATCATGCATCCGCACAGGGCGATCAGCATATCGGGATTTTTTCGCTTGATTCCGTTCAAATATCCGAGACGGCCGTACACCTTAAGGTTTGCGTTCTCCCGCACCGTACAGGTGTTGTAGAGGACAAAATCCGACCGCTCGTCCTTTCCTTGAACAAAACCGGCTTCCAAAAGAATCCCTAAGAGCTTTTCGGAATCGCGGGAGTTCATTTGACATCCGAAAGTCGAAATAAAACAGGTCAGGGGGCGGCCCTTTTTCCGGCTCATGGCGTCTACCTGCTCTCTTAAGAGCCGGATAAAGTATTTTTGTCTGGCAGGCTCCGCCGCCGGGATCTCTGCCAGCCGGTTGGTTTCTTGCGTCATTTTTGTTTTCTCCAGTTTAAAAGTACCAGCTTATTATAAACTTGCGCCGCCAAAAAAGCAACCGGAATAAAGATTTCGTAAACGATTGCCGCAAAAATACCCCTTATTTGCGGATTTGTCCGCTGCCGTAAATGATGTATTTGGTGGAGGTCAGGGCTAAAAGACCCATGGGTCCTCTGGCATGGAGCTTCTGGGTGCTGATCCCGATCTCCGCTCCGAAGCCAAACTCAAAGCCATCGGTGAACCGGGTGGACGCGTTCACGTAGACCGCGGCGGAATCCACCTGATCCAGGAATTTCTGCGCGTTCTCATAGGAGGAGGTAATGATCGCCTCCGAGTGTCCGGTGCTGTAGCGGTTGATATGCGCGATGGCCTCGTCCACCGAATCCACGATCTTGCAGGAAAGGATATAGTCCAGATATTCGGTCCCCCAGTCCTCCTCCGACGCTTCCATAAACGCGGGCACAATGGCGCGGGACGCTTCATCCGCCCGGATCTCTACCTGCTTTTCATCCAGACGCTTTTTCGCCATCGGAAGGAATTCCTTCGCCACGCTCCGATGGACCAGCAGGGACTCGCAGGCGTTGCAGACGCCGATCCGCTGGGTTTTCGCGTTAAAGAGGATCTCTAACGCCATGTTAAGATCCGCGCTCTCATCCACATAGATATGGCAGTTTCCCGTTCCGGTCTCGATTACGGGAACAGTGCTGTTTTCCAGTACGCTGCGGATCAGTCCGGCGCCGCCTCTGGGAATCAGCACATTCAAATATTCGTTGAGCCGCATAAATTCCCTTGCCGTTTCCCTGCTGGGATCGTCAAGAAGCTGAACCGCGTCCTCCGGGATATTTAAAGAAGCAAGTCCGGCGCGGATCGCGGCCACAATGGCGCGGTTGGATTCCGCCGCGTCGCTTCCGCCTCGCAGGATCACCGCGTTTCCGGTCTTAAAACAGAGAGCGAAGGCGTCGGCCGTCACGTTGGGCCTCGCCTCATAGATCATTCCGATCACGCCAAGAGGAACCCGTTTCTGGCCGATCAAAAGCCCATTGGGCCGCTTCTTCATGGACAAAACCTCGCCGATGGGATCCTCAAGGCCGACCACCTGTTGGATCCCTTCTACGATCCCCTGGATCCGCTCGGGAGTAAGGGTAAGCCGGTCCACCAGGCCGGGAGCCATTCCCTTTTCCTTCGCGCGGGCAATATCCGCTTCATTGGCCTTTAAAATTTCCTCCTGACGGCGGATCAGCTCATCCGCGGCGGCGGCCAATCCCTGATTCTTCAACTCCATTCCCATGGAGCCAAGGAAATAAGACGCTTCCTTTGCTCTTTGGCCCATCTCTTTTAATAACATGGCAAGTTCCTCCTTCTTTTCCCCGTCTCTGGGAAATATCCGTTCGTTTTCCGTTACAATCTGATCCACCGGCCGGTCATACACCCCGGTCGGAATTTGCTCCATAAGCTGAAATCCATAGGCGAGGGCGATGGTCTTATGGTTCGGCTCCGCCGACAAAAAACGGTCGTAAAAGCCGCCGCCCTTTCCAAGCCGTGCGCCGTCTCTGGAAAAGGCCATTCCCGGCACCAAAACAAGCGCCTCAGAATCATCCGCGGGAACGGCGTCCGCTTTCGGCTCCCATATCTTCATGGAGCTTTGGGAAAGTTCCTTAAGATCCGGGACAAAATAAAACCTCATTTCCCTGCCCTCTACCCTTGGGAGCGCCAGCCGGAATCCCCTAAAAAGAAGCGCTTTTAAAATCTCCCAGGTATCCGGCTCCCAGGAAAGGGAGGCGTAGGCGTAGACCGTACGGGGAGCCGAAAACTCCGGCAGAGAAAGAAGCTGCCGGCAAAGCGCTTCATCCAGCTTTCTCTTTCTGCCCTCAGGAAGGCCCTTGAGCCGTTCCTTCATTTCCTTTCGCAGAACCGCTTTAATGTTCTTTGTCTCCGATATGTCCATATTTCTTCCCCAGATCCGTAATGGTTCCATCCTTTTCCACGATGGAAATACTGTTCAGATGCCCTCTTAAGCTGTTCCGGATCGATTCAATATATTCCCGGCGCAAAGCCGCCTGCTCCGCCTTCTCCTCTTCCGTCAGGCCCACAGACTGGGACTTATGGTAAAGGGTATTGATCCGGTCGATCTGTTCCTGTTTCATGATTTGCTCCTTTTTGTTTCGCTGTCCGCCGGTTAAATGGTCTTCATATAGTCCAAAAGGACGAAATCCTGATTCTTATGGGCGGTAAACAGGGTTCCCGTTTCCTTGCCCGCCAGGATATCCCAGATGATTTCCACATGATCCCCGTTGGCGATCACCATGTCGGCTCCGCTGTCGGTGGCGATCCTTGCCGCGTACAGCTTGGTGGACATGCCGCCGGTGCCCACGTCGCTGCCGGTGGTGGATTTTCCCATGGCCATCAGCTCATCGGACAGATCGTCCACCTGGCTGATAAAGGAAGCGTTGGGGTTCTTCTTGGGATCGTCCGAATATAATCCGTCAATATCCGATAAAAGGATCAGAAGATCCGCTTCGATCAAGGCCGATACGATGGCGGACAGCCGGTCGTTGTCGCCGAATTTGATCTCATAGGTGGATACGGTGTCGTTCTCATTGACGATGGGTACGGTGCCCAGCTTTAAAAGCTCGTCAAAGGTATTTCTTGCATTGATCCTGGATTCGTTTTCCACGATATTGTTTTTAGTTAAAAGAAGCTGGGCCGAGGTCTGGTTGTACTCGGAAAAAAGCTTCTGATATACCATCATCAGACGCGCCTGGCCCACGGCCGCATAAGCCTGCTTTTCCGCCACGGAGGTGGGCTTCTGGCATCCCAACGCCTGCCGTCCTACGGCGATGGCTCCGGAAGAAACCAAAACGACCTCCTTTTTCATCCCTCTTAGATCGCTGATCACCCGAACCAGTTTCTCGATCTTAGCCAGATTCAGATCCCCCGTTTCCGGATGGGTCAAGGATGAACTTCCGATCTTAATTACAATTCTTTTTTTATCCTTCAGCGTTTCCCGCGCTTGATTTTCCATGTTTTTCGTTCCTCCTGTTGCTTCTCTCCTAGTTTCCTTCCGGCGGGGCGAAACGGCGGATAAGCTCCTCCGCCACCCGCAGCCCGTCCATGGCGGCCGACGTGATCCCTCCTGCGTACCCGGCGCCCTCGCCGCAGGGATAAAGTCCCATTAGGCTGCTTTCAAAGCCCTCGTTCCGCAGGATGCGGAGCGGGGACGACGTCCGGCTCTCGACTCCCGAAAGGATGGCGTCCGGACGGTCAAAATTCCGGATTTTCCTCCCGAATTGCTCCATCCCCTCTAAAAACGCCTGGTTTAAGGCCTCCGGAAGCAAACCTCTTAAATCCCCAAAGGCCGTATTTCCGCAGAATTCCGGCCACACGGCTCCAAAGCCGGAGGATAACCGGTTTTCTCTATAATCCCCGTAAAGCTGTACCGGGATATTTCCCCGTCCCAAAAGGAAGGCCCGTTCCTCCAGCTCTCTTTGGAAATAGACGCCGCCCAACGGCCCCGGTCTTCCAAAATCCTCGGGCGTCACGGTGATGATCAGCGCACTGTTGGCATTTTTCCCGTCCCGCTTATGATTGCTCATTCCGTTGACTGCCAGCCGCCCCGGCTCCGAAGAGGCGTTTACCACGTAGCCCCCCGGACACATGCAGAACGAATAAACGCCGCGTCCGTTCGACGCCTTGGCTGTCAGCTTATAGGGCGCCGGTCCCAGCTTTCCAGGATCCAAAAGCCCGTACTGGGACAGATTGATGTCCGCCTGGGGATGCTGGATCCGCAGGCCTACGGCGAAGGCCTTGGGCTCCATATGGATCTGCTTTTTAGAAAGCTCAAAGAACAGCTCCCGCGCACTGTGGCCCACCGCCAGGATTACCGCCTGGGCTTCTATCTCCTGACCGTCGGAAAGAACCAGCCCCAAAAGCCTCCCGTCCCGGCAGATGAGCCCGGCGACACGGCTGCGGAAACGCACCTCGCCGCCGCAGCTTCGGATCCGTTCCCGGATTCCCCGCACAACCTGTCTTAACACGTCGGTGCCGATATGGGGATGGCTGTCATAGAGGATTTCCTCATCGGCGCCATGCTCGGTAAAGACCTCTAAAACCTTCCGGTTCCTTCCGGACTCATCCTTTACCAGGGTGTTCAGTTTTCCGTCTGAAAAGGTTCCGGCTCCTCCTTCGCCGAACTGGACGTTGGAGTAGGGATCTAACGCGGAGAAGCCCTGCCGCCAAAACTGCTCCACCCGCTTTTCCCGCTCCTCCACCGGATCCCCCTGTTCCAAAAGGATAGGCCGGTAGCCGTTTTCCGCCAGCAAAAGAGCGGCGAACAGTCCCGCCGGCCCCGCTCCGACAATTACGGGCCGTGTGGGGATCGGAGTCAGTCCCGGACTGGGACATTTGTATTTTTCTGTCCGCTCCATGCGGACATTGGGGTTCTTCGCCTTAAAGACCGCCTGCTCTTCCTTCTTTTTGCTGTCAAGCTCCACATCGACGATATAGCTGTATAAAAGCTGTCCCTTTTTTCTTGCGTCGATGGAGCGGCGGACCAGATGGAGACGTACGATCGAAGCCTCCGGCACCTTTAAGATTCTGGCCGCTTTCTTTTTTAGCGTCTCTTTTCCATGGTCTACGGGAAGAGAGAGCTGATTGATTCGGATCATATGTATTCTGTCACTTTCCTGCTTTTTTCCTGGATTTTAAAGCTGCCGAGCGTCCTGCCAGCCAGCCGCTGGACCAGGCCCACTGAAGATTGTATCCGCCGCAGATCCCGTCCACATCCAGGATCTCGCCGGCAAAATAAAGGCCGGGCACGAGACGGGATTCCATGGTCTCGCTCTTAACCTGCAGCGTATCCACGCCGCCCAGGCATACCTGAGCCTGGGAAAAGGAGTTTACCGCCGTCACCGCCGCGGAAAAATTTTTGATAAGGCTTGCCAAACGGGAAATCTCTTCGTCCGTGATCTGGCCCGACGGCAGATCCTTTCGGATTCCCGCCTGCGTTAAAAGGACCTTTGCTAACTGCCAGGGGAAAAACCCATCCAAGAAAACGGATGCCGGACGGTTCTTTAAATAGTCTCTCTGCTCCCTTAACATCCGGCCCAGCTCCTTTTGCCCGGCAGACGGGAAGAAGTCCAGAACTGCCCGCACCCGTTCCTTCGTGTCCAAGGAAAGAGCGGCATACCGGCTGATCTGGAAAACCGGGATCCCGGAAATCCCATAGTCCGTTAACTGAACCTCTCCGGTATCCGCCGCCAGAAACCGCTCCTTTCCGCCGGGCTTCAAAGAATAAAGAGCGGCGCCCGCCCTTAAGCGGATCCCCGAAAGCTCTTTAAAGAAGCGGCCCTCGCAGTGAAGCTGGGTCAGCGCCGGAAGCGGTTTTAGGATCCGGTGGCCGAAGGCCCTGGCAAGCTCGTAGCCGCTGCCGTCGGAGCCGGTCTTGGGCGCGGCCTTGGAACCGGGCGCCAGGATCAAAAAATCGCCGAAAATACGGCCTCGGTCCGTCTGCGCGAAAAAGCGGCCGTTTTCCGTTCCCGTCTCCGATACGGGACAGTCCGTCACGATCCGGACGTTCAGTTCCTCCGCCCTTCCCAAAAGACCGTTCAATACGGTCCGCGCCTGATTCGAGGCGGGATAAACATATCCGTTTTTATCGTCCGTCAGGATCCCCAGCTCCCGGAAAAAAGAAAGGGTGCGGGAAACCGGGAACTTACCAATTACTTCCATCGGAAAGGAAGGATTCTGACTCCGGTAGCAGCTTTCGTCTAAAAAACGATTGGTCAGGTTGCATTTCCCGTTTCCGGTCGATAACAGCTTTTTCCCCGGCTGGGGCATATGCTCAAGAACCGTTACAGAGGCCCCCGCTTCCGCCGCCGATATGGCCGCCATAAGTCCAGAGGCGCCTCCGCCGATAATGATCCCTTCCCGTCCCATATCCTTTCCCTTTCCTTTTCGACTGTGTCCCTTAATTTTTAATGGCTTTGCCTTGTAGTATATCCGCTGGGCCGTCAAATTTCAAGTAGCAACTTTCATCGCGTGAAAGTCCGCCCCCTTTTGAAGCGCCAACGGAAAACTGTGGCTTTTCCAGAAAAGATTTTCTATCTAGCTAGAATAGGACTCCAGATAGCTGAAAATTTCCGCCATGGTCGAGAACCAGATGCCCTCCATCAGCTTTTCCTGTTCTTTTACGGGAAAGTCCGCCAGAGGCATATAGGTAAACAGACGGACCGTCTGCAGATTTTTATCGTAGACGATCAGATATCCTTCCTCCGCCACCAGGCAGTACAGTTCCTCCTTAAGCCGCGGCCTTACTTCCTCCTGATTTAGGACCACATGGACCTGCGTTTCGTCCATCTGCCCGTCTCCATTTTCTTTCTTTCGGACGCCCTCGCTCTCCGCCAATACCGGCATTTCAATGGATTCTAAAACCTGGACTTCTTTTATTTCCTCCGGCTCTTCTTTTGCCGTCAGGATAAAGAGTCCCGTAAGGCATCCCGCCGTCAGGCAGAAAAAGAAAAGAAAGCAGGATAAATACCGTTTCATAGGATCATTCCTCCTTTGCATACAGTATCTGCTTTCTTTCCCGTTTTTAAACATTTTTTCGCAGGGAGGGAACCGCTACATCAGGCGGAGCCTCCGAAACATCGAAAGAAGCCTCGTTCCGCCGGGGATTCTTTGAAGCTCCTCCGGCTCTAAGCAGCCAAGCTTAATTAAGAGCAGGCCGTAAACCAGAATCGCCGCGAAAACGGCAAGGATCGTAGAAATCCCATTGCTTTTAGTAAAAAGGAAAACGGCGCGGTAAACGCCGAAGGCCGCCCCTCCCATTACCGCCGACGCGGCGGCCGGCAGAAGGATCGTTTTCTTCAGCTCCTGGCGGTATTTTAAGTATCTGCGGATTGCCGCCGCGTTGAGAACGCACATGAATACGGCAAACAGGATATTGGCGTAAACCATGCTGTAAATTCCCAGATCAAAAACATAAAAGAACAGCTCCAGGGCGCCAAGATGAAGCACAAGAGAGATCAGCGCGTGGATGATCGGAAGCCGCATCTTGTCGATTCCCTGCAAAACGGCGTTGGTCACGGTGGAAACCGAATAAAAGACCACCGCCAGGGAACCGAAGATCGTCATTTGGATCGCCGTGGCATTATCCCCGGAAAACAAAAGATTGTTGATGGGCCCCGCGAGGACCGTAAGCCCCACCGCCGAGGGGATGGCGATCACACAGGCAAACCGGATCGCCGACGCCGTCCTCGCCCGCATCATCCGCTTATCTCCCACCGCCGCCGCCTGAGCCACGGACGGGATCAAAGAAGAGGACAGCGCGTTGGACATGGCCATGGGCACATTGATCAGCAAATGGTATTTTCCCGTATAGATCCCCCAGAGCGCCGCGAATTCCCCGCTGCGGCCCGCCAACTCAAAATTGTAGGCCAGGATCCCGTTGTCCAGAACGCTGTTGACGTTATAAATAACGGAGCTTACGATCACCGGCACGATGGTAAAGAAAAGCGCCCGGACAATAGCTCCGTAGCTCTGCAGAGAACCGGAGCGATCCCGTCTCTGCTGCCGCTTCATGCTCTTTCGGCAAAGAAGGAACAAAAGGAGCAGGAACAAAAAGGCCGTAAACGCACCGGCCCCGGTTCCGATGGTGCCACCGGCGGCGCCCCATGCGTTGGAGTAGCCCAAGCCGGTTTCGCCCTTTAAAATTTCCACCTTTAACGCTTCATTAAACAAAACGCTTCCAGCGGCCACGCTGACAACGGCGTTGACGATCTGCTCAAAAATCTGGGAGGCAGCCGTCGGGACCATGGTTCCCCGGCCCTGGAAATAGCCGCGCAGCACGCCAAGATACGCCATGATCCATACCGTAGGCGCCAGGGTCCGCAGGGCGAAGGCCGCGTAGGGCATAAAAAAAACTTCCCTGGCAAAGAAATCGGCTCCAAGCCAGATCACCGCCGCTGCCGCCGCGCCGGCCGCCGTCGCGTAGCCGAGGGCCGCCCGAAGGATGCGCCCGGCGTTGCGATACTGCTTTCCCGCCAGTCTTGCGGATACCAGCTTGGAGACAGCCAGAGGAAGGCTGTAAGAAGAAAGCAGGAGCGCGATATTGTAAACATTGAAAGCCGTCCCGTAATATCCCATGCCCTCGTCGCCGATAATATTGACCATGGGGATCCGGTAGGCGATGCCGATAAGACGCACGATGATCGACGCTGCCGCCAGAATGCTTCCCTGTATAACAAAATTTGATTCCTGCTTTCTCCTGCTGTTTCTAGTTTCCATAAATTTCCGCCTTGTTGTACCTGTCCGTACCGATGATGCAGATCCAGGTCTTTCCTTTATTCAGTGTAATTTCATTTCCATCCAGGTCATAATAGCGGGTTACGCCGAATTCCCCGTCCTTCTCCCAGGTGATCTTCTGGCAGCGGCCGTTGGTAAAATAGTATCCCTCATGCCCCGTATGGAGATTGATGTTGAGATATGGCGTAGACGCGTAATGCCCCCATTCCACATACTGGAAAATAATATTCTTTACAGCGATCTGGCCCTCGTCCCCGTAATGCCGGTCCCCGTACTGGAACCGGTGGTAAACACCTTCGTTTTCCTGATATTCAAACCACGGGTTATTAAACGGATAGCCGGGGATCACCTTATACGCCGGTTCTCCGTCGGGAACGATCTCCTCATCCCCAATGGCAAACTGAAAATGCCCTTCGTAGCTTTCATCGTACCCGGTCCGGTAGCCCAGCTTTTCGATGGATTCATGGATCCGGTCGGCGCTGGTATAGGCGTTATGGGGCGATTTTTTATCGCTGGAACGGTAGAAGGCCGTGGTTCCAATGCCATCCAGCCCGTTGATATTGTCCACATTTTTTAAATATGGCTTTGCGAAGGTGCTTTGTCCGTAGTGTATGTACACAGCGTCAAATTCTTTGGCGAAGTAGGTATAATACGTGCGGCAGCTGCGGACGGAACCGATGCGCTCCAAATCGTCGTATTCCTCGATCAACGCCATAAAGCGGTTCATATCCCCCTCCACTGGAGCTTCGTAGACGACTCCGGCGCGGTTGATGCCGTACTGGGGAAGGCCGGCCTTATCGTTCTCCATCATGACCGCTATGGGCCGCCGGTTGGCCTGGGAGACGTCCTTCATCTCGCCCGTCAGATAGCTGCGGATCTTTCCATCCACCTCCACCCGTTCTTCTGGCTCCGGCAGGGCTTCGGCAGTCGTTTCCAGGATCACCGAAGGCTTTGTTTCCTGTCCGGCATCCGCCTCCTGGGTCTGGCTTTCTCCGGTTTCGCCGGAAACAGCGGCCGCTTCCTCATACTCCTTTGAACAGCCGCATAAAGCCCCCGCAAAAAGAAAAGCAAGTCCCAAAAGAAGTCCCCGTCCCCAATTCTTCCGTTTCATACGCATCCTCTCCCGTCTGCCGTCTTATTATCTTCTGTAACCCCTTCGTTCCAAAATTTCCCTCTGCATCCTCTCCATCTCCAGCCGTTCCTCTTCTTCCATATGGTCATAGCCGGATAAATGGAGCATGCTGTGGGCCGTCAGAAAGGCCAGCTCCCTGGTTTGGGAATGGCCGTATTTTTCCGCCTGCTCCTCCACCTTATCCACGGAGATCACGATATCGCCCAGCATCAGCTCTCCCGTATCCGGATTAAAATACTCCTCCGGACATTCCTCCAGATGGGAGAAATCCCCGGGGACAGAAAAATCGCACATAGGAAAGGACAGTACGTCCGTTGGCGCGTCGATCCCTCTGGTGTCTAAGTTGATCTGATGGATCCCTTCGTTATCCGTTAAAAGGACGTTCACCTCCGCTTCATAAGGGCATTTCACATAATCCAGCGATTCCTCCGCCACCTGGCGGATGATCTCCTCGAAGGGCAGCTCCAGCCGTTTTTGGGCTTCATATTCAATGGTTACCGTCATGACTTCTGCCGCCTCCCCTCGTATTCATCGTAGGCCTTTACGATCTTCTGGACCAGCGGATGCCGGACCACATCCTCATTGGTAAACCGGCAGATCCCGATATCGTCGATATCCTTTAAAATCTTTAAGGCCGTATCCAGGCCGGAGGTTTGTCCCGCCGGAAGATCCTTCTGGGACTGGTCTCCGGTAATAATGACCTTGGAGCCGAAGCCGATCCTGGTAAGGAACATCTTCATCTGGGCCTGGGTCGTATTCTGGGCCTCATCCAGGATAATAAAGGCGTTGTCCAGGGTCCGGCCTCTCATATAGGCCAGAGGCGCCACCTCGATCAGCCCTTTTTCCGCGTTGTGCAGATAGCTCTCCGCTCCCATGATCTGGTACAGGGCGTCGTAAAGCGGCCGCAGATAGGGATCGATCTTGCTTTGCAGGTCGCCGGGCAGAAATCCCAGCTTTTCCCCCGCCTCGATGGCCGGGCGGGTCAGGATGATCCGGTTTACTTCCCCGTTTTTAAAGGCCTGGATCGCCATCGACATACCAAGATACGTTTTTCCCGTACCCGCCGGTCCCACGCCGAAGACGATCATCTTCGTCCGGATCAGGTCGATGTACTGCTTCTGGCCCAATGTTTTCGGTTTTACCGGCTTGCCGTTGATGGTATGGCAGATAATATCCCGGTCGATTTCCAAAAGCTCGCCGTCCTTGCCCTCAAAGGACAGAGCCAGTGCGTAATCCACGTTCTGCTCCCCGATCTCCTCTCCCCGCTTGGAAAGCTCCAGAAGCGTGTTGAAAACGCTCCTGGCCTTCCTCACCGCGTGGTCCGGGCCGATAATTTTTATTTCGCCGTCCCTGGCAATAATGGAAACATGCAGCGTCCGCTCGATCTTTTTTAAATGGCAGTCGAACTGCCCGCAGACCCTTTTTTCATGCTCCACAGGGATATCGATCATTGATTCAATAATGCTCATTGATAGTTTGCTGCTCCTTTGGCTGTTCCGGGATTGGGACTTCTTTTGCGATGTCCTCCACGGTCTGAAGGGCCAGGATAATCCGCCATCCCGATTGATCTTTTTCTATTTTATCATTATACCCAAGGATTTGTACACCTTTTTCCATTAATTTTTCCATATATTCCCGCAGAAGCCTGCCGCCCTTTTCCCGGATCCG
>DGYMR06203__coassemble_834_pt1 | contig 28024 bp, 23 predicted proteins | sample DGYMR06203__metabat2_high_PE_052 | metagenome-assembled genome bin DGYMR06203
CCAGCGTGTAGGTGGTTCCAGTTTTTTGGCTGGTCATGGTAATCGTGACCGGATCACTGGAACTTAGCCTGTATTCTTTGTCACTGAAAGAGATCGACCATGGTCCGTAGAAATATTCCACTGGCATCGTCTGCGCGGGCCAGGGAATGTAGTTGTAGTCATAAGCCCGCTCATCCCGGTGATCAGTGCTGTAGAATGCGTACATGGCTGTGTAGGAGCCGGAATGGCCGAAACCGGTTTCCTTCATATTGGGATCCAGGCACCAGCGCCGGTGTCCGGTCCTGCTGATATTTCCGGCATCGCCGTCATCCATCCATCCGGTGATGATATTTTGAGATAGATTGCGGTATCCCATTGCCAAGTTGGAAGATGAAGTTCCCTCATAAGCCAGTTCGTAAAATTCATCGGAAACTCCTGCTGGCTTTTGCGGATTATGACTCAGAGTGCCGACTCCGGTTAACAGCGTGGTTCCGGCCTGAGCAACTGCCTCGTAGTCTTCGTTGTTGGAGACATCGGAGGGGATGCCGGCGATAAACCGGATGAAATTCAGCGCGTTCAGCGCCTGAGTGACCGTATCGCCGCTCAGCTTTCCGGCAGTTTCTGAAGAAAGAGACGGAGTGACGTCCCATTTGGAAGAACCGGAAAAGGAGAAGGGATGGGAATCATAGAATTCCCGGATTTCATCTTCTGTCCGGACTTCCACTGAAGGGGCTTGCGCGTTTGAGCCGCTGGCAATAAGCTCAGCCTGGCTGTTTGCGGGAGCTGCCCATGCGGTGCCGGAAAAACAAAGCAGCGCGGCAATGGTACAGATCAAGACATGCTTCTTTTTCATAACGATCCTCCTTTGTAAAACGGCAGAGATAAAAAAGTCTGCATTCAAAAATAGCAGAATCAAAATATCTGCATAGTTATTGTAGAACACAAAAGCTGCATATACAATAACATTGAGAGTTTTTTGAGCATTTTTTTAAGATTCATTCCCGTCCCGCCATTGATTTTTCTACCTATTTTACGTATAATAAAAAGTAGGGAAATCCCTACTTTTATATTTTTGAAAAGGTGGTGCAAAATTATGGCTGCAAATGCGTTTGTAGATAATGCTAAAGTGATGGCAAAGGGCCAAATTACAATTCCGAAAGATGTTCGTGACGTGTTGGGTGTATCAAATGGTGATAGGGTCACTTTTATCGTTGAAGGAAACACAGTCCGCATGGTTAATTCAGCTGTGTACGCGATGCAGGTGCTTCAACAGGAAATGACTGGAGAAGCAGAACGCACCGGATTGACTTCGGAAGAAGATGTTATGGCACTCGTCAAGGAATTGAGGAGTGAGGACGAAAAGGCATGAGAGTTCTGATTGATACTAATGTCCTCATTTCTGCTGCGCTGAGTGCAAACAGCACGCCTTATCGGGCGTATGTAAAAGCAGCTTCTTACCCTAATCACGGCATGATCTGTGAGCAGAATGTGGATGAAATGAAGCGGATATTTAATAAGAAATTTCCGAACCGGCTGGCGGCATTGGACAAATTTCTTTCCATTGCATTGCTTACTCTGGAATTGGTTCCTGTCCCGACAGAGTCAGATATGACCGAAATACAAATCAGAGATGTCGATGATCGCCCCATTTTGCGGGCAGCTATTGAAGCGAAAGCCGATATACTGCTAACTGGAGATAAGGACTTTTTAGAGTCCAGCGTAAAAAATCCGGTGATTATGACACCAGCAGAGTTTTTGGATACCTGATGAATAAAGACACAGCGGGCCGGGAGTTTTCACTCTCGATCCGCTGTGTCTCGTACACTTGAAACTTAAAAGGAACCAATTGCTAGGACTGTTCATTAGCTTTTGAAAATATGATTTTATTATTTACCACTTCATAGTTGCGGTATGAACTCCTAAAGAATGGGCTATTTCTGTCTTTTTTATTCCCATATCCAGCGTTTCTTTAATTTTTTTCCGTTGTGTAAATTTAAGATGATGAAAGGTTTTTCCCAAGTGGGATCACTCCTTCGTCAACCGCTCCAGCTCCCGATAAAACTCCGGATAGGAGATATCCACGCAGTCGGCGTCTTTAATCTCCGTCTCCCCTTCCGCCGCCAGGGCGGCAGCGGCGAAGGTCATGGCGATGCGGTGATCTTTCCGGCTGTCAACGACGGCGCCGTGGAGGGGCCTGCCGCCGCGGATGATCATCCCGTCGTCGGTTTCTTCAATATCCGCGCCCATGGCGGAGAGATTTTCCACCATGATGGCGATGCGGTTGGATTCTTTAACTTTTAGTTCCGCCGCGTCCCGGATCACAGTGGTGCCCTCAGCAAAGCAGGCCATCATGGCGACGGTGGGAAGCTCGTCGATCATGGCGGGGATTACGGGGCCCTCGATGACAGTCCCCTTTAAGCTGCTGGAGCGGACCAGCAGGTCGGCGGTGGGTTCCGCGCTGTCCTCGGAGCGGTTTAGGAGCGTGACGTCAGCGCCCATATCCTGGCATACCTTAAATAATCCGGCGCGGGTGGGATTGATGCCCACGTTTTTGATCAGCACCTCGGAGTTGGGGAGGATCAGGGCCGCCGCCAGGAAATAAACGGCGGAGGAAATATCGCCGGGCACCAGGATCCGGCCGCCGGTAAGTCCTCCTCCGGCAAGTCCGCCTCCGGGCGTTACGGTGACGGTGTTTCCTTCGGAACGGATATCCGCTCCGAAAAACTTTAGCATCCGCTCGGTATGGTCTCTGGACTTTTGGGGCTCCGTTACCATCGTCGGGCCTTCGGCGTAAAGACCGGCCAAAAGAACGGCGGATTTCACCTGCGCGGAGGCTACCGGGGAATTGTAGTGGATCCCGTGGAGCGGCCTACCGTGAATTTCAAGAGGGGCGCAGCCGCTGTCGTGAAGGCTTTTAATATCGGCGCCCATCTGGGATAAGGGATCAATGATCCGCTTCATGGGGCGCTTTTGGATCGACGCGTCGCCGGTTAAGGTGACGGAAAAGGGCTGGGGCGCCAGAATCCCGGAAATCAGCCGCGTGGTGGTGCCGGAGTTTCCGCAGTCTAAGATCCCGTCGGGGGCGGAAAGCCCATGAAGGCCGCGGCCCTGCACCGTTACAGTTCCGCCTTTGTTTTCGATCTCGATTCCCATCCGACGGAAACAGGAGATGGTGGACAGGCAGTCGGCGCCTTCCAGGAAGTTTTGGATTTCTGTTTTTCCGCTGGCGATGGAGCCCAACATAACGCCGCGGTGGGAGATGGATTTATCGCCGGGGACTGTGACCTCCCCGCGGATATGAGCTGCTGGTTTCAGTTTCATAAATTCCTCGCTTTCTGCCGGGCTACTTTCCCAGTATATAATTATGCTTTTCCAAGAGGGCATGGGCGGCGTCCATGGCGCGTCCGTCGTAGAAAGCAATGCGCAGCGCGCCCTCGCCGTCCTCCCGGTTGTGGTTGATGCCGATATTTTTCACGTTGATCCCCCTGGCGGCCAGGATCGCCGACAGGACGGAGATGGCTCCCGGCTCGTCAACGATATCCACGGAGAAGGAATGCTCCGCGCTTACCAGGCCCTGGCGGTGGCTGGAGAAGGTATTGCGGTAGGTCCCGGATTCCTCAAACAGGCGGTAAATGGAGCCGCTGTCCTTGCTCTCCAGCTCGTCGTAAATCGTATTCAGCGCGTCGATGTATTTTTTCAAAAGCAGTTTGATATTGTCCGTATTGGTCATGCAGATCTGCTCCCACATAACGGGGGAGGAGGAGGCGATCCGCGTAATATCCTTAAAGCCTCCCGCGGCCATCTGCTTCATGATCCCCTCCGGACTGTCGTTGTCCCGTACCAGGTTGACCAGGCTGGAGGCAATCAGATGGGGAAGGTGGCTGATGGCGGCGACGGCGTAGTCGTGCTCCCGGTAGTCCAATACCATGGGGATCGCGCCGATGGCTTTTGCGATTCCCCTCATCCGTTCAATCTGCTCCCGCGTTGTTTCCTTTGTGGGTGTGATCACATAGTAGGCGTTTTCCAGCAGGTGATCCGTCGAGTTTTCATAGCCGGTTTTTTCGGATCCAGCCATAGGATGACCGCCGACAAAGATCGCTTCCATATTTAATTGGGAGACGGTTTCATGGATCCCTGTTTTGGTACTTCCCACGTCCGTGATCAGCGCGCCTTCCTTTAATACAGGCTGAAGTTTTTGCAGATAGGACGCGTTGTATTCGACTGGAGTGCAAAGGAAAATAACGTCGCACAGGGAAAGCGCGCCGTCGATCCCATCCAGAATAAGATCGATGGTTCCGTCCTTTTTGGCCTGCTCCAGCTTGGCGCGGGTCCGCATATAGGCCATAATGGTGACGTCCGGATCCGCCCGTTTTAATCCGCGGGCAATGGAGCCTCCGATCAAACCCAGTCCGATAAAGCCGTAAATTGGTTTTGCCATAATGGATCCCTCCTCATTTCTATCATCTTAAAGCACCCCGGGGGGATTGTCAATAAATGAAAACCTTGCTATACTTAAAAAATAAGGGAAGCCGGTGCAAAAGAAAAACAACGCGTCGGACGAAAGGAGAAGCCATGGACGGTGAGATGAAATATTTTGATTTTGAAATCTGCGGGGTAAAGAGAAAGCTTCCTTATGTAAAGATAAAAGAGGGCCTGGCGCTGGCCAGCTTCGTATGTCTTTCTGATACGGAGCTGATCGAGGCGGTGGCGCCGGAACTGATCAAGCGGCTGCCGCCGGTGGATTATCTGATGACGGCGGAAGCCAAGGGCATGTGCCTGACCTATGAGATGTCCCGGCTGATGGGGATGAAGGAATTTATTGTGGCGAGAAAGAGCCGCAAGCCCTATATGCAGGATCCCATCGGCTGCACGCTGACTTCCGTAACGACGCAGGCGGAGCAGACGCTCTTCTTAAACGGGGCGGATGCCGATAAGATCCGCGGAAAACGGGTCGCGTTGATCGACGATGTGATCGCCACGGGAGAATCCATCCGGGCGATCGAGGAGCTGGCGAAGAAGGCCGGGGCCATTGTGGCGGCTAAGGCGGCGATCCTGGCGGAGCTGGAAACGGCAAAACGATCCGACGTGATCTTTTTAAAGGAGCATTATGTATTCCGGCCGGGCGCGGACGGGACGTATGAGCCGATCCGGACCATGGAGGAATACCGTAAACAAGTCGGAACAGACGCGAAGAATTAGCGGGCCAGCTGGAAGGAACGCTATGAACGGGCCGGCTGGAAGGAACGCTATGAACCGGCCGGTTGGAACCGGTTCACAGAAGGAGCCTGCGAAAAAATAAAATAAGAAAACGGCGGTTTTTTGAAAATATCTTTGTGCAATTTGCACATTTTACTTGTAATATTTGAAATGTTTTGGTAGAATATCCTCATAGGTAAATCGAAGGGAGCGCGGTCTGGCTGCCTGAACGGCTCGGGGATTCCTGGATGCATGAACGGGCGGATCTCCAAGCGGACAGAAGGCGATTGTGTTCCCCCAGATACGGCCGGCGACAAATTAAGGTACGGGAGGAATCTATATGGACGTTTATGGAACGAAGAAAATCCGCAATGTTGTGCTTTTGGGGCATGGCGGCGCTGGAAAGACAACGGTTGCCGAAGCGTTGGCTTATCTGACCGGAGTAACGAAGAGAATGGGAAAGGTAGCCGACGGGAATACCATCAGCGATTACGATAAAGAGGAGATCAAGAGACAGTTTTCGATTTCTACAACCCTGATCCCGATCGAATACGAAGGAGCGGAAGGAAAGGTAAAGATCAATCTTCTGGATACTCCCGGCTATTTTGATTTCGTAGGCGAAGTGGAGGAAGCGGTCAGCGTTGCCGATGCGGCGGTCATCGTTGTGAACTGCAAGGCCGGAATCGAGGTCGGAACCGAAAAGGCCTGGGAGCTGTGCGAGGAATACCGGCTTCCGCGGATGATCTTTGTAACCAATATGGATGATGACCACGCGTCCTTCCGTGAGCTGATCTTAAAGATGGAGAAGCGGTTCGGAAGAAAGATCGCGCCGTTCCAGGTGCCGATCCGTGAAAATGAGAAATTTGTCGGCTTCGTAAACGTAGTAAAGATGGCGGGCCGCAGATTTACGAATTTCAGCGATTATGAGGAATGCGAGATCCCGGAATATACGAAGAAGAACCTGGGAATTATCCGCGACGCCCTGATCGAGGCCGTGGCGGAGACCAGCGAAGAATATATGGAGCGGTATTTCTCCGGCGAGGAATTTACCCAGGACGAGATTTATACCGCGGTTCAGACCCATGTCTGCGAGGGCTCCATCGTTCCGGTCATGATGGGCTCCGGCATTAACTGCCAGGGCTTCCAGGCGCTCTTAAACGCCATCGACCGTTACTTCCCGGCTCCGGACGCGGGCGAGTGCATCGGCGTTGACGTATCCACCGGCGAGCGGTTTACGGCCAAGTACAACGAGGACGTTTCCCTTTCGGCCAGAGTCTTCAAGACCGTGGTGGATCCGTTTATCGGAAAATATTCGTTAATGAAGATCTGCACCGGCGTTTTGAAACCGGACAGCACGATCTATAATGTCAATAAGGACGCGGAGGAAAAGGTTGCCAAGGTTTATGTTCTTCGGGGCAAGGACGTGATCGAGGTTCCGGAATTGAAGGCCGGAGATATCGGCGCCGTCGCCAAGCTGGCGGTGACCCAGACCGGCGATACCATCGCCCTTCGTTCGGCTCCCATCGTATATCACAAGCCGAAGATCTCCACGCCTTATACCTATATGCGCTATGCCGCCAAGACCAAGGGCGACGAGGACAAGATCTCCAGCGCTTTGGCGAGAATGATGGAAGAGGATCTGACGCTCCGGGTTGTAAACGACTCCGAGAACCGCCAGAGCCTGTTATATGGAATCGGCGACCAGCAGCTGGAGGTAACGGTCAGCAAGCTGCTGGGAAGATATAAAGTAGAGGTTGAGCTTTCCAAGCCGAAGATCGCGTTCCGCGAGACGATCCGCAAGAAAGTTTCGGCTCCGGGACGGTATAAGAAGCAGTCCGGCGGACACGGACAGTTCGGCGACGTTAAGATGGAATTTGAACCCTCCGGCGATCTGGAGACGCCGTACGTATTTGAGGAGCGGGTATTCGGAGGCGCTGTGCCGAAGAACTACTTCCCGGCGGTTGAAAAGGGAATCCAGGAATGCTGCCAGAAGGGCCCGCTGGCCGGATATCCGGTGGTTGGGATCAAGGCGACGCTGGTGGACGGCTCTTACCATCCGGTAGACTCTTCGGAAATGGCCTTCAAGATGGCCGCGACGCTGGCCTTTAAGAAGGGCTTTATGGACGCCAATCCGGTTCTTTTGGAGCCCATTGCCTCTGTTAAGGTTGTGGTCCCGGATAAATTTACCGGCGACGTTATGGGCGATCTGAACCGGCGACGCGGCCGCGTGCTGGGAATGAATTCTCTCCATGGCGGAAAGCAGGAGATCGTTGCCGATGTTCCCATGTCGGAAATGTTCGGCTACAATACGGATCTTCGCTCCATGACCGGCGGAATCGGGGAATTCTCCTATGAGTTCAGCCGCTATGAGCAGGCCCCCGGCGATATCCAGAAGAAGGAAGTGGAAGCCCGGGCAGCCAGCCTTGAGCAGGAATAAGATTGATAGGATCTTCTTTTTGAAAAAGGAAAAGGATATGTGGAGACGCAGAAACGCTGTTTTCTGCGTCTCTGTGCGTTGCTGGTCATTGGCGGGAGAATGGCAAACGACTGCGAACCTGCGCAAAAATGGCAAAAAACTGCGAATCGTCCCTTGACAGAACCTCTTTACTGTGCTAAATTAGTTACCATTAAATGCGTTGACGGGGACAAGTAGAAGTTTTTACGCGGGATCAAGAGAGCCGCCGGAGGGTGCGAGGCGGTTTCCGGATTAATTTTGAACTCACCCCTGAGCAGCATGCTGAAGGGAAACGGGACTGGTTTCGGATTCGTTCCAGGTTCGTTCCTGCGTAGGCAGCGCCGGTCCTACCGTTAAAAGGAAATGAGTGCATAGGAGCCCTTGGCTCTATATGAAATAGAGTGGTACCGCGTGAGCCCACGTCTCTATCTTTGATAGAGGCGTGTTTTTTTATGGAAAACAGCCGGATGCTTTTTGCGGAGGATACCGCTGGATTATTTGAAAATTATTTTAAAAACAGAATGCCGGAAGGCAAAAGGAGGAAAACAAGATGCGCCATAATTTCCGGAAGATCGAGGCGAAATGGCAGCAGAAGTGGGAGGACGCGAAAATTTTCCGGGCGGTGGACAATAGTCCCAAGCCTAAATTTTACGGATTGGTGGAATTCCCCTATCCCAGCGGAGCAGGAATGCACGTGGGACACATTAAGGCTTATTCCAGCCTGGAGGTCATTTCCAGAAAGAGAAGAATGGAGGGCTATAACGTCCTGTTCCCCATCGGCTTCGACGCCTTTGGACTGCCGACGGAAAACTATGCGATTAAGACGGGCACCCATCCCCGGGTGATCACCGACCAGAACATTCAGAAGTTTACCAATCAGTTAAAGAAGGTGGGCTTTTCCTTTGACTGGGACCGGGTGATCGATACGACGGATGAGGATTATTATAAATGGACCCAGTGGATCTTTTTGAAGATGTTCGACGCCGGACTGGTGTTCCGCAGCAAGGCGCTGGTCAACTACTGCCCGTCCTGCAAGGTGGTCCTTTCCAATGAGGACAGCCAGGGCGGAAAGTGCGATATCTGCCACAGCGACGTGATCCAGAAATCCAAGGACGTCTGGTATCTGCGGATTACGGAGTACGCCGATAAGCTTTTAGAGGGCCTGGATCATGTGGATTATCCGGCCAATATCAAGCAGCAGCAGGTCAACTGGATCGGAAAGTCCACGGGAGCGTTCGTAAACTTTACCCTGGACGGGGTCGATGAGAAGCTGGAAATCTATACCACAAGGCCGGATACCTTGTTCGGCGTAACCTTTATGGTTATGGCGCCGGAGCATCCGCTGATCGATAAATACGCGGACCGCATTTCCAACATGGAAGAGGTAAAGGCGTACCGGGCGGAATGCGCTAAGAAAACCGAGTTTGAGCGGACGCAGTTAGTAAAGGATAAGACCGGCGTAAAGCTTTCGGGCCTTATGGCGGTGAATCCGGTGAACGGAAAGAAGATCCCGATCTTTATTGCCGACTATGTCATGATGGGATATGGAACCGGAGCCATCATGGCGGTTCCGGCCCACGACCAGAGACTATGAGTTCGCTAAGGCCCACGGCGTCGAGATCATCGAGGTCATTAAGGGCGGCGATATTTCCAAGGAAGCCTATGCGGGAGACGGAGAGATGGCCAACTCCGATTTCTTAAACGGCTATACCAATAAAAAGGATTCCATCGAGCGGATGCTCAAAGAACTTGCCAAGCTGGGAGTCGGCCACGCCGGCGTTCAGTTTAAGATGAAGGACTGGGCCTTTAACCGCCAGAGATACTGGGGCGAGCCGATCCCGATCATCCACTGCCCCAAGTGCGGCGACGTTGCGGTTCCCTATGAGGAGCTGCCCCTGCGGCTGCCGCCGGTGGAGAATTTTGAGCCGGGCGAGGAGGGCGAATCGCCTCTTGCCAAGATTGAATCCTTTGTGAACTGTACCTGCCCCAAGTGCGGCGGCCCGGCAAAGAGAGAGACGGATACCATGCCCCAGTGGGCCGGTTCCTCCTGGTATTATCTGCGGTACATCGATCCCCACAACGACAAGGCCCTGGCGGATCCGGAGAAATTAAACTACTGGATGCCGGTGGATTGGTACAACGGCGGTATGGAGCATGTGACCAGACATATGATCTATTCCCGGTTCTGGCACCACTTCCTTTACGATATCGGCGTTGTGAATACGCCGGAGCCTTACGCGAAGCGGTCGGCGCAGGGACTGATCCTGGGTCCGGACGGGGATAAGATGAGCAAGTCCAAGGGCAACGTGGTGGATCCCCTTGATATCGTGGAGGAATACGGCGCGGATACCTTAAGAACCTATGTATTGTTCATGGGCGATTACGGCGCGGCGACTCCCTGGAGCGAAAATTCGGTGAAGGGCTGCAAGCGTTTCTTGGAGCGTGTGGCCGGATTTACGGATCTCCTCTCGGAGGATCCGGAGACGGCGAAGTTAGAGACGGCGTTTCACAAGGCCATTAAAAAGGTCAGCTCCGATATTGAGGATATGAAATTCAATACGGCCATCGCCTGCCTGATGTCCCTGGTGAATGAGGTTTACAGCCTTGGCAAGATCAGCAAGGAGCAGCTTACGATCTTTATCGAGCTTCTCTGCCCCTTCGCTCCCCATCTTTGCGAGGAGATCTGGGAATTCATGGGCGGCGAGGGATTTTTATCCCAGCATCCATGGCCCAAGTACGATGAGGCGAAGACGGTGGACGCGCAGACGGAGATCGGCGTCCAGGTCAACGGAAAGGTCCGCGGCAAGCTGGTAATTCCCACCGGAGCGGATAAGGACGAGGTATTGGCCGACGCCAAGAAGGATCCGAAGATCGCGGCGCTTTTGGAAGGAAAGACCCTGGTAAAAGAAGTTTACGTGCCCAACCGGCTGGTGAACTTTGTAGTGAAGTAAAGAACGGCAACCAGCGTCCGCCTGGTTTTGGTATTTCCCGGCGGACGCTTTGTATAGAAAAAAGAGAGGAGATAACATTATGAGGAGAAAAGGAATGTGCAGTTTGGCGCCGGCGCTGGCGCTGTCTCTGGCAGTCGGACTGATGGCCGGCTGTTCCCAGAACGGCGGGGAGACAACGGCGGCCCCGACAACAGAAAAAGCCTCCAGCGAGGCGGAGAGCACGACGGAGGAAGAAAGCGGCGAGGGTACGCCGGCGGCCGAAGAAGAGGCTGCGCGGGATACCTTGACCATCGCGACGGCGGACGAGCCGCCCAGCATGACCACCAACCAGCATAACGCCATTGCCGGCAACTATATGAATACCATGACCCACAACGGCCTGTTTAAGACCGGAGACAACATGGAGCCGGTGCCGGATCTGGTGGAGAGCTATGAAAACACCAGCGATACGGAATGGATCTTCCATTTGAAGCAGGGCGTTTTGTTCCATAACGGAGAGGAAATGAAGGCGGAGGACGTAAAGGCGTCTCTGGAACTGTGCCAGAATTCCCTGGAGGTTTCTCAGTACGCGGTTCCCGGCACCATCGAGGTGGTGGACGACTATACCGTAAAGATCACCACCGACGGCCCCCAGTCCGGTCTGATTTCCAACCTGGCTCACCATGGAAACTTTATCCTTCCGGCGGATCTGATCGAAAGCGGACATGATTTCAACGAGGAGCCCATCGGAACCGGCCCCTATAAGCTGGTGGCCTGGAACCGGGGCGAGAGCGTAGAGTTTGAAGCCTTTGAGGATTATTTTGAGGGCGCGGCGCCCATTAAGCATGTGATCTGGAAGATCATTCCGGAGGGTTCCTCCCGTACCATGGCGATGGAGGCCGGAGAGGTGGATCTGGTCGTGGATGTGGAGACCACAGATAAGACCCGGATCGCGGAGACCGAGGGCATGACTCTTTACAGCGAGCCCGGAACCTCCCACAACTTCTTGACCATCAACAACGAGGTCGCTCCCTTTGACAACATCAACTTCCGGAAGGCCATTGCCTCCGCCATCGATAAGGACGCGGTGGTCCAGGTGGCTTTAAACGGCGACGGAACGCCGGTGAACGCCATGGTTCCCGACTGCTTTGAGGGCACGACGGACGAAGGCGCTCCTACCTATGACGTGGAGCAGGCGAAAGAGTACCTGGAGGAGTCGGGACTGGATCCGGCGGAGTGCGGATTTACCATCATCTGCTCCGATGAGATCAAGCTTCGTTCCGGACAGGTCATCCAGAGTTCCTTAAAGGAGAATCTGGGCGTGGAGGTACAGCTGGAGTCCATGGATCTATCCACGTATCTGGACGCGGTTATGAGCGGAAATTATGAAGCGGCTCTTGGCGGCTTCACCTCTTCCGACTTTTTGGGCTATGTGCAGGGGATCTACCATTCCGATTCCATCAACGCTTCCAACCTGTCCCGTACCAACGATCCCCATCTGGACGAGCTGATCGAGGCGATCCAGGCGGCTCTGGATCCGGAGGAGCGGATCCCGCTGGTAACGGAGCTTTCCATTGCGGTCAACGAGCGCTGCCCGTTCGTTCCGTTATATATGAAGAACAACACCCGCGCGTATAATTCCGATCTGCAGGGCTTTAACTGCACGGCCAACGGAATTACCCATTACAACGAGATGAGCTGGAGCAACTAGCATCTCGGGGACGCGGCTTGTTTCGTATTGATCTGATGAACAGCCGGGGCGCCAACGGGGTTTGCCCCCGGCTGTTAAGAAAAAGAGGAGGAATAAGAATATGAGAAAGAGCGAAAGAGGAAGACGCGGCCTGGCGCCGGTTCTGGCGCTTGCGCTGGCGGCGGGGCTTTTAGCCGGATGCTCTCAGAGCGGCGGGGATGCTTCCGCAGCGGATACGGAAGCGGCCGGCGAGGCGGCTGGAACTGAAAATGAGGACACGCAGGCGGCTGGAACAGAAGCGGCCGGAAGCGAGGCTTCCGAAGGAGATGGAGCGGAATCCGCGCGGGATACGTTAATTATCGCCACGGCTAACGAGACGCCCAGCGTGACCACCAATCTCCATAACGCGGTGGCTGGCAATTACTTAAACACCATGACCCATAACGGCCTGTTTAAGATGGATGAAAACATGAACCCGGTGCCGGATCTGGTGGAGAGTTATGAGAACACCAGCGACACGGAATGGATCTTCCACTTAAAGCAGGGCGTCCTGTTCCATAACGGGCAGGAGTTAAAGGCGGAGGACGTAAAGGCGTCTCTGGAGCTGTGCAAGGAATCTCCCGAGGTTTCCCAGTACGGCATCTCCACTGGAACCATCGAGGTGGTGGACGATTATACCGTAAAGATCACCACCGACGGCCCCCAGTCCGGCCTGCTCGCGGATCTGACCCACCACGGCAACTACATTCTTCCGGCGAACCTGATCGAAAGCGGACATGACTTCAACGAGGAACCCATCGGAACCGGCCCCTATAAGCTGGTGGAATGGAAGCGGGCGGAGAGCCTGGAGTTTGAAGCCTTTGAGGACTATTTCGACGGGGCGGCTCCCATTAAGCACGTGATCTGGAAGATAATCCCGGAAGGCTCCTCCAGAACCATGGCTTTGGAAGCCGGAGAAGTGGACATGATCATCGAGGTGGAGACCACGGACATGAACCGGATTTCGGAGACGGAGGGCCTGACACTCTACAGCTCCCAGGGAACCTCCCACAACTACATGACCATCAACAACGAGATCGCGCCCTTCAACAACAAGGATTTCCGCAAGGCCATCGCGGCGGCCATCGACAAAGCGGCCATCGTCCAGGTAGCCTTAAACGGCGACGGAACGCCGGTGGACGCCATGGTTCCGGACTGTTTCCCGGGAACGACGGCGGAGAACGCTCCCACCTATGATCCGGAGCAGGCGAAGGCTTATTTGGAGGCTTCCGGACTGGATCCGGCGGAGTGCGGCTTCTCCATTATCTGCTCCGATGATACGAAGCTTCGCGCCGGACAGGTGATCCAGAGCTCCTTAAAGGAAAATCTGGGAATCGACGTAGAGCTGGAGTCCATGGACCTGGCGACGTATCTGGACGTAACCATGACGGGAGATTATGAGGCGGCCATCGGCGGCTATACCTCCTCCAGCCTGCTGGCTTATATCCAGGGTGTGTACCATTCCAACTCCATCGACGCTTCCAACCTGACCCGTACCAATGTTCCGGAGGTAGACGAGTTGATCGAGGCGATCCAGGCGGCTCTGGATCCGGAGGAAAACGAGGCGCTGGTCACAGAGTTCTGCAAGGTGATCAACGAGGAGTGCCCGCAGGTTCCGCTGTACATGAAGAACAATACCCGCGCTTATGATTCTGATCTCCAGGGCTTTAACTGTACGGCAGGAGGAACCACCTATTACAATCTGTTCAGCTGGGGAAACTAAGCGGTACAGAACGTAAGCTTATGATTAACAATCTTAAGCAAAATGAGGATTTGACTTTATTAAATAAAAAATTCAATAAATTAGGGCGATTTTCTCGGGAAAATTGCATTTGGTGATTGTAAAAACTGGCTGAATTTGATATAATTCAGTCAGTTTTTTTATTGAAATTGTCAGAAGAGACGGCTTGGGATTGACGGAAAAGCGTCAATTGTACTAATAAAAATATACAAAAACCGGGCTGTTTCGACAAAATGCCGATGCATCTGGCCTTGGGGAAACCTGGCGGCTATGCAAATATAAAAAAGAGGAGAAGGAAGTACGATGAAAAAAACAATGCGCAGTCTGGCGCCTGCACTGGCGCTGTCCCTTGCTGTCGGCCTGCTGGCGGGCTGTTCCGGAAGCGGAGAAGCTTCTGATACCACAGCGGCCGGCCAGGAGGGAGCTGAGACCACGGCGGAGGCCGGCGGTTCCGGCGACGCTTCCGGTTCTGCGAAGGATACGCTGATCATTGCTACTGCCAATGAGACCCCCAGCGTGACCACCAACCTGCACAACGCGGTAGCCGGAGATTACCTCAACAAGATGACCCACAACGGCCTGTTCAAGACCGACGAAAACATGGAGGTTGTTCCGGACCTGGTAGAGAGCTATGAGAACACCAGCGATACCGAGTGGATCTTCCATTTAAAGCAGGGTGTTTTGTTCCATAACGGCGAAGAGATGACGGCGGAAGATGTTAAGGCTTCCCTGGAGCTGTGCAAGGAATCTCCCGAGGTTTCCCAGTACAGCATGTCCACCGGAACGGTCGAGGTTGTGGATGATTATACGGTAAAGATCACGACGGACGGCCCTCAGTCCGGACTTCTTTCCGACCTTTGCCACCATGGAAACGCCATCCTTCCGGCGGATCTGATCGAAAGCGGCCATGATTTCAACTCCGAGCCCATCGGAACCGGCCCCTATAAGCTGGTTGCGTGGAACAAGGGCGAGAACCTGGAATTTGAGGCCTTTGAAGACTATTTTGGCGGCGAGGCTCCCATTAAGCATGTGATCTGGAGAGTGATCCCCGAGGGTTCCTCCAGGACCATGGCTCTGGAAGCCGGAGAAGTGGATATGATCATCGAGGTGGAATCCACCGACATGACCCGTATCTCAGAGACCGACGGACTGACCCTGTTCAGCGAACCGGGAACGGCTCATAACTTCATGATGATCAACAACGAGATCGCTCCGTTCAATAACATCGATTTCCGTAAGGCCATCGCATCGGCCATCGATAAAGCGGCCATCGTCCAGGTTGCCTTAAACGGCGACGGAAGCCCGACGGACGCTCTGGTTCCGGACTGCTTCCCGGGAACCACGGATGAAGGCGCTCCGTCTTATGATCCGGAGCAGGCGAAGGCTTATCTTGAGGCTTCCGGACTGGATCCGACACAGTGCGGATTTACCATTATCTGCTCCGATGATACGAAGCTTCGCGCCGGACAGGTAATCCAGAGCTCCTTAAAGGAGAACCTGGGCATCGACGTACAGCTGGAGTCCATGGACCTGGCTACCTACCTTGACGTAACGGCTACCGGAGATTACGAGGCGGCGATCGGAAACTACACCTCCTCCAATCTGCTGGCTTACGTTCTGGGCGTTTACCATTCCAGCTCCATCAACGCCTCCAATAAGACCCGTACCAATGATCCGGAGATCGACGCTCTGATCGAAAAGGTACAGGCGACTCTGGATCCGGAGGAGAATGAGGCTGCGATCACAGAGCTGTCCATCGCCCTCAACGAGCTTTGCCCGCAGGTTCCGCTGTACATGAAGAACAATACCCGCGCTTATAAGTCTGATCTTCAGGGTTTTAACGTAAATGCGGGCGGAACCACCTACTACGAGCTGTTCAGCTGGAACTAATCAGCGAATAAGCTTTTTCCTGCCGGGGACGCCGGCGTGAGGAGAAGAACCGAATAAAATCGAGAAATTCCGCCGTGCCGGGGTGAGAAATCCCAGCGCGGCGGTTTTCTTTATGGGTTTTCTTGTATGGGTTTTCTTGCGGGGGATTCTTGGGAAATTTGCCTGTATTCTTTAGAAAAGAAAGGATTTCCAGCAAATAGCATAAGAATATACAAAAAAGGACTAGCCAAACGCTGAAAAATTAGATATAATGCATATCATAGGTATAGCGGAAAGAATACCATGCGCAGAGTTGGAAAGGCGGGGAGAGTATGGGGATCTTTGAGGAAGTCAGAGAACGGTATGAGGGCTTAAGTCCGGTCCAGAAGCGGATCGCGGATTACATATTCAAATATCCGGACCAGGTCTGCTTTTATTCCTTAAAGGAGCTTTCGGAATCGCTGGGCGTTACGGAGGTTACGATCCTGCGGTTTGTGAAGAAGATCGGCCTGGACAGCTTTGTGGAGCTGAAGCATTCCCTGCGGGAGCATCTGCAGGCGAAGATCAGCCCTGGGGATTTTTTGAACCGGGTTTCCGACGATGTGGGCGGAAGGCGCGAAGAAGGGCTGGACCGGGAAGATCAGTTCCGCCAGTTCGTGGAAAATGAGATCCGTGTCCTTGAGAATACGTACCGGAAGCTGGATGTGGAGCGGGTGTTTGACGCCGTATCCATGATCCGCCAGGCGAGGACGGTTTACGTGGCGGGAACGGAGCTGGTGACAGGCCTTTGTTCCTATTTAACAAGGCGGCTCCTTACGGTGGGGATCATGGCGGTGGATCTGTCCAATATGAGCCGGGCGATCTACAATAATTACGCCAGCCATATCGGCCCGGAGGACGTGGTGATCATCTTCTCCGCGCCGGGCTACGCCAAATATATCGTCAATACGGCCCGCTATCTGGCGAAAAAATACGTTCCCCAGATCGTCGTCACAGACCGGCCGACGGCGCCGGCGGCGGCTTACGGGACGACGGTCCTGTTCTGCGACAACCACGATCTGTTCTTTTATAATTCCATCCTGGGTTATCTGTCGGTGGCGAATCTTCTGGTGTATTTTACGGCTCTTGAGGATCCGGAGGAAACCAACCGGCTGCGGGGACAGCTTTCGGAGGCCAGGGAGGCGATCGGGACGGAAGAGGTCCTGCGGGCGGAGCAGACGGTCCGGGAACGGAAGGAGAACGCGGGCTGACGGATGATGCTTCGGCCGGCGGAGTGTTTCCGGCAGACGCCGGCGTTTGCTTGGAACACAGGATGGGTTTCGGGAAGGCGTGTCCGCGCAGGGGAGACAGTTGCCGGCTAATGGGATGCAATTTCACCATACAGAATGAGGTATAGTAAATACAATACAAAACGCCATGGTTTGTTTGTGCAAACCATACAAAAACAGAAATGTTTATATGAAATTTACTTGACATATTTGACACATCGTAGTATCCTATTGGTGCAGACATAAAAAAGCTGTACAAAAAAAGAAAAAGACATTCAGACAGATTGAGCTTTTTTTGTCAGCTTTCTGCTTAAGAATAGTAGGAAAATATGTCAATTTCTGATTACTGCTTGCTATGCTTTGGTATTTATGGTATAATCAGAAAAATTATTCAATTTTACTTTCTCCTGCAGCCATTGGCTGCAATCAATTTTTTTAATCCATTATGATGCATCTGGTCTGTGGCCATGCAAATAAAAACGAGAGGTGAGAGTATGACGAAAAAACTTATGCGCAGCTTGGTGCCTGTTATGGCGCTGTCCCTGGCGGTAGGTCTGTTCACAGGCTGTTCCGGCGGCGGAGAAGAAGAGACGACAGCAGCAGCGGCTGGAACGGAAGCGGCTGGCGGAGAGACGACAGCAGCTGATTCCGGTGATTCCGGATCCACAAGCGGTTCCGCGAAGGATACCCTGATCATCGCGACTGCCAACGAGACTCCCAGCGTTACCACCAACCTGCACAACGCGGTAGCCGGTGACTATCTGAACAAGATGACCCACAACTGCCTGTTCAAGACTGACGAGAACATGGAAGTTGTTCCGGATCTGGTTGAGAGCTATGAGAACACCAGCGATACCGAGTGGATCTTCCATCTGAAACAGGGCGTTCTGTTCCACAACGGCGAAGAGATGAAGGCTGAGGACGTTAAGGCTTCCCTGGAACTCTGTAAAGAATCCCCCGAGGTTTCCCAGTATGGTACTTCCACCGGAACCATCGAGGTTGTAGACGACTACACCATTAAGATCACCACCGACGGCCCGCAGTCCGGCCTTCTTTCTGACCTGACCCACCATGGAAACGCAATCCTTCCGGCAGACCTGATCGAAAGCGGACATGACTTCAACTCCGAGCCCATCGGAACCGGCCCCTATAAGCTGGTTGCATGGAACAAGGGCGAGAGCCTTGAGTTCGAAGCGTTTGAAGATTACTTTGACGGCGCAGCTCCCATTAAGCACATTACCTGGAGAGTTATCCCCGAGGGTTCCTCCAGAACCATGGCTCTGGAAGCAGGCGAAGTTGACCTGATCATCGAAGTTGAGACCACGGACGCGACCCGTATCGCTGAGACCGACGGCCTGACCCTTTACAGCGAGGCTGGTACCTCCCACAACTTCATGATGATCAACAACGAAGTTGCTCCGTTCAACAATGTTGATTTCCGTAGAGCGCTTGCCTCCGCGATCGATAAGAACGCGATCGTACAGGTTGCATTAAACGGTGATGGAAGTTCGACAGACTGTCTGCTTCCGGAGTGCTTCGAGGGTACCACCAACGAAGGCGCTGTAACCTATGATCCTGAGCAGGCAAAGGCTTACCTTGAGGCTTCCGGCCTGGATCCGGCACAGTGCGGATTCTCCCTGATCTGCTCCGATGATACGAAGCTTCGCGCAGGCCAGGTTATCCAGAGCTCTCTGAAGGAGAACCTTGGAATCGATATTCAGCTTGAGTCCATGGACCTTGCTACATACCTTGACGTAACGGCTAGCGGTGATTACCAGGCAGCGATCGGTGGATACACCTCCTCTAACGTACTTGCGTACGCTCTGGGCGTTTTCCACTCCAGCTCCATCAACGCTTCCAATAAGACCCGTACCAATGAACCGGCGATCGACGCTGCCATCGAAAAAGTTCAGGCAACTCTTGATCCGGAAGAGAACGTAGCGGCAATTACCGAGCTCAATAAGCTCATCAACGAAAATTGCCCGCAGGTTCCGTTATACTTAAAGAACAACACCCGTGCATATAAGTCCGATCTTCAGGGCTTCAACGTAAATGCCGGCGGTACTACGTACTACGAGCTGTTCAGCTGGGGAAACTAATTTGATCCTTGATCTTTAGCGATCTGGTCTGAATAAATAAGTAAGATACAGGGACTTGCCCTGGAGAAGGGCAGGTCCCTGTTCTGGATTAAAGTAAAGAAAGGAGAGGATCAACAGCATGATCAAGTTTATCATTAAACGTCTTGTGGCATTGATTCCAGTATTGATCGGTGTTTCCTTGCTGGTATTCTTTATTCTTGACCTGGCCCCTGGCGATCCTGCTAAAACGATCCTTGGTGAGCAGGCGCGTCCCGAAGATATCGCGGCGCTGCGAGAGGAAATGGGCTTGGACGATCCGTTCTTCGTCCGTTACGGCCGTTACATGTGTGATCTGGTCCATGGTGACCTTGGAACGTCTTATAAGACGAGAGATCCGGTTGGTGAAGAAGTTTGGGCACGTCTGCCAAATACCTTTAAGCTGGCGGCAACCTCTACGATTATCGCCATTGTTCTAGCCCTTCCGCTGGGCGTGATCGCCGCCATCAAGCAAAATACTTTGTTTGACGGCGTCAGTATGTTCATATCATTGCTAGGTATCTCAATACCTATTTTCTGGTTTGGACTGTTATTGATCCTTCTGTTCTCCGTAACGCTGGGCTGGTTCCCGGTATCTGGAGCAGACCAAGGACTTAAGAGCCTTGTGCTTCCCTCGTTAGCCTTAGGCTTCCAGCACATGGCCGCTATCGCCCGTACGACCCGAAGCTCGATGCTGGAGCAGATCCGTCAGGACTACATCCGTACCGTACGTGCTAAGGGACTTCCTGAGGGCGAAGTTATCACCAAGCATGCATTGAGAAATGCCCTGATCCCGACGACAACCGTTATCGGACTTCAGATGGGCGGTATGCTGGGCGGTTCTGTATTAACAGAGAGCGTATTCGCATGGCCTGGAATCGGCCGTTACATGGTTCAGTCCATCCAGGGCCGTGATATCCCCTCGGTTATGGGATGTATCATTATTTTCGCAATCAGTTTCGCGCTGATCAACCTGCTGGTAGACTTGATCTACGGCTTCATCGATCCGCGTATTAAAGCACAATATAAATAAGGAGGGGGAGAAATAATGAGCAATGCTTCTGCAACGAATGGGAATGCGCAGGTTTCTGTAAAGAAAAAGAGCCAGATTGCCGATACATGGAAACGTCTCTGTCGCAACAAGACGGCTATGCTTGGCCTTGTGATCGTTATCCTTCTGGTTTTAATCGCGCTCCTTTCTCCTGTAGTTTTTGATTATGATACCGAGATCATTAAAACGGACTATTCCAACACCTTACAGTGGCCGTCCGCGGAGCATCCGTTCGGAACGGATGAGCTGGGCCGTGATATCTTAAAACGTACCATGTACGCGACGACCATCTCTCTTTCCATCGGTGTTGTTACCGTTATCGTGGCGCTGACCCTGGGACTGATCCTGGGCGCTTCCGCTGGATACTTCGGCGGAAAAGCCGATATGGTCATCATGCGTATTATGGATATTTTCCTGGCGATCCCCGGTACGCTTCTTGCGATCTGTATCGTGGCTTCTCTGGGTAACTCGATCCCCAACCTGGTTATCGCACAGGCGATCGCTTCGACGCCGACCTTCGCCCGCGTTGTCCGCGGCGCGGTATTAACGGTTCGCGGCGCTGACTACGTTGAGGCTGCGAGAGCCATCGGTGCGAAGGACGCGACCATCATCTTCCATGATGTTCTGCCCAACTCCCTTGCTCCGATCATTGTACAGACGACCCTGCAGGTAGCTTCCGTTATCCTGTCGATTGCCGGTCTGTCCTTCCTTGGACTTGGTATCCCGGCTCCGACACCGGAATGGGGCGCAATGCTTTCTGCTGCACGTTCCTATATCCGTGACTACAGCTATATGTGTATGTTCCCGGGCTGTGCGATCATGATCACCATCCTGGCACTTAACCTTTTGGGCGATGGACTGCGGGATGCGCTGGATCCCAGACTGCGTTAAGGGGGTATCGAGATGAGTGAAAATGTAAAAAAGGAAAAGGACTTAACTGCTGAGATCAAGGATCTGGTAGTTGAATTCCGTACAGACTATGGTACTGTCCAGGCCTTAAACGGCATGGAAATTGAAATTGAGCGCGGCCAGACGCTTGGTCTGGTAGGCGAGACCGGCGCAGGAAAGACCACGACCGGACTTTCCCTGCTCCGCCTGATCCCGGATCCGCCGGGAGTGATCGTATCCGGTTCCATCAAGCTGGATGGAAAAGACATCCTCCAGATGGACGAAAAGGAGATGCAGAAACTGCGTGGTAAGGCTGTCGCCATGATCTTCCAGGATCCCATGACGTCTCTGGATCCGGTTATGACCGTTGAGGATCAGATCGCTGAGGTTATCCGTCTTCATGAAGAGGGAAGCAAGCAGGATCATTTAAAACGTGCCCGCGAGATGCTGGAGCTGGTAGGAATCCCCGGAACCCGCGGAAGCGAGTATCCGCATCAGTTCTCCGGCGGTATGAAGCAGCGTGTAGTTATCGCTATGGCGCTTGCATGTAACCCGGAGCTTCTGATCGCCGACGAGCCGACGACGGCTCTGGACGTTACGATCCAGGCTCAGGTTCTTGAGATGATGAAGGGCCTGCGGGATAAGTACAATACCTCCATGTTGATGATCACCCATGACCTTGGTATTGTTGCCGAGATCTGCGATAAGGTTTCCGTTGTTTATGCCGGCCGCGTCATCGAGCACGGTACGCTTGAGGATATCTTCGAGAATACCCGTCATCCCTACACGGAAGGTCTGTTCAACTCCCTTCCGAACCTGGAAGACCGTCAGGCTCAGTTAAAGCCCATCAAGGGCTTGATGCCGGATCCCAGCAATCTGCCCAAGGGCTGCGCGTTCTGCCCGCGGTGCGATTACGCGATGGAGATCTGCAAGACCGAAAAGCCGAAGCGTGTTTACCGCAATGAGACCCACTATGTGGAGTGTCATCTTTACAACAAAGATAATATTCAAGAAGGAAAGGTGGGAAAACGATGAGCACACAGCCGTTGCTTGAAGTTAAAAACTTAAAGAAATATTTTAAGACTCCGCGCGGCATGCTGCATGCCGTTGACGACGTCACCTTTACTCTGGAAAGAGGAAAGACTCTGGGCGTTGTAGGCGAGTCCGGATGCGGAAAGTCTACGACGGGCCGCGCGATCCTGCGTCTTTTGGAACCCACCTCCGGCGAGGTTCTCTTTGAGGGACAGGACGTTGTAAAGCTTTCCAAGGAAGAAATGCGTAAGAAGAGACAGGAAATGCAGATCATTTTCCAGGATCCCTACGCCAGCTTAAATCCCCGTAAGACCATCAGCCAGATCATTGCCGATCCGTTAAAGATCAACCATATTATTACGGATAAGAATCAGCAGATGGACCGGGTACATGAGTTAATGGAGACCGTTGGTCTGGCAGACCGTCTGATCAACACCTATCCTCACGAGCTGGACGGCGGACGCCGTCAGCGTATCGGAATCGCCCGCGCGCTGGCTATGAACCCGAAGTTCATCGTCTGCGACGAGCCGGTATCCGCTCTGGACGTATCCATTCAGGCGCAGATCTTAAACCTGTTGAAAGAGCTGCAGCACAAGATGGGTCTGACCTATATGTTCATCACCCATGACCTGTCGGTTGTAAACCACTTCTCCGATGATATTGCCGTTATGTATCTGGGCAGACTGATCGAGAAGGCGCCGTCAGAAGAGCTGTTCGCGCATCCGACGCATCCTTATACCCAGGCTCTGCTTTCGGCTATTCCGATCCCGTCGCTGCGCAACCGCCGCGAGAGAATTATCTTAAAGGGTGAGATCACATCTCCGATCGAACCGCCGGCAGCCTGCCGTTTCGCAAACCGCTGCCCGCACGCGACCGAGCGCTGTCACAGCGCGGAGCCGCCGTTAAAGGAGATCAGCCCCGGACACTTTGTATCCTGCTTCCTGACCGACTAATCCTTCGGAATCGGTTTTTGCGGCAGGAATGTATAAATCCAGTCGGGACACAAACTATCTGTGTCCCGGCTGGATTTTGTGATACCAGGGTGAAACCGCCCGGGTTCGGGCGAACGAGCGAAACCGGGGCAAACGGACCGGTATCGCGAAAAAGGATGGTATTATGAGCAACTAATTATAGGGAGGGTACGAAACCATGCAATCCATTGGAATTAATGATTTTACTTATTACAATTACCCCACAGGGCTGACGGTTTCTCCGGACGGAAAGCACGGCGCGATCGCTGTGGTGAACGCCAACGAGGAGAACAACTGCTATGATTCCTGTCTCTGGCTGTATGATATGGCGGACGGCAGCTGCAGAAAGCTTACCAGTGGGAAGAAGGAGCGGAATTTTATCTGGCTGGATGGAGAAACCATCCTTTTCACCTCGGACCGGGAAAAGCGTCATGAGGCGGAGATCAAAAAGGGCGAGGACTGGACCAGCTTTTACCGGATTTCAATTCATGGCGGCGAGGCGGAGTTCACCTTCGAGCTTCCGTATAAGGTTCAGAAAATGAAGCTGGCGGGCAACCGGCTGGTAATGACCGTTAAGTATGATTATCAGAAACCGGATTTTGCCCACATGACCGAGGAGGAGAAGAAGGGGGCCTATAAGAGCTGGGAAGAGGAGAAGGATTACGAGGTATTCGACGAGCTTCCCTTCTGGGCCAACGGCCAGGGAATCGTAAATAAGAAAAGGACCCGCCTCGCGGTCTGCGACCTTGAAACCAAGGAGGTCCGCATCGTAAGCCCGGATTATGAGAACGTGGAGGGCTTCTGGGTAGAAGGCGGCGAACAGGTTCTTTATATTTCCAACCTTTATACGGATAAGAAGGATGTTTACCAGGGGTTAAAGCTTTACACGATTTCTTCCGGAAAACTGGAAACGGTTGTGGAGCAGAAGGATATGAGCATCGACTATGCCTGCATCCTGAAGGGAAAAGTGACCTTCTTCGGTTCCTATATGAAGGATTACGGCTTTAATGAGAATGATAAGCTGTACACCGTGGAAAACGGCGCGGTGACCCTGCTTTCCGATTACGACGACAGCATCCATGATTCCATCTGCTGTGACTGCAAGTTCAACGACGGCGCGGCGGCGGTTCATGATGAAAATTATATCTACTTTATCGCGACCTTGAGGAAGCAGAGCGTGATCCGCCGGTTTGACGCCGCGGGGCATATGGAGACGCTGGTGGACCGTCAGGGCGCGGTCCACAGCCTGGCGCTTTGCGGCAATACGATCTATTATCCGGCGATGCGGGATATGGGTCTGACGGAGATCTACAGCTTTGACGGCAAGGAGGAGAAGAAGCTTACTTCCTTTAATGACGCCATCCTTGCGGAGAGAGAGGTATGCCCGGTGGAGGAATTTACCTTTACCTGCCAGGGCCTGGAGCTGGACGGATACGTAATGAAGCCGGCCGGCTTTGATCCGGAAAAGAAATATCCGGGAATCCTGACGGTCCACGGCGGCCCGAGAGCCACCTTTGGTCCCACCTTCTTCCATGAAAGCCAGGTATTCGCCAATGCCGGATATTTTGTGTTCTTTACCAATCCGCTGGGCAGCGACGGCCGCGGAAATGAGTTTGCGGATATTACCGGTAAGCACGGCGGAATCGACTTTGACTGCTGCATGGCGCTGACGGACGAGGTGGTGAAGCGGTATCCGCAGATCGACGAGAAGCGTCTGGGAATCATGGGCGGCAGCTACGGCGGCTTCATGACCAACTGGGCCATCGGAAATACGACCCGGTTCGCGGCGGCCTGCTCCCAGAGAAGCATCGCCAACTGGATCTCCAAGTGCATGACGACGGATATCGGTTATTACTTCAATATGGATCAGCTGGCTGCCGATCCCTGGAATAGCCCGGAAAAGATGTGGGCCCACTCTCCGCTAAAGTATGCGGATATGGCGAAGACGCCGACCTTGTTTATCCAGTCGGATGAGGACTACCGCTGCTGGATGGGCGACGCGCTCCAGATGTTCTCGGCGCTTAAGTATTTCGGCGTGGAGGCAAGAGTCTGCCTGTTCCACGGCGAAAACCATGAGCTGTCCAGGTCCGGAAAGCCGAAGCATCGGATCCGCCGGATGACGGAAATGATGAATTGGTTTGATAAGTATCTGAAATAAGTGTGGCAATTTTTGGTCAGGAATGATTTGACGATGACAAATCCCCTGTTTCATGCTATAATCATTTCATAGTCAGTAATGAGGTGATTGATTCATGCGGAAACGCGTTTCGATAGCGGCTTTTTTCGCCGCGGCAGTATCTGCTGTTTCCCTGTCTGCCTTTTCTGTGTTCGGAGCGCCGGAACAGGTACAGGTCGATACGATCGTTCTGGAGACGGAAGCGGCTAGTTCTGAGGAGGTTCCGGCGGATCTGGGCTGGAAAACGGAGCAGGATAAAGGACAGTGGATCGAGGATATGGGAATTGCGGGCGACGCGAAAAGCCTGGTCCTGATTTTAAATAATGTGGACAATGAGAACGCGCCGAAGCTTCCGGCCGCGGAAGAGGTGTTGCAGAAAAAAATGAAGCAGAAGGAGCCCTTAGCGGGGAATTCCCGCCTGATCTATCTTTCCAAATCGGAGGATGGAAGCTGGCAGGAGAATTTTTCCGCCAACTGCTTTATTTCCGGCGGACAGACCCAGTCGCCGGAGGAGATCTACGGAGTTTACCGGCTGGAAAGCGCCTTTGGCAGCAGGCCGGATCCGGGAAGCCTGGTTTCTTATCATGTTTTGACGGACCGGGATTATTGGATTACGGATGTTGATGATGAGAATTACGGCGCGATCTTCCGAGCGGGGAAAAATGCGCCGGAGGCGGATTGCTTTGTCAATCTGATCGAGCGGAAAGCTTTTTCCAATTACGGGATGATCTTAAAACCGGAGGAGGAAGGCGGCGCTTATCCTGCACTTTTGGTGGACTGCCAGCAGGAGAGTACCTACGACAATACCTTCGCGGGGGTTCAGATTTCGGAAAGCCTTGTGCGGATGCTGATCCAGTCCATCGACGGCGAGACGAGAATTATGATCGCCGGAGACGTGGAGGAGCTGGAGGGAATGTAGAGTGGATTGATTCCTGATTTTCAGTGAAAAAGGATAAAAGGATAAAAAGACACAGACGGCTGTTTTGGCTGTCTGTGTTTTTTTATCCCTTATGCGTTTATTCTCGCAGGACGGGCTTTCAGCTGTGCGCATTTTTTGACAGCCTGGCGGCCAGATCCCGTATGAGTTCCGCCTGTTTTTGCTCCCCGGGGCTCATGTTTTCCGTCAGGATCGTAAAAAGAAGGGAGCGTTCCTCGGGGGAAAAGGCGAGGCCGGAGGCGGAAAGCTTCCGGTTCAGCTCCAGAAATAAGGGCAGCTTCTGGGAGGACGGAGCGTTGGAAAGCTGCGCAAAAAACTGATCGAGCAGCTGAAGCTTGCGCGGATCCATCCGGCGAAGCCTGGGATCCGAATTCCATGTCTGATTCAAAGGGGATACCTCCTGTATTCGGGTTATACGCCGGCGGCGGGCTGCATCTGTCCCAGGGTCTGGAGCATCATGCGGATGGTCTCCAGCCGGTTTTGCTGCTCCGGAGGGAGCAAAGCGATCAGCTGTTCCGGGGAAAAGGCGGCGCCCGGACGGCCCTGGGGGCGGTTCCTGCGGCTGATCAGGATATTGGAAAAAACGTCGATGAGCTCCTGTTCCCTTGGATTGGCATAGGGCTTTACGGCCGCCAGCATATCCACGGCGGACGCATGGCCGGCTTCCAGGGAGCAGACGCTTAACATCCCGTCGTCGTTTTCCTCAAAAAATTCCATGGTCCGTACCAGCTCGTTCCATTTTACAAAGAGGGACAGCGCCTTCTGCTGAGAAATTTCCATATAGGGAAGAGCGGCTTTTAACATTTGAAGATGATGGTCGCCGATGGCATAGTCCAGATCGGTGAGCTTTAGTTCTTTTTCGTTCATTGACAGGCCTCCTTGAACGGACGTTTCCTTTTGTGACAATATATGCCGCGGCTTTGACCTTCATTCCAAAAGCATGTTCCAGGAAACACACCGTTTTTTTAAGCCGGCATATGATAAAAAGGAGGACGAAGCTTAGGATGCGAAAGGGCCGGCGGGAGATGATAAGAAGCATTTTTAAGCCGGCAGGTTCGGATCCGTGGAGGAAATTTATGGCAAGCCGCCTGATCATAGATGGAAACAGCGTTTACGAGATCGACGAGGACTGCGAGCGGCAGTTTTTGTCGGAACAAAAAAGACGTCAGGAGAAAATGGCCCGCACCGGCGCGCGGCGCGCCTTAGGCGCAGGAGGGACGCGGATGGGAAAAAACGAAGCGTGAATGTGAAAATAGAAAAGATACGGGGATAAGAAAAAGGGGCGGGAGAATTCCCGCCCGGACAGGAAATGACTAGCAGCAGAAACCGCCGTTTCCGCCCCAGCCGCCGCAGCATAACAGAAGCAGGAGCCAGATGCAGTTGTTGTCAATTCCGCATCCGCAGCCGTTATTGCAGCCATTATGTCCCCAGCCGCCGCAGCAGCATAACAGAATGAGGATCCAGATCATATTATTTCCACATCCGCATCCAGTGTTTGGAGTGTCGCATCCGCAACCACAATTCGTAGCAGCTAAATCACTCATGTTGTAGTCCTCCAGAGCTTTTTTGATTACACTCCATCATATGACATCCGGCTTGTCATAATTGCCTGTTTTTTGCAATTTATTTTCTGAAAGGCCCCGGCGCGGGGGAAAAACCGGTTCGGGCAAATTAGAAAAAGAACATTG
>DGYMR06203__coassemble_843_pt1 | contig 27464 bp, 24 predicted proteins | sample DGYMR06203__metabat2_high_PE_052 | metagenome-assembled genome bin DGYMR06203
CGCGGCTTTTTTTGCCGTTCTTTCCAAATCCATTCAAGGCGAACAGAGAGGCTGACGCCTGTTTCGGGGAAATCATGCTTGCAGGAACGGGAGAAGAAAGATGGAAAAGAAAGAAAAAACGGCTGGAACGATTTCATTTAAAAGCAGACTGATCGGAATCGTTGGAACCGGACACAGCGTTGGCTGTACGCATTTTTCCATTATGCTGCTGAATTATTTAGCTGGATATTTAAGGAGAAATGCCGCGCTGCTGGAATTTAATCCTTCCGGGGATATGGCGCGGTTAGAAGAAATCTGTACGGGTACGGTTCAAAGAAACAGTCCCTGTCGGATCCTGGAAGCGGATTATTATAAAAACGCCGGACTCCAGGAATTGGAAGAGGCACTGAAGAGAAAATACGAGGATATTCTGATTGATTTTGGTACAGCGGCTGAAGGAAATATGGGAGAATTCTGGCGCTGTGACAGGCGGTTTGTTGTAGGCTCCTTCAGCGAATGGCAGCAGGAAAGCTTTCGGGAATTTGAAATGGGAAATCGGGTATCAGGGAGAAAGAGCTGGAAAAGCCTCGCCGTGTTCGGCAGTGAAGAAACCAGAAGAGAATTTAAAAGACGATACCGGATTGAAACGGAACGGATTCCGTTTTCAGCGGATGCTTTTGCTGTCACAGAAGAGTGCGGAAAATTCTTCGGAAAAATAATCGCGGAAAAATAGACGATCTTTAAAGTCGGCGCGGCGGAGAAGAAACATGTCACAGATCTTTCGGATCGCTCCTTTGGTCTTTTCCGCCGGAGACAGAAGGGGGAAGGCATATAATGAGAGATTATAGAATGCCGGATGCAGAAACGAAAAAGGAAGAAGCGAGTAAAGATACCAACAAAGAGACAGAAAAAGAGAAATACTTGAATGGCTTGAAGCGATATACGGAACGAGGAATCCCGATATATATGGACGGAAAGCTTTCCAAGCCGGTGGATTGGGAGCGGCTGTTCGGACCGTGCGAGGACGGAATGTTTTATATGGGCGATTACGTCCAGGCGGAAGGAGGCGGTTTAAAGGAAATCCGATTTGACAAAGTATATTTATATGAAAGAGAACATAAGCAGGATCGGATTTCAAGAAAGAAAAAACGGTAGGGAATAAAAAGAATCGGAACCTGTTGAGTGAGGATTGTTCTGCCGGATAATTCAGACAATTAACGGGAAAAGGAAAAAGAATCGTTACAAAAAATTAACAAATACAGCCCTGCCAGTGTGATATAATGTTCGTGTATGCAATGAGCAGGACAGATCACGAGCATCAGGCATTTGCGTTATGCTTGCATAAAAGCAAATGTCTGGTGCGGGAAAAGAAAGAGAGAACCAATGAGAAAAGCAATACCTGTGCTGGCGGCGCTGGGACTGATCGCGGTTGTCGTCCTGGGAGCCGTGGGAGTTACTTTTATTCAGCGATATACGCCGTCGAAGGAAGCGGCGGATCTTTCGGAGGTATGGAATGTGGAGGGCAATGAGATCGCCCTTCTTTATAACTATGAGCTCCAGGAGACAAAGGGACTTTATGAGAATGGGGAAAGCTATCTCCCGATTTCCTGGGTCAATGAGCATATCAACAAGCGGTTTTACTGGGACGAGGGAGAACAGCTTTTGGTTTATGCGCTGCCGGATCAGATCGTATATGCCGATCTTTCCACGATGGGCTCCAGCGGTGCGCCGCTGCTGCTTTTGAAGGAAAACGAGGTCTATCTGACTCTGGGGCTTGTGTCGAATTATACGAATGTACAAATCTCTGCTTTTGATTCGGCAGAGGTGAAGCGGATTTTTGTCACAGACTGGGGCGCGAGAGAGACGGCAAAAGTAAAGCGGGACGGCGCGGTTCGGGAGCTGGGCGGGATCAAGAGTCCAATCCTTACCAACGTGGCCAAAGGGCAGACGGTGACGGTGCTGGAAACGATGGAGAAGTGGTCCAGGGTCGCGACGGAGGACGGCTGTATCGGTTATATTGAAAACCGCCGTCTGGAGGAACCGTCCGTCATAGAATTTACCGGGAATTTCACAGAGCCGGTTTATGAGAGCACGAGACTGGAGGAAAAGATTGTCCTTGGCTGGCATCAGGTAACGTCGCCGGAAGCCAACGGACAGCTGGAGCAGGTGGTTTCCGCGGCGGAGGGGTTGAACGTGATCGCGCCCACCTGGTTTTCCCTGACGGATAATGAGGGGAATTATCGTTCGCTGGCGGATCGGGAGTATGTGGAAAAGGCGCATGAAATGGGACTTCAGGTATGGGCGCTTTTGGATAATTTCAGCAATCAGGTTCAGACGGAAGTCCTTCTATCTTCCACATCTACGAGGCGGAAGCTGATCAACAGCCTGATCGCGGACGCGGCGGCGTACGACCTGGACGGGCTGAATATGGACTTTGAAGGAATTAAAGAAGAAGCAGGCGTTCACTATATCCAGTTTTTGAGGGAGCTTTCCATTGCCTGTCGGGAGGAGGGCCTGATCCTGTCGGTGGATAACTATGTTCCGACGGCCTCCAACCAGTTTTATGACCGTAAGGAACAGGGGATCGTCGCGGATTATGTGATCGTGATGGGTTACGATGAGCATTACGCCGGCGGCGAACCTGGTTCCGTGGCGTCGCTGGAATTTGTACGGAGCGGGATCGAGAATACGCTGAAAGATGTTCCCAAGGAAAAGCTGATCAACGGCGTTCCTTTTTATACGAGATTGTGGACGGAGACGCTGGAGGGCGTAGAGTCAAAGGCGCTGGGAATTTCCGCCGCAAAGAAGTGGATCGAGGAGAACGATGTGGAGCTTTATTGGCAGGAGCCGCTGGGCCAATATTACGGCGAGCATCAGACCGAGGACGGGATCCAGTACCTTTGGATGGAGGAAGAGGATTCCCTGCGGGAAAAGATGGATCTGATCCGGGAGCATGATCTGGCGGGAGTCGCCTGCTGGAAGCTGGGGCTGGAGGACGCGGCGGCTTGGGATTCGATCCGGTGGGAATAGACGGCCTGAAGCAATAGACGGTTCTTTTTAGGCATGTACCGGGATATATCTTGATTAAGGATGTTTTCCGAGGTATGGCGTGTGAAACAGTTGGCGGAGCCGTTTATGGGATTTCTTCTGCTTTTTCTGGTATTCCTGGTAAGCCGGTACGGTACGGAGCAGGTGTTGTCGGAACAGGCTCTTGCCGGGCTGAAACAGCCGAAACAGCCGGTGGTGGTGGTCGACGCCGGACACGGAGGAAATGATCCGGGTAAGGTCGCCGTAAACGGAAGCCTGGAAAAGGATATCAATCTGGCAATCGCGAAACGGCTGGCCTGGTATCTGGAGCAGGCGGACGTGACGGTGATCATGACCCGCGACAGCGACAGCGGGCTGTATTCTCAGAACGATTCCAGGAAGAAAACGTCGGATATGCAGAAACGCTGCCAGATCATGAATGAAAGCAAAGCGGATCTGGCGGTCAGCATCCATCAGAACAGCTATCATGACGAGGAGATTTTCGGCGGACAGGTGTTCTACTATGCGGATTCGGCTCCGGGGAAGCGCCTGGCGGAACGGATCCAGAAACGATTTGACTATGTACTGGGGGCGGAGAACCGCCGCCAGCCCAAGGCCAATGAAAGCTATTATCTTCTTTTGCACGCAGAATGCCCTGCGGTGATCGTGGAGTGCGGGTTTTTAAGCAACTGGCGGGAGGCTTCGCTGCTGGGAGACGAGGAATATCAGGACCGCATGGCATATACGATCCACATGGGGATTTTGGAATATTTAAACGGGGAATGACAAAGGAGTATTACAAATGAAAAGCTATAAGCCGCTTTTGGCCAACGTGGCCGCCCAGACGATTTTTGGCCTTGGGTATTTTTTTATCAAGATGGGGATGGCGGTGGTGGACCAGGATACGGTAAAATTCTTATCGTTCCGGTTTACCCTGGGATTTTTAGCCATGACGCTGATCCTTCTGCTGAAAATCCAGAAGGTGGATTATAAAAAGGGCTTTATCGGTCTGATCTTTTTGTGCGGGCTTTTTAACCCGGCGATCAGCCAGATCCTGGAGACGACTTCGACCTCTTACGCGCCGACGTCCCAGATCGCGATGTACAACAGCATGCTTCCGATCGTCATGCTGATCTTTTCCGCGTTGATCAATAAGGAATATCCTACCAGGAGACAGCTGGGCTTTGTTTTGGTCTGCGTAGCCGGCGTGTTTATCGCCAATATGGTTGAGCCGGATGTTACCGGCATGACGAAGCTGGGGCTGATCTTGATCATTGGCACCAATGTCGCGGTTGCCATTAACCGGGTGCTGGTGCGCCGCGCTTCGGCTGTTTTTACCTCCTTTGAGATTATTTATATCACCACGGGAATGGGCGCGCTGCTGTTTAACCTGATTTCCGTAGGAAGAAGCGCCGCGGCGGGAACGCTTCCCGCTTACTTTGACGGCCTTATCTGTCCGGAATTTGCGGTGGCGGTGCTTTACATGGGGATCGGCTCCTGCGTGATCGCGTTTTTATCCATGACCTATGCGTCGGCGAACCTTCCGTTTGCCGTTTACGCGTCAACCTGTACGCTCAGCACGGTGGTGGCGATCATTTCGGGAATCTTTCTCCTGCATGAAACCTTTACGGCGGTACAGGCCGTCGGGACAGCGGTGATCTTAGTCGGGATTGTCGGCATCAGCCTGTCCTACGACAAAAAGGATGCGGAGGGGAACCGCTATCATCTGGAGGAGAAGAAAGCATAGAAAGAAAACGTCAAAAGAAAACACGAAAAGAAAATACGAAAGGAAATAGAAAAAAATACAAAAAGAAAGCAAGGGGGAGTGCGTCCATGAACGAGGAGAAGAGAAAACAACTGGAAAAGGCGCTGTCATTTCTGGACGGAAAACAGGAGGAAATGATGGGACTTCTGGAGCGGCTGGTTAAGCAGGAAAGCGGCAATCCGGACAAGGAGGGCTGCGACGCCATGTGCGCGCTGATGGAAGAGCAGCTAAAAAAGCTTGGGGCAAAAACGAAGGTTGTTTCTATGGAAAAGAAGGGCAATTTCCTGTACGGCGAGATCGGCGGGGAGCGTCCGGGAAAGCCGGTTTTGTTCGGCGGCCATATGGATACGGTTTTTCCGAGAGGAACCATACAGAATACGCCGTGGCGTGTGGAAAATGGCCGGGCGTACGGCCCTGGCTGCCTGGACATGAAATCCGGCCTGGTGATCGCGCTTTACGCGGCGGCGGCCTTAGGCGAAGCCGGGTTTGAGGAACGGCCGGTTCGCTTTGCGTTCCCGGGAGACGAGGAGAATGGACATCGGGAGTCAACGGCAGCGGCGGAGTTTCGGGCGGCGTCCAGAGGCTGCGCGGCGGTTTTCAATTTTGAAACCGGATATCCGGACGACGGGATCGTCGTGGGGAGAAAAGGCTCCTGCAGGCTGACGGTGCGCGTAAAGGGCGTCGGCTCCCACGCGGGAAACGCTCCGGAGAAGGGAAGAAACGCGATCCTTGAGATGTCCCATAAGGTGATCGCCCTGCAGGCGCTGAATGATCTGGAACATGGAACCTCTCTGAATGTGGGCCTTATCACCGGCGGAACGTCGGTCAATGCGGTTCCCGAAGCCTGCGAGGTTCAGATCGATATCCGCTACACGGAAAGGCCCAGGCTGGAAAAGCTTTTGGAGGATGTAAAAGAGGTCTGCGCAAAGCCGGTGATCGATGGAACCAGCACGGAGCTTACGATATCGTCCATCAGCGACGTGATGGAGACAACGGAGCCGATCCTGTCCCTGTTTGACCATTATAAAAAAACGGCGGAGGAAATTTCCTATCCGGGTACGCTGCATCCCATCAAGGTCGGAGGATGGTCGGACGCCAGCCTGGCGGCCAGCGAGGGCGTTCCGGTGATCTGCGGCCTGGGAGCGAAGGGAGAATTTAACCATTCCAGCCGGGAATATATGGAAACCGCTTCGCAGGTGCCGAGAGCAAAGCTGGCGGCAGCCGCGGTGCTGCTGTTGTAAACGGCGGCGGCGCGGTTTTGCGCCAGCGGTGTAGTTTTTGCCAGCGGTGCGGTTTTGCGAAAAAGACTTGATTCTCGTAAAAAGATGATTTATAATTGGTACGAAAATTGAAAAATGTTCTTCGGGGCAGGGTGAAATTCCCTACCGGCGGTGAGAGTCCGCGACCTGCTTTTGGCAGCTGATTTGGTGAAATTCCAAAACCGACAGTATAGTCTGGATGAGAGAAGAAATTGTATGACAGGAGTGTATGCCCCGGACTTATTTGATTTGTCCGGGGCTTTTTATTTTGCTGAAAAATGAGGTTTTCGGAAGATTTTCCGTAAAACTTCCGGTAAAGGTTCTGAAAATAAAACGGGGAGCCTTCGGCGAAATAAAAATCATTCCTGCGGCTGCAATTCCTCTGTACAGGAGAACAAAACACAGTACAAGGAGGAATCCCAAATGAATCAAAAACGGATGTTCAACGTAAGGAATGTAGTGCTGATCGGCATGTTTAGCGCCCTGGCGGCGGTTCTTGAAACGCTGCAGATCCCGGTGCCCTTTGCTCCGCCTTTTTATAAGCTGGATTTCGCGGAGCTTCCGGTTCTGGTAGGCGGCTTCGCCATGGGGCCGGTACCGGCGATGCTGATCGCCGTTGTAAAGAATCTTTTAAAGCTTCTGATCAACGGAACCTCGACCTTTTATGTGGGCGAGGTGGCCAACGCCCTTGGCAGCATGCTTCTTTCCGTGCCGGCGGCGCTGATCTACCGCCGTCATAAGACGAAGAAGGTCGCCATGGCGGCTCTGGCGGTTTCGGTTGTGATCGCGGTGATCGGAGCGGTGTTTATCAACTGCTTCTTAACGATCCCCACCTATGCCATCGCCTTCGGCGGCATGGAAAATATTATCGCCATGGGAACGGCGGTAAATCCGGCGATCACCAACTTATATACGTTCGCGATCTTTGCCATTGTTCCGTTTAATCTGTTAAAATGCAGCTTAAACGCGTTGGTGACGGTCCTGGTCTACAAGAGGATCAGCGTGATCCTTCATGCGGAGAGACCGGTAAATCCAGGAAAAGCTTCGGTGAAAGGCTAGGAAAGAAAAATGGTACGTTATTACAGAGAGCTGACGCGGCTGGAGATGGAAGCCGTCGATAAAGAAGAGACATTGGTCCTGATCCCGGTGGGCGCCTTGGAGCAGCACGGGAACCAGTGCCCTCTGGGAACGGACGAAATTATCGCGGAGGCGACGGCCAGAAGGCTCAAGGAAGCGCTGGACCGGGAGATTCCGGATTATCCGATGCTGATCTTCCCCACGATCCCGGTGGGGCTCAGTACGGAGCATATCAATTTCTGCGGTTCCGTAACCTTGAAGCCGGATACCTTTTATCATGTGCTGGCCGATATCTGCCGGGGAATCGCTCACCATGGATTTCGCAAGATCGCGGTACTAAACTGCCACGGCGGCAACGCTCCCATTATCCAGGTACTCAGCAGAGAGCTTCGCAGTGAGCTGGGGATCGCCGTTTTCATCATCAACTGCGGGACCTTTTTTGGAAACCAGGCGGTGAAGGATACGGTAAGCCCAGGGAATATCTGGGATTTCCACGGCGGGGAAATGGAAACCTCCATGGTGTTAGCGGAGCGTCCGGAGCTGGTAAAAATGGAAACGGCAGAGGCCGGAATCCCGAAAAAGTTCATGGGAAACAAAACCTTTACGGTCTACGGCCCCATTACGCTGGGCTGGGTATCGGAGGAATGGGAAACGGAGGACGGTACGCCCATTGGGATCGGCGGAGATCCCCGGGGCGCTACGGCGGAAAAAGGGAACCAGATCTATGACAGCTTTGTGGACTCGATCATGAAGGGGCTTGTTGAGATCCGGAAATGGAAAGACGCCAAATAGAAAAAGTATTGAAACCGGTTAAGGCTTGTGATAAACTAGGAAATCAAGAACGGGACGAGCACCAGACTGCTATATGCGCCTGGTGCTTTCCTTTTTTAGGAAGATAGATAAGGCCGGCTTTGAGGGAAAAAGGGCCGGGCTTGCCGGCATGGCGTATAAAAGGAAAGGCAGAGAGATGGAAACACGGATCGTTAAAATTAAAGAGAAGGCGGCGGTTCGGGATGAGGAGCTTTTGGAGGCGGCCGAGGTTTTAAGAAACGGCGGCCTGGTGGCGTTCCCGACGGAAACCGTATATGGACTGGGCGGCAACGCGTTAGACGAGAGGGCGGCGGAAAAGATTTATGCGGCCAAGGGGCGGCCCTCGGATAATCCGCTGATCGCGCATATTTCCTGTATGGAGGAGCTTTCCGGACTGGTGCGGGAGATCCCGGAGGCCGGAAAACAGCTGGCCGCCGCTTATTGGCCGGGACCGCTTACCATGATTTTTCCGAAAAAGGAGAATGTCCCCTATGAAACGACGGGGGGACTGGATACGGTCGCGGTGCGGATGCCGTCGGATCCGGTGGCGTCCCGCTTGATCCGGCTGGCCGGGGTGCCGGTGGCGGCGCCCAGCGCCAACACCTCGGGGCGGCCAAGTCCCACGAGAGCGGAGCATGTGATCGAGGACTTAAATGGAAAAATTGATATGATCATCGACGGCGGCCAGGTGGGGATCGGCGTGGAATCTACGATCGTGGACGTTTCCGGCCCGGCGCCGGTTCTTTTGCGGCCCGGCGCGGTTACGATGGAAATGCTGGAGACGGTTTTGGGTTATGTGGAGGTGGATCCGGCTATTTCCGGGCCGGTGAGCAAAGACGTGCGTCCCAAAGCGCCGGGGATGAAATACCGGCATTATGCCCCGAAGGCGGATATGACCCTGGTGGAGGGGGAAATGGAGCGCGTGATCCAATATATTAACGAAGAGACAAGGAAGGCGCGTCAGGCCGGAAAAACCGTCGGCATTATTTGTACCGAGGAAAGCCGCGGCCGGTATCCGGAAGGGATCCTTGAGGTGATCGGGAGTCGTGAGCATGAGGAAACGGTGGCCCACAATCTATTCGCGGTTTTAAGGGATTTTGACCGCAGGGAAGTGGACTGTATTTTTTCCGAGAGCTTTTCCAGGGACCAGCTGGGACAGGCGATCATGAACCGACTGTGCAAGGCGGCCGGATACCATATTATAAAGGTATAAACGATACAAAGGTATAACTATATAAAGGCAGAGAAAGAGGGGAAGATAATGGGAGAAAAGCGAAGAGGCTATATCACGTGGGACGAGTATTTTATGGGCGTTGCGAAGCTTGCGGCAATGCGCTCCAAGGATCCCAATACCCAGGTGGGGGCGTGCATCGTCAGCGAGGACAACAAGATTCTTTCTATGGGTTACAACGGATTCCCTTCGGGCTGCTCGGACGATGAATTTCCGTGGGGAAGAGAGGACGAGGATCCTTATAATGAGAAATATTTTTATGTGACCCACAGCGAGCTGAACGCGATTTTAAATTACCGGGGCGGGAGCTTAGAGGGGAGCAAGCTGTACGTGACGCTGTTTCCCTGCAACGAATGCGCCAAGGCGATCATCCAGGCGGGGATCAAAACGATCATCTATGAAAGCGACAAGTACGCCGATTCCGCGGCGACCCGGGCGTCGAAACGGATGCTGAACGCGGCCGGAGTCCGCTATTACCAGTATAATCCCACCGGCCGGAAGATTGAATTCAGCGTTTAAAAGCGGAAAATGGAGGACGTTTTACCATGAGGTTTCTGCTGGCGGCGGTCAATGCAAAATATATCCACTCTAACCTGGCGGTGTACAGTCTGCGGGCGTTCGCGAAAAAACAGCTGCCTGATCTTGCGGCCGATCTTGCGGAATATACCATCAACCAGCAGGAGGATCAGATCCTGGGCGATCTTTTTAGAAGGAAGCCGCAGTTTATCGGGTTTTCCTGCTATATCTGGAATATTGACATGATATCCCGCCTGATTCCTGATCTTCATCAGGTGCTGCCGGATACGGAAATCTGGCTGGGCGGCCCGGAGGTTTCCTATGACGCCGCGGAAACGCTTTCCCGTTTCCCGGAGGTGCGGGGGATTTTCTGCGGCGAAGGGGAGCGTACCTTTGCCGAAACAGCGGAGGTCTATGAAAACTGCGAAAGCCAGGGAAAATGGGAGGTCTTGGATGCCGGGCTGGAGGAGGTTCCCGGATTGGTTTTTCGGAAAAAGGATGGGAGCCTTTGCGAAACCGGCCCCCGGTCTCCGATGCCAATGGATGAACTGCCCTTTGTTTATCAGGATATGTCCGGCTTTGAGAACCGGATCGTGTATTATGAGAGCAGCCGGGGCTGTCCCTTTTCCTGCAGCTACTGCCTGTCGTCCCTGGATAAGACGGTGCGGTTTCGGAGTCTTTCGCTGGTTCTTGAGGAGCTGGACTTTTTCCTGGAGAAACGGGTTCCCCAGGTGAAGTTTGTTGACCGGACCTTTAACTGCAGGCGGGAGCATACCCTGGGGATCTGGCGTCATATTATGGAGCATGACAACGGCGTTACAAACTTTCATTTTGAGATTTCCGCTGATTTGTTGGATGATGAGGAACTGGAGCTTTTGGGGAGAATGCGTCCGGGGCTGGTGCAGTTAGAGATCGGCGTTCAGTCAACCAATCCCCAGACGATCCGGGAGATCCGACGCCGGATGGATCTGGGCCGGCTGAAGGAGGCGGCGGCTCGGATCCGGAAAGGGAACAACGTGCATCAGCATCTGGATCTGATCGCCGGACTGCCCTTCGAGGACTTTCCCTCTTTCCTTCGTTCCTTTGACGAGGTTTACCGGATGGGGCCGGATCAGCTGCAGCTGGGCTTTCTAAAGGTGTTAAAAGGCTCTTTTTTAGCGGAAAATCAGGAGCAGTATGGGCTAAAATGCCGCCGGACGCCGCCCTATGAGGTGATGTCCACGAAATGGCTGTCTTATGGAGAGGTACTGCGTTTAAAGGCCATGGAGGAAATGTTGGAGGTGTACGGAAACAGCGGACAGTTTCGCGCCGCCTTGCGGCTTTTGGAGCGGGAGGCGGGCCGCCCTTCGGAGCTGTTTTTAAAGCTGGCGGATTATTATGAGCGGGAAGGCCTCTTTGGAAGAAATATCGCGCGTTTGGAGCGGTATGAGATCTTTTACCGGTTTTTGGAAGAATTTTTGGAGGGGGATGTTAAGCGGGAAGAGAAGCTGTCCGCCTTCCGGGACCGGCTGGTTTTTGATCTGTATCTGCGGGAAAACGCGAAAAGCCGTCCGTCCTTCGCACTGGATCAGACGCCGGCAAAAAAGCGGATACGGGAATTTTTTATCGGAGAAGAGCAGAAGCCCCGGTGGCTTTTGGGCTATGAGGGCTACGATTCCCGGCAGATCGCGAAGATGGCCCATCTGGAAGCCATGGAGGACGGCACCTTCCTTTTGTTTGATTATCGGAACCGGGATCCCAAAGACCATAACGGCCGCGCCCGAAGGCTGATTTTTAAGGAGCAGGATTCGGAATGGACGGAAATACCGCTCTGGGAATCCCAGGAGGAAGGAGTCTTATGACGGATTCTTATGTGGCGCTGGATCTGGAGACCACCGGAATCGGAGCAAAAAAAGAAAAAATTACGGAAATTGGAATGGTAAAGGTGTTAGACGGGCAAATTGTTAGTACATACCATTCCTTGGTGAACCCGCGCCGCCCGATTCCGGAGGAGATCGTCCGGCTGACGGGAATCGACGATTCCATGGTGCGGGACGCGCCGGGCATGGAAGAGATCCTGGGGGAGATCCTTGAGTTTATGGAAGAGCTCCCGCTCCTAGGGCATCAGATCCAGTTTGACTACGGATTTCTTGCTCAGGCGGCGGTCAATCAGGGGATCCGGCTGGAAAAGGACGGAATCGACACGCTGGCCCTCTGCCGTGCGCTGATGCCTGCCGGGGAGAGAAAAAATCTTTCCTCCGCCTGCCGGTATTTTGGGATTGACCAGGAGAACGCCCACCGGGCCCTTTCGGACGCCCTTTGCGCCCACCGGCTGTACCAGGAGCTGAAGGAACGGTATCAGGAGGAAGAAAACGGTCTGTTTTTGGCGAAAAAACTGCGGTATAAGGCAAAAAAGGAACGAACGGCGTCGAAAAGACAAAAAGAATACTTGCAGGATTTGATAAAATATCATAGAATAAACGTGACTGTCCAAATGGAACATATGTCCGGAAATGAAATTTCCAGGATGACCGACAAAATTATTTTTACTTATGGGAAGATTCCCCGGGAAACGCGGGGGAAACAGTCTCCGGATAAATAATGATAAAAGAGGTGAATGCTATGTTCAATCTGAAAAATAAAAAGACAAGAAAGATCTTATCAACGATCGTGATCGTGATCCTCGTTCTGGCAATGGTCCTTCCGATGGTTCTCGGCTCCCTTTTGTCTATTTTTTAATGCGCCGGAGGAGAGAGAAATGAGAAGGAATGTCTGGATTGCAGGCCTTATGATTTTATTTGCGGCAGGGACTTTGACAATGGCCCCTGCCTTCGCGTTTGCGGCGGAGACGCTGCCACAGGGAATTTACGCGGGTGAACTGGATCTTGCCGGAGTGCCGGCAGAGGAAGCAAAGGAGACGGTAAGCCAGTATGTAGAAGAAAAGCTGGATCAGGAAGTGGTCCTTGTCATCGACGGAAACGAGGCGAAGGCCGGGGCCGGAGAGCTGGGACTTTCCTGGGGGAATCAGGAGGAATTTGAGGAAGCGCTGAAGGAGGCGGTTCCCTCCGGCAACCTGATCCGGCGTTATATGAAAACAAAGGATCTTGAAGTGGCGCCGGTGGAGCTTCCCATCGAGGTCGCGGCGGACGCGGAAAAGGTATCCGCGTTTGTGAATGAAAAATGCGGCGGAATTATAACGCAGGCGGCAAACGCTTCCATCACCAGGGAAAACGGTGAGTTTGTGATCACGCCGTCCCAGACGGGAAGAACAGTTGATCTGGAAGCGACGCAAGCGGCCTTGTCCGAGGCGGTGATGCAGGCGGATTCCGGTGAGATCCGCGTGGAGGCGGTGACGGCGGAGCAGCAGCCGGAGATCACAACGGAGGATCTTTCGACGATCCAGGATGTCCTGGGAACCTTTTCTACCAGCTTCAGCTCCAGCAGCACGTCCCGGGCGACGAACCTGGAGGTGGGCGCGGCGAAGATCAACGGTCATGTGCTGATGCCCGGAGAGGTTCTCTCGGGCTATGAGTGTATGCAGCCTTTTACGGTAGAAAACGGATACCGGGCGGCAACGGCGTATGAGAATGGAAGATCCGTAGACAGCATCGGCGGCGGCGTCTGCCAGATTTCGACGACATTGTATAACGCGGCGCTGTTTGCGGAAATGGAAATCGTTCAGAGACAGAACCACTCCATGACGGTGGCTTATGTCAAGCCGTCTATGGACGCGGCCATCGCCGGTACCTACAAGGACCTGAAGTTCAAGAATCCTTATGATACGCCGGTTTATGTGGAAGGAACCACAGAGGGGCGCACCCTGACCTTTACGATCTACGGAAAAGAAACCAGACCGGAGAACCGGACGCTGGCCTTTGAGTCGGAGACGCTCCAGACCATCGATCCGGGAGCGCCGACGGAGCAGGTGGATGCTTCCCTCGCGCCCGGTCAGAGAGTACGGGTTCAGTCCAGCCATACCGGGTTAAAGTCCCGCCTGTTTAAATGCGTTTACGTGGACGGCGAATTGACGGAGCGGACGCTGCTCCATAACGATACCTATAATGCTTCCAAGGCAATTTACCGGGTGGGCCCGGCGGTTCCGGCCGTTACGGAGCCGACAGAACCGGTTCCCACAGAATCGGCGCCGGCAGAGACGATCCCGGAGCAGACCAGCCCGGCGGAAACCTCCCCGGCTCCCGCGCCCGGATATGAATTTGGCCCGGGCATGGTGACGATGCCGTCGGAAACGACGGGATCTGAGGGACAGAATTCCTCTGGCCCCGGCGGCGGAGACAGCACTCCGGCTCAGGTGGTTCCCGCAGGCCCCGGCGCTTAAAAGGAGCAGGTACAGGATGAGAAAAATTGATCGGATTCCCAACGGGTCGGGGATTTTTCGCCCCGGTCAGGATCTGGCGGTGGCCGGATCCATTGGAAAAGCCGGTGCCGCGCTGGCGCTTAAGACAAGGAAAGCGGAAATCGCGGCCCGATTCTCGGAAGATTTTATTGATCAGATCCGAAAAAAAACGGAAGAAAGGCTGAATCTGACTCCGGAAATCCTGACAGCGCTGGGAGCGACGGAGTGGGAGACGGCAGACGAGGGCGGCATTTTCGCCGCCCTTTGGAATTTGTCCGGCGGATATGGACAGGGGATTTCCCTGGATCCCAGAAGGATCCCGGCGGATCAGGAAATTATAGAAATATGCGAGCTTTTTGATTTGAATCCATACCGGCTCCGTTCCGGGGAATGCATGCTGTTTGCAGCCGATCATGGGGCGGACGCGGTTCGCGCCCTTACGGATCGGGGAATCCTGGCGGCTGTGATCGGAAAGGTGGAGCCGGGGATCGCCAGGCGTCTCTATGGAGCCGGAGGAGTGGGCTTTTTGGAGCGGCCCAGGGAGGATGAGGTCTGCAAGCTTGCTTCCCTGAAAGGATTGACAGAATAGAAGGAGGCACATTATGAGGGAAAAAACAGCAGCTGAAGAGGGGGATTATCCGAAGAGAAATCCATTGTCGGAGCGGATTACAGCGATTCCGCCTTCCGGGATCCGAAAATTTTTTGATGTTGTAAATGAAATGGAAGACGCCATCTCCCTAGGGGTCGGCGAGCCGGACTTTGATACTCCGCGGCATATTCGGGATGAGGGAATTTACGCCCTGGAAAAGGGCCGGACCTTTTATACTTCCAATGCCGGGCTGAAGGACCTGAAAATTGAAATCTGCAGGTATCTGAAACGCCGGTTTGACGTATGCTATGATCATGAAAAAGAGGTCATGGTCACGGTCGGCGGGAGCGAGGCAATCGACATTGCTCTGCGGGCGATGCTGGATCCCGGCGACGAGGTTTTGATTCCACAGCCCAGCTACGTATCCTATTTGCCGTGCACGCTCCTTGCGGGAGGCGTTCCTGTGATCATTGAATTGGAGGAAAAAGACCAGTTCCGTCTGACAAAGGAAAAGCTTCTGGAGAAGCTTACTCCGCGGACGAAAATTTTGATCCTTCCCTTCCCCAACAATCCCACAGGCTCCATTATGGAACGGGAAGATCTGGAAGAAATTGCCTGTATCGCAAAGGAAAAGGATCTGTTTCTTCTTTCCGATGAAATCTATTCGGAGCTGACGTATGGAAGAAGGCACTGTACGATCGCGGCGCTTCCGGGAATGAAGGAACGGACGGTTCTGATCAACGGATTTTCCAAATCCTATGCGATGACTGGCTGGAGATTGGGCTATGCCTGCGCTCCGGAGCGGATCTTAAAACAAATGCTGAAAATCCACCAGTACGCGATCATGTGCGCGCCGACGGTCAGCCAGTACGCGGCGGTGGAGGCATTAAGAAACGGCGATAAGGATGTGGAGGAAATGCGGGAAGCATACGACCAGAGACGCCGTTTTTTGGTCAAGTCCCTGCGGGAGATGGGATTTGACTGCTACGAGCCACAAGGGGCTTTTTATGTTTTTCCCAGTGTGAAACGGTTTGGGATGACGTCGGAGGAATTCGCGCTTCGGCTTTTGGAGGAGGAAAAAGTGGCGGTGGTGCCGGGAACGGCCTTCGGCGAAAACGGAGAGGGCTATTTAAGACTTTCCTACGCGTATTCGTTAAAGGATCTGGAGCGGGCGCTGGCGCGTATGGAGCGGTTTGTGGGCCGGCTGTCAGGCCGGAAGGCCATTACTGAGGCGGGAGAGGAAAAGGAATGAATATTGTACTTTACGAGCCGGAGATCCCGGCGAATACAGGAAATATCGGACGGACCTGCGTGGCCACCGGAACCAGGCTGCATCTGATCGAGCCGCTAGGCTTCAGCCTCAGGGAGAAACAGCTTGCCCGGGCCGGATTGGACTACTGGGACAAGCTGGACGTTACGGTTTACAGTGATTTTGAGGATTTTCTGGAAAAAAATCCCGGAGCCAAGATCTATATGGCGACTACGAAGGCGAAACGGCTTTATACGGAGGCTTCCTATGAGCCGGACTGTTATTTGATGTTCGGGCCGGAAAGCCGGGGGATCCCGGAGGAGCTTTTAGTTGAGCATGAGGAGGACTGCGTCCGGATCCCCATGTGGGGAGAGATCCGCTCTCTGAATCTTTCCAATTCCGCCGCTATTATCCTCTATGAGGCGCTTCGGCAGAATGGATTTAACGGCATGACCTTAGAGGGCCATCTCCACAGGCTTTCCTGGAAAACGGATTCGTATTGACAAACATCGGATAGAAAGACGAGGAATGAACATGAATATGGAAAACCAGCTGACGAAGACACCGGAGAATCTGCCGGAAGAGCTGCTGCAGGAAGAGGGAAAATTCCTGGAAGAACAGATGAAGCGTTTGGAGGAGAAAATCGGGGAGTTTGACGGGGGCAGCCTGGACCGGAAGACCTATAAGGGGATTTCCGGAGGCTTTGGAACCTACGCCCAGAGAGATCCGGCGCGCCATATGGTGCGGCTCAGACTCCCCGGCGGGAGACTCCCGTCGGCCCAGTTAAAATTTATTGCGGATTCCATCGAGCGGTATCAGGTGGAAAAAATCAAGCTGACAACCTGCGAGACAGTTCAGCTCCATGACCTTACTGCCGGTCAGGTGCCGCAGCTGATCAGGGAAGCGGCCGGCGCCGGGATCATTTGCCGGGGCGGCGGCGGAGACAATCCGAGAAATGTGATGTGCAGCCCGCTTTCCGGCGTTCAGCCGGGAGAGTGCTTTGACGTGATGCCTTATGCGGAGGCTGCGTCCAGGTATCTGCTCACTATTGCCGGTTCCATCCATATGCCAAGAAAACTGAAGGTGGCCTTCTGCAATGGAGCCGATGATTCGGTTCACAGCGCGTTTCGGGATATGGGATTTTTGGCGCAGGCGGACGGTACGTTTTCCCTGCGGATTGCTGGAGGTCTGGGAGCCAATTATAAAATGGGTCTTCTGGCGGACCCGAAGGTAAAACCGGAGGAGATTCTGTACTATATTAAAGCGATGGTAGATACCTTCTGCGAGCATGGAAATTATGAGAACCGGGCAAAGGCGAGAACCCGGTATCTGCAGGAAACCCTGGGGCCGGAGGGATTAAAGGAAGTATTTTTGGCGAATGTGGAGAAGGCAAAGGAAACCGGCGGCTTGGAGTTAAAGGAGCTTTGCCGTCCGGACGCCGCGGCTTTTTCGCAGCCCAGCGGAGACAGCCTGGATCGCCGGATCCCGCAGAAGCAGCCGGGATTGTACGCGGTGAAATATCACCCCATCGGCGGCCTGCTTCCAAGGGAAATGCCGGAGAAGCTGTATCAGATCCTAAAGGAGATCCCAAAGGCCGAGTGCCGGATCGCGGCTCACGGAACCATTTACGTGATCAACCTGTCGGAAGCAGAAGCGGAAACCGTATTGAGGGCGACGGAGGACGGCGCCCGGACCGAGTTTGAATCCAGCGTGGCCTGCATCGGCGCTTCAATCTGCCAGCAGGGCGTCCGCGACAGCCAGGCGGTTCTTGCCGCAGCCGTCAAAGCGGTCCGCGAGGCGGAAATTCCAGACGGAGCGCTGCCGAAGATCTGCATTTCCGGCTGTCCCTCCAGCTGCAGCGCCCATCAGGCGGCCGCCATTGGCTTCCAGGGCGCGGCGAAAATGATCGACAAAAAGCCCATGCCGGCGTTTAAGCTGTTTTTAGGCGGATCCGACCAGCTGGGGGCGGCCCGTTTCGGAGAGCCGGACGGAACCCTCTTAGAAACGGACATCCCCGCGTTCCTGGTGGAGATTGGCCGGGCGGCTGCCGCGAGAGGCCTTTCCTACGGCCAGTGGTCCTCCCAGTATCCGGAAGAGCTGCGGGCGCTGGTTGAGAAATATGCCTGATCAGGGGGATTGCCCTTGGCGGAGCGGCCCGCGCGGACCAATCAGCGCAGATCCATGCGGCTGAATCGGCACGGGCAGGCGCAGGCCCGCGCGCTTAGATCAGCGAGGACAGAACGGACGCCTTTGAGACGATTCCCTTAAGGCTTCCGTCGGCTTCCAAAACCGGAATCGGATAATGGGCGGCGGCTGCCAGCGGCAGGATATCGTTTACGACGGTATCGGCGGTGACAGCCGCCAGCTCTGTTTCATAGAGTCCGTCCAGCGTCGGCGCGTTCGCCCGCAGAGCGCCGATCGCCGCTTCAATTCCCACAACCCCGAGAAAACGCATATGGCTGTCTACTACATAGGCGGAGGAAACTCCGGCCATCCGCATTTCCCGGACGGCGTGGAGAGGCGTATCCTTGGCGCGGACGACGCAGGGCGTGATCATGATATGGCGGGCGCAGAGGACTCTGGTCTTGTCTGCGCTGTCAATGAACTGCCGTACGTAATCGTCGGCTGGATCGGCGCTCATTTCTTCCGGCGTTCCCACCTGGATCAGCCGCCCGTCCCGCATGATGGCGACGGTATCGCCCAGCTTAAAGGCTTCGTTGATATCATGGGTAATAAAAACGACGGTTTTTTCCAGCTTCCGCTGGAGAGAAAGCAGCTCGAACTGCATGTCTTTGCGCACCAGGGGATCCAGGGCTGAGAAGGGCTCATCCATTAATAGCACCTCGGGATCGTTGGCCAGAGCGCGGGCGATGCCGACCCGCTGCTTCATTCCACCGGAAAGACTGCCGATGGGGGTATGCTCATGCCCCTTCAGTCCAACCATTTCGATCATTTCCATTGCTTTCTTCTCCCGGTCGATCCGGGGAACTCCCTTTACTTCCAGTCCGTAGACCACATTTCCCAGCACATCCCGGTGGCTCATAAGGCCGAAATTCTGGAATACCATGGAAATTTTATTTCTCCGGTAATCATTCAGATCCTTTCTGCGGAATCCGTTGATGGCGGTTTCATCATAATAAACCATTCCCGACGACGGCCGGTTTAACAGATTCAGCATCCGCACGATCGTGGATTTTCCGGATCCGGAAAGGCCGATAATGACAAATACCTCGCCGCGCCGGATTTTCAGACTGACGTCCCAAAGGGCTACGGTGGCTCCCGTCTGCTTAAAGACCTCGTTTTTCGACAGGCCCGCTTCCATGAGCCTCGCGGCTTCCGATTTGTTGGGCCCATAAATCCGGGTGAGATGTTCGATGCGGATCACATATTCAGAACGTGCGCGGTCAGTCATAATTCTTCTCCTCCTTTCCGAACCAGCCCTGGGTCAGACGGTCCATAAGAATCGCTACGATGACGACGGCGGCGCCGGCCAGAAGGCCGCGGCCGATTTCGATCCGGTTGACGCTGATCAGAACCTCCATTCCCAAGCCGGAGGCGCCGATCATGGAGCAGGTCACCACCATCGCCATGGCCATCATCAGCGTCTGGTTTACACCGGTCATGATTGTCGGGAGCGCCTGGGGGATCTGCACCTTGAACAGGCACTGCCATTTGGTGGAGCCAAAGGAGCGGGCCGCTTCCACTACTTCCGGGTCCACCTGGCGGATCCCATGGCTGGTCAGCCGGATGACCGGCACGATGGCGTAGATGGTAGTGGCGATGACAGCCGGCGCTTTTCCAAGACCGAAAAACAGAACAGCCGGGATCAGGTAGACGAATACCGGCATGGTCTGCATGGTATCCAGGATCGGGCGCAGGATAAAATTGGCCCGGTCGCTGCCGGAAATCAAGATCCCCACTGGAAGTCCGATGGCCAGAGAAATGGCTACCGAGGCCAGAACGATGGACAGCGTTTCGTTCATCAAATCCCACAGACCGATCATGCCCACAAGAAAGAGCATGGCTCCGTAAAGCAGCCCGGTGGCCGGTTTTTTGCTGAGCTTAAAGCCGGCGAAGGAAACGGCGGCGATCATAAGCCACCAGGGAATGCGGTTTAACAGTCCGGAAATGGATCCGATCAGGATGTTGAGGCCGTTTTTGACCGCGTCAAAAATGCCGGAAAAATTAGCGGCGAAAGCCCGTACGGAGGCGTCAAAGGACTCCACGTTAACCGGGAGGACGAACGGGAAATCGAAAAGAGGATTGACGGTTTCCTCCGTAAGCCCAAGGGCGGCCCGGACGTCGTCTGCCTGTTCTTTGGGAAGCCATTGGGAGATCAGCTGGTCATGCTCCGTCAGAAACCAGCGCGCCGTGGCGTTATAGTCGTCCCCCGTATCCTGCATATGGGCAAGAGCCTCGGAGGTCAAGGCGCTGGAGGTCTGATACCGGCTTAAGAATTCGCAGAACTCCGGATCCTTTTCATAAAAGGAGTTGCTGACGGCAATGGTAACATCGACGGAGGGGCAGGCCGTTTTTCCCGCCTTATATTCTTCCTCCGTCGTATAGGGGAGATCCTCAAGAAGGATCAGATCGTATTTTCCAGTCAGCCAGGTCGGTTCCCAGTAATATCCGACAATGGGTTCGCCTTTTTCATAGGCGGAGGTAAAGGCGGCGGATAAAGCGGCGTCGGAGCCGGGCTGGAAATAGTTGTAAGATTGATCCAGGCCGTTATACTCCACCTTTTTGCGCATGATCTCGTTGATCTCCCATCCGGGGATCGCACCGTAGATCCGTCCCCGGGAAGGATCCTCTTCGTCGATGAACAGATCCGCGTACTGAGCGAGATCCTGGACGGTCTTAAGCTCTGGGGCCATCGGGGCGATTCCCCGCTCCGGATCGCCTTCGATCACGTAGGCAGGAACATAGAAGCCTTGAATATTATCGCCGAAATTGGTTCCCAGCTCTTGAAAACGTCCGTTCTCCAGGTCGGTCTGGTAGGTGGACAGATTATCGGTCCATTCTTCCATGTTGACGTCGATCTCTCCCTTCATCAGGGCCTCATGCATGATCGGCGAGGAGCCGGAGACTTCCGTCCAGCTGTATCCGTAGGCGGCTTCGGCGATCAGCCCGGCCACGGCGTTGTGGAACCGCACGCTGTCCCAGCCCACATCGGCAAACGTGATCGTCCCAGAGGACTGATCCTGGCATCCGCCTAAGAGCAGAGCGGCGAGGAGCAGTCCCATCAGTCCCAATCTTCCGGGACGAACCATATATTTCTTTTTTTGCATAAAATCCCTCCAATCTGAAAAGAGCATCGGTTGGCAGTGAATTGCTTTTAATATTATCAGAAATATAAAGCAAAAACAAGAAAATTTTAGCAATAATGCAAAATATTTATATTTTGTTAATATAATAAAGAAAATATTTTTGAAATGTTTACAGAAAAGTCAAAAAGCGTTCATTTACAGAATAGAAAACGCCCGCCGGTTTGCTTCGTCCGGCGAGCGCTTTTTCTTTGGTCCGATTTCCGGAAGATTCGATTTCCAGAAGATTAGATCTCCAGAAGATGGAATGGAATTTGACGGGCTCGGAGCATTTGGGCCTCTCTGCGATGGCAGGTAAAGAGGATCAGCTGGCCGCCGTAGGCGTTAGCCAGCCAGTCCAAAGCCGTGTGGAGCCGGTCGTCGTCGTATTGGGTAAAGCTGTCGTCAAAGATCAGCGGGTATTCTTCCTCCTGTCCGTTCTGCAAAAGCTTCGCCGCCGCCAGACGGAGGGCCAAATAAACCTGATCGATGGTACCGCTGCTGACGCTTTCCAACGGAACCAGGCGGGTGCGCGTATTTAAAAACACGCCAAGATTTTCGTCGATGCTCATGCTGTCGTAGGCGCCTCCGGTAATGCCCGCGATATAGGAGGAGGCGGCTTTATTCAAGTAAAGGCCGAAGGAGTCCCGGATCGAGGAGGAGAGATCGGTCATGATCTCCCGCGCCAAATCCACGGCGGCGCATTCCTCGCGGATCCGGTCATTTTCCGCCAAGGTACGCTTTAGCGCCTTCGCGCGGGTCCGGCAGTTGGACAGATGCTCCAGCTTCTTTTCCAGCTCCCATTGGGTTCGCTGCTGCTTTTCGATCAGCTCACTGCAGTTGGACTGCTTGGCCTGAAGCGAATCAATATCCTCTAAGTATTTTTTTACCGCCGCTTCCGAACGAGAAACCATGTCGCAGAGAGAGGCGAACTCGTCCAGACGGCTGCGGAACGTATTCATGGAGCCGTCGGAAATCGTACCGTCGGACAGATAGGTTTCCAGGATCCGGGAAAGCCGCTCTTTCGTTTCCTCAAGCTGCCGCCGGAAGCCGCGGTCCTTTTTCCAGCATAGGACAGCCAGTCCCAGAAAAACAACAGATACGGCGGCAAGAAGAACACAGATCGGAAATACCGAGAAAGAATATCCGTTTTCCAGGCTGCCGATCACGGGAAAGCCGGTGAACGCGCAAAAAGCCGCCGCGCCCAGTCCGCCGAGGAAAAGAAGGAAAAACAGGATCATCCGGATTTTCCGGGATTTCTTTTCGCATTCTTCTGAGGCGCGCTTAAAGCTCTGGTAAAGACGATCTGCTTCTTCCCGTCGGTTCTCTACGGAACGGCGGTCGGAAAATCCGTGATCCTTTAACAGCTGCCGGCTTTTCTGGAGCTTGTCGTCCAGCTCGTCCTTTTCCGTCCGGGTCGTTTCGATCACGCCCTTTACCTGCTCTCTTGCTTTCTGCAGGGCGGCCAGCTGGTTTTCATATTCGGGAGAAGCGATCTCGGCTTCCACATTGCGGATCTCCGTCAGCAGGGCGGTAAACTCCCGGGACGCGTCCGGAACCAGATTGGCCTCCAGGCTCCGCTTTTGATTCCGCAGAAAAGAGGTGGCTTTCGTGATATTTAAGGAAATATTTCCCGTTGTATTTAGGTTGGCGATATAGTTTTTCAGCTCGTTGACCATGCCTTCTTCCGTCGCGCTTTTCAGCTGGCCGATGCTGATGGTGTTGTTATAGGTGGTTTCATTTAAGCCGCCAAGGATCTGATCCATGAGAGCCTTGGCGGGCTCCTCTTCTTTTCCGAGGGTTTCATTGATGAGACGGAAGGATTTGTTATCCTTGCGGAACTTCCGTTCCAGCCGGTAGACGGTTCCCCCGCTTTCCAGCCGGAGCCATCCCTCATAAGTACCGCTGTTTTCCCAAGGCTCGAAGCGGGAATACAGGTCGTTTTTCGCCGCCCGGCCCCGCCCGCGCTCGATGCCGAAGAGCATACTGCGGATAAAGGTGTGGAGCGTGGATTTTCCGGCCTCGTTTTTTCCGTAGATCACGTTGATGCCGTCGTGAAAGACGAAGGTCTGATCATGAAATTTTCCGAAGCCGTCGATATGTAGTTCCAGTAATTTCATGGCTGGCTCCTTTCATCTTTTGTCATTAAGAGGGCATGGATCCCATAATAAAGCGCCTTTTTTTCCACGGCGCTCATATCTTCCTTCATCAGCGCCTGGATATAAAAGCCGATCATATCGCTGGGATGCTCCGCGAACAGCGCGTGGAAATCATACTGAGGTTCCGATTCATCCAACATTTCGATAATGTTCCACTGTCCGGAAAGAAATTCTGTGTCGAACTCCGTGTCCGGATCCCGCATTCCCCGGATGCGGAAGCGATAGATATTCGAGGCTCCGCGCTTCCGTATTTCTCCCGCGATGATCTGCGCCAGCTCTTCGTTGGTGGTGGCAGGCGTGACGTTGACGACAAGGGGGATATACTGAGCCTGGGAAACCGGCTGGAAGCTTAAAGAGACGACCCGCCCGCTCCCTTCGTCGATTTCGCCGAGGAAATATCCATGGGCCCCGGTTTCCGTAAGATCCAGAGGCTCGGGAGAGCCGCAGTAGGCCATCCGGTTCTCCATAAGGACGGCGGGTTTGTGGATATGCCCGAGAGCGATGTAGGAGAAGGGAAGAGCTGCCAGGACGTTCTTGTCAAAGGGAACGTGCTTCGCGTCGCCGCCGTGGAGCATCAGGATCCGGATCCGCTTGGAATCCGGAAGAGACAGTCCCTCTCCGAAGGGCGCCGTAATCTCCGCGCTATGGTAGCTGAAACCGTAAACTTCCGTATTCAAGCTGTCAAAATAAACGGAACTCAGCTCTCCATCCATGAGAAAGGAAACATTGGAATTCCAGGAAAAGCTTAAGACAGAGGAGCTTTTGGTGATCCGGTCATGGTTTCCGGCAATGATCACGACCCGGGTAGACGGGATTGTAGAAAACAGGTAGTTGATTTCCTTCAGATCCCTCGCCAAGGGCTGACGGTGAAACAGATCTCCCGCGATCAGCAGAAGATCCACCCGCTTTTCCCGGGCGTCTTCAATGATGGAGCGGAAGGTGAGGCGGATCGCCTGCTCCCGCTTTTTTCCCCAAGGACGGTCGCTGTCGGGAATCATTCCCCAGTGAACATCTCCGGTATGGATAAATTTCATACTTCCCTCCGAAAAGGGACCGCCGGTTTCCTCGCGGCGAACGGCAGTCCCTGGAAAAACTCATAAGTTACAGATCGCAGTTGTTGACGGTACGCGGGAACGGGATCACGTCGCGGATGTTGCCCATTCCGGTCAAATACATCACGCAGCGCTCGAAGCCCAGGCCAAATCCGGAATGACGGACAGAGCCGTATTTCCGAAGATCCAGATAGAAGCCGTAATCCTCTTCCTTTAATCCCAGCTCCTTCATGCGGGCGGAGAGCTTTTCATAGTTGTCCTCTCTCTGGCTGCCGCCGATGATCTCGCCGATTCCCGGAACCAGGCAGTCCATGGCCGCCACGGTTTTTCCGTCGTCGTTCTGCTTCATATAGAAGGCTTTGATCTCCTTCGGATAGTCGGTTACAAATACGGGGCGCTTAAAAATCTGCTCCGTTAAATACCGCTCATGCTCCGTCTGAAGGTCGCAGCCCCAGAATACCTTATAATCGAATTGATCGTTGTGCTCCTCCAGAAGCTTGATGGCCTCCGTATAGGTTACGTGGCCAAACTCAGAATTCAGCACATGGTTTAAGCGGTCCAGGAGTCCCTTGTCTACAAACTGGTTGAAGAAGTTCATTTCCGCCGGGGCATGCTCCAGGACGTAGCGGATAATATACTTTAGCATTCCCTCCGCAACAGCCATGTTGTCGTTCAGATCGGCAAAGGCCATTTCCGGCTCGATCATCCAGAATTCGGCGGCGTGGCGGGTCGTATTGGAGTTTTCCGCGCGGAAGGTGGGGCCGAAGGTGTAGATATTGCGGAACGCCATCGCGAAGGTTTCGCCGTTTAACTGGCCGCTGACGGTAAGGTTCGTTTCCTTTCCGAAGAAATCCTTGCTGTAATCGATGGATCCGTCTTCCTTTTTCGGCAGGTTCTTTAAATCCAGGGTCGTTACCTGGAACATCTCGCCGGCGCCCTCGCAGTCGCTGCCGGTGATCAGGGGCGTATGGACATAGACGAAGCCCTGCTCCTGGAAATATTGATGGATCGCGTAGGCGATCAGGGAGCGGACGCGGAATACGGCCTGGAAGGTATTAGTACGGGGACGAAGATGGGTAATGGTCCGCAGGTACTCAAAGGTGTGGCGTTTTTTCTGCAGCGGGTAATCCGCGCTGGACAAACCTTCCACCGCAACCTCCGCTGCCTGGATCTCAAACGGCTGCTTGGCCTCCGGCGTAGCCACCAGGGTTCCTTTTACAAGGATCGCCGCGCCTACGTTTAATTTGGAAATTTCCGCAAAATTATCCATGGTATCATGGTAAACGATCTGAAGGGTTTCAAAACAGGATCCGTCGTTTAAAACAATAAAGCCGAAGGCTTTGGAATCGCGGATGCTGCGGATCCATCCGCCGACGCGGATTTCCTTATCAAGATATTTTTCCGGCTCTGCAAAGAGCTCTTTTACGGTTGTCAACTGCATATGTTTTCTCCTTTTGGTCAGCAATAGCGCCTGCGTCAGCGCCGGCGTTTATGACAGTATATCTTATTTTTCTTATAGATTCAAGGGGAGAGAGGCGGATATTGCAAAAGATGCGGCGGATATTGCAAAAGATGTGGCTGGAAAGCCGGAGAAAACAGGAAATAAAATTTTATGGAAATAAGACCGATACCGTATTGGAATTTGACATCGGATGTGGTAACATGAAAAGTATCAGAGAAATATAGAAACGGAGGGCGATTTCTATGGAAAAACAGAAGGAACAAATTGTGGAAGCGATCGACCATGCGAAGGCGGATCTGGCCGGACTGTCAAAAAACATCCATGATAATCCGGAGCTGGGATTCGAGGAGGTAAAGGCGGCCGGTTTTATCAGCGATGTGCTGGAAAAGCACGGCTTCCAGGTCCAGAAGGGATACGGCGGACTTTCCACCTCTTTCCGGGCGGACGCAAAGGGGAAGGAGGGCGGCCCCACCATAGCTTTTCTCGCGGAATATGACGCGTTAAAAGGCGTTGGACATGGCTGCGGTCATAACCTGATCGCCACCTGCGCCGTGGGCGCGTTTTTGGGAACGGCGTCCGTTCTCAAAGAGCTTCCCGGAAACATCTGTATTATTGGGACGCCTGCGGAGGAAGGCGGAGCGGGAAAGGTAAAGCTTTTGGCCGCGGGTGCTTTTGACGACGTGGACTACGCGCTGATGATGCATCCCTCGTCCGGCGGCTCCAATCTAGTGGGACGGGGCGGAAGAGCCGCCTGTACCGTCAACGTGAAATTTTATGGAAAAGGAGCCCATTCCTCGGTGCCGAAAAATGGAATTAACGCGTTAAGCGCCGCCATCAGCGTGTTCAACCAGATCGATCTTGCGCGGCCCACCTTTGATCCTCAGGACAACATTAACGGCATTATCGCTGAGGGCGGAACGGCCGCTAATATTATTCCTTCTTTTGCCAGCTGTTCCTTCTGCCTGCGGGCGGATACCATGAAGCGGATCGAGGATCTGATCGCTTTGATCCGGCAGTGCGTGGAGAACGCGGAGCGGCTGACCGGCGCAAAGGGCGAAGTCTCTTGGGACGACATTTCCGCAGAGCGGTATCCCAGCAAGCCTATCTGCCAGGCCTTTAAGGATAACATGCATGAGCTGGGAATCGAGATGACCTGGCCGGATCCCAAGAAACAGTACGGTTCCTCCGACATCGGAAATGTTTCCATCAAGATCCCGGTGATCCATGATTATCTGTCCATTACGGACGATACCACCATCCAGGCTCATACGGTGGAATATGCGAAAGCCGCCGGTTCCCCGGAAGCCTTTGAGGTCTGCTTAAAGGGAGCCAAGGGCCTTGCTATGACGGCCTTTGATATTCTCTCCAGCAAGGAGTTCCAGAAGGAGATCCAGGAGTATCACGAGAAGCAGATTCCGGAGTTTTATAAGTAGAAAGATAGAAAGTAAAAAAGATAAGACACAATAAAGCGAAAAGCAGTATTCTTGCATCACAGCGGGATACTGCTTTTTGCGCATAGAATCTATTCGAAATTGTTATAAATAAAGAAAAAGTAATTCGTTTGTATGTCATTTTTTGTGATAATATGGGGAATAGAAAATCAATCACCCTAGGATTCGGTGTTTTCTTATTAAAGTCTGGGATTGTGCAATA
>DGYMR06203__coassemble_844_pt1 | contig 27428 bp, 28 predicted proteins | sample DGYMR06203__metabat2_high_PE_052 | metagenome-assembled genome bin DGYMR06203
CTCACTCGTTTTCCGCTTCGCGTAAAACTCGTTATCGGGCTCTCGCCCGATAGCCATCTGCATCCTCAAGCTTTCTTTCATGCAAGCATGAAGAAAGCTTTCCTCTGCATCTGGCTGCCGGGCTCGCTGCTACTCTACATTATCCACAAGAAGGTGGAGGATGTCAAGGGAATGGAAGGTTTTATCGATAAATCGGCGTTTGTTATTTTCTACGCTCCGGATAAATTCATCCAGTACCTCGGGGGTGAGGGTGAAGGTATAGAGGGTTTCGGGGGGTGAGGCGAGGACGTATTCCCAGGTATAAAAGGCGGATTGGGAAAGGTTTCCCAAGGGTTTTTCCATGTACTCGCCGTTAAGCTCCATCAGCTTCAGCTCGAAAACCGGTTTTACCAGCCGGTTGGGGATCGCGGGTTTTAAAAGCGCCCGCAGGGACTGGTACAAAAGCTTTAGCGGTTCCAATGCCTCTATGTTTTCTCTGGCGTAATAGTCGGAGAATTCCAGGAAATATGAGCCGTAGCAGGCCGCTTCCATATCCTCCGCAATTTCCCGGAAGTAGTTCTGTATTTCCGCTTGAACCAGGGTATAAGCGTCCCGGCCCTCATAAAGGGAGAAGTTCCCGAATACAAACGGACAGGAACAGGCCATGAGCGGACTGCCCGGGCGTCTGGCCCCGCGGGCAAAAGCGGTGATCTTTCCCCGTTCGCGGCTTAAAATCACCAGCCGCCTGTCATATTCCCCTACCGGCGAGGACTTTAAAACCATCCCGGCAACGGACACCTGCTCTCTCATGCCTGTTCCTTTCTCTCTTCTTTCCCGCGCCGGACTTTTCCCCGGCATACGGGATCGTATTAGATATCCTTCATGTTATAGCCGTAATTTTTCATATAAAGCTCGGAATCCCGCCATTCCTTGCGGACCTTGACCCAAAGCTTCAGATTCACCTTCGCGTCCATCAGATTTTCGATTTCGATCCGCGCGGCGGTCCCGATCTTCTTTAACATCTGCCCGCCTTTTCCGATGATCATCCCTTTATGGGATTCCCGCTCACATACAATGGTCGCCTCAATATCAAACATCCCGTTTTCCCGTTCCGTCATCCGCTCGATCAAAACGGCGATCCCATGGGGAATCTCATCCGACATGAGCCGGAGCGCCTTTTCCCGGATTAACTCCGCGGCGATCTGACGCATGGGCTGATCGGTAACGGTATCCTCATCATAATACTTGGGCCCCTCCGGCAGATACTGAAAAATCGAGTGAATTAACGTATCCGTGTTGGTCTTTCTCAAGGCGGATACGGGAATGATTTCCTGGAACCGGCATACATCCTTATAGGTGTCCATGGTCTTAAGGATCTCTTCCTTTTTCACCGTATCGATCTTATTGATCACCAGGATCACCGGCGTCTTTACGCGGCCTAAGATTTTCGCGATATGCTGTTCTCCGGCTCCGATATAGGTCCCCGGCTCCACCAGCCAGAGGATCACGTCCACCTCTTTTAAGGTATGCTCGGCGACGCTTACCATATACTCCCCCAGCCTGTTTTTCGCCTTATGGATCCCGGGCGTATCCAGAAAAATGATCTGTCCCCGTTCATCCGTATAAACCGTCTGGATCCGGTTTCTGGTGGTCTGCGGCTTTTCTGAGGTAATAGCGATTTTCTGGCCGATCAGATGATTCATCAGCGTGGACTTTCCCACATTCGGCCTTCCGATCAGCGTCACAAAACCGGATTTAAAACTCTTTCCCATACATATTCCTTTCGTCCGGCAATTTATCCTTCGTCTGCTCCTGTGCTTCCGTTAAATAACGGCCGAAGTTCTCCAAATAACTCCTGATCCTTTTTCATGGCCTCCTCGTTTCCGATTACGCAGAGCGCACCGGTCTTTAAGATCTCCCGCACGATTCCTGCTAACGCCCGGATATCCTCCGGCTTTGCGTTTAGGATCTCGTCCCGCTCCTTTTTCAGCATCTCGTCGGTAACGCCGGAGTACCAAGCAGACAGCCCTCTCGCTCCCTTTAAGGACGGGGTCAGCGGCGTATCCAGATCGCTGATGGTTCCGATTACATACTTGGTCATGTCCCGTTCATCCGCGTCAAACTGTTCCAGATACTCGGGAATCCCCTCATAGATCCGGTCTGTTTCCTTTACGTTGGGATCCCGGTAGGATACAAAATATCCTTCTCCGGAGCGCCCGACGCTGCTCATGCAGCCGTAAGCGCCGCCCTTAACACGGATATTAATCCAAAGGTAATCGTAGCTCAGCATGACCTTCAAAATCCGCAGCGCTCCCGTATAAGAATAGGGGCTTCCCGCAAAGGTGCCGCACCTTGCCACATAGTTGACCTTGGAAGAAGACGTAAAGCCTTCGTTCCGGTTCCCTTTGGGCGCATGGAACGGATAAATGATTCCGCTTCCCGCCGGCAGCTGATCCGCCAGCTTCTTCATTGCCCCTTCAAGATAAGAAAATCCCTTTTCATCCGCCGTATAGCTAACGGTCATATTGTCCTTCGTAAAGAGCGCCGCCGTCACCCGCTTTAAACCGGCGATGATTTCTTCCTTCCGGGAATCGAAATTTTTCGTCCAGGCTTCCAGATACTGGAAATATCCGATCCCGCCGGTCATATCATTAAAATACGAGGTGTCAGAAAAATAGGCCGTCGCCCGGGCCACCGCGGCCGTATGACCGGAGCCCATCAGCTTCATCTGCGCTTTGGACTTCGCCTCGTTTAAGATCTCCCGGAGCCGCTTCTCGTCATCGAGGATGGATTCTCTGAAAATTTCCGCCAGAACCTCGAACCCAAAGTCCAGTTTTTCGTAAAGCACCCGAACGCTGGCGGCAAATACGCCGGTAAAGCCGCCCGAGGCAAGCTGCGGATAGGAGGTAACGGAAAACGTCACGCCGCCGCTGTTTAAAAAGATCTCGCTGCTTAAATCGTCATAGGAATGACGGCTGGTGCTTACATAGCCCAGGATCGATTTTAAAAGCCCCACATACGGAAGATCCTCCATGGGAACCCGGTTCGTATCAAATAGCACCTTGAGATAGCCGATTCCGGAAGTAAACATTTCATGACGGATCACCGGGATCCCATTGATCCTGGTTTCCTGATAAATTAACTTGGCCGGTTCCCGCCCGATCTCGTCCCTAGAGAGCATGGGGATCTTTTCCAGCTCCTCCTTCGGCGAGGGGGTATCCTGATATTCCTTTAATTCCTTTGTCAGGCGCACCAGCTCGTCGATCTCTTCCTTGGTCAGACTGTCCTTATATGCCTGTAATTCCTTTGCCGTCCGCGCCTCCGCCTCAGCCGCCAGATTCCGTTTCGGGCTTGCGATCACGACAGACTCATAGGGATTATCCAGCAGATACTTGGAGATCAAGCCTTCAAAATATCCCTCTTCTACCCCTTTTTTCAAAGCGGCAAAGGTCTCCTCATACTCCAGATGCATCATGGGATCCCCGCCGTAGAGCCAGCTGTCCAGGCATTGAAGTCCGTACATCAATCCTTTTGGAGCCGAACCGAAATCCGCCTCCCGATACTGGAACTCATAGTAATTGATCCCGGCCCGCAGGCTCTTTTCATTCAATCCGGAAAGCGCCAGCTTTCTCAAAGTCCCTTTTACCACCGCGAGGAACTCGCCCTTCTGCTCCCGTTCGGCATTCTTGGCGATCACGGAGAAGTATGGCTGGAGGATCCCGTTTTCATAGCCGCCCATAATATCGTCGCCGATCCCAGCGTCCAAAAGCGCCTTTTTTAACGGAGCGCCGGGAGCATCCAAAAGCACGTATTCCAGAACCTGGAACGCAATATATTCCTTCGGCGACAGCTCATTTCCGGCGGAGGTATTTACAGAAAGATAGGTTGCGTGATCCAGATCCTCCGTTTCCGAGACGGAATAGAAAAATTCCCGCTCCACCGGCTCCCGAAACGCCTTCTGCACCGGGATTTCCGAATCAATGGACGCTCTTTCATATTTACTTAAATATTCCTGATCCAGCCATGTAAGCTTTTCCGCCATATCCATATCCCCGTAAAGGTAAATATAGCTGTTGGAGGGATGATAATATTTCCGGTAAAAGGCCAGATAGTCCTCGTAAGTCAGCTTTACGATCTCCTCCGGGTCTCCGCCGGATTCAAAGCCATAGCAGGTATCCGGGAACATTACGGCTCTCGTATAGCGGTCCAGGACGCTTTCCGGGGAGGAAAAGACGCCCTTCATCTCATTATAAACCACGCCGTTATAAGTAAGCTCGCCTTCCGGATCGGACAACTCATAGTGCCAGCCCTCCTGCATGAAGATCTTCTTTTCCCGGCTGATGTTGGGATTTAAGACCGCGTCCATATAAACGTCCATCAGGTTCTGGAAATCCGCCTCGTTGCAGCTTGCCACCGGATATACCGTCTTATCCGGATAAGTCATGGCGTTTAAAAACGTATTTAAGGACCCCTTTACCAGCTCCACAAACGGATCCTTTACCGGAAACTTCTCAGAACCGCAGAGTACGCTGTGCTCCAGGATATGAGGAACTCCCGTGCTGTCTGCCGGCGGCGTGCGGAAGCCAATGCAGAAGACCTTGTTTTCGTCCTCCGCGCTTAAAAGGAACAGCTTCGCTCCCGTCTTTTTATGCTCCAGGATCATGCCGTCGGCATTCAGCTCCTGGATTCTTTTTGCTTCCGTCAGGCGGTACGCCGGGAGCGCCCGGACCGCTTCTATTTGATTTTCCATAATGAAGTCCTTTCTGATATGATCGTAAATAAAACTTATATTGGGAGCGGGTCAAGCTATAGACAATGCACGGATTGCTTCGCGCTTTGCGCTTTCGCAATCCTCAAAAACATTCGTATTCCGCTCGTTTTTCCTGCGGAAAAACGGCTGCATACTCATGTTTTTTCGAGTTCCAAATGCAAGGACTTGTCCGCAAGCGAGCTTGCGCCAAGTCCTTGCGCTTGGAACTCTTGCATTACATATTTCCCACAAATTGGTCTTTTAATACGGCGAAGCATTCGCGTACGCACAGGTGCAAAAACAGGACTGGGTCGGAGGGGACGCTGACGCTTCCCACGTTGGTAAAGCCGATGTTTCTGGCGATTGCTTTGGCTCTTAGGACATGAAAGTTGCTGGTCAGTACGCCGATGCGTACGGACGACTCGCTTTCCAGCGGAAGGGTGTAACCGGATTCTCCCAGCAGCCGCTCCAGCGCCCGTCTTCGTTCGGCCTCTCTGGCGTCGATCAAAAGCTTGCTGTACACCAGATTTTCATAGGTGCTTTCCGACTGTTCTTCTTTCAGCATCTGATGCTCCGGCACGCCTTTGTCTTTTAGATAATCGTACATAATGGAGGCCTCCGACACATCCTCGCCTTCTCCTTTTCCTCCGGAAAGGATCAGGATCGTGTTGGGATGGCCCATGGCGTATTCATAGGCCGCATCGATCCGGTACTGCAGCGACCGGCTCATTTTGTCTCCCTGTACCTTGGCGCCGAGAACGATCATATAGTTGACGTTGGGCGGCTTCCCGAAGGAAATCGACTGGAACGCCATAGCGGCCTCTACGATCACAAATACCGCAAAGAAAGCGGCCGCCACCGTAACCGCCGCCACCTCCAGCCTCAGCGGGATCCGCTCCTTAAAGCGCGGAAAAAGGAACGCGGCCAACGCCATGAGGAATGAGCAGGCCACAAGGACCAGCCAGATCCCGGAAAAGGCCGTTCCCGTGCCGGAATAAACCGCAATAATCCCATAATAGATCAGACAGCAAACGCCGGTTAATCCAAAAACAACCGCCACAGTTCCTCCTCCTTTCCGTATCCCGCAAACCCACTGCCGGCAGGCATCCCCGCCGGACGTGCTTCTTTACTCTTCCGGTGTGTTTTCCCGGTCCCGGATCCTTAAAATATCATATTTCTGCGCCGGTTCGCTTAAGGAAAGACGCAGCTTCTGCTTCGGATGGGGCGCGCTTTTCTGGCTCGTCCCGTCTTCTGTAAAGATCCCCTCTACGCGGGCCAAAAGATTTCTTCCGTCCGGCTTCATGATCTCAATGGTCTCGCCCACGGAAAATTTATTTTTCTGCTCGATCTGGACAAGTCCGTCTTCTCCTACGTTTTCCACCGTGCCAAGATAGATATAATTCTTAATATAGGTGCTGTTTTTATAAATCTGCGCGTCTTCTCCCGGCTTTCCAAAGTAAAAGCCCGTCGTAAACTCCCGGGTGGTGCATTTCCCGATCTCCTCCCGGTACCACTCCAGATTAGAAAAATAAAGTTTCGGATCGTTTTGATAATCGTCAATGGCCTTCCGGTACGTTCTGGCTACTGTCGCCACATAAAGAGCGTTTTTCATCCGGCCCTCGATCTTAAAGCTGTCGATGCCGGCATCCAGCATCTCCGGGATATGCTCGATCATGCACAGGTCCTTGGAATTAAATAAAAAGGTCCCCCGCTCATTCTCATAAACCGGCATATATTCTCCCGGGCGGGTTTCCTCTACCACCGCGTAGTTCCAGCGGCAGGGATGGGTGCAGGCCCCCTGATTGGCGTCCCGTCCCGTAAAGAAATTGCTTAAAAGACAGCGGCCGGAGTAGGAAATACACATGGCCCCATGGATAAAGCTCTCGATCTCCATCTCCTCCGGGATATGCGCCCGGATCTCCTTAATTTCCTCCAGGGACAGCTCCCTGGCGGAAACGACCCGCTTCGCCCCCAGCTCATGCCAGAATAAATAAGTTCCGTAGTTTGTATTATTGGCCTGGGTGCTGATATGAATCTCCATATCCGGCAGAACCCGCCTCGCAATGGCAAACACGCCGGGATCAGAAATAATGAGCGCGTCCGGGCCGATCGTCCGCAGCTCTCTGAAATATTCCTCCACGCCTGGAAGGTCCCGATTATGGGCGAAAATATTCGCGGTAATATAAACCTTCACGCCCCGGTTATGAGCGAAGGAAATCCCCTCTCGGATCTCGTCGTTGGTGAAATTTTTCGCCTTGGCCCGCAGGCCGAAAGCCTCTCCTCCCAGGTAGACCGCGTCCGCCCCGTAGATCACCGCCGTTTTCAACGTATCCAGGCTCCCGGCTGGAATTAAAAGTTCCGTCTTTCTCATGTTTTCTCTCCTGATATCTCCAAACAGCCGCCGTTTGCTCTTTGCGGCGTCCGTCCCGGGCCGATCAAATGCCGCCCCGTTTCCATATAAACGATAAAAGCTTGCCGCCCGGGCTTTCTTGCACCATAAGCTATAAAAAGCTTTCCTTCCCGGGCTTTCTCACGCTTAGCGCCACGCCGTCGCCCACCGTAAGCACCGCCGTTTCCAGCTCCTCATGATGTGTCAGCGCGTACAGATACTCCCGCATCCGTTCATGGATCGTCCGTTCCCGCCGCTCCACCGCGTAGCGGGATTCGATGATCGTCCCCTCCTGCAGGACATTGTCCGATACCAAAAGCCCTCCCGGCTCCAGAAGCCGCATCAAATGAGGAAGCCAGTTGAAATACTGTCCCTTGGCCGCGTCCATAAAGATAAAATCAAAGGAGCCGGAAAGGCCCGCGAGCAGTTCTCCCGCGTCCCCCTCCAGCAGCGTGATCCGTTGTTCCATTCCCGCCCGGCTGAAATTTTTCTTCGCCTCCGGGATTCGTTTTTCATACTTTTCAATAGTCGTGATATGCGCCGTCGCCGGCATCACCTGCGCCATAATAAGCGCCGAGTACCCCACCGCGGTCCCCACCTCCAGGATCCGCTCCGGCCTTTTTAAAAGAACCATGGTCTTTAAAAGAGCCGCGGTTTCCCGTTTTAGGATCGGGACTCTGGCCTTAATGGCCTCTTTCTCGATGGCGTCACAAAGCGCCCCGTTTCCCGTATCCAGCGAATGAAGATACGCGGTAAGCCGGCCGTTTACGATCATTGGCCCGCCTCCGTTTCCGCCGCGGGAGCCTCTCTGAGGATCGCGATGATCTCTTTAGAACTTTCAGACGTATTCAGTTCATAGGTTCCCGGCTGAACCTCATATTCATAAACCATCGCCTGGATCGTAAAGGCGCGGCTGTCCCGGATCAAACCGGCTTCCTCCAGGATTTCTCCCACCTCAGCCACCGTTTCATCCCCGTCAAGAACCACCGTCTTTCCTGTTCCCGGCTCCTCCTCCATTCCCGGCGAATAAAAAATACTGTGGCCAAATTCATAGGCGCGCCGGACGCCGAGGATTAAAACCACCAGGATCAGAGCGTAAGCGATCAAGCGGCCTGAAAGGCCGATCACCATCATGCTGATCCGGTTGATTTCCCTCGTTACTCTGCTCATACTGCTCCTTTGCCGAAACTCTTAGACTGCCTTTGCTTATCCTGCCTTTTCCTATGCTGCCTTCCTCATCCAGCCTTTCGCTCTATACCTCCATGATGATCGGCAGGATCATCGGATTTCTCTTGATCCGCTTCCATAAAAAGTCGCTTAAGCTGTCGCGGATAATATTTTTGATCTTTCCCCAGTCGGAAACATGATGCTCCAGGCAGTCCGCCACCGCCTGATCCACAATGGCCTGCGCCTCCTCCATCAGATCCTCCGACTCCCGCACGTACACAAAGCCGCGGGATACAATATCCGGCCCCGAAAGGAGCTGGTTGGAATAACGCTCCAAAGCCATCACAACGATAATAATTCCATTCTGCGCCAGATTCTGACGGTCCCGCAGCACGATGTTTCCCACATCGCCGACCCCAAGGCCGTCTACCAGGACGCCGCCGGACTGGACATGATCCACCACCTCGGCCCCTTCCTCGCCGATCTCCAGGACATCGCCGGACTGGAGCATGATAATATGGTCCTTGGGGATCCCAAGGGACTGGGCCAGCTCCTTCTGCGCCATCCGGTGACGGTATTCGCCGTGGATCGGGATCGCGTACTTAGGATGCACCAGGGAGTACACCAGCTTGATCTCTTCCTGACAGGCATGGCCGGAAACATGGGTATCCTGGGAGATCACCGTCGCGCCCTTCATGGACAGCTCGTTGATCACGCGGGACACCGCTTTTTCATTTCCAGGGATCGGCGTAGAACTTAAAACCACCACGTCCCTGGGGGTAATGGATACCTTTCTGTGGAGCGAGGACGCCATTCTGGATAAAGCGGCCATGGACTCGCCCTGGCTTCCCGTGGTGATCAGGACCGTGTCCTCCTCCTTATAGTTTTTCAGCTGCTCGATATCGATCAGCGTCCCCTCCGGGATATTGATATAGCCCAGCTCCTGGGCCGTTCCGATGACGTTTACCATGCTGCGGCCTTCGATGACCACCTTGCGGCCGTATTTGCACGCCGTATTGATCACCTGCTGCACCCGGTCCACATTGGACGCGAAGGTGGCCACAATGATCCGGTTCTGCCGGTGCTCGGAAAAGATCGCGTCAAAGGTCCGTCCCACGGTCCGCTCCGACATGGTAAAGCCGGGACGGATCGCGTTGGTAGAATCGCAAAGCAGCGCCAAAACGCCCTTTTTCCCCAGCTCCGCCAGTCTCTGAAGATCCGTCACATCGCCGAACACCGGCGTATAATCGATCTTAAAGTCGCCGGTATTCAAAATAATTCCCGCCGGAGTAAAGACCGCCAGCGCCGCCGCGTCCTCGATGCTGTGGTTCATTTTTATAAATTCCACCCGGAAGCATCCAAGGTTGATGGACTGCCCATGCTTTACCACCTTGCGCTTCACGGTTTTTAACATATTGTTTTCTTTTAATTTATGGTCGATCAGGCCGATCGTAAGCTTGGTGCCGTACACCGGCGCGTTGACCATTTTTAATACATAAGGCAGGGCGCCGATATGATCCTCATGTCCGTGGGTGATCACAAATCCCTTTACCTTATCGATGTTGTCGGTCAGATACGTCACGTCCGGGATTACCAGGTCGATGCCCAGCATATCGTCGCTGGGGAAAGCCAGGCCGCAGTCCATGACAATAATGCTGTCCTCGTACTCGATGGCAGTCATGTTCATTCCGATCTGCTCCAGGCCTCCCAAGGGAATCAGCTTGACCTTCTTATCCGTATTTTCTTTTTTGTCGTTTTTCACCATTCAAACCTCCGTTACCATTCCGTTCCATTTCTATAATTTCTTTCCATTGGTTTTTTCTGACCTGCATTCACGGCAAAGGCCGTAAAGCTTCACTTCATGATCCGTAACCATAAAGCCCAGCTTTTCAAACACCTCCTGCTCCAGCGTATCCAAAAGATCCGTTTCCAGAGAATAGACCTTCCCGCATTTGGTGCAGATGGCATGATGATGACGGTGGCCGGAAGCTCCGCTTTCCCCGTTCAGCTCGTACCGGGCAAACCCGTCGTCAAAATCGACCTTATTGATCAGATGCAGATCCAAAAGGACCTGAAGAGTCCTGTATATCGTAGCAAGCCCGATTTCCGGACTGCTCTCTTTTGCCAGATCATAAATTTCTTCCGCAGTCAGATGGGAATCGGGATACGAAGCCAGGATATTCATCACCATTAGCCGCTGGCTCGTTACCTTCAGGCCGCTTTCGCGCAAAAGCTCCTTTACCTTTTCCTCATTCATTCCCTCACCCCTGCTTCTTATTTCCGCTCCAGATCCACATCCTCCAGGAGCTCTTCAAAAATCTTCATCAGCCCTTCCAGCTCATCCTCGTCCTCCACAAATTCATAAAGGGCTTCCGTATCCTCCGCGCCCGACATATCCTTTAAGATATAGCAGTCGCCGTCTTCGTCCTCGTCTCCCTCCGTCACCAGAAGGTAATTTACGCCGTTGAGCTTCGTCTCCTCCACCACATAAAAGGGAAGCGTCTGCTCGTCGTCCACCAGCATGATCTTTCTTTCTTCCGTCATGATTCTTTCTCCTGTTCTTCTTTTCCGGAGTCCATCTGCAGTCGGTCCAGATACCCCTGCAGGATCAAGCAGGCGGCCACTTTATCGATCACCGCCTTCCGGTTCTCTCTCCGGACTCCCTGTTCCATCAATACCTGTTCGGCAGCAACTGTCGTAAGGCGCTCATCCCAATAAATCACCGGCAGTCCCGTACGGCGATTTAAAAGCTCTCCAAAAGAGCGGGTTTTCTCCACCCGTTCTCCCTCTGTGTTATTCATATTCTTGGGGAGTCCCAGAACGATCTTGGAAACGCCGTAAAAAGAAATCAGCTCCTCGATCCTGGCGCAGGTTTTCCTGAGCTTATTCTCTTCCTTCCGTTCTATGGTTTCCACGCCCTGGGCCGTAAAAAGCAGCTCGTCGCTTACGGCGACTCCAACTGTTTTCGATCCAAAATCCAGTCCCAGTATCCTCATGCCATCCATTCCTGTCCGTTTTTTTCCATGAAAAAATCAGCTGGCCTTCCCCAACTGTCCCTTCGGCGGCCAAAACCTCCCGGCATGCTTTCCCCCTGTTTTCGCATACCCCGGCCGGCCGCTCCTGCCATTTCCACTTACCGGATCCTTCGTGCCCGTCCTACTTAAGCCTGGTTTCAATATAGTTTTCCATCAGCTCTTCCAGAATCTCATCACGCTCTACCTTCATAATCAGGCTTCTGGCTCTTTTATGGCTGGTAATGTAGGTCGGATCTCCAGACATGATATACCCTACGATCTGATTCGTAGGATTATACCCTTTTTCCGCCAAAGCTTCATACACTTCCCGCAGGACCTGGCTGACTTCCAGCTTTTTTTCCTCTTGTACTGCCTTAAAATACTGCGTATTACTGATATCGCCCATAATTGTCCTCACGTCCTTTAGTTGCTTCTTATTATTCTACCCTAATTTTTTGCTTTCTGCAAGGAAAATGATCTCGTCTGTCAGAAAATTTTTCAGCGTGCCGGTATAGAAGGTGTTTTTAAGCCCGGCGGCCTCGCCCTCTTTTATGGGAACCGCTCCTTTCACATATTCCTTCGTATGCCCGATCATATAGGTCTGTCCCCCGATCACCGCTGGCTCCTCCAGAAGAAGCTCCGCCTGCTTTCCCAAAAAGGAGGCGCGGTACTCCTTGGACATTTCCGCCTCCAGCTTAAGAAGGGCGGCGCTCCGCTTTGTCTTTACCGGCTCCGGAATCTGATCCGGCATACGGTCCGCCCTGGTTCCCGCCCGTCTGGAATACTTAAATACGTGCATCTCATAAAAATGAACGGTTTTCAAAAATTCCTGCGTCTGTTCAAATTCTTCCTCTGTTTCTCCCGGGAAGCCGACGATCACATCCGTCGTAATGGCCGGATTGGAAAAGCAATCCCTTAGGATCTGGCAGCGCTCCAAATATTCCTCACAGGTATAGTGGCGGTTCATCCGCTTTAAGGTCTCGTCGCAGCCGCTTTGAAGGGAAAGATGGAAATGTGGGCAGATCTTTTCCATCCCCGCCAGGGCTGAGGCGAATTCCTCCGTAATGATCCGCGGCTCTAAGGAGCCGAAACGGATCCGTTTAATTCCGTCGATCCCATGGATCCGCCGGATCAGAGACAGCAGATCGGTTCCATCCTGGAAATCCATCCCGTAGGAGCTTAAATGGATTCCCGTAAGCACCGCCTCCCGGTATCCCTCGGACGCTAGGCGGCGCACCTCCGCCTCCACATCCTCCGGCCTCCGGCTCCGGACCCGTCCCCTGGTATAGGGAATGATGCAGTAGCTGCAGAACTGATTGCAGCCGTCCTGGACCTTGATAAAGGCCCTGGTATGCTCCGTCTGACGGGCGATGTGAAGGGGCTCATATTCCTGGGTCCCGGAAATATCGATCACCGATTCCCCCTCTTCCTTTCCCGCAAAAAAATTCTCCAAAAGAGGCACCAACTCCGCTTTTTTATTGTTCCCGATCACCAGATCCACGGCCCCGTCCGCCTTCAGCGTCTCCGCCGCTGCCTGGACATAGCAGCCGGCGGCGACCACGGCCGCCTTCGGATTTCTGGCCTTGGCCCGGTGGAGCATCTGGCGGGACTTCTTATCCGCCACATTGGTGACTGAGCAGGTGTTTACCACATAAACATCCGCTTCGTCCTCAAAATCCACGATCGTATAGCCGGCCTTTTCTAAAAGCTCCTGCATCGCTTCTGTTTCATAAGCGTTCACCTTGCACCCCAGATTGTGCAGCGCTGCTCTTCTCATTCCTTCACTCTCCTGCAATGATCTCCGGAGCGTAGCGGCGTTTTTTCTGGCCCCAATGTCCGGAAAGTAAAACAATTTTAACTCTTGACTTTTTCCTCTCAGCCCATTAGTATGAAAGCAGCATAACAAACAGGGAGGATGTTAACATGAAAACCCTTAAAATTTCTTTAAACTCTATCGATAAAGTAAAATCCTTTGTCAATGACCTGACAAAGTTTGATACCGATTTCGATCTGGTATCCGGAAGATATGTCATTGATGCGAAATCCATTATGGGAATTTTCAGCCTGGATCTTTCCAAGCCCATCGACTTAAATATCCACGATGCCGCCAATATGGACGAGATCCTGGAAACGCTGGCTCCCTATGTGGTGGAAAACTAGACCGCGGAACCTGTAAGAATCCGCAAATCCTGCAAAAATGAAACCGTACGTTTAAAAGAGGGATCCCGCCAAGGCAGGATCCTTTTTTATTCCGCTTTATATGCAGCGCACGACCTCCCGCGTTTCCACCGCCTTCTTTACCAGCTCCTCCATCTGCGAATCCAGCTTCGCCTCGGAATTTTGGATATGCTTAAGGCTGGGCTTTGTAACCGGATGCTTGGCGACGAAAATCGTACAGCAGTCCTCATAGGGCAGCACCGAGGTCTCATAGGTGCCGATCTTTAAGGAAATATCCACGATATCCTGCTTATCGAAGGCCACCAGCGGCCGCATCACCGGCAGGGTGCAGACTTCGTTGGTCACCGCCATGGACTGCATGGTCTGGGACGCCACCTGCCCGATGCTCTCTCCCGTCACCAGAGCGAGGCAGTCCCGCTCCTTGGCGATCTCCTCCGCGATCCGCATCATATAGCGGCGCATGATGATCGTCAGCTCGTCGTGAGGGCACTCGTCGTAGATCTTCAGCTGAATATCCGTAAAATTCACAATATGGAGTTTCACCGGCCCCGCGTATCTGGCGACGATCTTTGCCAGATCTTCCACCTTCCGCTTGGCTCTCTCGCTGGTATAGGGCGGCGCGTGGAAATAAACCGCTTCGATGATCACGCCTCTCTTTGCGATCATCCAGGCAGCCACCGGGCTGTCGATCCCTCCCGATAACAGCACCATCGCTTTTCCCGCCGTTCCGATGGGCATTCCGCCCGGGCCCGGAATGATCTGGGAAAAAAGATTGATCTTATGGCGGATCTCCACATGAAGCAGCACATCCGGATTATGGACGTCCACCCTCGTTTCCGGAAACGCGTTTAAGATCACCTCGCCCAAATCCCGGTTGATCTGGTCAGAAATCACCGGATACTGCTTATTTCCCCTTTTGGCCACAACCTTAAAGGTAAAATTCTTATCCTCATAAGCCTCGTCAATGTAGCGTACCACCTGTTCCTTCAGATCCTCATAGCCCTTATCCTCGATCTGGACCATGGGACAGATCCCGGCGACGCCGAAGATCCGGCTTAAGGTATCCACCGCTTCATCATAATCGAAGCTTTCGCTGGCCTCCGCGTAGATCCGGCCCGATTCCTTCCAGACATGGAAGCCTCCGTCGATCCGCTTCAACCGCATATTGATCTGCTTTACCAGGGCGTCCTCAAATAAATACCGGTTTTTTCCCTTGACGCCGATCTCCGCGTATTTGATTAAAAATGATTTATAATTCATGATCTCTCCCGTTCTTTCTCTTCTCTTTATCCTCTCCGGTATCTCCTAAGCCGAGGAAGCAGCTCCTTTAACACCCGCAGGCACTCGTCCACCTCGTCCTCCGTATTGAATACGCCGAAGGAAAACCGCAGCGTGGAATCCAGCAGAGATTCCTTTACGCCGATCCCCCTAAGGGTCCCGGAAATTCCCGGATGATTGGAGGAGCAGGCGGAACCGGAGGAAACGTAAATCCCCTTTTCCTCCAGAGCATGCAGAAGCACCTCCGCCCGGATCCCTTCAAAGCCCGCGCTTACGATCTGCGGTGCCGAATCCCTTCCCGTAAGGCCGTGAACCGTCACGCCCTCCAGCTCATGAAGGCCGGATACAAACCGGTCCTTTAAGGCGTAAAGGTGATCCACCTTCGCCTCATGATCCCGGTAAATCTCCTTTGCCGCCGCCCCCAGCCCCGCGCAGCCGGGGACATTCTCCGTTCCGGAACGCATTCCCATCTGCTGGCCGCCGCCAAAAAGAATGGGACGGATTTTTACCCGCTCATCCACATACAAAAACCCGACGCCCTTGGGGCCGTGGATCTTATGGCCGCTGACGGACAAAAGATCGATGCCCTCCTTCTTGGGACGGATCACGTACTTTCCATACGCCTGGATGGCGTCCGCATGGAAATAAGCCTGGGGCTTTGTCTCCCGAAGCACCTGCGCCAGCTTCGCGATGGGCTCCACGGCTCCCATCTCGTTATTCACATACATGATGGATACCAGGATCGTGTCATCGCAGATTGCCGCCCGCAGATCCTCCGGCGAAACGTGGCCGTTATGATCCACCGGCAGATAGGTGACGCGGAATCCCTGCTCTTCTAAAAATGCCGTCGTGTTGTACACGGACGCGTGTTCGATGCAGGAGGTTATAATATGGTTTCCGGAACGGCGGTTGGCAAGAGCGGTGCCTAAGATCGCCAGGTTATTGGATTCCGTGCCGCCGGAGGTGAAGATGATCTCCTTTTCCTTCACCCGCAGCGATTTCGCGATCTCCGCTCTGGCCTCCCGGACGTACTGCTCCGCCTCCACGCCCTTTGTATGGAGGGAAGAGGTATTGCCGTAATCCGCCGTCATGGTCTCCGTCATAATATCCCGTACGCTGTCAAACACCCGGGTTGTGGCGGAATTATCAAAATAAATCTCTTTTCTGCTGGATCCCATTTCCTGCCGCTCCTTCTTCCATGATCTTTTTTCTTTCCTGCCGCCCATTCCCTTTACGCTTCCAGTAAAAGTCCTGCCGCCGAGAGGACAAATAACGCCGCCGTTTCCGTCCGAAGGATCCGTTTTCCCAGCGTAACCGGCCGGATCCCGGCCTCCAGGGCCAGACGGATTTCCTCGTCGGAAAAGCCTCCCTCCGGGCCGATCAGCACCGCCATGGACTGGCCCGGCTTTAAGCCTCCGATCAGCTCTCTTGTAAGCGCCATGCCTCCGGCTCCCGGAAGATGCTCCGAATCCTCATAGGGGATCAGCGCCAGGTCTGCCTTGCCCGCCGCCAAAAGCGCCTCCTTAAAGGTCATGACCGGAACAATCTCCGGCACGATCATCCGCTTGGCCTGCTTGGCCGCGCTTTCGGAAATCCCCTGCCATCGGACACGCTTGGCCTCCGCCTTTTTCCCCTCCAGGCGGACCACTGCCCGGGAGGTTTCCATGGGCACGATCCCGACGGCCCCCAGCTCCACCGATTTCTGGATCACATACTCCATTTTATCGCCTTTGGGAAGCCCCTGATAGACGGTAATCGAAACCGGCAGCTCCGTATCCTCCACCTCCTGGGGAAGGATTTTTGCCGTCACCCGGTCCGGTTCGATCGAAACCAATTCGCAGAGGCAGTTGGTTCCCTTTCCGTCGCTTAAGAGGATCCGCTCCCCCGGACGCATCCGGAGAACATTTTTAATATGATTCACATCCGGGCCGGTAATGACCGCCTGCCCGTCTCCAAAAAACTCCGTGTCCGTAAAAAAATGATGCACGTTCTCACTCCGCCCTATTTCTTCCTTGCCGTAATGGACACCCATTCGCCCTGTCTTGTGGTCTCAAGGATTTCCAGCTCCGGATTGGCAAGCAACGCTTCCTTCACCGCCTGCTCCTTCATATCGATAATGCCGGAGGTGATAAAAATCCCGCCGGATTTCAAATGAACCGGAACCTCCTTCTGGATCTCAATGATCACGTCCGCCAGGATATTGGCGACCGCAATATCATAGCAGCCATATCCGGCCGCATCCTGCACCGCCGGATCGTCGATGATATTTCCCTGGACAACGGCAAACCGCTCCTTGGGGATCCCGTTGGAATCCAGGTTCTCGCCGACGGCGGTAATGGCGTTTTCATCCAGATCCGTTCCGAACACCGACTCCGCTCCCAGCTTAATGGCCGTAATTCCCAGGATTCCGCTGCCGGTCCCCAGATCCAGGACCTTCATTCCCGGCTTTACATAGTGAACCAGCTGGCGGATGCATAGCTGGGTCGTTTCATGCTTTCCCGTTCCGAAAGCGGTTCCCGGATCGATCTGGATCAAGAGCTTATCCTCATGCTCCTTGGGAATCTCCTCCCAGGTGGGCTTGATCAGGATATGATCCACCGTAAACGGCTTAAAATACTGCTTCCAGTTATTGATCCAATCCTTATCCTCCGTCTCCGAAGCCGTGATCGTTCCCGCTCCTACCTCCACAAAGGCCCGAAGCTCCTTAATCCCCTCCCGGACGCCGTTTAAAATTTCTTCCGTATCGGCGTCCTCATCCAAATAAAAGCTGACTCTTGCCGTTCCGTCGTCCGGCGGCAGCTCCGGAAGGATATCGATAAACATCCCCTTGGTCTCCTTCTCCGTAAGGGGAACATGATCCTCGATCTCCATGCCCTCGATCCCCAGATCTTCAAACAGGCTTCCCAGATAATCCACCGCTTCCGTCGTCGTTTCCAGTGTAAATTTCTTCCATTTCATAATCTATCAATCCTCCATTCCGGCCGTCTCCCAGACAATCCTCGTTTTCCGCCCGCGCCTCTTTCTACCTTGCGCCTCTCTCTGCCTTGCGCCTGTGTCTATCCCACCAGGATCTTAGCAAACAGCAGAACCAGCACCGTAAGGATCACCGGCCGGACGATCTTCTGACCATTATTCACCACCAGGCCGGAGCCAAAATAGCTGCCCGCCATACAAAACAGCGCCGCCGCAACGCCTAAGGCCACATTCACCTTTCCGCTGGCGGTAAAGGTTAAAAGGGCTCCGATATCGGCGGCCAGGTTTACCACCTTGGAAATACCGGCGGAATGCTTCATATGCATTTTCAAAGGCCCCGCGAAAACCAGGATCAAAAAGGTGCCGGTTCCAGGCCCGTAAAAGCCGTCGTAGGCCCCGATCACAAAAGACGCCGCAAGGGATGGTATCAAAAGCTTCTCAAAAGGAAGTTCCGCCTTCTCCTCCTCTCCCGGATCCGGCTTGCTGCGAAGAACATAAAACGCCACCACTGGAAGGACCACCACCATCAAAGAGCGGATCACCGCCTCGTCCACGCCCAGGGCGATCCGTGCTCCCGCAAAGGCTCCCAGCGCGGCGATCAGGCCGCAAGGCAGCGCCAGCTTCCATTGAACCAGCCCGCTTTTCGCAAAACGGGCCGCCGCCACAATGGCGCCGGGGAACGCGCTGAGCTTGGAAGTCCCCAGGATCACATGCACCGGGACGCCCGCCAAAAGATAGGCCGGAAAAGAGATCAACCCGCCTCCGCCGGCAATGGAATCCACAAAACCTGCTAAAAATACCAGCGGGCAAACGATCAGAAACTGCTCCATTTTCTATTCCTCTCCCTCTTCTTTTGCTTTGGACCGGTCGGCCTTCAAGGCCCGCAAATCTCAGGGTATCATACCATAGTTTCACAGAGTTGGCAAGGATTCCCGCGGGGTGTTTTTCTTCCATTCCGCTCCCGCTAAAAACAGCAGATAGCGAAGGAGCACATACGTCACCAGAAGCACCGCAATTCCCATCTGCACCGGCACAATGAAATCCAAAATCCGCACCGGCCGTCCGATTTCCATTAAAAACTCCCGCATAAGCTTCATCCCCGTCGCGGAGATCACAAAGGGGAAGGTAAAGGACGCGTAGCTGGGATAAAAGGGAAGCCGCAGAAACTTCGGCATCCGCGAAAGCACCATCCCATACATAAATAAGGACAATACCGAAAGGAACCCGGCAATCCACAGGGATTTCTCCGGAAACGCATTCAGGTATCCCGTAAGACACAGTCCGGGAGGCGCCGTATAAATGCAGAACAGCGGTTTTTCCGAATCCCGCACCTTAGGCATCGTTACGTAGCGATAGGTGATCAGTGTAAGTAAGAGGAACAGCATCCCAAAGCCAAACCAGAAGGCCGCCTGTCCCACCAAAAGTTCCTCAAAGACCGGCGCCGTCACGCTGGCCGTCACGAAGCCCTCGTAGCCGATAAAATAACAGGCGAACACCCGCGGGATCACGGGCTTCATCATAAAAGATTTCGTAAAATAGAGGACCAAAAGCGCATGAAGGCCAATGCTGAAATACCAGAATCCCTTCGCCGCAATCCCCAAATAGGGCTCCGCATAGGCGGAAAGAAGAATCCATGTCATCGAATAGGTACAGAACACGCTGGCCATCACCGGATTTTTCATATCCTCGCGAAAACGCTCCGGGTAAATCAGGATTTTTGCCGTAAAGGCCAGAATCAAAAGGAACGCCAGCGCTCCGCAGAAAAGCCTTACGCTCTCCGAATAAGCTTCCAAAAGATTCCCGAGCGAAGCGATGCTTAAAGCGACCGCCGTAATCGGGAGCGGAAGGCGAAAAAGCATACGCCCAATTTGATTTTTTTCATCTGATTCCATGTTCCTCTTCCCCCGTCCTCTTGTCTATTCTTTCGATTCTTTTTATTCTTTCCTTCACGATTCTATCATCATGGATCAATATTTTCAACTGTTTCGCCAACGGCAAAGGCCAGCCCCATGACATTTCTGCCATCGAAGCCGGCCCCGCCGGAGATTTGCATATATTTTTACACAGCAGTTTTAGCCGCCGATTACGGCTCGCAATTTAACCGATGATTACGGCTCACCATTCAGCCGATGATTACGGCTCGTAAACATCGTCGATGATCTCGAAGCCCTTAGCCTCCAGAGACTTCTCCACCCAGGCGCGGTTTGCCGTGCCGTTCTTGGATGCCTCCAGCTTGCTCTCGTCCGCCGCCTGGAACTTCTTCGCCGCTTCCAAGATCTGCGGAGCGTCCTTTCTGGGAATTACAATGATTCCATCACGCTGATCTCGCCGCAGGAAATCGGAACATTGATCTCGCCCGGTCCTTCCTTATAGGGGCCGCCCGGAGTCGTGCCAGTCGCGTAAACCGGGAAATCCCAGTTTCCGATCTCATCGATGTCGCGGATCGGTCCGTCAATGATAATTCCGGCTACCTTCTTTGTATAGCGCAGATACGCCATCATTACCTCGCCGATCAGCGCTCTGGTATTGTCTCCTTCATTGGAAACCACCAAAACGTCGCCCTCCTGGGCAATATTTAAGGCCGCATGGAGAGCCAGATTGTCGCCGGCTCTTCCCTTTACTGTCAGAGCCGGGCCCACCATCATCTGGTCCTTGGGGCTGCTCATCAGACGGATCCGGGGATTCATCGCCGCGTTCCGCTCCATAACGTCGCAGGTATTGGATGCAGGAATTGTTTTAAACTGCATCATCACCTCTTTATCCGGCATATGCCGCTTTAAATAAATTCTCTTTCCTACTGCCATTTGAAACCACCCTTTCTTTCATGGGCCGGTTCGCCCGGTCACAATGATTTTAATTATTTATTTTAATAATTAACAACTTTCTTTTGTTTTAACTTTACAATTCTGCTCCCGTTTTCTATAATGAAAGAAAACGGACCCGCAAACCACTGTACAAACAGCCATACAGGAGAATTACGATGAATCTGACCAGCCTTTATTACTTTGTTGAGCTTGCCAAGGAGCTCCACTTCACCAATACCGCCCAGAAGCTTTATATCTCCCAGCAAAACCTCACCCAGCACATCAAGCGGCTGGAGGATTACTACGGGGTCGCCCTCTTTCACCGGAAACCCAAGCTTTCTCTTACCTATGCCGGGGAACAGCTTTACGCCGCCGCCGTCCGGATGCTGGCCGAAGAACATGAGCTGGAAAACCGTCTGAGCAGCATTTCAGAAAACAAAGCCGGAAATCTCCGGGTCGGGATCCCCGCCTATCGGGCCCAGGCCTGCCTCCCCGATATCCTGCCTCCGTTTTATGAAAAATGGCCCAATATCACCATCGACCTGGTCAGCGAATCCTCCAGCCAGATGGAGGAAATGCTCTTTAACGGAGAACTGGATCTTTTCATCGGCATTATGTACCAGAACCGGCCAAAGCTAAACATTACGCCGGTCCTAAACGACCAGATCTATCTGGTCTGCTCCGACGAGCTGTTAAAGCAGTATTTTCCCTCGCTTTGGCGAAACGTCCGGCAAAATTCCCGCCAGAGCGTTAATTTAAGCCAATTTGCCGAAATCCCGTTCCTGCTTCCCAGTCCCTTAATGAAGATCCGAAAGACCATCGACCAGTGCTTCCAGGACGCCGGCGTTGTTCCGAAGATCTTTTTAGAATCCCAGTCAACGGAGCTTTTTATCTCCCTCTATCCTTATAACTACGGCGCCTTTTTCTGTACCCAGATGCGCCTCCCCATGCTTTTGTCGCTCTACCCGGACGCCAACCTGTTTCCGCTGGCTCTGGGAGAAGCCATCATCGAGCACCGGCTGGTCCTGGCCTATCATCAAGACCGGTTCCTTCCGGAATATGCCCATGATTTTATTCATTACACAGAGGAAGCCTTCCGGCAGATCGCCAAGCTGCGCCCCGACCGTTAATAGGCGGCCGGGATGCAGCCGGGCAGGCAAATTAGGGTCTTTTAAAAAGCGTCTGTTTCTGCCATCTTTTAGAAATCGAACATTCCCGCCGGCTTCTTATCCGGTTTCTTTACGTCCGTATAAGTCTTTGCCGTCGTATAATCAACGTCGTTGATGGGCCAGGTCGGTTTCTTGCCCTCGTAAACCTCCTGGACGCCCATGGCGGCGAAATAGGAGGCCCGATGAGCCGCTTCCACCGTATTTCCGCCGATATGCGGATAAATGATCACGTTGTCCAGAGTCAGCAGCGGATTCGCCGGCTCCACCGGCTCCTTGCGGATCGCGTCCAGACCAGCTCCGGCAATCACGCCGTTTTTGCAGGCCTCGTAAAGATCCTCTTCCACCACGCAGCCGCCGCGGGCCGTATTGATCAGGAACGCGGTGGGCTTCATCATCGCCAGGCGGTTCTTATCTACTAAATTCTTTGTTACCGGCGTATTGGGCGTATGAAGGGATACATAATCGCTCTCCTTAAAGATCCGGTCTAAGTCTCTTACAACCTCTACGCCGTCCGGGAAATCAGCAGCGGGCTTATAGGGATCGTAAGCCAGAACATTCATTTCCATTGCCAGAGCGCGCACCGCCAGGCGGCTTCCGATATTGCCGCAGCCGATCAGGCCCAGAGTCTTTCCGTTCAAGGTGTTCTTGCGGATCTTTAATTTCGCCTTGTAATAATCGTCAACCCAAGTCTTACGAAGCAGCGTTACGTTTCTGCTGCATTCCAGGATCAAAAGCATTGCCGTCTCTGCTACCGAAGTGCTGTTGGCTACCGGCGCATACAGCGTCTGAACGCCGTTGTCATGGCAGGCTTTTACGTCAAGAGCGTCGAACCCAGCGCCGTGACGGACAATAACCTTTAAGTTGGGATTTGCCTCGATGACCTCCCGGGTGATGGGCGTAATGCGGACGATCATGGCGTCCGGCTGATGCTCTTTCATATCTGCCAGAACGTCCTCCGTCTCAAATCCTCTGCCTTCGATGATGGTGTGCCCAACATCCTCAAGAAGCTTTCTTCCCTCGCTCATGATTTCCTGGGGCAGTAAAATTTTCCATGCCATAATTCATACCCTCCAATTTTTTCGTTTCTGCTGGAACCTTGCGGCCTGACCGCCGGTTCCGTTCCGTTTTCTTTGATAATGCGATTATAGCATGGCTGCTTCAAAAAATAAAACAATTCTATTTTGAGTTTTTAACAAATATTTTTTGTGATGGTCTTTGCCTTGTGGATGTCCTTGCCTAAAGCCAGCAATCCTCGACCCGATGCTCATGGAAATAGAACTCCCGGTCCTTCTCCCCAATCTTTCTGAGAACCCGGCAGGGATTCCCCACCGCCACCACATTGGCGGGAATGTCCTTCGTCACTACGCTTCCGGCCCCGATCACGGAATTTTCCCCGATGGAAACTCCCGGCAGGAGGATCGCTCCCGCGCCGATCCAGCAATTTTTCCCAATATGGATCGAAGCGTTAAACTGCAGATTCTTTTTCCGCAGCTCGGGATCCACCGGATGGCCGGCGGTCGTCAGGATCACGTTGGGGCCGAAAAGGACGCCGTCCCCGACATAGATGTGGGTATCATCCACCAGCGTCAAGTTATAGTTGGCGTATATATTCTTTCCAAAATGAACGAACTTCCCGCCGAAGTTGGCATGAAGCGGCGGTTCCACATAGCAGTTTTCCCCCAGCTCGGCAAACATTTCAAGAAGAAGACGGTTCCGCTCCTCCTTCTGGGACGGCCGCGTCCGGTTATAATCGTACAAAAGCTCCTGGCAGCGAACCTGCTCCTCCATAATCTCCTCATCATCAGGCAGATACAAAAGTTCCTGATGCATCCGTTCTTTCATATCCATTTCACACATATCCTTTTCTGATCATGATCAAACGCTCTGTTTTTCATCCGCTGTTTCTGTCCGAGCGTCAAACTGGCCTGCTCCTAATAAATCGGAACCGGCGGTTCCCCTTCCGTTTCAAGTCGCCGGATCTGCCGGTCCAGATATTCCAGCATCTTCTCCTTATCCCTTGGAAGGGAACCCCTTGTCCGAACCTCAATGGGATCCTGAAGCCCGTCGTAGCTTTCCACCTCCGTATCCAAAAGCTCGATCAGCCTCCGCTCCTCTCTCAGGTTTTCCAAATGGGAGGACGGCTTCCATCTCCCGGCTTCGATTTCCCGGTAAAGAGGCGCCCGCTTTGACAGAAAGATCGCCGTATTGATGATCTTTTTCGGATGAGTCTGGTTCAAAAAGCGGGCTGTATTCTCGGCGCTTTCCAATCCCCGGCCTTCGCCCGCCAGTCCCATCATGATATGGGCGCTGTAGGCGATCCCCGATTGCTTTAAACGGGAAAGCTCACGGTACGCCTCTTTGCTGTTATGATCCTTTTTCATAAATTCCAGCACATCGTCGCTTCCGCACTCGATGCCCACATATACCTCGTCCACTCCCTGCTCATAAAGCCGCCTCAGCTCTTCATCGCTTTTTTCATGGATATTGGTAATAGTCGCGTCCATGCTGACCGAGGTGCAGCGCGGAAGATACCGGCGGATCAAAGAAAGCAATTCCAGCAGCCGGCTTGTCGGAAGCCCGAAGGGATTCCCGTCGCCTAAGAATGCATGGGACGGATTTCCGCCCAGGCTTTTCACCCGCGAAAGCTCCGCTTCGATCTGCTCCATGGGCAGCTCGCGGTACGACAGATGCTTAAACAGCGTACAAAATTTACATTGATTATAGGAACAGCCTACGGCGACCGGAAGCTTATAGGCTCCCCGCTCCATAGGCGGCCTGCAGATCTGACCCTCATACTCCATAGCCCGCTCTCCCTTCTTTTTACCGCAAAACCGGCGTCCCCCCGGTTCACACAATCCTTAACCAGGATTCGGTTTCCGACAGCCGGTTTTATTTTAAGATCTTCAGATGCTTCTTTTTATAGCTTCCGTACACATAGAGCGATAAAAGGACCGTTAAGGTATCCGCCGCCACTTGGGACCAGACGATTCCGTACATTCCAAACACGGTATCCAAAAGAAACAGCATCGGGATATTAAATACGCCCCATCGCATAACCGCCAAAAACAGCGATTTGTTTCCCAGGCCGAAGGACTGGAACAGATAAACGGTAAAGAAACTCATAAACATTAGCGGCGTCGCCAGAACCCGCGCCCGCAGAAAATCCGTCGCCAGCGCCACCGTGGCCCCGTCGGAAATAAAGAACTCGACGATCATTGGCGCCAGCACCTCATACAGCACAATACTGACAGCCGCCACCGCCAGCCCAAGGTTCCTTGCGTTTTTTATCACGGAATTCATCCGCGTATGGTTCTTAGACGCGTAATTATAAGCAACTAACGGCATCATCCCCTGGCAGATCCCAACTCCCACATTTAACGGCAGCCGCTCCACCTTTAAAACGATTCCGATCGCCGCCAGAGACACCTCGCTGTAAGCAACCATCAGCTTGTCGATGATCACATAATCCAGATCAAACAAAAGCGAGCTGATGGACGCCGGGATCCCCACGAAAAAGATGGACTGAATGCTCCGTCTCGACGGCCTGCCATCCTTGGGCGAGAAGGTGATCACCGCATGCGCCTGGGCCCGGATCCGGAACAGGACGCCGAAATAATACAGACAGGCGACGCAGTTGGAAATACAAGTGGCAATCCCCACTCCCAGGACTTCATATCCATGGGGAAGGATCAAAAACATAAACACCGGATCCAGAACGATATTTAAAAGGCCTCCCAGCGTAATCCCCACGCTGGCCTCCCTGGACATTCCGGTGCTGCGCACCAGATTGGACAGCACATTGGAGAGAACTGTCGGCACGGCCCCCAGTACGATCACGCAGAAAACATACTGTCTGGCATAGGAGAAAATCGTGTCGCTGGCTCCCAGAGCCTTAAGGATCGGATCCATAAACAGGCCCATGATCACCGAATAAAACAGCGCCATCCCAATGGAAATATAGATGGAAAACCAGCTAACCCTTCGGGCCTCCGTCTCCTTCCCTTCTCCCAACAGCCGGGAAATCAGCGTACCGCCACCCGTTCCCGCAAGTCCTGCCAGGCAGATCAGGATATTGAATACCGGAAGGATCAAGGACACGCCCGCCACCATGTACGGATCGTTGGTCCTCCCCACATAGAAGGTGTCCGCCATATTGTAGATCAGCACGATGATCTGGCTGATGATCGTCGGCACCACCATCACTTTCAGCGCCTGGGGCACCGGAAGCTCCTCAAAAATCCGCCTCCGGCTTTCCGCTTCTGATTCCTGTACCGTTTCCGCCATCTTCCTCACTCTTTTCTTTCATAAATTTTTACAATAAAATCCCGGCGTATTCGATGCGGATTCTTCTGCTTTTGATATGCCGTTAACATCATCATATTACGCTCATGAGGCATAGTCAAGAGGCAAGCCCATGGCGGAAAACACTCGCAAAAGCATCCTGCGGAGAGCGTTAAAAATGCCCGAAAAAAACGCTGAAAAATCTCCAGTGGAAACGCCGCAAAACTTCTTGCGGCGGCCGGGCCGCCTGTGCTATAGTTTATCTGGGTATGCAGGATTTCCGCCTGGGGCGAAATGCCCAGGCGGAATCGAAAACTGCCGCCTCTTACAATCATTACTTCTGCAAGGAGTACCAGCATGAAAATCTATTTGATCCGCCACGGAGAAACAGACTGGAATCATCTTATGCGCTTTCAAGGGCGGGAAAATGTCCCCTTAAATGAAGAAGGGATCCGGCAGGCCAAGGCCTGCGGACATGCCCTATCTGGATGCAAAATCCAAGCGGTCTATACCAGCCCCCTGATCCGTGCCCGCCGTACGGGAGAAATTATCGCCGCCTGCTCGAAGCTTCCCGAAACCTCTGTCTTTGAGCTTCCGGAATTGATCGAACGGGATATGGGCATCTATTCCGGGAAATATATGAAAAGCCAGACGGAATTTTTTGCCATCTCCGCAAGTCCGGATTCCGAAGGGATGGAGCCGTTCTCCCAAGTGTTAAAGCGAATGAAGCAAGCGCTCCAGATCATTGCCCGCTCCGGCTTAGGATCAGCCGCCGCCGTATCCCACGGCGCCGCCATCAATGTTCTTTTGTCGGATCTTTCCGGCGGCCAGGCGGGAACCGGAAAAACGAAGCTTTATAACGGAGGGATCACGATTCTAACGGGAAGCCTCGAGGAGGGCTTTCGGATTGCCGCCTGCAACCTCCCGCCGGACAGCGCTCTCCTCCAGGATATAGACTTACAAAAATAATCACAAAAAACGGGGATCCTGCATCAATTTCTAAGTCATGCAGTCCCCGTTTTTTATTTACTTTAAAGCTTAAATACGAATTGCGACGGCGCGGCAAAGCCTCCAATCCGGTGTGCCCCAAAGCAATCAGAGAGCGCTCCAATCGAGGAAGCGGCTATCCCCGCCTCCGCCGCCTCATCATTTTCTCCCTTTTAGAACACGACAACCAGCAGCATTTTAAACTGCTCCTGACCATATACCGCATGGGGATGCCTAGCCGGCATAACGATAGATTCACCCTCGTGCAGTTCGTAGGCTTTCCCGTCAATCGTAATCTTCCCCACTCCCTCCAGGCAGGTAACAAGCGCGTCGCCGCCGGATTCATGCGTACTGATCTCTTCGTCCTTATCAAAAGAAAACAGTGTCACGCTGACCGCGTCATTCTGGGCCAGCGTCTTGCTGACCACCTGGCCGTCCTGATAGGCCACCTGGTCCTTG